>CAFAAQ010000079.1_pt1 | contig 8183 bp, 8 predicted proteins | sample 7267631 | NCBI WGS metagenome assembly CAFAAQ01 (sample SAMEA6813990, study PRJEB35770) | uncultured Actinomycetes bacterium | biome: Freshwater; feature: Freshwater reservoir; material: water | place: Czech Republic | collected 2017-08-18 | depth 30m m | reverse complement strand
TGCTCGGAGCACCTACGACTGCCCAATAGTGCATGCAACTTGGCCTCACTCAACCTCTTGCGATTCCTGAACGAAGAGGGCAGTTTCGACATAGAGGCCTTCGAGCGGAGCGTTCGGATTGTGGTGACCGCACAAGACATTCTGGTGGGAGCCTCGGACTACCCGACGGAATCAATTGCAGAGATGACCGCACAGTCGCGTGACATCGGAATTGGCTATACCAACCTTGGCGCAAGCCTCATGGCCCTGGGCTACCCATATGACTCCGAACAGGGGCGAGCTTGGGCGGCATCAATTACTGCGCTTCTGACGGGAACTGCTGCAATCCGTTCCACTGAGCTGGCTCAGTCGCTTGGCCCCGCACCGCTTTTTGCCGCTGATGCTGCAGGTTGGATTGGCGTGTACCGGATGCATCTTGGAGCGGCAACTCATATCGGCTCGGTGGATGTGCAACCCGAGCTGAACGATCGAGTCGTCCAGGTTTGGTCCGAGGCGCTCGAGCGGGTGCAGCTAGTCGGAAGTCGCAATGCCGAACTCAGCGTTGCTGCACCAACTGGAACGATCAGTTTCATGATGGATGCCGACACAACGGGGATTGAGCCTGATCTTGGCCTGGTGAAATTCAAGAAGCTTGTTGGCGGTGGCACCCTGCAAATTGTTAATCAGACAGTTCCGCGGGCGCTGCGCCGCCTCGGGTACACCTCCGAGCAAGTCGCCGAGATTGTGGCCTACATAGCCGAGCAGCAGTCTGCTCTCGGAGCACCTCACCTTCGGCCCGAACACCTAGCGGTGTTCGCCTGTGCCATGGGTGACAATGTGATCTCGTACGGCGGACACCTGCGAATGATGGCTGCGATTCAGCCGTTCTTCTCGGGTGCGATGTCCAAAACAGTCAACGTTCCAGCCGAAACCACTGTGGACGAGGTTGAACAACTCCTGATCGATGCCTGGCAGATGGGCATCAAATGCGTGGCTCTGTATCGGGATAACTGCAAAGTGGGACAGCCCCTCAGCACAGGCAAGCAGACTATTGATCTGCCTGCGGAACTTGTGGCTGCAAAGCCCGTCCGCGAGAAGCTTCCACGTTCGCGTTCCTCTCGAACCTTCGAATTCCGAGTGGCTGACTGCAAAGGGTTCGTCACAGTGGGGGAGTACGAGGACGGTCGCCCAGGCGAGCTCTTTATTCGTGTCTCCAAACAAGGCTCCACGCTGGCGGGAATCATGGATGCCTTTGCAATCTCAGTGAGTCACGGACTGCAATATGGGGTTCCACTCAAGGCATTCATACATGCATTCGTTGGCATGCGATTCGAGCCAGCGGGCATCACTGATGACCCAGAAGTCCGGTTGGCTAACAGCCTGATTGATTATCTGTTCCGCAGATTGGCCTTGGATTACTTGACCTACCCCGAACGCCTAGACCTTGGGGTGCTTGGTACGGACGAGCGGCTGCAACAGACTCTGCCTGGGGTAGAAGAGCATGCGGTTGGGTCCTCTCCGGGGCTCGACCTAGCAAGTTCTGCCACCGAGGCCGATCGCAACTTCGTCGAGACAACGTCAGCGGAACCCTCAGTTTCTGATTCGCCTCTGGGTCAAGCAATGGATGCCCCGCTCTGCATGCAGTGCGGAATTCAAATGACTCGGGCTGGTTCGTGTTACGTATGTAGCGCCTGTGGCAGCACGAGCGGCTGCTCCTGAAAATGGCCAAACACTTAGTGTCCCCTTGATACTGAAGTAATGGAGGAAGGTGTGGCTTTCTCCGTTGAGCACGGCCTAGATCGGGGAGTCCCCGCAACGCTCGTTCTCCTCTTGCCCTGCAAGGTGCGTGATGATGGTCTCGGCGATGTCTCCGAACGAATCAAGCTGCTCATCGGTTAGGACATCAACAAAGCTACGCCGCACTTCCACAAGGTGTTTCGGTGCGGCAGCTTCGATTGCAGCAAGTCCAGCATCGGTGAGGAGTACGTTGAACCCGCGAGCATCTCCTAGGCAAGGCTCCCGTGAAATCAAGCCGCGTGATTCCATCCGGGAAAGCTGATGTGAGAGTCGGCTGCGTTCCCATGCGAGTGCGCTACACAAGTCCCGAGATCGAATCGTTCTTTCGGGCGCCTCTGACACGTTGACAAGGATTTCAAACTCGGCCTCCGTAAGGAGGCACTCACTGCTCATGTGGCGCGCCAAGTGGCTACCGAGGGAAATGCGCATGCCTTGGTATCCGCGCCAAGCTCGCGCTTCACGCTCGTTCAGCCAGTTAGGTTCCATTCCGCGAGCTTAGGCTTTGTTGACATGTCAATACGGTTAGAGTACTTTGTTGATACATCAACAACCCCCTGAAAGGGAGGCTCAATATGTCAGCTCAAGCCACCAAAGAACTGCTCACTGCGGGCACATGGACCATCGACCAAAGTCATTCGGAAGTTGGATTCACTGTTCGGCACCTCGGAATCTCAAAGGTGCGTGGAAGGTTCCAAACCTTCGCTGGCACCCTCAACATCGGAGAAGATCAACTTGCAAGTTCCGTGAGCGCAACAGTGGACCTGACCTCAATTGACACCAACAACAAGCAGCGAGATGGTCACCTTCAGAGCGCCGACTTCTTCGGTGTTGACGAGAATCCAACAATGACTTTTGAGTCCACTGAGGTAACCGAGCACTCTCTTGCCGGCAATCTCTCCATTAATGGAGTGACCAAGCCCGTTGTTTTCAACCTCGAGTTTCATGGCGTGACCACTGACCCTTATGGGGCAACCCGTTCTGGGTTTAGCGCTGCAGGAGAAATCCTGCGGAGCGAGTTTGGGATCTCCTTCAACGCTCCGGCCGGGCTCGATGGCATGCTCGTCAGCGACAAGGTGACTATCGAACTCGAAATCGAGGCAGTTCCAGCGGAGTGAGTCTCTTGTTCTCGATCTCTGCCACCCCGGTAGCAATCTTGCTTCAGGGGTGGCAGACGAGGGCTTCTCTGCAGGTTTAGGCACCGGGTACCGATCCTGAGCCATGATCTAGTCGTGACTGATGAGGATGTTCCCGGAACCCCTCCGGACGAGGGCGATGATGATTGGGGTGTCGACGCTGCACTCGGCGCGGCAACTCGTGCTGCTCGAGCGGCCACTGATGTCGCCTCTGCTGTGGGCGGAAGTGCTCCGGCACGACTAGCTGCTGCAGTCGCAAAGCGTCTCACAGTGCCGCTCGCCAAAGAAGGCCACGAGGTACGCGAGCGCTTGGTGACTGATGCTGGCCCCGTTGCCCGTGATGCAATACAACGGGTAACCCCTGGGGTGATTGACGCAGTCAACATCAACGAGGTCCTCGCAGCAATCGACATGGACGCACTGCTTGACCGGATTGACATCGACCGCCTTGTTGGGCGAGTTGATGTAGGCGGGATTGTTTCCAAGGTCGACGTCAACGAACTTGTGCAGGGGGTTGACATCGATGGGATTGTTTCTCGTGTCGACGTGGCTGCGGTTGTTGAGCGCGTAGACGTTGACTCACTGATCTCGAAGGTGAACCTCGACGCTCTGTTGGAGCGAATCGACATTGGTCTGCTGCTTGATCGAATCGACCTGAACCTGCTGCTCACCAAAATTGACTTGAATGAGCTGCTCAAGAATGTCGACCTGAATGCACTTCTCGAAAACGTCGACCTTGATGCATTGCTTGACAGCGTGGATATGAATTCGCTGGTGAACAAACTCGATATCGACTCGCTGGTGCGCAATACCGAGATCGGTAGCCTGATTGCGCAGTCAACTTCTGGCATTGCAGGAGAAGCGCTTGATGTCGTCAGAAGCCAGGGTGTGGGCCTTGACAATTTCTTGAATCGCTGGGCTAACCGGGTGCTGCGAAGGGATCCAATCGCCTTGCCTGCTGGGCCGCCACTACTGATTGAGTTAGCCCCGTTGGCGCTTCCAAGCGGACAGAGTGACTCAGAAAAGGCGCAGTCGTGACTGATATCTCGCAACGTGAACTCGGCGTAACCCAGCAAGGCCACTATGCCGGAGCAGTCAGTCGTTTGGTGGCTTTTTGCTGTGACCAGGCCATAGCCACCATCTGTTTTTCTATTGCGACGGCCTCGCTGACCTACCTCATCGTGGTTATTACCCCAGACAATTACCAGCTTCAGATTCCACCACCGCTGTTGAGCGGAATCTACGTGTTTTGGCTGTTTATCTATTACGCCTATCCGTGGTCCACGAGTGGCAAAACCGCTGGCATGGCCATTCTTGGACTGCGCGTGGTCCAACGCGATGGCTCGCAGACGACACTTCGCTGCGGAACCCTGCGCACACTGATGTTCCCGCTCGGGTTCATCACCTTTGGACTTGGATTCATTGGCATCATTACAAACAGAGAACATCAGGCTCTCTATGACCGCATAGCCAAGACCAGTGTGGTCTATGACTGGGATGCGCGTGGCGCCCGGTTGCGCTTTCTGGCTCGCAGCGCTGCACCGTCGAGTCCCAACTATCTCGAGTCTCAGGCCATCGACAGCCCGAATGAGTCCGTTTGACTATGTGACATAAGTCATATTATTTGACCTCATCTGCGAGAAAAACAACCAATCTGCACGTTCGGTAGTGAAGGTCGCACTCTGGGCGGAGTTGCCCTCACCTAGAGCGTGGGTTCTGGCTACGCAGCGTCAACCTTCGAAAGAGTGGGTCTGTTGACTCATTGTTGGCCTTGACTTGGGTCCCCACCATAGTGAGGTGGAAGTTGACGGAATAATCAGAATGTTTCGAACAGAAATCCAGGCCGGTTCATTTAACGTGGCTGCATTGTCTGCTGATGAGACTGGTTGTGACTGGGCCTATTCAATTGGCCTTGAACACAATTTCAATCACCCGGAGCTACTCGTGGTGGGCTTAGAGGCCGCTATTGCCGGTGCGGTAATCGAACTGCTCGGAGAGGAGATTGCCGCAGGCCGACACCTAGGTGCAGGAGAAGTAGTCAGACTCGCTGGGGGAATGAACCTACAGGTTAGAGAGGTGGATCCCCTCTGGCTCGCACGCGGCGACTGGTTTGTACTTGGTCGGGCCGTCATGGAGACCTGGGGGCAGAGATGGCCTGAAACGCTGCAACTGGTGTGGTCTGACGGACAGGGAGAGTTCCCAGACTTACCCGGTGACCCAGCGTGGTCTCTCAAGCAGCCCCTATTGATGCATAACTAGCCGCTTTGCTGAGGCAGAAATACTGTCCGGAATTGACTCAAAAACCTGCTACAATTGCATGTCCCCTAGAGACTCAAATCCGGAACCCCTGTCTCGATCTGAGGCCTTCAGAGTTGCGGCGGCTCGATTCTCGATTCTCAATGTCAGGAAAATGTTTTGTCTTTTGATGTAGGCGATCGGGTTGTTTATCCCCATCACGGAGCTGCAGTTATCGTCAAGCGTGAGAAGCGCAAAGTCGAGGGCAAGTCCATTGAGTACCTAGTGCTGCAGATGGCTCATGGTGAGCTAACGCTTCGTGTTCCAGTTGAAAATGCTGACGACGTTGGTATGCGGCCGCCTATTGGTGCTGAAGAGGTCGAAGACCTGTTCGAACTGCTCGGCAAAAAAGACATCCGTGAACCGGCCAACTGGAGCCGACGCTTCAAGAATCATCAAGAGAAGCTCAAATCTGGAGACGTGTACCAAGTGGCCGAGGTGGTAAGAAACCTGGCCCTCAGAGATCAGTCCAAGGGGCTCTCTGCCGGTGAGAAGTCGATGTTCGTCAAGGCCCGCAGTGTGTTGGTCTCTGAACTGAGCTTTGCCCTCGATGTGAGCGAGGAAGACGCGCTGTCACAGGTCGAGGCAAAGCTCTCCTGAGCAACTAGTGGCAATTCAACGCGTTCTGCAGGTCCTGCAAGACACTGATGCCACAGATCAAAACCTGGCTGCACTTGAGCTACACAAAGGCCTGTCACAGGCTGGATGTGAGGTGCGCACGCTTGCCCTTGGCCCCGGCAGAACTGGTCAGCTTGCACAGGCAGTTCCTGTGATTTCCCCCTCGCGCCATTCTGTAGCTGCCTACACCCAACTGCGAACTGAACAACGTTGGGCCGACGCAGTGATTCTGCAAGGTGCGGGCGTTGCTCAGGTGGCAGCACTTCTGCGGATCACTGTTCCCACAGCAATCTCACTCTGGTCAGAGCCAGCGGAGTTCCAAGCCGGCAAGAGGGTTAGTTGGCGACTCGCAAAGTCCTTCCGCTCAGGGGCGCAACTAGTCGTTCACCAAGCTGCTGCTCTCCAGCTCGTTAACCGGGCGTTCGACGGTCACAGGTCGAACTCAACAGCTTCGGCCCAGAGCGCTGCGGTAACCCAACCTCAGCCCATGCAGCCCAGCGGCGTGCATCTCATCCACACTGGAATTGAGTTGCTACAGCAAATTGCTCCCTCGTCTGCAGCTACTGCTCAGGCCACCGCTCGAAGGCGGGCGGCCAAACAAGCTTTAGGTTTGGATCCCTCGGCGATGACTGTTCGTGAACTTCATAGCCAGGCAGTGAGCAGGAGTCGAAGCCGTACGGACCTATCGGTGAATGTGCAGCAGGCTGCAATCACGGCCAAGCTGAACTTTATCGATGCTCACTCAGCCGCCGCAGTCGAAGAGGAACTTCTGCTTGCTGGCAGTGACGTGGTGGTGGACCTGTCTTGTGGGGACGGACCCTCAATTGAGCTCTTACAGGCCATGCAATCTGGAGCAGTGGCAATCACGCTTGATCTGCCGGCAATCAGTGATCTGATCGAGGACCATGTGACTGGACGAACCCTTCCCACTAATGCACCTCTTGATTCCGGACTGGTTGCAGTACTGGGGGAGCTTGTCAGTAACTCCAGCAGGTTCTCGGAGCTAGCTGCGGCTGGTGCTCGGCGAGTCCAAACTGAGTATGCCCTTGGGGATATTCAAGCTCGCTGGCTTGATTGCTTAGGCGCGGGGCTAGCCTGAGCTAGATGGGTTCGCAAGGGTCTAACAAGTTGGGGGTCCACCCGAGGAGCAGGGCAGGAACTCGCCCAAAGTTCAGCCTGAGGCTCTTCATGGGACTCTGCGTTGGACTCAGCCTGATCGGGCTGGTTTCGGGTTGTGTGCCCGAGAAGCGAGGAGACTCTTCAGAGGTGAACGACGGGAGTGACTCAGGTCGAGAGGCAACTTCGGCTCCAGAGTTTCCGGCCGAAGGCGAGGTTCCAGCAGGGTTGCTCGTTGATGGACTGGTGTATGACATGACTACTCGGCCGGCCGATCAGGTCTACTGGACGCCGCCTTCCGCTCAGGCCCGATGCGCAGCAAAGGGCATAGTCCAAGAGATCGGACCTAGCCGGTTATCGGCCTTGGGCTACCGCGCAGGTACACCTGGTGCAGCACTCAATGACATTGATCTGACTGCAGATGAGCGTGAAATCGTTGTGGATCAGTTCAGTGAGTGTGTCGACCTTGTGCAGGGGATAGCTGCTGTGTTCTTTGGGGATGGAAGAATCTCGACCCGGTCTGCAACCTGTATGGCAAAGGGCCTAGGCGATCAGGACTTACTTCGCCCGTTTGTGCAGGCTTGGGCTTTTGGCAGAGCAACTGACCCGCTCGCAGAGAACGGGGCACTCGCAACGGCCTTGCTCGCTCAGGCAGATGTTTGTATCTCACCAACTGCCTTGAACTGGCCAGATGTGCGGCTCCCCGGAACTGACCCGCTGATCGATTCGGACTCTCCAGGCGGTTCGGGCAACTCGGCGTCTCCGGCCGACCGTCCCGATACCACAGCAACAGCTCCTCCCACCGCTGCACCGCCCACCACCGCTGCACCTTGATGCTCCCTTCTCTACCGGACCATGGCGGCATGAGCAGCTTCAACAAGACACACTGTTGACTCAGCACTAACTACCCCTGAGTCTGACTACAGATGAGGAATCCAATGTCGCTGCTCTTCGGGAGCATTCCAAGCCCACCCTTTCAGGAACTCGTTCTTGGCCCGCTTCACTTTCGAATGTACGGACTGTGTATTGCCCTAGGCGTGCTTGCCTCTGTCACGCTGGCGCGGCACCGCTGGGCCGCTCGCGGGGGTGACCCAGAAGACATTACGACTGTTGCCCTTGTGGCTGTTCCAGCCGGCCTGATTGGGGCGCGGCTCTACCACGTCATCACAGACTGGCCCGACTTGTACTCAGACGGGCGTTGGTGGCCGAATGCGTTCCTTGTTTGGAAGGGCGGCCTTGGCATTC
>CAFAAQ010000077.1_pt1 | contig 8246 bp, 6 predicted proteins | sample 7267631 | NCBI WGS metagenome assembly CAFAAQ01 (sample SAMEA6813990, study PRJEB35770) | uncultured Actinomycetes bacterium | biome: Freshwater; feature: Freshwater reservoir; material: water | place: Czech Republic | collected 2017-08-18 | depth 30m m | reverse complement strand
TTCTCGGCGCCTTCTGCGATGGCCAACTCGGCGTGCTTGACGCGAGTCTTGACCTCGGAGCGAACGGCCTTATTGCGCTCACGCGCTAGTTCATTGGTGCGGTTACGTTTGATCTGGCTTTTGATGTTCGCCATGAGGGGCTGTCTCTATTCGATTCTGTAGTGAAGGTGTACCTGCAACTTCGGTTCTGCTGCAGTCCCAAGTGGACAGCTGAACCAGCCATTCGGGAACCTGTAGAGGATAGCCACCTCAGGCGCCGGAGTCATCTTCGCGAGAAGGAAACTCGCGGTGCGATGCAGAACATGGGCTCAGAAGCGGCCAGAATAGACAGACCGTGACTGATCTTCCTCGCCTCCGAAACATCTCGATCATCGCTCATATCGACCATGGCAAGTCCACGCTGGCTGATCGCATGCTCGAGATTTGTGGCGCAGTAGACCCCCGAGACATGCGAGCCCAGTACCTCGATTCAATGGATATTGAGCGTGAGCGCGGCATCACGATCAAGCTGCAGTCAGTACGTCTTGAGCATGGAAGCCATGTCATCAACCTGATTGACACACCTGGTCACGTGGACTTTGGCTACGAGGTTTCTCGTTCTTTAGCGGCCTGCGAGGGAGTCATTCTGGTGGTTGACGCATCACAGGGGATCGAGGCGCAGACCTTGGCAAACTGTTATCTCGCCCTTGAAAACGACCTTGAAATCGTGGCGGTGCTGAACAAAATTGATCTGCCTGCTGCAGACCCTGATACCTATGCAGCAGAGATCGAGCAGGTCTTAGGGATTCCTGCTGATGAGATTCTGCGCATCTCGGCAAAGACTGGCGAAGGAGTCAAGGAACTGCTCGACGCAGTAGTTGATCGCATACCTGCACCAGTTGGCGATGCCGATGCGCCACTCCAAGCACTGATCTTCGACTCGCACTTTGACCAATATCGCGGCGTGGTGAGTTCGATCAGAGTGATGAATGGCCGACTCAAAACTCACGCAAAGCTTCGATTTATTCAGGCGGGTTCAACCTATGAAGCACTCGAGGTCGGAGTGCGCACTCCCGATAATGATCCAGTGCCCGAACTCGGCCCTGGCGAGGTTGGATATCTGATTGCAGGCATCAAAGACGTTGGAGAGGCCCGCTCGGGCGAGACCGTGACCGAGGCTTCGCGTCAGGCTGCAGCGCCACTAGATGGGTATCAGGACCCCAAGCCGATGGTGTTTTGTGGGCTCTACCCAGTCGAGGGAGATGAGTTCGAGGACTTGCGTGAATCCCTAGAAAAGCTGCGACTGAATGACAGTTCGTTTACCTACGAGCCAGAAACGTCTGGTGCTCTCGGCTTTGGGTTCCGCTGCGGGTTCCTCGGCTTGTTGCATATGGAGATTGTGCGGGAACGCCTCGAGCGTGAATACGACCTGAATCTGATTGCGACTGCGCCCTCTGTCGAGTACCGAGTGTTGCGCACTGATGGCCAAGAGATTGCAATCGACAATCCCGCCGACCTGCCCGACCCGTCATCGATTCAGAAAGTGCTTGAGCCTTATCTGAAGGTGACCATCATTACGCCTTCGGCCTTTACGGGAACGATCATGGATCTCTGCCAGACCCGTCGCGGCGAGATGGTCAAGATGGAATACCTCTCCCCGGAACGTCTCGAGATTCAATACCGAATGCCGCTCGGCGAGGTGGTAACTGACTTCTTCGATCAGATGAAAAGCCGCTCCCAGGGTTATGCCAGCTTGGATTATGAGCCGATTGGTTATGAACCAGGAGACCTTGTCAAGGTTGACATCCTGATTGCAGGCGAACCTATTGACGCATTTAGCTCGATCATTCACCGCTCAAAGTCCTATGACTACGGCAAGAAGATGGCTGACAAGCTGAAGGAGCTGATTCCTCGTCAGCAGTTCGATGTGCCGATTCAGGCAGCCATTGGTTCCAAAATTCTGAGTCGCCAGACTATTAAGGCCTATCGCAAAGATGTCACGGCCAAGTTGTACGGCGGTGACGTTTCTCGTAAGCGCAAGCTGCTCGAGAAGCAGAAGAAGGGCAAGAAGCGGATGAAGAGCCTGGGACGAGTCGAGGTTCCCTCCGAGGCCTTTACTTCTGCGTTGCAGTTAGAGGACTGACTGCCCCCGATCTCGGTTCGGTGCTGGCACTCGCGTAGACTGACTGCCAATGCTCGACGACCGAAAGTCCGCGATTCTGCGTGCCGTAGTTCAGCAGTACATCGAGACTGCCCAACCAGTGGGTTCGTCGACGGTGTCTGCTCGGACTGAGGTGGCGGTGTCCTCGGCAACGGTTCGCAATGACATGACTCAGCTCGAGCGTGAGGGCTATCTGGTGCAGCCCCATACCAGCGCCGGACGAATCCCGACCGAGAAGGGGTACCGGTTCTTTGTTGACACCCTGACTGGAACCGGGTCGTTGAGCCCGACGAACGTTCGATTGGTGCGCGATTTCTTCGCCACGACTCATGGTGAGCTTGAGCAGATGCTCGCCGAAACTAGCCGCTTGCTCTCAGATGTGACCGGAACGGCTGCCGTGGTCGTGGGAGAAGCCAATGAGGTGTCAACGGTTCGCTCCGTGCAACTCGTCGACTTGTCCCCACGAACCGTTTTGGCAGTGATGGTGATGAGCAACGGTGCCATCGTGAAACGTACGATGGAGTTAGACCAAGACGTCACTCCGTCAGAGCTCAGCGCAGCACACGCGTTGGTCAATGACCGCATGGTTGGCTCCTCCCTGCATGCATCGACTCCCAAGCTCGCAGTGCCGCAACAAGAAGGCGCGGCACTAGCGGCAGCTGCGGTGAGTGCGTTGCGAGAAGCTGCCGAGGCAGAGGGCCAGCACATGTTTGTGGATGGTCGCTCACGAATTGCGGGCTCCTTTGACGCACGCGAAACAATCGAGGCCGTGCTCGGAATTCTGGAACAGCAGTTTGTGGTGGTGAGTTTGCTGAAGGAGCTCGTTGACGGCGGTCTGGCCGTGTCAATTGGCTCCGAGAGTGGCGTTGCCCCGCTAGCTGATTGTTCACTAGTGGTCGCCCCGTATCAGGTGGGCGGAGAATCTGTTGGGGCCATTGCGGTACTTGGCCCTACTCGAATGAACTACCCCGAGACTCTGTCGGCTGTGGCGTTAGTGAGCCAGCGGTTGAGTCGTCTACTAACTGAAGGTTAAGTGTGGCTGATCTATACGAAATTCTTGGAGTGGGTCGCGATGCAACCCCCGAAGAGATCAAGAAGTCCTATCGAAGTTTGGCGCGTGAGTCTCACCCTGACGCCAACCCCGATGACCCAGACGCAGAAACCCGATTCAAAGAACTCTCGGCCGCGTATGAGGTCCTATCCGATCCCGCCAAGCGTGATCGCTATGACCGCTACGGAAGTTCAAACGGGTTCGACATGTCTGACCCGTTTGGCAGTGGTGCTGGCGGATTAGGCGACCTGTTCGACTCGTTCTTTGGGGGGAATAATCCCTTTGGTGGGGGAGGTGGCCGGAGCCGCGGCCCAGCAGGACCGCCTCCAGGCGAAGACCTAGACGTGCAGACTGTTCTTGAGTTCACCGACGCAGTGTTCGGCTGCCAATGTGATGTGACTGTGCGAACGGCAGTCTCCTGCGAGGAGTGCAATTCCACTGGTGCAGAGCCGGGCAGTTCGGCAGTGCAGTGCGGCGATTGCGGTGGTACCGGCGAAGTGCGCATTGTGCGTCAGACCGTGCTCGGGCAGATTGTGTCTGCCTCGGTGTGTCGCCGCTGCGGTGGTCAAGGCCAAGTGATTGCATCTCCTTGTCAGGTTTGCAGTGGTGCGGGTCGCCTCATCGAAGAAAAGACCTACACGGTGGACGTGCCTGCGGGAGTGGACGAGGGTTCAACGTTGCGACTAACTGGGCGCGGCGCTGTTGGCATGCGCGGAGGTTCTGCAGGCGACTTGTATGTCCGCTTGCGTGTTAAGCCGCATGAGCGTTTTGCACGTCACGGCGATGACCTTGTCGAGGAGTTAGACATCTCGATGGTGCAGGCGACCCTTGGGGCAAATATCGCGCTCGAAACCCTTGATGGGGTAGAGGAACTAGTTGTTCCTCGCGGAACTCAAGTCGGCAAAGTCTTCAAGATGAAGGGTCGTGGCGTGCCCCGCCTGCATGGGAATGGGCGAGGGGACCTGTTGGTTCGAGTCGGAGTAGAGATTCCGCGCAAGCTTGAACTTGAAGAAGAAGATCTGCTTCGCCGCTTTGCCGAGGTGCGCGGTGAAGATGTAGCTGCTGCTGATGAGGGTTTCTTTAGTCGGTTCAAGACCGCGTTTAAGAACTGAGGCTGAACGTGGAGTCTGCAGCCGGGCTCACGCCGTGGAGGTCTGCCGCCGCTCAGGTCCTAGTGAGCGACCTAGATTCGCCTGAGCTTGAACCCGATGACCTGCATCATCTGCAGCGGGTACTCCGGCTACGAGTTGGTCAGGAGGTGTGCGCTACCAACGGAGCGGGAGGCTGGCGGTCTTGCGCATTTTCGGCAAGCCAGGAGCTAGAGGTGCTTGGCGAGACGCATCAAGAACTAGCTCCCGAGTATCCGGTGACCGTTGGGTTTGCTGTGGTCAAAGGGGAGCGGCCCGAGTTGATTGTCCAAAAACTGACCGAGCTTGGGGTGGACAGGATTTGGCCATTTATGGCCCAACGCTCAGTAGTGCGCTGGGATGAGGAGAAAACCGTCAAGCAGCTCGAGCGCTTGCGGCGAGTTGCCCGCGAGTCCTGTGCTCAGAGTAGAAGGCTGTGGCTTCCAGAAGTTGGGGCTGCTGTGGGTGGGGCCGCTTCGGGTGGGTCTGCTGCCGCGACCGGCGTGGCTGGGGGTGGGGCTGCAGTCGGTGGGTCTGCAGGGGACTCGACTCGGCCGGGACGCGCAGAGCGGCTTGCAAGCTTTGAGCAGGTGCGTAACAGCGGGGCAGTTCTGGCGAATATGGGCGGATCTGCATTGAAGCGTGCCGACCGTATTGTCTTGGTTGGCCCGGAAGGTGGCTGGGATTCTGCCGAGTCTCAGGGGGCCACCTGCGTGAGTCTTGGCGAACATGTGCTGAGAGCAGAGACTGCTGCAATTACTGCTGGCGTTCTCCTCACCGCCCTCCGTGCTGGCATTGCATCCGAAAACCTGAGATAATCACTCTGCGCGGTTTATTGTCCGGCTTAACGCTTCGGCACCGAGCGATTATGACGCAGAGTGAGCAGTCCTAACTGACCGTTCATGTAGTGAGTAGTGACTAGTGAGAAGTCCAGTCGGCGGCGTGGCGATGGGCGAAGCAACAGAACCCGATTCAGGTGGGAGATCAGATGTTGAACGAAGACGGTATTGGTGAGGACCCAAGCGGTGAGGCATACGGAAAGGCAGTTGGCGAGCGCCTTCGGCATATCCGTCGCCAGAAGCGGCTATCACTTCAAGAGGTAGAGGCCGTCTCTGCCCAGGAGTTCAAGGCAAGTGTGCTTGGTGCCTATGAGCGAGGAGAGCGCGCCATTTCGGTTCCGCGCCTGCAGCGACTGGCCCAGTTCTACAAGGTGCCCGTGGATCAACTCTTGCCTTCGGTCGACGGGGAGAGTGAAGAAGACGAGGCCCTTCGCCGCATTGCAGATAACGGTGGAGCCAAAATCGATCTGACCCGCCTTGAGCAAATGAACGATACCGAGTCCCAGATGTTGTCAAGGTATCTGCGCATGATTCAGGTCCAGCGCCAAGACTTCAACGGCAGAGTGCTGACCATTCGCCGAGATGACATCAAGGCAATTGCGTGCATTCTCGGTGTGAGCGAAGTGACTGCTGATCTTCGCTTGGACGAGATGGGTCTTCGCCTGGGTTGAGGCCGTTCGGCTAACCGCCGGCGAAGGTGTTCGCTTTCGACCTGATCAGGGCAGTTGAAATACCTGACCAACCAGAATGAGCCCGGGGTTCTCTGGGTCAGTTAGGGCTTCTTGATTGTTTGATATGAGTTGCGCCGAGTACTGGGCAATCTGCGATGCGGATGGCTGTGAGCCAAGGCGCATCCGGAGCACCTGTTCGGAGATTCTCCAAAAGTTGTCGCCTCGTACCACGGTGTAAGGAACGGTCTGTTGGACCGATCCTGGTGTGCCTGTTGATGGTGCTGCAGTTACTGGAAGACTTGTTGCTGGTTGCGTGCTTGGGTCGGGTGCCTGCGCTGAGGGAGTAGCGGTAGCCCCCAAGCCAAGGAGTCCTAGCAGCTGGCTCTGTTGACCCTGCCGACCGGGCTGACCTCCTGGGGACTGCTGGCTCTGCTGACTTGATGGAGACACTTGCGCGCTCATTGTTGGCGTACCTGTTGGGGCGGCTAACGGGGCGGCTTGTGGTGCACTGGATGGGTCTGTTGCCGCGTTCAAGTCTGCTGCTGGCGCTGGAATTGGGGCCGCTGTCGGAGGCGGTTCTGCATTCTCCGATTCATCGGCAGCAGGCCCAGGGGATGAGTTGGATGCCCAGGGGAGCGATGTTCTTGCTTGTGACGGATTTACGGGCTGCAGATCGAGGAAGGGGGTTGCAGCGTCGACCACCTGCATCATGGGAGCTGTGGAGGGTTCGGGCTGGTCGGGCTCTGCTGCATAGGCGGCCGTTGCAGCAAAGGCGGTCGAAGTGGAAGCCATCAGGCCAGCGGTGAAGAACAGCAGGAACCTCGGAGCTAGGCGGACGGCAAGCGATTGTGTGTGCTGTCGCTGACCTCGCAATGCAAAGGCTTGGATGCTGCTCACGACTAGCAGGTAGCCCAGGAGCAGAATCGCAATCAGGCGTCCCGCCGAGGCCGCCACATCGAGCGGGTCGCGTTCCAGAAACCAATTGCGGAATTCGCTTCCTGATTGCAAAGGTGGAGTCGATGCAAAGAAGCCCCCGCTGCGAAGGAGCAATGCAAGGGCGGCCGCCAAGGCGCCAGTCCAGAGCGCCCAGATCATCAGCCTAGAGAGCCGTGAAGGCGGCTTCACCTGTCGAGTAGTTCTTGTGCCTGATCGGGGGGAGTTGCCGTAAGGGGTCGGCTGACTCCTGTAGTTCGCATTGGGAAGTCTCGTGTTGCCCGGCGCTCTGAGAGGGGTTTTGACGTTCATGGTTTGGCCTTTGCTGGCTGAGAAAATGGGTCAACTTGCGACCCGTCGATGAGTGCAACCAATGCGCGGTCACACGATATTTTCTCGGCTGCAGTCGAATCAGTTATTCGCTCGCCGGATAGGTCAGCTGCTTCTGCGATGGTAGAGACCAGTTCGCTTTGAGCGGTCTCTCCCGGTTTTGCCCACGCGGAGAACTCGAAGAGTTCACCGGTGGATGGTCGCAGCAGGAGTGCAGTTGCCCGACCGTCGCAGTCCCAGTCACCGACTGCAAGTCGATCCTGCGGGAGTCCTACTTGGTAGGTCAGGTCATCAACAGTGATGAACTGACCAGCGATCTCTACGTGATCGGGGCAGGAGTCACCGTCGATGTCGACGCCTAGTCCCGAGCCGTTGTTGAGCATGGGCCACAGCCCGCACCCGCCGCCACTGGAGTCAGGCAGCTTGGTTGCTGGCAGCGAGGCATCTGCCAGGGAAGTATCAGGCACCGTGGTTGCTGGCACCAAAGTTGCTGGCACCGTAGTTGCCGATGTTGAGGCATCTGGCAGCCAGGGTGCGGCCTGAGCGGAATCGGTCTGGCTTGGAGTCTTGCTCGATGCTGTGAGGGCAAACCCCGCTGAGAAGAGTAGGGCGATTCCCGCTGCTGCGGCCCCTAGGGTCACCAAACCCCGAGCAGGTCCGGGCGCAGGAGTTGCCCTGCGAGTTGTAGCCCGGCTTCTGCGGAGCAGGGGATTGATACTTCGGCTCCTGAGTTCCCCTACCGCAGTTGTAAGTTCAGTTGTTGTCAGGGCAGCAGTGCTGGTTTCATTCAGTTCGGCAATCTGGCGAAGTGTTCGAGACTGTTGGCGCCATCGCCACCTGTCTGAGCGCGACATAGAGGCAATCTGGAAATTCGCCACGTGAGCGAACATGGCAGCAAGTTGATCTACGTCACCTTGGATTGCTGAAGCGGCTTTTTCGTTCGACAGGTGTAGGAGCGGTTGAGAATCGCCAAGAGAGCAGAGCTTGGGGCGTCCCCGGGCCCCGAGCAGAACGTGTTCGGGGCGGAGCGAACCGTGACTCCAGCCGGCTTCGTGCAACTGTTCGACAGCTGTGCAACACCGTTGCAGAGCGCGGAGGAGTTCCTCGCCGGTCATGTCGAGTGGCCACAAAAGAGTGCGGGGGCCGTTGTCGAGG
>CAFAAQ010000072.1_pt1 | contig 8438 bp, 7 predicted proteins | sample 7267631 | NCBI WGS metagenome assembly CAFAAQ01 (sample SAMEA6813990, study PRJEB35770) | uncultured Actinomycetes bacterium | biome: Freshwater; feature: Freshwater reservoir; material: water | place: Czech Republic | collected 2017-08-18 | depth 30m m | reverse complement strand
TTGCCCAACACACACTCGGGGTCCGGGTCAGTCAGTTCAAGGCCAACAAAAAACTTTGAGGCCATACAGCCACCTTGGCAGGCGTCGTAGCTACCGCAACTTGTGCAGGCACCCTCGCTCTCTGGCTCACGCAGGGACAAGAACAAGTCCGACTCGCGCCAGACTTTGGTAAAGCCACCCTCGTTACGAATGTTTCCAGCGAGGAACTCATCGTGAATCACGAATGGGCAGGCATAGACATCGCCAACAGGGTCAATCAGACACACGACTCGGCCAGCGCCGCACAGATTCAACCCGGGAAGGGCGTCACCAAGGGCCGAGAGGTGAAAGAAGGAGTCGCCAGTCAGCACGGTTGGACGATCTAAGAGCCAGTAATACAGCTCTCGTTGCTGAGCCTGAGTGGGATGCAGCTCTGCCCAAGAGTCAACTCCACGGCCCGAGGGTCGTAGACGTGTCACCCGAAGTTGTGCTCCATAGGAGTCGGCAATTTCTTTGAACTCATCCAGTTGACTGACGTTGTGGCGAGTGACCACCAGACTGATCTTGAAGGGACCAAAATCTGCAGCAGCTAGATGGTCCATAGCGGCCCGAGCAGCAGCAAAAGAACCTTCACCGCGAACGAGATCGTTGACCTGAGCATCTGCCCCGTCGATCGAGATCTGAATATCGAGGTAGTCCATGGACGCTAAGCGTCGAGCAGCGGCGGCATCGATGAATGTGCCGTTCGTCGAGAACTTGACTCCCACATTGTGTGCAGCGGCGTACTCAAGAATCTCGAAGAAGTCCGCTCGCAGCATTGGCTCCCCGCCGCCGATGTTGACGTAGAACACTTGGAGTCGCTCGAGTTCGTCAATGACTCGAAAGCACTCCTCGGTGGTGAGCTCTCGGGGGTCTCGCCGACCCGAAGAGGACAAACAATGCACGCAAGACAAGTTGCATGCGTAGGTCAGCTCCCATGTCAGGCAGATGGGAGCATCCAATCCAAACTTGAACTCCTCAACTAGAGGACGCGTTGCCGCCGCAGGTTGCGCCGGAATTTTGTGGACAAGCTGCTCAGGCGGCACGAATCATCTCCGAGGTCTCAAGGGTTGCTAGGGCGTTCAAAAAACTTGGCCAGCGTGCCTCGTCGACACCAACTGCTTCGAAGGCCAAGCGGACCGACTCGTGGTCCTTGAGAGACTCAACTACTCGAACCAGGTCAGGGTGTTTCAGAAACGACAGCTTGCGCGTATCGAAGCTGTAGGCCAGCGCACCGAAGCGCTCAGGCCGAAGCGAGACGTTTGGGCTGATCTGATATCGAGCCTCAAGGTCAATCATTGTGATGAGGTCTTTAGTACACGCCGCACATGCCGTCGATGGAGACTTCCTCGACGAGCAACTCCTCGACAAGCAACTCCTCAGCTGCTGGCTCCTCAACTAGTGCGGCCTCGACTAGTAAGGCGGCATTTTCTTGGGCTGTATTGGCGGAGAGTTCATCAATGCTCATCTGAGCCTCAGTTCCTATCGGGCGATTGGTACAACACCTCAGATAGTACCGCCCAAGGCCCCGGTTGAGATTCAGCATGGCGCTAACAACACACCTGAACTGCAGCGGCGGCTCAGATGAACTAGAAGAAGGGGGTTGGCGATTCGCCAGCTCGCTTGCGCAGGGTCCACAACCTTGCGAAAACAAAAGGGGAACTCATGCCAACAACAACTCGTGCCGCAGTGCTTTGGGGAACTGGTGAGGACTGGAAGATCGAGGATGTGCAACTCGATGATCCCAAGGCGAACGATGTGCTCGTCACTATGAAGGCCGCTGGTATGTGTCATTCCGATGAGCATGCAGTGACCGGTGACCTTCCTCTTCCGCTCCCGGTGATCGGCGGACACGAGGGGGCCGGCATCGTCGAAGCTGTTGGACCAGGTGTGACCACGTTGGCCCCAGGCGACCATGTCTCGATCTCATTCATCCCGAGCTGCGGACGCTGCAAATGGTGCTCGACTGGCAGGCAGTACCTGTGCGACGAGGGAGCCAAGTTGTTCGACATTGGCATGATGAGCGATGGCCGCGAAGCTCACCATGTCAGCAACGCTCAAGGGTCCTCGACAGCAGTGGGGCGTTTTGCTCAGGTCGGAACCTTCTCTGAGCAGGTCCTCGTTAGCGAGAACTCACTTGTGAAGGTAGAGAAAGATCTGCCCTTTGCTGTAGTCGCGTTGGTCTCTTGTGGAGTCGCCACAGGATTTGGATCAGCTACTGAGCGTGCAGGCACCAAGCCCGGAGACAACGTGGCAGTCATTGGCGTGGGCGGCATTGGCATCAATGCAGTTCAGGGGGCGCGTATTGCCGGCGCAAAGCGAGTGATTGCAATCGATCCTGTCGAGTTCAAACGTGAACAAGCGATGGAATTTGGCGCAACGCACACCTACGCCTCGGTGGAAGAAGCTTTGCTGGCACTCCCAGATCTGACCTGGGGCGATATGTGTGAGCGAGTCATTCTGTGCCCTGGAGTGATGCACGGAGACATGATCGAGCCCGCACTCGGGTTGACCTCGAAGGGGGGCACTTTGGTGGTCACGGGGCTTGCTCCGCTGCTCGAAAACGACGCACAACTCAATGTCTTCATGCTGTCGATGATGAACAAAGAGATCAAAGGCACCGTGTATGGATCCTCAAACCCCAGAGCAATCATTCCTCAACTGCTCTCTATGTACCGAGAGGGCGAGCTCAAGCTCGATGAACTCATCACGAAGCGATACTCCCTTGATCAGGTCAACGAGGGCTACGCAGATATGCGCAACGGAGTAAACATCCGTGGCGTCATCGACTTCGCCTAAACAACAACTGTGCAACCAAGTTACGACTCCGAACTGTTGAACCTTCTGACGACTTCGGTTGTTGGAAGGAGGCGCGAGCTTGAGTCTGTAGTTGCGGCTCTAGCTGCTGGTCGACACCTACTCCTTGAAGGTCCGCCAGGAACAGGAAAGTCAACAGTGTTGCGCTCGGTGGCTAAGTGCACTTCCTCGGGCTTTGAGTTTGTTGAAGGCAACGCCGAACTCACCCCTGCTCGCTTAGTGGGAACCTTCGATCCCTCCGTGGTTCTTGCCGAGGGCTATGTGGCTGAGGCATTTGTGGACGGCCCGTTGCTGTGCGCCCTCCGCGAGGGAGCGCTTCTCTACATCGAAGAGATCAACCGCATTCCTGAAGAGACCCTGAACCTGCTCATCACCGTTATGAGCGAGGCCGAGCTTCACGTTCCCCGACTCGGGCGCGTACAGGCACACCCCGGCTTTCGACTCGTGGCCGCTATGAATCCCTTTGACTCTGTTGGTACAGCTCGAATTGCCTCGGCCGTGTATGACCGGTGCTGTCGCCTCGCAATGGGCTATCAAGATGCTGCTGACGAGGAGCAAATTGTGCGAGCCGCTGCCCCAGTAGCCTCAGACGCGATTGACCCAAACACGATGCAGGCAGCAGTAGCCATGGTTCGAGATACCCGAACCCATAGTGAGATTCGTACAGGTTCCTCAGTCCGCGGTGCGATTGACTTTGTGATGGTGCTCCGTGAGCTTGCAGCGCTGCGTGGCACCTCAACCCAGGACCCCTCCGTTTCCCTAGATGCAGCACTGCTGGCGCTGTCCGGAAGGATCCGAATCAACGAGAGCGGATCACGCACGGCAGAGGAACTCGTTACAGAACTTTGGGAGCGCCACTTTGGCCCACAGGCAACCGAACCGGCTGCTACGCAGAAAAAAGCCTGACCCCGCCGCCTGGCGGGGGGCGACAAGAGACTGAGGATATTAAAGAAGGAGAACAGGCCCGCAGCGCAGTTGCAGAGGCGGGCCGCAGGACCACCTCTAGGCGTGAACTCTCGCGGCACCCGCAGTTCGACAACATCTCCCCCGAGGTCGGCCAACTCGACCCTGGAGCATTTTCGGAGCTGCTCGACCACGACCCCGATGAAGCGCTTGCCTTGCTCGCCGACATGAACGGTGCCACCGACGAACGACTGCGCAAACTTTCCCAACAGCTAGCGGGCCGCGTCGTGGTCGACCTAGCAAAGCAGGGCGCTGCACCGACTCGCGGGGTTGGGCGCCTGCAGGTAGCTCCGGCATCTCAGGAGTCAGGTGATATTGACCTTGATGCATCGCTCGGTCCGATCATGCTGAGCCGGGCCACCAACACCGCAGTTCGAGCCGAGGACCTTGCCGTGCAAACTTGGAAACGTTCAGACACTGCCTTGTGCTTACTCGTAGACCGATCTGGCTCAATGTTTGGTGAGCGCTTGGCAGCCGCAGCAGTTGCCGCCGCAGCAGTGGTGTACCGCTGCGGTGCGGACTGTTCCGTCATTGCATTCGCCGAAGATGCAATCGTGATTAAGGCTCAGCAGGAGCAGCGTTCGCCAGAGCAAGTCGTGAGCGATTTACTCCGATTACGCGGCTTTGGTGTGACGAACCTGGCACTCGCCATGCGCGCAGCCTCACAGCAACTTGCCCGATCCACTGCCGCAAGGCAGATCACACTTGCCCTCTCGGATTGTCGGGCAACCACCGGAGGAGATGCGGTTGGTGATGCCTCTGCACTGTCGGAATTAGTGATTCTTGCCCCAGCCGAAGACACCGAGGATGCCCGCGCTCTGGCTGACCACTTGGGCATTCGTTGTGCGCCCCTTGCAGGCCCCTCAACAGTGGCCGAAGCGCTAGCAACGGTGCTCCGTTAAATATTTAGAGCAAAAAACTCAGGAGTCACCCTGAGCATCGGCCATCTCGCGCAGGTCTTTCTTTGAGACCTTGCCAAGCTCCGCTGTTGGAAACTCATCTACGAAGTACACGGAGCGGGGCACCTTGAAGTCTGCCAGATCAAGTTTGCAGGCCTCAATGATCTGAGCCGCAATGGCATCTTGATCAGCAGCAGGATCAGCAAGAATCACAAAGGCCACCGGCACCATGTCGAGCATCTCGTGGGACTTGGCGACAACCGCAACATCTGCCAAACCAGGCACTGTCCGAACCACATCTTCGACCTCACGGGCTGAGACGTTTTCGCCGCCAACTTTGAGTGCATCTTTGTCTCGGTCGCAGTACTGAATGTTGCCATCAGCAAGCAATCGAACCATGTCCCCGGTACGACCCCAACCATCCTCGGTAAAGAACTTCTCGGTTGCCTCTGGATTACCGAAGTACTCCCAGAACACTGAGACGCCACGCACGCCACGGATCCAAAGTTCGCCGATCTCACCCTCTTGGCAAAGTGCTCCAGTGTCACTATCGACAATCAAGAACTCATATCCGGGCGAGACCTTGCCCATGGCTAGGTCGGGGTAGGACTCAAAGTCGTTCGAGTGAATGCAGTGAGTCACGAGCTCCGTCATGCCATACGCAGCAATGACCCTCATGCCCATCATCTGATCGAGCACCGGCATGATCAGGCCAAACACGCCCACCTTGACTGTGTGGTTCTCGGGGATTCCGGAATCAAACGCTGCCTTGATAACAAAGGGGATGAGCGAGATGTGAGTAACGGAATGCTTAGCGATGACATCCCAGAAACGACTCGCAGAAAACTTCGGCTGCAATACCACCGTGCCGCCAACACCCAACACGGTCCAGATCGCCCAGGCCTGCGTGTTGACATGAAAGAAGGGCAGTGAGGCTAAATAGATATCATCTGCGCCCATATCAATATTGGTGGGGTTGACTTTGCCAGCCCACAACATATTGGCGTGCGTGTGTACTACTGCCTTTGGCTTGGAAGTTGTGCCCGAGGTGAACAGAACTCCAGCGGGCAGCATGGGATCTGCTGTGCGCACGGGTGCTGCAGCGGCGTCACCCTCGAGAACCGAAAACGACTCCTGCCCATGGGCAAGTTCATCTGAACTAGCAGCAAGGCCTGAGTTGTCATCAGTGACCACAATCCACCCGAGTTCGGGGCCTGCTTCAGCCACCAGAGCCGCAAACTTGGGTTGGGTAATCGCACCAACGCATGAGGTTTGCTCGATGAAGTAGCTCACCTCGCTTCGCACGCTGCGCGTATTTGTCGTCACGGCAATCGCTCCGACTCGTGCGCATGCATACCAAGCAATGACGCCCTCGGGGCAGTTTTCGGCATGGATCAGAACCATGTCTCCTATGCCAACACCCTTTGCGTGCAGGCCCGCAGCCACCTGCTTGGTGGCCTCGGCAAACTCTGCATAGGTCCAGGTGCGATCGCTGCCGTCTTTGGGTTCCCAGATCAGGAATGGGTGCTCTGAGCGGTGCTCTCCCCAGTGATCAATCATCCATGGGATGTCCTGCCCACCAAACTGATAGGCCGCTACGGCTGCGGGATCAAAAGATTCTGTCTGCGTCATGTTGGTGAAGTTACGTCAGATACCGCTCTCTAGCGAAAGCAAGTACTCGGTGTGGATGTGATTCAGAAATCGCTCTACGGCCTGCACTGCGTTGACTGTCCGAAAACTCGAGAAGATCTCGAAGGCATGCTGGGCTCCGTGAAGCTCTGCATACACAACTGGGCTCTTCGAAGTTTTGCGCAGCGCTTCGGTAAAGCTGCGAGCACCCTCGACAGGAACAAGGACATCTTTGTCTCCGTGAATCACCATCATCGGCGGAGCTTCCTCAGTGATCCGATCAAGAGGCGAGTATGCAGCCCAAGCATCGGGTGATTCTTTCATGGTTACACCCATGACGGTCTTGGTGAGTAGATCGGTGAACTGCCTGCCGTTGTGGCCCTCACGGTCGGTCAGGTCATAGACACCGTAAAATGGCACTGCTGCCTGCACAGAAGTGTCGGCAGCCTCAAAACCGGGCTGAAATGCGGGATCATTCTGAGTCAGGGCAACCAGTGCGCAGAGATGCCCACCGGCCGAGCCACCGGTCACCACGATGAAGTTGGGATCAACGTTGTACTCCTCGGCATGCTCACGAATCCACGCAAGGGCTTGTTTGCAGTCCACTAAGTGCCCCGGATATTTCACCTTTGGGCTGAGCTGATAATCGGCATTAAACCCCACCCAACCGCACGAGGCCAGATGGTTGAGCAACGGGATTCCTTGTTCATCTTTGGATCCAAGCACCCACGCTCCCCCGTGGATTTGCAACACGGCGGGCCGCTTCTCATCTGGCTTTGGGTCCTCGAGCGGGGTGTAAACATCGAGCTTCAGCCGAACCGTTTTTCCTGCTGAACTGATGTGCTCACTGAACACGATGTTTCGAGTACGTCGGCGCCTGCTGGAACCGTTCATCACCGGGAGAATGGCACCTACGCGCACTGCCTGCGGGGCAGCTAGCAGTTCCTCCTCGGACAGCAGCGTGCTCAGCGAAGCGTCGAACTCCTCGGCAGACTGCTGGGCCTGGCGAATCAGCCCGACTACTCCAAGGCTCGCTGCAGTAGTGAGCGCAAGCCCAAACCAGCCACTCGGCTGGAGCAGCTTCGCTGAGTCATCCCCTGATTCCGTTGAGCGCATGGCCCGATCCCGCAGCGCGCCCCCAAGCTCACGACTCGTTCGTGCTGCTGTCAGAGCCAAGAAAATGGGAGCTGCCTCAGTCACTAACCAGGAAGCAAAAAACGAGGGCAACGTCAATGTCTGGCTGTTTCTTTTTGGTCGATAGGCATTGATCACGAGCGCTGAACGCAGCAGACCTTGGCGCAGAAGCGCGCTGCTGTGCCGGTCTGCTGCTGAGGCAGTGGGGACTCTTCGCATGGGGATGAGTCTTGTGCTGCGAAGGAGTTGCCACAAGCCGAAGTGAATTTAACGGTGCATGCCGTTTCAATTCAGGGAAGAATAGGGTCCTCAGGGAGGGCACGTCCCTAGACGAAAGGTAACAACATGGAGAGATTGTCTGGCATGGATGCCACCTTCCTCTACCTCGAGACGCCTGCGGGCCACATGCATGTGGCCATGGTCGGCATCTACGACATCTCGACGATGGTGGACGGGTACTCCTTTGAGAAGTTCAGAACTCATATCGAGTCGCGGCTTCAATCAGTCCCGCCGTTTCGTCGCCGCCTAGTAGAAGTTCCCTTTCAGTTTCATCACCCCGTCTGGATTGAAGACCCTGACTTTGATCTAGATAACCATGTTCGAAGGATCACTGCACCAGCACCGGGCGGACGACGTGAGCTTGGGCAGGTTGCAGCGGAAATTGCTTCGGTTCCGCTCGACCGATCTCGTCCGCTGTGGGAAGCCTGGGTGATTGAAGGACTCAAGCAGGACCGTGTCGGCTTTGTTGTCAAGGTGCACCACGCCGCCATCGACGGCGCCTCCGGTGCAGAAATCATGACGGCGCTGTATGACCTCTCCCCCGAGGCCGAACCAATCGAAGCTGTGGATACGCCACCTGATCGCGTACCAAACGAGTTTGAGTTGCTCTCCTACGCAACGTTTTCAAAGCTACGTCGGGCGCGAGATGTGGTGCCGCTGATTAGCCGAACGATTCGTTCAGTCACACACTTGGTGAGC
>CAFAAQ010000071.1_pt1 | contig 8443 bp, 8 predicted proteins | sample 7267631 | NCBI WGS metagenome assembly CAFAAQ01 (sample SAMEA6813990, study PRJEB35770) | uncultured Actinomycetes bacterium | biome: Freshwater; feature: Freshwater reservoir; material: water | place: Czech Republic | collected 2017-08-18 | depth 30m m | reverse complement strand
TTCACCACCTTAAAGTGATCAAGATCAATGAACAGCAACGCCAAGGAATCAGCGGGTGGGAAGCTCGCCAACCGATCGAGTAGTGCGTTGCGATTGGGAAGCCCGGTCAGTGGATCTTCCAGGGCCAAACGAGAGAGTTCTCCTTGGGCCTTCTCGGCGGCACGTCGAGCTAACTGCTCGGCCGACATAATTCTTGCCACCCTCACCATGAGCACGAGAGCAACTGCCACTGCCGAGGCAGCAAACACTCTTGGGTCTACCCCACCTAGGAACGTGATTGAGATGACTGCTGTAATTGAGGGAATAACTACTGCCGCACCGAGTAGCACAAACCTGCTGGTACCGGTTTCAGCCGCGGGTTGCTCATCTGCAATCAGTGGGGCCGTACCGTTGAGCGCCGTGACACCCAGCAAGGTATACGCAACAGCAAAACCAAGGTCGGTCACTGCCAGGAGGGTGCCCCCTTCCGTGCCGTGAAGCACGACTGCATAGAGCATGTCAGAGACCAAAAAAATGAACAGGTATCCAAAGAGCCCCCAGAGCGCCGGGCTGCGCCGGGTCGTTCCGAACATCAACCCTGCGAGGGTCCCGAGAAGCAACAAATCCATGAGTGGGTAGGCCACCAGCAGCAATTGCTGGCTCAGGCTTCCTGCCTCTGCAAGCCCACCCGGCGCCACCACCACTGCCTGCCAAGCAAACAATGCCAGCCCAGCGACAACAGCTACACCATCGAGAGCGTGCTCAGAGCCGTTGTGCGGGTCTCTAGCTCGTATCAGCACCGCCAGAGCGACAAGAAGCACGGGGTAGCTCAACAGGTAGACCAGATCGATAACCGAACCCGACGGGGTCAGCCCAAAGACTTCGAAGGCAATCCAGGCAATATCTGCGATCAGATTGCACGCAGCAGAAAGGGCAATGAGCCTCCAGACCAGCACTGCCTTACCTGTGGACCTGCGGGAGGTCCGCACGCACATCGCTGTGGCAGCGAAGGAGAGCAGCAGGAACGGCAGGTCAGCAGAGTCGAAGACCCAAATCCCTGTCGGACCAAAGAGCACTTGGCTGGCTGTGACGACAATCGCAAATCCAGCGATCAGACCGAATATGAGGTTCGACGACCTTGACGGACTGTGCACAAGTCAAGGATATAGCCACTACCTCGCCGAGGGAGGAAAGAATGCAGCCCAAGGAAAATCAGTTTGCCAGAACAGCGACCTCGGGCTGGATCGCTGCAGTGGATGCGCCAGTAGCAAAGAGAATTTTCTCCTGCGAGAGCAATCGAATCCAGAATTGATACGAGTGACCGACAAGTAGCGCAGTGATGAGTGTTCCAATCCCGGCTTTTGACCCCAGCAGCAAGCCGCAGAGCAACAAGGTGGCCTCCATGGCTAGGCGAACATGGCCGAGCGGAGCGTTCGTCTTTCGCGATAGTCCGCGCATCAGGCCATCCATCCCGCCTACCCCAAAGTTGGCCTGGGTAATAAATGCCCCTCCCAGCATCATCACCACAGTCCCGAAAGTACATGCGGCGATTTGCAGCGCCAGCCCATGCACAGTCGGGATGAGCGGCAGCGCTAGATCAATGATGATGCCACCCAGAATCGGGGCAAGCAGGGTGCCGATTCCAACACCACCTCGGACAAGCGCGCTCATCGCTACGAGCACGAGCCCGATGATCATGGCTGCGGTTCCTGCAGAGAGACCTAAGTTCCCCTCAAGGGCAACCTGAACCAGAAAAAGTGGTCCCAGTCCGATATCTGCACGAACCGTCAAGCAGTACGCGGTGCAAGAGATGATGAGGCCGAGCAGAAAGACTCCAGCCCGCGAGAAAACTTGGTTCATAAAAATATCCAGTGGGGAGTTGCCAGAGGGTGAATCAGGCAGAAACGGGGGCGGGAAAATACAGAGAAAAGATGCTGCAAACTTGACCTTTTGGCCGGGTCCGCAGATATTTCGATTTCGGAAATTAGCAGCGCTTCAGAGCTGCGTCAGGCGAATACTGCGTGACTTTTGTCATTAAAAAGCGCCCGTTTTGCTTGTGTTCATTTGAATTTCAGTCAATACTCTCTCGGCGGGTCCAATGGGGCTCGCATTGGCGAAATGGGAGCGTTCATGATGCAGACAAGCACTGTGCGGGTACGAGGCGTTTTGGGGGCAACTCTTGCTGCCGGAACCTTGTTGCTTGGAGCCTGCGTAGCTCCACCGAAGCCACCGACTACGACAACAACCACGACGGTTGCGCCGACCACAACCGTGGCACCGACCACAACCGTGGCACCGACCACAACCGTGGCTCCAACCACAACCACGACGACCGTGGCGCCAACCACAACGACGACCACGACTACCACCACCACGACCACGATTGCGCCCACCACCACCACCACCACGACGACTGCTCCTCCAGCAGCAGTGCGCACAGCTGTGGCAATGACTTGTCAGGGAACTGCAATTGGACAGTCCAGCACGAGCGGCCTGAATAGCGGCGTGACCACACTGGTTCCGGGTTCAGTAACGCCAGGAGGTGCCTTTGCAATGAAGCTCACTGCTGACCCCGTGGTTGTTCCAACCACTGGTGGCGGCTACAACATCAGCTACCTCAAGTCACTGACAGTGAAGTTTGCGATTCCTGCAGGCTCCACGTTTGTGTCTGCTTCGCAATCAGGCGGGAGCAACTTGGGTTCTGGCGCAGTCACCGTTTCTGCCTCTGGCAGCATCGTGACCCTGTCAGTACCTGGCAACTTGGCAGGCGGCACAACTGCGATCCTTCCCGACGTAACCATCAACCTGCAGGCAACTGGAGCTTCTGGAACTGCACTGAATGCTCAGCTCTTCGGATCGAGCTACTCAAGCTTCAGCATTGGCTTTACCGCTCGTGTGACCGGAATCCCGCTCTTCGGCAGCACTGATGCAGTCACCAAGTGCTACGCACCGGTCAACCCTATTCTGGGAACCACAGTCATCTCCTAAGACCACCTCCAATCGGCCGGCGAGCCGATTGCAGATCAAAACCAAGAACTCCCCTGGCCAGTGGCCAGGGGAGTTCTTCTTTCTACAGTCTGTTGAGCCCAGTCCTCAGAAGTGTGCTCAGAAGTACGTCCGAGCGCCAAAAGCTATTCGGCCTGCGCTGCGGCCCGGTCCTTGGCCACCTCATCGAGCGACTCGTACTCCGCACCGGTGTCGGCCCAGTCCTCGAACTGAGTCACTCCAAGCGTGTCAAACCGCTTACGGAGCCATCCATCGTTGGCATCAAGCAAGCCCAGCTTCTTGCAGTTCGGAACAATCTTAGAGAACAACAGTTGCTGGAACGGGTCCTGATTCTTCAGTTCCGGGTCATCTTGTTTGAACAGCGAGATTGCCTCACGAACAGGAATGCCAAGGTTCTCCCATACCTCTTGTTGCAAGAAGCGGTCTCTCATTCGCACTGCAGCCTCGAACGCAAACTCTTGACGTTCCAACAATTCAGCAGAGTTCAACTCGGTGTAGTACTCCTGCAGACTCAATACTCCGAAGGCAACGTGGCGAGCCTCGTCGCTCATGACGTACCGAAGCAGTTGCTTGAGCAGAGGGTCTGGCGTGACCTGATAGGCCATCCCAAATGCGGCAAGCGCTAGGCCCTCGATCATGATCTGCATGCCTAGGTAGGTCATGTCCCAGCGGCTATCGCTGATGATGTCGTCGAGCAATGCCCGCAGGTGATGGTTGACGGGGTAATGACCTGAGCACTTCGTGTCTAAGTACTTGGCAAAGACTTCAACATGGCGGGCCTCGTCCATGACTTGAGTCGAGGCGTAGTACTTGGCATCAATCCAAGGAACAGTCTCAACAATCTTGGCCGTGCAGACCAGCGCGCCCTGCTCGCCGTGCATGAACTGACTCAGGCTCCAGTTTTGGGATTCAACGGCAAGTTTGATCCACTCTTCGTCACCCCAGCTAGCAAACGAGGTTCGACTCAGGTCGATTCCCAGTTCCGCAATGAGCGCTGTGTTCATCGTCATCGGCGACTCCCGAGCGATTCGCTCTTGGTCTACTTCAATTGACCAATCCAGATCAGTCTCGCCATTCCACATGGAATGCTTGGCCTTTTCATAGAGCTTGTTCAGGCCGGGGCGCTCACCCTTTTCGTAGTTCCACGTGAAGATCGCGTCAGCGTTATCGGTGACGGCGTGAATCGACTCGGAGATGTCGGTGTTCGTCAACGCCAGGATTGCGTCAAGGTCATTGACTTCATCACGATCAAGGATCTCGGCATCAGTGCGACTCATAAGGTTCCCCCTGCTTAAGTAGTTACCCTCTGAAACTACTGCGCGGAACAGGTAAAACGCATAGCGCGGACTGCAATGAATCCAAAACAAGGATCGCAATGGTCTTTTTACCTCTTGACGAATGTCACATGAGTGCCCAACGTAGAGGGCATGAGGAGAGAGGTTGCGATTGGGGTACCGAGCTTGGCGCTCGCGACAGCCGGCGGGCTGTGGGTTCAGGCATTGCACACAGCGAATGCTTCCCTACCCCGATTTGCGGATCTTTGTGCAAGCGGCAATTACGGCAATCCGGCCGGAGATCCTGTTCACATCGCCATTCTGGGCGATAGTTCCCTGACCGGACCTGGGCTTCGTGCTGGTTCCGAGATTTGGATTGCACAACTCGTTGACCGGTTGCAAAGCAACGTAGAGCTTCGCAGCCATGCCAAAGGTGGATCGCGAGTGCGTGATGTCCTGCTCCAGCAGGCCGATGATGCAGCTCTGACGAAACCCGACCTGTTTGTTCTTGCAGTCGGCTCCAACGATGCCCTACACGCAACCTCGACTCGGCTGTTCCGAAGGGACCTTCAAACACTGCTCAATCGACTCAGCCACGTAGCGCCCGTTCTCAGCTTGGGGATCGGCGACTTGTCAGTGATTCCGCGCCTGCCAAAGAGTTTGCGGGCCCTAGCGGCACATCGGAGTGCAACCATCGATCAGATTCATACTCAGGTTGCTGATCGGGTCAATCGAGTGACTCGAGTTCCAGTGCGAGAATTATCGGATTCGATATTTAGGTCTTGCACCACGGACCTCTTTGCAGAGGACCGCTTTCACCCAAACTGTCAAGGCCACACAGCCTGGGCAGACATGTTTGAACCCTTCTTGCGAACCGCGCTGAACCAAACAAGGTTTCAAGATGCGAGCAGCGCAGCGTTACCGGCACAATCTGTTAGAGCGGCACTATCTGTTACAGCGTAAAGCTCAAGTTGCTAGCTAGCTGCAGTGCAAGTTCTTGATCTCCAGCAAGTAGGACCTGCTCTGCGATGACCTCGCTTGGTTCACAGCGGCCGCCGGTGAGTCGAAAGAACACCATGACGGGCATCGACACTTCAACCGAGGCTGCGGCTGAAAGGTTGTCCACCACACGGGCACGATCCGTCACTTCGACGAGGTAGGTGCGCTGTACTTCGCCAGTCAGATCGATGCGGATTCTTGACCCTTCAGGCAAACCCGCTTTACGCCCGACTATGTATCCCAACGACGGTTCGATCTCTGACAGCGCTGAACGTATCGCGGCTGGGTCTGCTCGATCCTCAAGGCCAAGCGCCTGACGAATATCGTGTTCGTGCATAAAAGTGTCGTAGTGGCGAATGCGCATAAAGCGGCCGTAGGTCTCATCGGCACTCACAGGAGTCCACGAGTGGGCGTCAAACTGTTCTTGACTCATGGCCTTCAGCGCAGCGAGTCGCTCAGTCGTGACATCAAGAAATATCTGTAGAACCTCGGCGCCAGAGAGCGACCGCATATCTTCTACCCAGACCTCGCCCATGCGGGCAACGTCATTCCTTAGGTGGGTCAGATGCGTTACATCCACCTCTGGGGCGCGTACCCCGTTCAGCATAAGTTCGATACCCGTTACGTGACTCAACTGATCCTTGACCGTCCACCCGGGAAGGCAACTTTGCATCATGAACTCGGCTTCCTGCAGCGAGGAACACATCTTGGCCACTGCCGCCCATTCTTCGGCGAGCAACGGAACAATTGTTTCTTTAGCAACGATGGTGGGCATCAGGGCGTGTCCTTTTGGATGGAGACCCAATCACGAGCCTCAAAGTAGGGAGTGAACTGCTCAGCGATTGCTTCAATATCTGCTGGCCGCTTTGGCCGTTGCAATTCGAACAGATGAGGGAACTGCAACCAAGCTGTCACGGCCTGCCAGAGTTCAACAGCAGCCTGCCCACTCGGGGGGTCGATCAGAACAGGCCCAAAAAGCGCCTGAGGCCCGCTTGGAATATGGTCGAAAACCAAGGTTGGCACTCCCCATCCACCAAGGTCCAAAACCTGCTGATGCTCGGCTGCAACCTCTTCAGTCGTGGTTGGATCGTCAATCGCTTGGCGCACCATCGCTGGATCAAGGCCCAGTTCAACAAGGAGTTCCTCGGCAACTTCCAAGCGATGGGGCTTGCGGCCCTCCACATGCAGCGCCGTACCCGCAAGCAGGTACCACTGATCAAGCAGGCTCATATCGATTCTTCGGAGGAACGCCCCGATTCGCATCATGGACCACCCATAGGACCAGTCGCGCTCCCATGGGTGCTTCTTACCCTCGACTCGATTTACCTCTTCAAGACTAAAGAACCGCCAGTCCACCCGAAGTCCAAGTTGATCTCGAACCTCTCTCATCCATAGCGAGGTTTGAAATGCATACGGGCACATCAGGTCGAAATGAAAGGCAACAGCGTTCGGGGTTGTGATCTCGAACGTGGTATCCACCGAGGCCTGCTCCGGTTGCACTGGACTCATGGCTGCTGACTCACAGATCTTCGCTGTCCGACAACAAAGCATCTGCATACGAGGCGCCAATGTTGTTGATGAGCGGTCGCACAATCATTGTGTAGGTATCGGACATTGCCGTCTCACGGTGCTCTGCCTGAACGGCAAGCCTTTCCGGGTCAGTGACAACGGCCATAAACGCAGCCCTGCTCGGGAAGGCATTAAATCGAACCTGGTCCCATTGCCTGCCGTCACCAATGATGGTGCCCTCAACGTTGAACCATCCTGCGATTTGAACTCCGTTAGCAACACCAATTTTGACTGCATGGTCCTGATAGGCAGTCATATGTTCGATGCTTTGCTCGAGCTCAGACTCAGCACGGTCAAAACCAATGACGTGTACCACCATGACTGCTGGGTCATCTGCCGTGGACGGGTGCGGCACCTGTGCAACTTCGGGCAGATCCTCTGGGGCCGCCGGGTGGGCAAATGGTTGGCAACCCAGAATGATCGTTGCCTCCATGCCTGCATCTTTGTGATGGTGCTGATCCTTGAACTCTTTGCGTTCTTGCATGTCCATAAAAGAACGCCGGGTTGGGTATTTCACTACTGCTACGCGATCCCAGGGGGGAAGGTCGCCAAGGAGTTGCGTCTCGACATCTCCAAAAAACACCACCTCAGCCCCAACCGCTGCAAGCGACTCGATTGGAGCGTAAGCATCGTCGGCTTCACGGCCGCTCAACGTTGAGTCCCTGCCATCGGAGTACTGGGCGGTGTCGCGGTATCGCATCAGGTTGACCATCCACACAGGGCCGTCTTCATCCTCGGCGGTAGTCGCAAGGCGCAGTCCGTAGTCGAAGTCGATCTGCCCGTAACGAACGGAGAGGTCCGTTACCGAATTTTCAACCTGAGATTTCTCAGTCATCTTCATCTCGATTCATGTCGCTGTAAGGGTTGCAGTCATGACGTACCAAGAAATAGTAGTCAGGTCGTACTAACAACTAGCACTCATACTGCACCAATTTAGACCCTGCTGCTGCCCCTGCTGCATCGCTCCTGCCAATAGATTCTCAGGCACAACTTCTGTCACACTGGTGCATGACCAAACTTGGACTTCAGATCCCCAACTTTAACTTTCCCGGTGGAAGCCCCGAGAAGATTTTCCCAACAGTTGTTGCTGCCGCTCAGGTTGCCGAAGCATCTGGATTCGACACGGTGTTAGTCATGGATCACTTCTACCAGCTACCTGGCCTGGGAGAACCCGATGACTTCATGCTCGAGGCGTACACCCTCTTGGGCGCTCTTGCCTCGGTTACTTCTTCGGTTCGACTCGGAGCCCTTGTAACAGGCAACACCTATCGCAACCCGGCAATCTTGGCCAAGGCAGTGACCACACTCGACATCGTCTCCGGGGGTAGGGCACAGCTAGGAATCGGATGTGGCTGGTTTGAGCTCGAACATGATTCCTTTGGCATCGAATTCGGCACCTTCACGGATCGGTTCGAGATGCTTGAAGAGGCTCTGCAGGTCATCTTGCCGATGCTTCGAGATGAGCGGCCCTCGATCGATGGCAAGCACTACAAAATCACGCAGGCAATCAATCAGCCAGCACCGCTGTCTTCCATTCCCGTGATGATTGGGGGTAGCGGTGAAAAGAAGACTCTGCGGATGGTGGCGCAATACGCCACCCTCGGAAACCTCACCTG
>CAFAAQ010000068.1_pt1 | contig 8741 bp, 6 predicted proteins | sample 7267631 | NCBI WGS metagenome assembly CAFAAQ01 (sample SAMEA6813990, study PRJEB35770) | uncultured Actinomycetes bacterium | biome: Freshwater; feature: Freshwater reservoir; material: water | place: Czech Republic | collected 2017-08-18 | depth 30m m | reverse complement strand
TGTTTGGGCGCGGGCCCGTCGGGGCGACTACCAGCCCTCAGTGGCCGAGGTTGCGGCTTCTGGTGGCGACGCTCTTGAGGTGTTCCCTACGAAGACCTTGATGAGCGAGGTGAGCGTGAGGCTGCGAAAGGCCGGTAGGTCTCCGCTGAAGCACGGTTTGCGTGCAGTAAAAGTTACCGTTGGGCGACTCCGAGGAAGAGTGTCAACGTGAACAAATCAGTAACTCATGCAGCCCACCCAAAGGCTCGCTAGCTCAAAGAGTGTCATCTGGCTGCGCATAGTTGGCTTGGCACCTGGGCGCTTGTGTCGCGCTGCGATCTTGCTTGGCCTTGGAGCGTTCATTGCAGCGGCTTATCTGCCGGGATCAGTGGTTCCTGACACGCTAGACATGTGCGCTCAGGCAGTGTCGGGTGTCTACAACGATTGGCACTCCCCTGCGATTGCGGGACTGTGGGGGTTCTTCAACGCTCCAATAGAGGCCATTTTTCTATTGACGCTGACGTCGACGATCGTTGCGATTCACTTGATCCTCACCCGCTGGCTCAGGCCGTGGGTTGCGGTGGCATGTACCGCGGCCATCATGTTGTTCCCAGCTACGGTCGGTTGGATGGGCCACGTCGGCAAGGACGAGTGGTTCGCAGCAGCTTTCCTGCTCGGCACGGCATTGATTGCTCGCGCCGGCACCGAGCGCCGTGTTCGGTTGCGGCGGGCGCTGCTGCTCGGTGTCATGATCTGTTTCTGGCTCGCTATCGCTGCCAGAAAGAACGCGCTGTTGCCAGTGGGGGCTGCGTTGCTCGTGGCATGGCCTGTGCCCGGAACAATCTTTGGTCACTTACAAGGCCGCCCGCTTGTGCGCCGAACTCTGGCTGCAGGTGCTGTCTTGGTCCTGCTAGTGGGCTCGGTCTCGGTATTTACATCAGTAGTTGTGCGCCCTCGTGCGCTTCACCCGGAACAACAGGCATTCTTGTTCGATCTGACGGGGATCTCGCTTGATCAGGGCCAAATGCTATTCCCCCCGGATACCTTCCCGAGCGGCACAACACTGGCTGAGATCGACCAAGTTTATGATGAGAAGACTGGCGATGTGTTCTTCTTCGCTCCAGGCTCCCCAGCTAACCCATTCATGCCCGCAGAACAGGTCAGTGCTGTGAAAGAGAAGTGGCTTGAGGCTGTACTCAATCACCCGGATGATTACCTGAGTACTCGGCTGTCCTACACATCCGCCCTGCTTGGCATCTCGGGCCCCCACCCATACTGGAGTATCAACGACCCCGGATCGCTTCCGGCCAAATGGGGTTCGCCTTGCCGGGTGCCCAATCGAACCTTCCCCTCCCTACACGAACGGGTTCTCGAGCTTCTCTTGCGAGTTGAGCGAGGCAACCTCTTTAGGGCCTGGACGTTCTTGGTCATCTTGATCGCAGGCTCACTGTTGGCGGGTCTGCGAAAGGTGACCGAGGCGCGTGTCCTGTTGCTCGGCGGACTGCTGTTCTTCGCTGGAATTGCAGTCGCAGGTATTAGCCCCACCTTCCGGTACTCGTGGTTCGTTGCAGTCTGCGCTCTAGTCGCCGCAGCGCTTGCATTGCGCAGGATCCCCTTTGCCGCTCGTCCCGATCCGCCCGCTGAGCCACCCGTCTCGGTATCAGTGTCAAAGGCGACATGGTCAGACCCGAGTCGCACCTAGTGCAGCAGGTCCATGCCTACTGAGGAGCAGGGGTGCCTTTAAAGAAAACTACTGGTCCAAATGGGGTTGATTCTTGAAAGTTGCCCGTTGGCATGAACCCCGGGGCAAGCACCAGAAGTTCAGTTCCCGGCTCTGGCTCTGCGGCCAGTTCAGCTGAGCTCTTCTCGCTGACGGTGAAGCTCCAGCCGTTATCAACTAGTTGGTATTGCTGTCCCGTGAGCAAGTACGAGTAGCCAGAGAGGTCCGCTGCGTCGCTAGAAACTACTGCCCGTTTTGGAGATGCGCTGGTAGTGAGAAACGGTTCGAACGCAGCGCTGTACTGGTAGCTCTGGTGCATCTGAATTGCGTTGCGTGTTGCAGATACTGACCCCAAAACAACAGCTGCCAAGACAAGGCCGAGCAGCGCAGATCGCGAGAAATAGCATGCAATCCCCAAGAGCATGCACAGAACAATACTGATGGCGCTCCAACGCAGAATGTGAAGCCCCGTCCCGGCTCCAGACAGAACTGCAAGGCCGGCAATGGTCGGAGGAAAGGACTCGCTGAGTTCAATATGGGTGACTCGCCATCGCACTACAACAGCGAGAATCGTGGATATTGCAGCGGTAGTTGAGGTCAGGGCGAGCGCGGCCGCTTGAAGCGCAAGCTTCGACAAGGCGAGGAGACCAATTACAGACAGCACTGCGATGACGGCGTCGTTGTAGCGCCCATAGAACAGGTGGTCGTACCGCACGATCTCCCGAGGAGCGGTCATGTAGTACGAGGTCATGAGGAGGTTCGACAGGGCAAACGCACCAGCAAACATGGCTGCAAGTGAAACCGTGAGAGCGCGAGGAACGGCACTACTGCTGCGGTAGGAGAATCGAGCTAGGACTCCAATACCAAGCAGAGCCAGGCCACAACTCGACACGGCCAGATACCAGATCTGGCCGAGCATGGAGAGAAACAGATTCGACCAAAACTCAACCTGTGTGAAAAGCCCAAGGCCAATGCCTTGGCCCTGTTCAGAAGGTGCCGACCACAGAACCGAGACCATGTGTTTTTGAGCGACTGAGGCAACCAGATAGACCATAACTGTGACTGCAAGGCTGCCAACAAGTGCCCGAGTGGAAGGTTGGTCGGCTTCTTGTTTGTCATCGCTAGTCTCATGGCGAGGGCTACCGAACTGCCCCTGCAGGAGGAGGAAGAGCAGCAAGCAGACCCAAGTAATGGTCACGCTATACATCCGACCGTGAACGAACGGTGCAAATCCGGCGACCAATGAGGTAGCAAACAGTGCCGTAGCCGGGCGATGCGAGGTAAAGGTGGCTGTCATGCCGAGAATGATCAATCCCCACCAGGCCATTGATAACGGCTCGGCCCAGGTGAACGAGCCCGTCATCATGGTGGCTGGAAACAACAGCACCATCGCAAAGGCGGTTGATCGCAACACGTTGTCACCCAAGCTGAGGAGTCTGAGTGATCGTGCAATGCACCAAGCAGCCAGAATCGGTGCTGCGGAGAGCAGCACGAGGCCTAATCGGTATCGAACTAACGGATCGCTGGTTACTGCCCAGAGTGGCGACAGGAGCAAGCCGGTACCAAAGCGATACTCGGGCTGTTGGTGCATCGTAATGATCGATGCTCCACCTGCAATGAAGCGAGAAAACGACCACGAGCCAGACTCATCAGGCAGGATGCGAGGAGTGGTCGCTGCGGCAATGGTAAGGGTTCTGAGGATGCAGAACAGGACGAGTGATCCCGCTCTGATTCCAGTTGAAACCGGGGTTGATTCCCGATTTCCACCCGAGCTCACTCTCGTATCTTGCGTCTGAGTCGAGGCCTCGGTCATGAGGATCTTCAGGTTAGTAGGGCAACTGGTCTGCAACGACCTTGGTAAAGGTCGGTCGCATTGTGACGTAACAGCCCGATGATGTGACAACATCACTCACCATGGATACAGAGGAAACAGCATCGGGCACTGGGCTCAAGCTCATTATCCAAATCCCCTGCTTCAACGAAGAGCAGACCCTTCCGGCCACTCTCGCCGACCTGCCTCGACAGGTTGAGGGGTTTTCTTGCGTCGAATGGTTGGTCATCGACGATGGTAGCGAGGACAAGACATCGCAGATTGCTTCTGACCTTGGTGTAGACCACGTTCTACGAATCACGCGGAATCGCGGCCTCGCAAACGCGTTCATGACTGGTCTGGACGCGTCCCTCAAGGCTGGCGCCGATGTAATCGTCAACACCGATGCCGACAATCAGTATGACGGCGCCTGCATTCCCGACCTAGTGGCACCAATCCTTGCTGGAGAGGCCGACCTAGTCATTGGCGAGCGACCCATCGAAGCCGTAGATGACTTCTCTCCCCTCAAGAAGCGCCTGCAACGACTAGGTAGCAGCATCGTTAGAACGTTCTCGGCAACAGACGTTCGCGACGCGGCTTCGGGATTTCGAGCCTTCTCGCGATCCACTGCCATCCGTACACAAGTATTTGGCAAGTACTCCTACACCATGGAAACCATCGTGCAGGCCGGGTGGGAAGGCCTACGGATCGTAGGGGTGGACGTTGCGGTTAATCCTGCAACGAGGCCCTCGCGACTCGTGAAGAGTATTCCGCGCTATATCTGGCGCTCTGCTCAGACCATCCTACGATCATTCGCTTTGTATAAACCGCTTAGGTTCTTCCTAGCTATCGGGTTGGGCCCATTTCTGATTAGTGCCGTGCTGGTTCTGCGATGGTTCTATTTACACGTGCTCACTGATGATCAAGCGAGTCGGGTGCCCAGCCTTGTTGGCGCAGCAATGATGTTTCTCCTTGCTGTCCTTATCTGGATGTTCGGTTTTTTAGCCGACCTGTTATCCGTGAATCGCCGCATTCTTTCTGACTCTCGGGTGATGCTTCGAACTCAGGAACTTGACCGGCGAGCAGAGTCGCAGCGGGCGGGACATCTTGATTAGGAACTCAATTCAGGCCCTCTAGGTTTGGAGCGGCTCGTGCCCAGCGAATCGCTCCCGGGACTCCAGTCAGAGATGCCAGAAGGAGTTCGGCGAGGATCATGATGAGGCGTGACATGAGTGCCACGGTTATTGCACTTGGCCGACCGATGACGACTCCCAAGGTGAGAACCAGTACTGCTTCTCGCAGTCCAGCTCCTGCCGGCAGCGGAACAGCCAGAACACCTGCAACAAAAGCCAATGCAAAGGCTCCAATCACCAGCGGAAGGTCGCTGAGGCTTGCACCGAGCGGTCGAGCGAGAAACCATGCATGCAGTCCGAAGATCAGCCAGGTCGCAGCACTGAATGCTACGGACAGCCGCGCCGAGGTTGATTCCACACGGAGCTCTGGGAGTTCGCGCCCTGACTTTGCAAAGAACCAAGACACCAGATGCGGCAAGCCGCGGTCATGCAGAGCGATTGGCACGAGCAGTAACGCCGCGACCACACACCCAACGAGTACCGGCAAAGGAATCTGCACACGGCTATTCGTAAGAATGAAAACGCTAAAGGCCCCTCCCACTGCGCATGCGGAGGCGGCCCAGAGTGCGTAACAGGTCAGCATTGCCGACCGGGGAACCCCGTTGCGCTGACCAAGGCGAGTCTGAATAACTGCCTGCCAGACGCCTCCAGGCACGTACTTTCCGAGCTGCGCTGCAAAGTAAATGGTTTGTGAATCCCGGTGCGGCATTCGGGTTCCGAGTCCGTTCAGAATTGCTAGCCAGCTGGCCCAGAACAAGAACAGTCCCGCCACTGCTGCTAAGAATGAAGCGAGATAATCGGCGGGTGTGAGCAGACCGAGATCTGCACTGATGGCATCCCAATTTCGCTTGAGGGCGATAGCCACGAAGACCGCCACGAGCAACAGGAGAGTAATCCCGACCAGTCGTCTGAGGTGTCGTCGCGCTGGCCCGGGACCTTCGGATATCGCGTTCAAGCGAACCACATCAGGGGTCACCAAGAAGAGTCACGTTGGAAACGATACTTCCCACACGCTGGGTCCACGCTCCGAGGTGAACTTCTTCTCGCTCACCTCCTTGCACGGATGACCCTGTAGCCTGCGTGGCTGTGACGAGTGCTAGCGAGGTGATCCCTACAGGCAATGCCTACGATAAGTACGGCACCTCAAATCCCATCGAACGCCGAATGATGGCAGGGTTTTTTGCCGCATTTGACGGCTTTGTTGCTACGAGTAACCCGTCATCAGTCCTTGAAGTAGGTGCCGGCGAGGGCAGCATTGCCCGCCGCCTGTTGGAACAAAACGCTGATCTGGGCATCACCATCCTTGACCTACCTGATCCCGAGCTGGCCTCGAATTGGGAGGGCCTTGCGGTAGCAAAAGTGCAGGGGTCTGTTGAGGAGCTTCCATTCCCGGATTGCAGCATGGAACTGGTGCTTGCGATTGAGGTTCTTGAGCACGTTGTTCGCCCGGAGGTTGCACTGGCTGAAATAGCCCGGGTTGCCTCGACGCATGTGATCCTCTCCGTTCCTCGCGAGCCAATTTGGCGAATTGGCAATCTTGCACGCGGTCGTTACTTCTCTGACTGGGGCAATACCCCGGGGCATATTCAGCATTGGTCAAAGCATGCATTCGCAGCGCTTGTGGACCGCCACTTCGAGGTGCTCTCGGTTTCGGCTCCACTTCCGTGGACCATGGTTCACGCTCGGCGCCGAGAGTCTTGAATCAGCTGCGTTTGGTCATCAAGGCAAAAGAATTCATTCCAAGTTGAAAGGTGGAGTACTTGATGACCTCAAGGCCCACCTCGTCAGCGAGCAGATTCATGCGCCGCTTATTCAAAATGTTGATGTGATCGGCAAAGGCATCTGCTGATGTGAGGCCAACGCGAGCGGTGATGGGTAAAACGATGTCATTTCCGAACGGTGTCGGTGTGGTCAGAAGAATTCTGCCACCGTCAGCTAGCCGGTCGGCCAAGCGTCTCATCACCATCTCTAAGTTGAAGAGGTGTTCAATGACTGCTGTGGCCAAAATGGTGTCGAATGCCACCCAGTCGCGGGGCAAGTCCTGATGGTCAAGATCTACCACCTCGTATGTGGCCTCTGGGTATCGAGTGCTCAGCCGCTTGATGAGCTCGGCGTCAAGATCGCAACCGGTATACGAGGTAAAGCTCCCGCTGAACTCATGCACTAGCGGACTAGTTCCGCAACCAATTTCGAGCAGGTGCCCCCGCAGGTGCGGCAAGACCTTGGCATAGCGAGAGGTGCGGAGGCGTCCAGAGGCGCGGCCTCCAACTTGTAACTCTGCCGCCTCGGTCATCTAGAAGGCTGCTTAGGTCGCACTGCTTAGCTCGCGGGAGTGGGCTCGATAACCACGACGACCTGTCCCGCTGTAACGGAAGCACCGGACTCCACCTTGACTTCAGTCACGGTTCCGTCCACGTCTGAGGCCACATTGTTCTCCATCTTCATAGCCTCAAGAACCACCACGGTGTCGCCCTTGGCCACGGTCTGGCCTACTTCGACTTCAACTTTCACGATTGTTCCCTGCATGGGAACTGCGATCTTGCCGCTGCCTGCTGCGGCCCCGGCACTGCCGCCTGCGCCACCACGCTTGGGGCGAGCTTTGGCCGACCCACCTGCGCCAGGACCTGCAACTGCTGTCAGCTGAGATTCAGGAACAAACATCGACACTGCAAATCGTTTGCCGTTGACCTCTACATCAACGTCTCGTTTGACCTTTGGCTCAGCGCCATCAGCCTCGGTGGGGGCTTCTCCGGCCTTGCCGCCGATTCCGGTCAGGTCGAGTGTGTCTTCTACCCACTTTGTTGAGTGAGTAATTGCAGAGAAATCTGGGTGGCGAAGAATTGCGAGATCTGCAGGAATGGTCGTGGCTACGCCCTCAACCACCATCTCTTCAAGGGCACGAATCATGCGGGCAATTGCCACGTCACGGTTGCGTCCCCAAACGCACAGCTTGCCCGTCAGGTTGTCGTAGTACTGGCTGATCTCATCGCCCTCTTCGTAACCGCCGTCCCAGCGGACCCCGTAGCCCGATGCAACCCGCAGCTTGCTGAGCGGTCCGGGGGAGGGAAGGAACTTGCCTTCGGCAACATCCTCGGCATTGATTCGGCACTCAATTGCGTGGCCGTGAATGCGCACCTGCTCTTGTGTGAAGGGCAGTGCCTCGCCTGCGGCCACTCGGATCTGCAACTCGACCAAGTCAACATCGGTGACCAACTCTGTCACGGGGTGCTCCACCTGCAAGCGGGTGTTCATCTCGAGGTAGTAGAAGGACTCGTTCTCGTACAGGAACTCGACGGTTCCCGCGTTGACGTAATCGCAACCACGTGCGACTGCACAAGCGGCCTCTCCCATCTCGGCGATGATCGCCTCGGGAATACCTGGGGCTGGGGCTTCTTCGATCAACTTCTGGTGACGACGCTGCGCCGAGCAGTCACGCGTGCCCAGGTAGACCACGTTGCCGTGCGTGTCCGCCATGACCTGAACCTCAATATGGCGGGGCCCGGTCAGGTAGCGCTCCATGTAGCACTCGTCTCGGCCGAAGTAGGCCAAGGATTCACGCTGTGCAGACTCAAGTGCCGAAACGACCTCGTCTGCTGAAGCAACTACCTTCATGCCTCGACCGCCGCCACCGTAAGCAGCCTTGATGGCAATGGGGTAGCCAAACTCTGCGCCAAAGGCCTCGACCTGTGACGGGTCTGTGATGATGTCGGTAGTTCCTGGGACTCCGTGTACGCCAACCTTTTCAGCTGCGAGTCGTGCCGAGATCTTGTCGCCCATGACGTCGATTGCTGCAGGAGGCGGACCAATAAAGGCCACGCCGATATCAGTGATCCGCTTTGCGAACTCGCTGTTCTCAGAGAAGAACCCGTAGCCGGGGTGAACCGCTTGAGCACCGGAGCGGGCGATCACATCAAGGATCTTGTCTGCGTCGATATAACTCTCTGCTGCAGTCTGCCCCCCAAGTGCATAAGCCTCGTCAGCCAAGCGCACATGGAGTGCATCACGGTCGAGATCGGAGTAGACGGCCACGGTGGAGATCCCGAGTTCACGACATGCTCGGATGACCCGAACTGCGATTTCTCCACGATTTGCGATGAGT
>CAFAAQ010000065.1_pt1 | contig 8995 bp, 6 predicted proteins | sample 7267631 | NCBI WGS metagenome assembly CAFAAQ01 (sample SAMEA6813990, study PRJEB35770) | uncultured Actinomycetes bacterium | biome: Freshwater; feature: Freshwater reservoir; material: water | place: Czech Republic | collected 2017-08-18 | depth 30m m | reverse complement strand
TGGAGACGAGAACTGGGGGGAAGGTTCCTCACGTGAGCACGCTGCCATGGAGCCCAGATTCCGCGGTGCGGCCGCAATCATCGTGCGAAGTTTCGCTCGCATTCACGAAGCTAATCTCAAGAAGCAGGGAGTGTTGGCCCTCACCTTTGCCGAGCCCGAGGTTTACGATGTCATCGGCGAAGACGACCGAATTAGCATTCTCGGCCTAGAAGACCTTCAGCCTGGCAAGCCCGTCGAGTGTCTGCTCACCAAACCCGATGGAACCTCATTGACTTTCCTAGGAAATCAAACAATGAGCCCTGAACACATTGAATGGTTCCGCGCTGGCTCTGCTCTTAACATCATCAGGGCTCGCACTGCCTAACGGGTTACTAATTTGCAGCAGGCGAGGGTTGCACCTGTGCGACATCCTCCGTGATACTGCACCTGCGGTAAGAGGGAGGGTCAGGTTGTGACAACGATCGCCGAGGAACCCCGCAGCCTTGCTCTGTCACAGGCAGAACCACTCCCCCACATTCCTGGTTTAGATGGTCTTCGGGCCATCGCAGTCATGTTGGTGCTGTTCTTTCACGCGGACTTTCCTTGGATGCAGGGTGGGTTTCTTGGAGTATCACTCTTTTTCACCTTGTCAGGATTCCTGATCACAGCTCTGCTGCTGCGGGAGTGGTGGAATACCTCCTCAATTAGCGCCGGCAGTTTCTGGACACGCCGTTTACGACGGCTGACACCAGCAGCATGGACGGTGATTGCGGGAGTGCTAGTCCTTGCCGTTTTCCGAGTCTGGGAGGACAGCCAACTTCGCGACCTTCGTAGCGACGTGCCTTGGTCGATTGTCGACTTGGTGAATTGGCACTTCATTTCTGTCGGCACGAGCTACGGGGAAGCGTTCTCGGCACCTTCCCCGCTCGAGCACTTTTGGAGTTTGGCAGTAGAAACTCAGTTCTACGCGCTGTTGCTGATTGTCATTGGCACTGTCCTAGTCCTCGGGAAACCCACGACCCGACGGGTTCGCCTCAACCGGCTGATTGCAACTCTTCTTGCTGCCACAGTGATGTCGGCCACGGCGAATCTGTTGTTGGCCAGAAACTCAATGGATCGGGCTTATTTTGGCACCGATACCCGGGCAGCCGAGATGCTGATCGGGGCCTTGCTGGCATGCGCGACCCTTCGACACCTTCGACTCCGTTCGCAGATTGCTCGCAAAGCCCTCGCCGCCGCCGCACTGCTTGGCGTTGTTGCAATCCTCGTCCTGAGCAATCTGGCCCGCTTGGACTCAACTTGGCTCTATCCCTGGGGCTTACTCTGCAGCGCTCTGTGCACCACGCTCATCATTGGCAGCGTGATTCAGGGCGGAGTTCTAACTCGGGTGCTGCAAACTCGAGTGCTGGTCAATCTAGGCAGAATTAGCTACGGGGTGTATCTCATCCACTGGCCAATCTTTCTGTGGCTGACCCCACAGCGAACCTCGCTTGGGCTGTGGCCACTTTTCGCAGTGCGTATGGCCATCGTTATTCCCCTGGCGCTGCTGTTGTTCCAGTTTGTGGAGCGGCCAATACGAACTGGCCTAGTACCCATCCGAAGTCGCGCAATGATTGTGGTTCCCCTCGCAGCAAGTCTTCTGGTCGTGGCCACCTTTGCAATCACCAGGGACCTTCCTCCTGCCCCAGCGTTTCTTCAACCGCGTGCAATGGGAGATATCACCACCTCGAGTCCCATGCTTGGGAAGCAGTCCGATTCAGCCCAAGAAGGCATAGCCATTCTCCCTGCCCCCTCAACGATCACACCGATCGCACCGATCGCACCTGCAGCAACACCCGCCGCTCCCCGCCCACCGGCGCGGGTGTTACTCGTAGGAGACAGCGTGGCTGCAAGCCTGCAGGACGCTCTGGCAGAGTCCCTAACGGCACGCGGAATCACATTTGCATCTGTCGCAACTCCGGGATGTGGGGTGATCGTGGGAGTTCCCGGCAAAGGGCCAGATAAGCCGATCACGATGATGGGCAATGTGAAGGTCGCTGAATGTGAGAATTCCATTCCGCAACGGCAGAGCGATTCCGTAGCCCAGTTCAATCCCGACCTAGTTATTTCGCTCTCGGTGTGGGAGGGCATTGATCGCACGGTCAATGACGTCTGGTATCAGTTCGGTACCCCCGAGTCAGACACGATGTTGCAGCAGTTGTTCACCGATACCTACAACCGTCTGTCATCGGGCGGTGCGGCAGTGGCATGGGTACGCATGCCAGATACGGTCGCTGCCCGCAACACCCCGAATGGCAGCCCAAGCCCGCAGGACTTGCAGACAACGGCTCATCTGCGGGAACTGATCGATCGCTATGTTTCTGCTCAGCCCTCGGCAACAGCTATCGACCTGGCCGGCCTTGTCTGCCCTGAGATTCCCTGCCCGAAGCAGAGAGATGGACTTACGCTTCGTCCCACCGACGGCTTGCACTTCGATACTCCGGACGGGGCTCGCTATGTGGCCGAGCATATGAGCGACTTGATTACTCAAATGGACTTGAATCAGATTGCCAAGCAGTAAAGCCCAATCAGTTCAGGCTCAGCCTGTTCTGGGCCAATCAGTTCCTACTCAGTCAGTTTCTGGTCAGTCAGTGCCCGGACGTCGGACCGTTTCGTGATCACTGGCCCACTCGACGTCACCCGGTACCACTCCCCCGGGATAGGTCCGGGCCAAGTCATCTTGTGAGGGCGGACGTTGAGAACGCGACTCCTCGGGAAGCAGCGCAGAGATCGCTGACATCACTCGTTTGGTCTCTGAATCGACATCATCCGTTCCCAGTTCAACGGGGGCACCCACTGTGATGCTGACCTTGGGCGGCCGCAGCACTTGAGTCACGTCTGGGAATCGTGAACTACGGGGCCAGACCTGTTCGGTTCCCCACAGCCCGATAGGAATAATCGGCGCACCCGTGGCCTGAGCCAGTCGAACTGCACCCCAACGACCTTGGAGCTCGGGATTAAAGAACGCCGGGCCGCGTGGAATGGTTCCCTGAGGCATCAGCGCAACCATTTCGCCTGCTGCTAGGGCGTCCTCGGCAGCTCGCAGAGGTGCGTCTGAGCCAGTACCGCGGTCCACTCTGATTCCGCCAAGAGCAGTCACGACGTCGCCAACAAGGGGGGCATCGAAGACTTCTTTTTTGCCTAGGAACCGGGCGGGCCGACCGCGACGAGCAAGAAGAAATGAGATTGCGAGCGGATCAAAATAAGAGCGATGGTTTCCAACCAGAATGGCCGGGCCATCTGTCGGCAGATTCTCGAGCCCGTCGATACCAAAGCGAACCCACGGAAAGATCTGTGGCTGGGCCAGCATGAGCAGCAAGCGTTGCGGCTCAATGCCTGCAAACTTGGGCACACCCGGGGGTACGTCGAAGTGCATGACTGGCCAACGTCTGATCGTGGCCTGAGCAAACATGCGTGGGTCTGGATTTACTGCGCGCGGGTTGGCAACGATGGACAGCAAGGGCACGTCGTAATAGCTATCCGAGTAGGCATAGCTCTCATCTAGCTCCACCTGATGGTCCTGTGCCCACTGCCGTACTGCTCGAGCCTTACCCTTACCCCACACAAATTCGCCATCGATGGTTCCGTCATACTGGCCGCTGCTGTGGCCGTAGCGAGTTGCCACTACATCATCAAAAGAGAGCGCCTCGGCTAGTGGTGCAATCAGATCCGCAGGCGTGGTGGTGGCCATGACCAGTTTGCGACCGGCAGCGCGATGCTCCTCGATCTCTTGTAGTGCGAAGGGCAGAACTGACTGCAAGAGCTGAGCCGTTGCGATGTCTGCTGCCTCTTGAACGAGTTCAATAGGCCATCCCCGTGCAGCGCGTGCACCTTGTCGGGAAATCATCATGGATGGCCAAGTTTCACCGATGAGATTAAAAATCCCGAATGCAACCGACTCGATTCCCGAGGTCGAACCCGACAGCAGCCCAACCCGCCTGAGTGCATCACTAATGATCGGTCCGCTTGCTCCAGCTAGCAGTGTCCGGTCGAGATCAAAGAATGCCGCACCCTGAGTGGCTGAGGGGGCGCTGCTGCTGCCGTTCTGCGATGTCTGCATGACCAGAGAGTACTGCCGAAATCCTCAAATTACCTGACGTCTATTGGCTCTGGGTAAAAAGGCCGAAGGACTGGCGGGGGGAGCCAGTCCTTCAGCAGTTGAGCCATCAGATCGGGGGGAGATCCGATGACTCTGGCACGAGGGGGGCTTGCGCCCGCACCCTCGGCGTTTGTGTATGAAGACTAAGTTAGCCTTAAGCAAGCAATCTATCAAGCATCTTGTTCAGATAGTTCCTATCTTTATTTATGATAGAAAGTCCAGATGGACCGCAAGCAACTCAAAGCCTTTATGGCAGTGGTCGAACTGCACTCGTTCTCGGCTGCGGCTCGTTCCCTCGATACGGTGCAATCAAACGTGTCAGCTCACGTTGCGAGGTTAGAAAGCGAGTTGGGTGTCACCCTGATTGACCGGGCAACCACAGAGCCTACTGATGAAGGCCGAGCAGTACTCAGTCGTGCCCGCCGCATCGAGGCCGAGTTTGACGCTCTGGACTCCGATGTTGCCTCGCTACGAGACGAGGTCTCTGGAACAGTCCGATTGGGAAGCATTGGTACGGTTGCGCGCTGGCTGGTTCCACCGTTGCTCAACGAACTGGCCCTGCAGTTTCCGCTGGTCTCAGTCGTCATCTTGGATGCCACCACAAGTTCACTCGTGTTGAACCTGCTCTCGGGTGCAGTCGACCTAGCGGTGTTGAACCTTCCACTTGATGAGGTGGAACTACGTGTGGACCCGCTCTTTGACGAGGATCGCGTGCTGATCGCCCCGCATTCGCACCCTCTTTATGCTTACGAATCGGTCACCATTGAAGAAGTGGTGCTTCATGAACTCCTACTGGAAGCTCCAGGTAGCCCCTTTCGGGCACAACTTGAACAAGTCGCGGCCGAGCAAGGGGTGCGACTTCGACCCAAGGCGGAGTTCGATGGCATGCGTCTGCTCGCCTCGTTGGTGTTCAGCGGTTTCGGAGCCGGAATTGTGCCGGCCTCTGCCGCTCCCACAGGTCTGGACGGCGACTGGCGGCGAGTCCCAATCACTGGTGCCGCCGGACGATCCGTTGGCCTAGGGGTTCGTCGGCGAAGCTTTCCGTCTGCTGCGCAGCGAGTTGTTGCCGACACGATTCGAACTGTCATTGCGCGTGAGGCTGCCGGGCCATCTGGCATCTATCCGGCCGTAGCTGCGGGCAGCTAACTCGACTGCGGGCCGCGTCATGGGACCCGCCAAAGAGGTCCTAAGATGCCGAGTGAGAAGACCTCAGGAGAGCAGACGTGGCCGAGACAATCACCATCACCGATAATCGAACCGGTGAAGCAGTAGAGATCCCTATCCTTAATGGCGGAGTTGACTCCAAAGAGTGGAGCAAATTGTTGCCGGGCGTGTGGTTCCAGGACCCGTCTTTTGGCACCACCTCGGGGGCGTCCTCTGCAATCACCGAACTTGATGGCGAAAACGGCATCCTGCGTTACCGCGGTTACCCGATTGAACAACTCGCCCAGCATTCCAGCTATCTCGAGGTTGCCTACCTGCTGATCTTCGGTGATCTGCCAACCCCTGAGCAGTTTGAGGCTTGGCGCTACGAGATCACGCACCACACATTCATCCACGAGAACCTTCGCAAGCACTTCATGGAGGGTTTCCACCATGATGCTCACCCGATGGGCATGCTGGTCTCGACCATTGCGGCGCTGTCCACCTTCTACCCAGAAGCGAAAGACATTGAAGACCCGAATGTCGTGATGAAACAGGTCATTCGCCTGATCGCAAAAATGCCTACCTTGGCCGCTGGGGCTTACCGCCATTCAGCAGGAATGCCCTTCGTCTATCCGGACAACAGCTTGGACTTTGCTGCCAACTTCTTGTCCATGATGTGGAAAACCGCAGAGCCTCGCTACGACGCCAACCCCGTGCTGTCTCGAGCACTCGACGTGTTGTTCATTCTGCATGCTGACCATGAGCAGAACTGTTCCACCACAGCAATGCGCACCGTCGGTTCCTCTCATGCCGACCCATACATCGCAACTGCTGCAGCAACTGCGGCGCTCTATGGTCCTCGTCACGGTGGAGCCAACGAAGCCGTGATCAAGATGCTCAATGTGATTGGCTCCATCGACAACGTGCAGTCCTATGTGGACGCAGTCAAGCGTGGCGAGATGCGTCTGCAGGGCTTCGGCCACCGGGTGTACAAGAACTACGACCCACGTGCTCGCATCATCAAGAAGACTGCCGACGAGGTGTTCGAAGTAACCGGCAAGAGTCCGCTCCTAGATATTGCTCTCAAGCTCGAAGAGGTGGCCTTGAGCGATGAGTACTTCTTGAGTCGCAAGCTGTACCCAAATGTGGACTTCTACTCCGGGCTCATCTATCAGGCAATGGGCTTTCCGATGGAGATGTTCACGGTGCTGTTTGCCATTCCGCGTACTGCCGGGTGGCTAGCTCACTACATCGAACTGCTCGACCAAGATTCCCGCATCTGTCGGCCGCGCCAGCTGTATATCGGCAAGCCGGAGCGTGAGTATGCACCCATCGAGACTCGTAACGGCTCGCAGGCTGGATGAGTCCCTCTGCCTCAGAGCGCCAGCCGGATGTCACCGACATCACCATCGAGAGGGCGACTATGGAACTCCGGTTGGAGTTCGATGACGGCCTCAGTGGAACGATTGGGCTCACCGAGCTGCGACTGAACTGCCCCTGTGCCACCTGCCGCGCAGCCCGACAGGCTGGGCGGGCGCCCTGGCCGACTTCGAATAGTCAGCAGACCCTTGAACTCACCGATGCCTCCCTAGTAGGCGCTTGGGGACTTGGAATCACCTGGAACGATGGCCATGCCACTGGCATCTACCCCTTTGCTTCGCTGCATGATTGGATTCGCCTCGGCCGCCCCGGCTTTGCTCCCGATTCTGGATTGGGAAACTAAACAGCGCATGGAGTTTCGCCTGAGCCCTGAGTTGCAAGCGCTCTCGGATGAGGCCCATGCCGTAGGCCGCAGAGCAGCGGAGCGCCAAGAGATTCGCGAGGACTCTTGGCTGATTGGCACCTCACTGGACTTCTCCGAGGAGTTGGCTCAGCGCGGTTGGCTCGGGATGACCTGGCCCGTGGACCAAGGTGGGGGCGGCCGGACTGCTCTGGAACGGTTCGTGGTTTTTGAAGCCCTGATTGCTGAGGGTGCCCCCGTTGCAACCTCATGGTTTGCCGACCGACAGATCGGACCAACCCTGATGCAGTTCGGAACGCAACAGCAGTGCGACCGTTGGCTTCCGGACATTATTTCTGGGACTTCCGCTTGGTGTATCGGCATGAGTGAACCTGCGGCGGGGTCAGATGTCGCAGCGTTGCAAACCAGCGCTGTGAGCGTGCCCGGCCCTGAGGATGGGTCCAACACCGGTGGGTGGGTGGTGAACGGGCAGAAAGTCTGGACTTCCGGTGCTGCCCAAGCTGACTGGTGCTATCTGATTGCTCGCACCGATCCTTCTGCGGCCCCCCACGCTGGGCTGTCTGAGTTTGTCGTTGACATGTCATCTCCCGGCATAGAAGTGCGGCCGATTCTGGACGCAACTGGCAACGCCCACTTTTGCGAGGTGTTCTTTAGTGATGTTGAGGTTCCAGCAGATCACCTGGTTGGCACCTTGAACGGAAGCTTCAAACAAGTCATGCGACAGATGGAACACGAGCGTGGAGGCATTGATCGACTGGTCTCAAACCGAGCCCTGTACTTGGATGCAGTGCAGCAGGCTGACATGAGCGACCGACTCATCCGTAACGAGTTTGCGGCCTTGGAGTCTGGTTACATTATTGGCAGGCTTCTAGTCCTGCGAGAGGTTCTTCAACAGGCACCGGCAGGCTTCTCGGCAGCGACCAAGACCATCTGCACCGAGTTTGAGCAGCGAGTAGCCGAGTTCTGTGTGCGAGTTGCCGGTGCCGAGGCCATGTGTTCTGGCCGAGTTGCACGAAATATCTGTTACGCACCCGCCTACACAATCATGGGTGGAACTACCAACATCTTGCGCAACATCGTGGCCGAGCGGATGCTGGGCCTACCGAAAGAGCCGGTGCGTCGTGACTCCTGAATCCAGCCCAGCTGCTCAAGCAGACGGGAGTACTGAGCTCAGTACTGAGCTAGCTCAGGTCTGCGCAGAGTTCTGGGCTCTGTCGCTAGAGAACAGCCCGCTCTCTGCGACGCTGCTTGGAGTTCACGATTTCGACGATCGCCTTGACGACTTGTCGCTCGAGGCTGAGCAAGATCACCGCGCAGCTCTCCATGGGTTACTTGTGCGTAGCTCGGCGCTGAGAGATGCCAACCTGAGCATGGCAGATACGGTGACACGCTCAGTTCTTCTTCATCAGCTGCAAACGGGTATCGAATCAGCAGACTTACGTCTGATTGAACTTGCCTCAGATCAGATGGATGGCCCGCACGCAGCGCTGCTCATGCTTGCCCCGCAACTCACGTACCCCGAGCCTGAACATGCTCAGGCAGCTTTGGTTCGCTACGCCCAGGTCCCTCGGATGTTGAGCCAGGCAATACAGCGCTTCAGTGCAGGCCTTGATGCGGGGCGAACCCCTTCTGAGCGGGTCATTGGCCGGTCGCTGCACTCACTGGATTCCTATCTGGCTTCGAGCCCCGATGAGGATCCATTCCTAGCGGCGGGACTACCCGAGGGGTGGTCCGGGGCCGAGCAGTGGCAGAGTCGGATGGCTCAGTTGGTTCGGGAATGCATTCGGCCCGCCTTTGGGGAATATCGCGATGCGCTTCGAGATCAGATCGCCCCGTCAGCGCGCCCAGATGAACAGGCCGGATGGTGCTGGCTACCTGACGGGGAGGAGTTGTACGCGGCGCTGATCCGCTCACACACCACCTGTGAACTCTCTGCCAACGAACTGCACGAGCTCGGCCGGCAGCACACAGAGGTCACCTTGCCCGCAGAG
>CAFAAQ010000064.1_pt1 | contig 9168 bp, 9 predicted proteins | sample 7267631 | NCBI WGS metagenome assembly CAFAAQ01 (sample SAMEA6813990, study PRJEB35770) | uncultured Actinomycetes bacterium | biome: Freshwater; feature: Freshwater reservoir; material: water | place: Czech Republic | collected 2017-08-18 | depth 30m m | reverse complement strand
GAGTCGACCGAATTGCTGCACGGTTTGAGCAACGGCCTCTGCGGCTTGTTCTCGATCCGCCACATCGCATTCGATTGACAGGGCTCGCCCGCCCGAGGACTCAATCCTTTCAGCGAGGGCCTTGAGTCGGTCGATGCGGCGCGCAACAAGCACAACTGTTGCCCCCTCTGCGGACAACCGCAATGCAGTCGCCTCACCTATCCCGCTGCTAGCGCCGGTTACGAGCGCAACTGTTTCATCAAGTCGTTCAGTAGTCATCAAATCTCCTCATCGGTGGCCACTTTCTAGTTGCCTGTGCTGGCAGGAGCGAACTCGGGGTGCACCCGCATGAATGGCAAGTTTTGACCGGAGGGCTGCAATCTGTGACTGGGGCGCGATCTGACTGCCCAAACACCCAGGCTATGAGTCCTCGGGAGGAGATCCCCAGAAATCGCCGGGACCCACAAGACTGCCTTCGGGGATCCCGAGCGAGTTGCACACTTGATCGAACGGTTCGTTGAGCAGTGCCATCCAGTCCCAAGATGCGGAGTAGAGATCAGTGGTGGTCTGCGAACCCCTGTGCGCAGCGGTAGCCATAATCTCGGGATCAAGGTGTGAGTGGCCTTCGGGGAAGACTCCGAGCTTGACCCCCTGATGCCACTGCAACAACACAACGGACAGCCACCCGATTCCCGCCGAGGCGTTACCCGCATTGAACACTGCGGTGTAGACCTCGCCCTGTGCCGAGGTGTTGTAGCCGGCGAGCACGTGATGAACATCGTGTGAGCCGAGAAACTCAACCGGCAAAGGAACCCCAGGCATTCCGGGTATATCGAAGCTGGCGTCCTGGTAAAAATCACGCATGACTGCCCCGAGCGAACCCTCCGGTGCTTCAGCGAGCAGGCGGTGGTACTCAACAATTGTCTCTGGTCGGGTCAAGGACGCCAGGTCATGACGATCCATCCGAGCCGAAATCACATCTCCGTCCACTGCGATGCGCTCGGAGAGGAACCTTCGAAAGAGATCGGCTTTGGCTGATGCTGAGCCTTCACTCGCAACCTGCTCGATACCAGCGGCGTTCGTCTCGTCCACGCCGAGGCGGTTTGCAACCCACCGCGCCGCGCTCGCAGCCTCCGGGTCGGGTTCATCAGCGAACAAGCCCACCAGCATCCCGGCATGAACCGCTTCTTGGCGATCCGTTTCGTTCGGTAAGCCACGCAGAATCATCTCTATTGCTTCTTCAGAATCTGCCCAAGGGTCTTCGTCGCCGAGCAGATCGGAGAAGTCGAATGATTCTTCCAAGCCGTGGCAGCCAGCGCAGCCTTCAAGGGCGGCAAACATAGAGACGAGCTCCGCCTCATTACCTTCAAAGGGCCGGGTTCCCACTGCAGTCGCGACCAGACGCATGACTGCTACGAACGACCTTCGGGCTTCTGGGGGACCAAACACAAGGAGAGCCATGACGGGATTCTAACTGCCGAGTTCGGTTGCTCTACTCGCGAGGGATCGAGTCATTCCCACCGAACTCATCGCCGAGAAATCAGGCCAGTGTTGTGGGTCAGCATTCGACCTCACCCTGCTGCCGTTGCGCAGCACCGCAAGCAAACCGTGGACACTGTGGAGCAACTCGGAGCGAGCTAGGCGCCTAAAGAAGCGTTGTACTTCAGATGGGGATTTTCATCCGGGTCCTTAAGCTCTGCGTACCAAGCAGCACTCACAGGAAATGCTGTGATGTAACGCTCCGGTCCAGCATCAACGCTGAGGGAATACACCAGCAGCAGCTGATCGCCCTTACTCGCTTGCTCCGCTGTCAGGTCCGCTCGGCGCAGAACTCGTGTGCGAGCTGTCCACCTCGTCCCGTTGGTTGACTCACCATTCGCAGGAAGCTCACGGAGCACCTTCATCGCAAGCGCATGCGCAGTCGCAGTCGCAGGCGAGGACCACGCATCTGGCCGGTTGAGCGGAGCTACCGACTCCAGCACAGCCGTAACTTCTGCGAGCATGCCCTGCTGCGGACTCGGCCCTTGGCTCAGTGGCCACTTGCCCGGTATTCCCAAGGTGTGCGCAACCTCTTGAGATGTCCAGCGGTGACGCTTGCGGCCGAACTCCGTGGGCACAGGGCTGAGCAGATACCCGTAGGTGTGGTTCAGGCCAGCGTGTCCGTAGTCGAGGCCGGCATGGGAGCCAAGTCTTGTCGCGAAAAGTTGAGCGAGCGCCTGCGGAACAGAGGCCGATCCATTCTTCTCGGTGGTGGTGCTGCTTCCCCAACGATCAAGGAGTGCCTCATCGGCAAGGTCCAAGTTGAGCAACTCAAGTAAGTCCGGAGATTCCAGCTGCAGAATAGTTGTGGCCCAAGTCGCTAGGTCCGGGTCGGGAGACGGTGCAGGCCCGGCATCAAACAGTTCTGCGAGCTCTTGATAATGGAGGTATGTCTGAGCAAGCTCTGCGAACTCATCTTCTCGGATTCGACCCCAAGTGACTGCGGTCTGCAGATGCTTGCGATCGACCTCAGCTGCCGCCGAAGGAGGCAGCTGTTGCCCAGAGGCCCCCGGTGTGTGGTCATCCACCGTTCGGGACTGGGGTTCGGCTGATTCAGGCACGAGGGCGAACCTATCTGCTGAACATGACCCGCACCACGCGTCGTCCCGTCTGGTGCTTGACAGAAGCTCAAGAAATCTGCACACTGCTTGCAGGAAGAATATTTGCAGGATCTCTGCAAGTTGTGACCGGGGGTCCTTGCTATGAAATCTCGCACTCACATGAAGCTCTTTGGCGTCGGCGTGCTGGTACTAGTGGCCGCTCTCACGGGTAGCGCCTGTTCGTCTGCCCCTGGGGCGCATGGCTCCTCACGATGGGACAAGATCGTTGCCGGCGAATGGTACGTCCCGAGCCAGAACCTTGAGGCCTATCAAGTCGGGCCAGACAGCGCAGAGCGAGTCTTCGGTGCCTTCCAGAACTGGTACGTCTTTAAAATTCGCAATGGCCACTACACGGGCCCAACGCAGTCGGTCGTCAGCACCTACGAAGACGGGGTCTGGTCAGCGCCGGTTACCTTTCCCGCAGGCGAGATGACAGGCGACATATCACCAGATGGCACCATTAGCATGACGATTACCTCGCCCGGGGAACCTGTCGGACATGCCACTGGCCACATGATCTTTGTCTCTGGTCAATGGCGCATGACCATGCAAACGGACTTGCCAGAAGGTGACGGTGTGGCTCCGTACGTTCTGCAGTGGGCCAACATGACGAAGCTGCGAGAGGGCGAAACGATTCCCGGCTCACCCTCGTTCGCCGATCTCGGCAGCCTGGTCAATACTCAGCCTTCAACGGACCCACTCGATTCGCCTCAGTATTCTTGGCTTGGCGCAACGGACTGGTCTATCCGTGACTCAAGTTTCACGAGCGGCCAACCAGAAGACTTCAGGATCAATACCTATTCGAATGGCTACTTTTTTGGATCGAGCATCGGGGCCAACCCCTTCTCTGTCACGGGAACCGTTCGACCTGATGGCGGCCTCTACTTGGTATTCACTCGACCCGACGGGACTATGACAACACGGAGCGGAACCGTGTCAGGGAATGGCGCTCGTGCACGAATGGTCTTCCATACCTACTACGGAGCGACGCCCGCAGCGGGATCTGCAACTCTCCTGCACGCAGAGCCCTGATACGAGAACAATAGAAACAAAGAATCCCCTGCCGCTATCGCAGGGGATTCTTTAGTTTTTGGTTCACCCATCGCTACTGGCAACCTTGGCTCGTAACTGACTGCATAACTCATCCAATCAGTTGGCGATACGATCTGAAATTCAACCCATGGTGGGATCTCTGAAAGGCGGAGCGTCAGTGCGGAAATATGGTTCAGTCGTGGTCGTTCTCATGGCGATAGGTGCGTTTGCTCTCGGTTCCTGCAGCAGCGGCGATGGCGACAGCGCCGCAAGCTCTACTACTGACAAACCGACCACCACCGTGAGCCGCGAAGCAGCCGCTTCGGCCACAGATGTTGCAGCCGTTTGCGATCAAGCTAACCCTGGGCAGGATCTGCACGGATGCGACCTGACGAACGCAGATTTGACGTACCGGGATCTGACCGGCGCCAACCTGACCGGCGCCAACCTCACTGGTGCCCACTTAGAAAATGCCACCCTGACCGACGCCGACCTGACCGACGCTACCCTCACCGGCGCGACCCTGACCGGCCTCCGTTCGGGTGGAATCATTGGGACACCTACGGTGTTGCCTTCGGGCTATCAGATCACCAGCGGCTACCTCATCGGGGCCGGTGTCAACCTGACTGGTACCAACCTGACTGATTTCAACTTAACCGGCGTCAATCTGAGCGGCGCTGACCTGCACAATGCCAACCTGACCACCCTCAACTTTACAGATGCCATTCTGACCGGCGCCGACCTAGGAGGCACGACCCTGAGTGGCGTCATCTGGTCGAATACGACGTGTCCAAATGGTGTTGTGCAGTCCACAGAATGCCCACGCACAGCAAGAGGCTGACCCGCTTACCGAACAACCCGGCGCATGCCCCGATTCCGCTGGCGCCTGCTTCCGGCAGTCAGTCTCCGCCGAGCGAAGAGAGGACTGCATCGTTCATGCGGTCAATCGCAGCCTGATCGACAAAGGACATACACGCCGTGACCCGCCCATCAGCTTTGGGGTCCGCTATGAACCAATCATGGGTCTTGTCGGAACCCAAATTGGGTGGTCCCAACTGCAGTTCGTACCGAGCAGGAGCGCAGTCAAAGTCTTCAGGGTGGAGGTACTTCCACACGGGAACTGCATCCCAAATTGGCTTGGTTGGACCGAAAATAGACTCCCACCAGTCGGTGTAGGCCTGAGATGCTCGCCCGAAATACGCTTCCGTCGGATCGGAACTGGCAGCGAGTTTGCGGACGATGTCGGTTGGCATCGCAGCCGAGGAAGATGCTTCAAAAGTCACAGCGGTGAACGGGATCTTTGACTCGTCCAAGATGACCGAGAGCGCCCGTGGGTCGAGTGAGTAGTTGAAGTCCCGGGCGGGCTTGCCGGAATAGATGACCGGTCCCGGTTTGCCTCCGATCAGGGCAACGATCTCTTTGATGTTCGAGGCTTCGTCCGGGTAAGCCAAGATCAAGCAAGCCACATCAGTCATTGGACCCGTAGCCAGGATGGTGACATCAGAATTCTTGCCCAGCGCGTCCGCCATGAACCGCACGCCGTCATTTACGCAACTCGACGATAGGTCGACTCCCGCATAGTCCTCCGTGGCCACCATCGGAAGCCAGGTAGCAGCTCCCGCAAACAGCGGCACGTCCATTTTCAACTTATCCAACGACTCACGGGCCACGACCATCTCTTGAGCAAGTGGGCCGTTACCCATAGTCACGACAATCCCGAGAACATTGACGTTTGGAGCATCACGCAGGAGTGGCAGCGCCCAGGTGTCGTCATAGTCCGATGGTGTAGGCATCGTGCCATTTGCGTTGCCAGATGTCAGGCCCATGGCAAGGTCCATCGACAAGATCACTGCAGGGTCGTCGTTTGTCTCAGACGTGCAACCCGCAAGCTGCAAGATGGCACACACAGCTACCAGAATAAGAACGGTTTTCCGCAAGATTCCCAAGGTACACGCCCGAGCGCTCTGTCGGCTTCCTCACTCTTGGTAGCTACGCAAGAGTCAGCGGAATTCCGATGGAAAAAACTGAACACCTGTCCAATAACGTTGAAACCCCCGCCGTAGCGGGGGTTTCGGGTGGTGGGCGTACGCAGACTCGAACTGCGGACCTCTGCCGTGTGAAGGCAGCGCTCTAGCCAACTGAGCTATACGCCCCTACTGAAACTCCCGAGGGAGCGAGGTTGAACTGTAGCGGTCAACGAAGCGACTCGGCCACACGACCACTCCAGGCTCAGCTGCTGCGTGCATCTGGATACGTTCGAAGCTCGACAACGTTGCCATCTGGATCCGCCACGTACATCGCCAAGCCGCGACCCTGAGCTCCCCACAGCACCCTTGGGCCACGGATCACGGTGAACTCGCCAGCCTCCGCAAGAGCGTTCAAATCCGCACCGGGAACAAGCAGCGCAAAGTGATCCAGATTGATCCCCGCCGGCTGACTGCCAGGCTCAGACTCAGCCTCAGACTCAGACTCGGCTTTGACTTCGAGTAAGTCGATCACTGTTGTGGCGTCCACTCGGACCGAGGGAAACGGCACCTCTCCCCCGCGCCACTGCTCGAACCGCTCCGGAGCGAGTCCCAACTTCTGCACATACCAAGCCACAGAGGCCTCGGCATCGGCGACCCGAAGCACAATGTGGTCTAGTCCCGTTACCTGCGCAGCGGGACCCATCTGAGAATCAGACATCTTCTTAGCCTCCGGTCTGCTCGGCTACCGACCCAACAACTGACGGGTCAGTCGACACACAGAAGAACTCCTCACCCAAAACTACCGATTGCGTACGCTCTGGACAGCCCAATGCGAACTTCACTTGTGTGACGATTTTGCCATCATTATCAGTGGCACAACTCACCCGGATCGCCGGTCGACCCCCGTCCTTTCTTACACACTCGAGAACGGGGGCGCTCGTGGCAACGCCCTGCTCACTAGCGGTATCAGAAGTTGAGCGATTTCCGCTTAAATAGGCGGTAGCCACGAACAAAACCAGGCCGAGCAGGACTATGACAACAAGTGGTCCTCGTCGCAGCAACCAGAAGTGCCATTCACTCAGCGGTACTTCATCGGGATCAAGCTCAGCCTGACGCAACTTGGCGTAGAAGGCATCCGGATCGTGCTCTTCCTCCGGCCGCCCCGTCTGCGGGTCGCGATACGTGTCATCTACCCCAGCCCCAGCCCCACGTGATGAGCCCGGGCCCGACCCAGAACTGGACCCTGCTGACTGTGGAGCATGCGCTGAGGGTGAGGTGCGCTGAGCACGCAGGCTTCGGTCATAGTCGGCACGGCGCCCAACATCAGACAGGGTGCTCCACGCAGCGTTGACCTCTCGCATTCGACGCTCGGCTAACGCCTGCTCGGCGGCCGTTGCTTGCCCAAGTCGGTCTGGATGCAGCACTCGAGCCAATTGGCGATGCGCGTCGCGGATCTGCTGTGAGCTAGCCCCTTGCGGAAGGCCCAGGATTTGGTAATAGCTGCGATCATCCGGGGCCGACATCAGTGCAAGCCTAGGGTGAACAAGATGACTGAGGGCAACAGCAGGCTTTAGCACCCTCAAGGGATCTGCTCTGCTACCGAGAGAAGCACAAAGGGCGGCTACTGCCTAGGAAAAGCTGCTCGGCTCCCCTATATTGATCAGGTGGATATAGTTCGAGGATCGAAGTATTCGGATAGCGAACAAAGTTCGCCTTCGGCTGCCCCGACTCCCGGAACCCTCGGTTCTGCCATGCAAAGCAAAGCATTTCGGCGAATCTTTGCCGGCACTTTTTCATCCAATATTGGCACCTGGATGCAAAACATCACCCTGATCGCACTCGCCTACCGCTTAACCGGCAGCGCTTGGTTTACCGGGGTCATTACCTTCGCTCAGCTTGGGCCGATGCTCTTCTTATCCCCGTTCGGCGGCGCTATCGCCGACCGCTTCAATCGCCGCAGCGTGATCATCAGCATGTCAGTGGTGCAACTCGTGATGTCCATGGTGCTGGCAGTAGTGGCGCTGTCGGACACGCCGAGTCAATTCATTCTCGTGGCAGTTGTAGCGAGCATCGGCTGCGCAAATGCCATCGCGGGGCCCACCATGATCTCGCTGCTTCCCTCACTCGTCCCGCGTGAGGACTTACAGCCGGCAATTGCCATCAACTCGGTTTCTATGAATGCATCCCGCGTGATTGGGCCTCTACTCGGCGGCATCCTCGGTTCTCTGGCCGGAGCATCAGCGGTATTTGTGGTCAATGGTCTCACCTACCTCTTTGTTGTGATTGCTGTGCTGAGCGTGGACATTGACTTCTCCCCCAAAGGAAACAAGGGCGATGGGCCAATTGAGCAGATGCGGCAAGGCCTGCGAGCAGTGCGAGCAGATCGAGTGATCACGCGAGTCATTGTCAGCATGGCCGTGCTGTCCATGTGCTCCCTGATCTTCATTTATCAGATGCCACTGGTAGCTCAGGAGCATTTCGAGTTAACGGGGTGGAAGTTCAACCTGCTGTTTGCCACCTTTGCCCTTGGTGCCGCACTGGGCGCACTGTCGATGGGTTCCTTCTTATCGGGTCACAATCGCGCAAAAGTCGCTCGCGTGGCGCTCGTAGTCTTTGCCGGTGCATTAGCCGTATTTGGAATCGATACGATCTTGCCCTTGGGGTTTGTGGCCGCCTTCACGCTTGGCGCCTCGTACTTCGTCATTGTGACTGCGCTCTCCACCACACTGCAGATGCGTGCCCCGGACGAGGTTCGTGGACGCATTATGGGTCTATGGATGATGGCCTGGGCAGGCCTTGTGCCACTCGGGGCGCTGGTTGCCGGGCCAATCATTGATGCAGTCGGCATTGCTGCAGTCCTGCTCTTTGGCGCAGTTGTGGCCGCAGGACTGGCAGTTCTGATCGATCTGAGCGAACCGGAACCTGCGAACCAGGCGAGCTGACGCGTCTGGAGCGGAAAATCGACACATACTGTCGATTTTCAGCTCCAGACGCGAATGCACGGACTCCTAGAGCAGTAGCTGGGCGAGTCGCTCCAACCCGGCTACGCGACTTCCTTTGACGAGTACGGCATCACCAGTGGTCAGAGACATCGAGTCAAGGGCGGCTTCGGCCTCGTTGATCCCGGCAAGTGGAGGCACCCCGTACAGGTCGGTACCCACAGCGATGATCTGAATCTGCAGTTGATCGGCCAAGTCAGCAACTGCCTGATGCTCTTGGGGCGCAGAATCTCCGAGTTCTGCCATGAGCCCAAGCACTGCGATTCGCCTGCCGGAGCCTGCACCCGGGAGCGAACTGAGCGCCCGAAGTGCTGCCGCCATAGAGGCCGGACCAGCATTGTAGGAATCGTTCAAGAGCAGAGCGCCGCTCGGCATGGTCTGTAGATCCATGCGCCAGGGCGAGGTAACTGCTGACTCCAAGCCAACTGCTACCTGCTCGAGAGAGATGCCAAGGCCGAGCGCAGCCGTTGCCGCCGCCAAAGCGTTCGACACGTTGTGTACACCGCGAATACCGAGCCGCACAGCAACCTGCCCCCATGGTGACACCAGCAG
>CAFAAQ010000062.1_pt1 | contig 9338 bp, 6 predicted proteins | sample 7267631 | NCBI WGS metagenome assembly CAFAAQ01 (sample SAMEA6813990, study PRJEB35770) | uncultured Actinomycetes bacterium | biome: Freshwater; feature: Freshwater reservoir; material: water | place: Czech Republic | collected 2017-08-18 | depth 30m m | reverse complement strand
ATGCACAGAGCCCCTCGCTGAGGGTGCACCTGACATGCGGGGAATGTGGCAAGCCGTGGCCGCCGAAAAGGATGGGGTCCCCCTGCCCCCGGATAGCAAAGCCCTCAGCACATTTCAGCGGATCGAGCAGTGTGGCGATCGAGTGACCATCACGGCGGGTGGCATTATCCACGACATGCGCGCTGACGGGACTGAGCTAAACGGTGTGCACGACGTGGCTGAGTTCGACTACTCAACACCTGTGAACGTGGTGGCGAGCTTTGAAAACGGAGTACACGTTCTTCGCCCCATCGGAACACCACTTGAAGTGACGCGTGAACGCAGCGGCGAGCAACTCATCTGGAACTACCTCGGTACCAGGATCACCCTTGAACGGATCGGCGAAGCAGATGCTCCCCCGCCACGATAAGCCCCGAATCAGCTCCTACTACCCCGCCGACTTCGGCAGGTAGCGGCCCGAACTAGCAACTAACCTCAACAGATGCCTGCGATCCTGGTACGAGAGTTGGTCAAGACTTTCGGATCTACACGGGCTCTCGATGGACTGGATCTCACCGTACAAACCGGTGAGATCCACGGATTCCTCGGGCCCAACGGCTCGGGCAAGAGCACCACTCTTCGGATCCTTCTCGGCCTAGCCCGTGCCGATAGCGGCACAGCCGAATTGCTCGGCGCCGACCCGCGCAAACATGCCGTTGACCTGCACCGACGCCTGGCCTACGTGCCTGGCGACGTGGCGCTCTGGCCCAACCTCTCAGGTGGCGAGATCATTGACCTCTTAGGCCGCATGCGCGGCGGACTGAATCAGCAGCGGCGATCTTCCCTGCTCGAGCGCTTCCAACTTGATCCCACCAAAAAGGGGCGGTCGTACTCCAAAGGAAACCGGCAAAAAGTAGCACTCGTCGCTGCACTCTCCTCCGATGTTGAACTGCTCCTGCTCGACGAGCCGACCTCGGGTCTAGACCCGCTCATGGAGGCGAGTTTTCGGGACTGCCTCATGGAGGAGACTGCTCAGGGGCGCACCGTGCTGCTCTCTAGTCACATCTTGGCCGAGGTGGAAGCCGTCTGCGGACGAGTCACCATCATCCGGTCTGGGCGCACGGTGCAGACGGGTGCATTAGCCGAACTTCGCCAATTGTCACGCACGTTTCTGAGTCTGCAGCTTGCTGGACCTGCGCCAGAGGGCCTTGGAAAGATTCCTGGGGTACATGCCCTACAGATTGAGTCCCTACCGAGAGCGTTGGCGGGTGCAGACCATGGAGCGACTCAGCTGAACCTCCAAGTTGAGCAGTCGGCCCTTGACGAGGTCCTGCGGCAAGTCACGAAAGTGGGTGTCATCAGTCTGAACAGCCAACCCCCAACGCTTGAGGAACTCTTCCTTCGCTTCTACGCTGACCCTGCAATCGGCAGACTCACCGAGACTGCCACCCACGCACAAACCCACGCACAAACCAACGCCGAGCCATGACCCGATCCGGGAGCGGATTCTCGGGCACACTCGGCTTGCTTCGCTTGGCGCTACGCCGAGACAGAATTCTGTTGCCCACTTGGATTTCGGTCTTCGCTCTTACTGCCGCCGTTTCGGCCAAAGCAACGGCTGATCTGTATCCCAGCATTGCCTCGAGGAGCGCCGCCGCGGGCGCAATCAACAGTTCCGCAGCTCTCGTTGCCATCTACGGAAGGGTCTACGACCCAGCTTCCCTAGGTGCAGTCTCGATGATCAAAATGGGCGGAATTGGAGGTATCTGCGTTGCACTCCTATCAATTATTCTGATCACTCGGCATACACGCGCCGAGGAGGAGTCCGGCCGGATGGAGTTGCTCGGCGCAACCGCGGTCGGCCGCCTTGCCCCACTGGGCTCAGCAATGGCTGTGATCCTTTTGGCCAATCTGGCGCTGGCTTTGGCGACTGCAGGCTTGTTGGTTGCCGTTGGCCTTTCGGCTGCAGGGTCTGTCGCATTCGGGTTGTCATGGGCCGGAGCTGGACTGGCCTTTGGTGCCATCGCTGCGGTCTGTGCTCAGGTGTCGGGCACCGCTCGAGCAGCCACTGCTCTGGCCTCGGCAGTCCTAGCTGCCTCGTATGCGCTTCGAGCGCTTGGGGATTCGATTTTTGGGTCCCCGCTCGGACCTGGCTGGCCAAGCTGGATCTCTCCAATCGGCTGGGCCCAACAGGTCCGTCCGTTCGCAGGCAATCAGTGGTCTGTGCTGGCACTGAGCGCTTGTTTTTCGGTGGCCGTCGCGACAGGAGCCTTGGTGCTCGCTGATCGCAGAGACCTGGGGGCCGGTCTGCTGCAAACCCGCGCTGGCCCAGCCATCGCCGCCGCAAGATTGCGATCCCCACTGGCTCTGGCTTGGCGCCTGCAGCGTGGCACCTTTGCCGGATGGCTGCTTGCTTTCGTCCTGCTCGGCCTGATGATTGGTGGCATCGCCTCGAGTGTCGGGGACTTCCTCAACAACCCGAGCGCCCGTGATTTCATTACCAAGCTGGGTGGAGAAAAGGGGCTCGTCGACGCGTTCTTGGCTATCGAACTGAGCTTTGCTGGAATCCTCGCAAGCGCTTTCGGGGTTCAAGTGGTGATGCGACTAGCAGCCGAGGAAGGTGAGGGCCGAGCAGAAGCAGTGCTTGCTACTTCCGTGAGCCGAACTCGGTGGGCGATGGGTCACATCTGGATTGCCATGTGTGGCACTTCGGCGCTGCTCCTAGCCCTTGGCGGCGCTGCCGGTCTCACCCGTGCCTTGCAAGCTGGAGACGCGAACGAACTGGGCCGATTGGTACTCGCTTCGATGGCTCAACTCCCAGCGGCTTGGGTCTTGAGCGCCCTCACTGTCGCCGTCTTCGGCATTTTTCTGAGACTGGTGGTTCTGGGGTGGGTCGCCTTCGCTGCCTTCATTTTACTGGCCGAACTTGGCCCCCTCCTCAACCTGCCTCAGTGGGTCTTGGACCTCTCACCATTTGCGCATGTGCCCCGACTCCCCGGCGTAGCTGTCACACCCACTCCGTTTGCGTTCCTGACGGCCGCCGCTGTTTTACTGTTGGCTGTGGGTCTGCTCGGCCTGCAGCGACGTGACATTGCCTAGCCGGCACACCATCAGGGCCAAGCAAGCTCTAGCCTGAGCAAGTAGCCAACCTGCCCATGTTGGAACGAATGCAACTGAATAACGTATCGATAAGCGAGGGACTGCAGATGACAGACCATGGCCTTCAAGGCGAGCAGCTAGAGGAGTCCAGGGCCCGCAGGGACGCACTCGCCGCGCAGTACCTGAAGGCTTCAAACGCACGCCCAACTACGAGCGCTCGCGGTATTCACCACGTAGCGCTGATCTCCTCCGATGTGGAACAGACCATCAAATTTTACGATGGCCTGTTGGGGTTTCCGCTAGTCGAAATGCTCGAGAATCTCGACTACCGAGGGTCCACTCACTTCTTTTTCGAGGTCGGCCTTGGCAATAACCTTGCGTTCTTTGATCTTCCGGGAGTTGATCTCGGCCCCTATGCAGAGGTGCTCGGCGGTCTGCATCACATCGCCATCTCGATGGAGCCTGCACAGTGGGATGCAGCCCGCGATCGACTCGACAAAGCCGAAGTGAACTACGACCATCAGTCGGGAACTTCGCTTTACTTTCTCGGACCCGACGGCGAACGCCTCGAACTGATCAGCGACCCCCTCGGCTGGATGTACGGCAACTCGGTCGGATAGCTCGACTTTGCAGGCGTCTGGAGCGGTTTTTCGACACATACTGTCGATTTTCCGCTGCAGACGCGATGAGCAGTAGTCGTGCGATAGTGAGGACCACCTAGAAGCTTGACGAACCATCAGAAGGACACCATGACTTATCGCGTCATCCAATGGAGTACCGGCAACGTAGGCCACCATGCCACTCGCCTGATTGCGAATCACCCTGAGCTCGAGCTCGTAGGACTCTGGGTCCACAGCCCAGACAAGGTCGGTAAGGATGCCGGTGAGCTTGTGGGAATCGAGCCGCTCGGCGTCGCAGCCACCAACGACATTGACGAGCTGCTCAGTCTGGGTGCCGACTGCGTCTGTTACACCGCAACTGCGGATTTGCGACCCACCGAGGCAATCGATGACATGGCACGCATTTTGGCCAGTGGCACGAACGTGGTGAGTTCCTCGGTGGTTCCGTTGATCTACCCTGGCCACCTTGCCCTCGACATGCGTCGCCCGCTTGAGGATGCCTGCATCGAGGGCGGCACCTCTTGCTTCACCTCTGGAATTGACCCTGGGTTTGCGAACGACCTGTTGCCTCTTGTGCTCACCGGAACCTGCGAATACGTAGACACCGTTCGAGTCATGGAGATCGTCAACTACGACACCTACGCTCAGCCCGAGGTGCTCTTTGGCACGATGGGTTTTGGACAATCCCTCGAGGACACGCCGCTGCTACTCACACCAGGTGTCCTGAGTTTTGCTTGGGGTGGGGTGGTCAAAGCTATTGCAGCGGGTTTGGGCGTTGAAGTCACCGAACTCCGAGAGGTGCATGAACGAGTCCCCGCAACAGAACGCCTCGACCTTGGCTTTGGAGTCATCGAGGTTGGCACCACTGCAGGTATTCGCTTTGAGGTCCAAGGAATCGTCAACGGTGAAGCGAAGATCATCTTGGAGCATGTCACCCGCCTCCACGATGACATCGCACCTGACTGGCCACAGCCTGCCGGGCATTCCGGGTATCGCGTCATTGTGACTGGCAACCCCAACTACACCCTGGACTTGCAGATGATGGGCGACGATGGAGACCACAACACTGCCGGACTCGTCGGCACGGCCGGTCGAATCGTCAACGCTATTCCTGCAGTCTGTGCAGCCAAACCCGGGTTGTTGTCCGTACTCGACCTACCGCTGGTCTCGGGTAAAGGCACCATGCGTTCTTAAGCGCATGCGTTGTCCATGTTGGCCGCAGCACCACGCGGCTTCAGCTTGGGAGTGGGAGTGGGAAGAATGCACCAGCAAACTGGACGATAGAGTCCAAGAAGTTGGCTGGTAGCGGATTGTCCTCGACATCCGAGTCACGAAGTACCAAGCCAAAAAGAACAATTTGGATCAGGGCTACGAGTGCCTCTGGGTCAATGCTTTGATCGATGAGCCCAAGTTCCTGGGCATGTTTGGTGGCCGCTAGTTCGATCTGGGCGATCTCGTAGTTCTGACGCGATATCCCCTCAGCGAGTTTGGGCCGGTAATGGGAGGCTCCCATAATCTCGCATCGGATACGGCGTGCCGCCACCTGCTCGCTGGCGGAATCCAAATCGGCCGATTCCCGAAGGCTCTTGAGCAAGTCCTCGCGACTGCAGTTGGGCCCGATTACTCGATCGAAGGGCCTCAGATGTTCCCCGAGTTGACGGCGGTACTGCTCCAAGAAAGCGGCCTCGATAAGCCCGTCACGGCTGTCAAAATGTGTGTAGATAGTTCCTACGGAGACCCCTGCAATTTCAGCGACAGTTGTCACCCTCAGGGCAGCTTCACCACGGCTAGCAAGAAGTTCCAAAGCGGCGGCAAGGACCCGCACTTCGTTGGAGGCCTCTTCCAGAGGGGTGGCAAGCAGGTCCATTATTATATTGTCCCACAAAAGTCTCGGCAGCATAGATACGAATAACAGATAAAGCTTTTATGAAAACTATTCAATATCAACTAATTCCTGCGGAAATGGGCTGAACCGCATCCGCTCTCTTGCCGCTTTGGGTTCCACGGGCTACGCACTAACTGCGACTGCACCTGCATCTACGACTCAAGAAGTATTCGGGACTTTCGCCCCTACTCAACCGATGCGGAGAAGGGAACAATGAGGCTGCTTCCCCAAACTGCTGGCAAGAGCGGCGAAGGAGCAGGTTGGGTTCTTCTCGGTTGAGGTGCCGCCCCATCTCGCAGCCGAGAAGGACCCAACAACACTTCCGGCAAGAGTCCAGACCTCCAGGGTAAGGCTACAGGTGGCAGACCTTCTGAAAGCTAGAAGCAACAGGCTGCAATCACAGCCTGAGCGGGGCTAGATGGGACCCAGAACCGATGATCCCAACGCCTGTTGATCTGCATGGAGACAACGATTGCAGTCTCAGAGTTGTCGAGACACACATCTCGAGGCTCTTCTTTGTAGAAGACGTCGTGTACAAGTCAAAGAAGCCCGTAGTCAACGCATTCATCGATTACTCGACCTCGGAGAAGCGAAGGATTGCATGCCTCCGCGAGATTGAACTCAATGCTCGCCTTGCGCCCGACGCCTATCTAGGAGTTCTGGACCTTTGCGTTGATGGCATGGAAGTTGATCACGTGGTCATGATGAAGAGATACCCAGATAGCGTTCGTCTGAGTTCGTTGTTGGGAACCACTCTGGCGGCTAGCTACCTAGAACAGGTCGCCGGAAAGATTCTGGAACTTCATAACGCTTCTTTACCCTGCCAAGAAGTCGACGAGTCGGCATCGGTCGAGGCTGTCACCGAGCTCGTAACTGCTGGGTTTGCTCAACTCAGTGAATTCGCTGGATCGGTGCTGGATACATACGACCTCAGACGAGCTGAGTTCCTAGCCCTTCGCTACCTTCAAGGCAGGGGAAAACTGTTTGAAGACCGCGTTGCAAGTGGGGCAGCTCGTGACGGTCACGGGGACCTGCAAGCTGATGACATCTTCTGCCTTGAGGACGGCCCGAGAATTCTGGACTGCCTCGAGTTTGACGACACGCTTCGCTACTGCGACGAACTATCCGACGTGGCGTTTCTTGCTATGGACCTTGAACGACTCGGCCACCTGGATTTAGCAGCGGGGTTCCTTCGTTGTTATCAAGAATTGGCAGTACGAAGCTGGCCTAAATCGCTTGAGGACTTTTACATTGCATACCGGGCGCTGATTCGATCGAAGGTGGCATGTCTGCGGTCTCGACAGGGAGAAACGACCGCAGCGACAAATGCCCAGGAGCTACTCGGACTTGCTACGAATCACCTTGAATCTGCGAGCGTTCGTCTGGTTCTTATTGGAGGTCTGCCCGGTACCGGAAAGAGCAGTCTTGCCGGCCTATTGGCAGCCGAAACGGGCGCCCAATTGCTCCGCAGTGATCTGATTCGCGACGAGATTCTCCCACGGGCTGAGTTCAGCGACGTCACCGAGTTCGGCCAAGGCCGCTACAGGCCGGACTTGGTTGAAGCTGTCTACGCCGAGATGCTCCTGCGTGCGGGGCGCCTACTCGAACGAGGGGAGCATGTTGTTCTTGATGCTTCATGGTCTTCCAAGCAGGACCGCAAGGCTGCAGAGGCTCTAGCTGCGGAACATTTCAGCGTTCTCAGTGAGTTTCGCTGCGAATGCCCTACCCAAGTTGCACAAAGAAGAATCGAGCAGCGACTCCTCGAAGGGCAGGACGCTTCAGAGGCCACCGCTCTGATCGCTGCGGGCCTTGCACCGTTCGCTGATCCGTGGCCAAACAGCACCCTGATCGACACCGAGAAGCTGACCCCGCAGAATGCACTGGCTCTTGTCTGCTCGTCGCTCCAAGCAAACTACCGAGGCCACCATTGAGGGTGGTGCCAGAGAAGAATGCCAACTACTCAGGCCACTTGTGGTCTTTTGGCCCTACTCACACAGAGCTCCTCACTGTTTCGATCAACTTATGTCAACTCTTGATGAGAAAGCCCGGGCCATGACCGTCGCGCTCGACGGAATAGCGTGGTTCACCCAGCTGCGGCGAGGTGACTCTGCCCAGGCAGGCGGAAAAGGGGCGAATCTGGGCGAGATGACTGCTGCGGGGCTGCCAGTGCCTCAGGGGTTTGTTCTCTTAGCTCAGAGTTACCTTGACGCGATGCAGGCAGCAGGCATGAGGGAAGTGCTGCTAGCGGATTTCTTAGAGGTCTGTCGCCTAGCGCAGTCTTCTGACAGCAGTGTCGAGGTGTCCGATAAATGCGGGCAACTACGGGCTGCCGTTCGTGCCGCAGGCATGCCTGAGGAGATGCGCGAGCTCCTTGTGGACTCGTATCGCAAACTCGGCCTCAATGCGGCAGTAGCAGTTCGATCCTCTGCAACTTCAGAAGATGCTGCAGACGCGTCTTTTGCTGGGATGCACCTCAGCATTGCCAACGTCGTTGGCGAGGATCAACTTGTTGAGGCTGTCGTTGACTGCTGGTCCTCTGTGTTTAGCGAACGGGCTGTCTCTTACCGTGCTTCTCGCTCAATGATGGACGAACCGGCGATTGCAATCGTGGTGCAAGAACTTGTTGACTCGGAACGAGCCGGAGTGATGTTCACTGCCGACCCGATGTCAGCTGATCCCGACACAATGGTGATCGAAGGGGCCCTCGGACTCGGAGAAGTAGTAGTCAGCGGGCAGGTCGAACCCGACACCTATCGCCTGAGCAAGTCGCCGTTGCGCCTCCTTTCTCTGAACATCGGTCTGCAGGACCACAAGCTGATTCCTGGGCCCAATGGCGACGTCATCAGTGCTCAGCTCGATGCCGAACATGCCGGAGCTCAAGTGCTGAGTGCTGATGAGATTTTGGCTCTCGCCGAGCTCGGTCTTCGCGTGGAGCAGGCCTACGGGCAGCCTCAAGATATTGAATGGTGCATCAGCCGGGGGGCAACGTACCTTGTTCAGTCCCGCCCCATCACGACCAGAATTGCCGCAGCATTTGGGGCTTCGAGTGCAGCAATCCTCACCGGTCTCTCTGCATCAAGGGGACGTGCTTCAGGAGCGGTTCGCATTCTTCACTCACCGCAAGAGGGTCGGCTGCTTCAGAACGGCGAAATTCTGGTTGCCCCCACAACAAACCCAGACTGGGTGCCCGTAATCCGAAGGGCAGCGGCTGTGATTACGGACAGCGGGGGAACGACTTGCCACGCAGCAATTGTCTCTCGCGAGCTCGGGGTACCGTGCATCGTGGGAGCCAGAATTGCAACATCGATGCTGCAAACTGGGCAGATCGTAACCGTTGATGGAAATAGCGGAGAGGTTTTTCTCGGCGAGCAGAATGCTCACGAACTCGGGGGCTCACAGGGCGAAGGTTCGCCTAGTAGCTTCGGCTCGCCGCCGAATCTCGCCACTGTCTCGAGTACCGAAATCGCTCGAATTGCAGGCAAGCCGCTCACGGCTCCTGCCTCCCTCGCAGAGGGTACGCAGGAGCAGCTTGCAACTCGGGTGTATCTCAACTTGTCGATGGCCGAGCATGCCCTCGAGGCTGCAGCTTTGGCGAGTGACGGAGTGGGCCTGCTTCGTGCTGAGTTCATGGTGAGCGATGCACTCGGCGGGGTTCACCCCCGAGCACTGCTTGCCCGAGGTGGTCGGAACGAGTTTTTGGATCAGATGTCAGCCTCGCTGTTGCGCATTACTCGTGCATTCGCTCCGCGTCCCGT
>CAFAAQ010000060.1_pt1 | contig 9361 bp, 9 predicted proteins | sample 7267631 | NCBI WGS metagenome assembly CAFAAQ01 (sample SAMEA6813990, study PRJEB35770) | uncultured Actinomycetes bacterium | biome: Freshwater; feature: Freshwater reservoir; material: water | place: Czech Republic | collected 2017-08-18 | depth 30m m | reverse complement strand
CGAGCGTTCACGGCATTCCTCTATCTCGGCCATTCATGACAGGGTGACCATAGCCGGGGCAACAGCGGTGCAGGAAAACCGTCAGCAAATGATTCAGTTGATCGGTTCCGAACATGGTGTCTATCTGCCACAAATTGGCCATGGACGTGTGCCCCTCAAACGAAGCAGCAGGAGGGCTCGGTAGTCCTGTTCCGAGGGCGATGCAGCCGCCGGATCGCCTGAGCCTCCCATGCCACGCCAAGTAGTGAAGTCGAACTGATAGGCGCCGCGATAGCGGCCTGAGGCGCTGACAATGGAGTAGTTGCCGCGGGATTCGCAACGGCGAATGCGCGCCAAGGTGGCTGATTCCTGTGCCGATGGGTTACCCATGACTGCAAACTCGAAGGCTGGCGAGCCTGGAGCAGCCTCTGCGGGAGCCGGCGCTGGGTCTGCTGGGTCAGAAGGTGTCTGCTGTCCAGCGGTTGCGGCTGCTTCCGCTGCGGCGGCCTCGGTTGCAGCACGCTTCGCTGCGGCGGCCTCGGTTGCTAGCTGTTCGCTCTGTGCCGCCGCTACTTCCGCTTCCGCATCTCGTTCAAACCCCGCTGCTTGGATCGCATCGAACTGCGCTTCGACTAACTCTCGTGATGCAGTCTCCAATTCCACGGCGAGCGAGGCACGACCAGGAGCAGCCGCTGCTTTGAGTGCTTCGAAGCGCTGAGCAGCTTGATTCGCAGATGATGACTGACCAATCGAAATACTGCTTTGCCAGGAAAGGGCCACAGCTTTTTCCGGGCTGAGCGAGGCACGAAAAATCGCTGACTGCCCACCATCGATATATGCAGAAACTGCATAGTCGCGTAGCCGTTGCCGAGAGGAGACCATCTCGGCAGTCAAGGCTGAGTCTTGCTCGCCAAGTCGAGTTGCCTCAGCCTGCAACTGAGACACGTTGAACGAGAGTTGTGCCGAGCGCGTGTCGGCCTGCTCTCGCTGAGTCGTGGCGGCTGCCAGAGCAGTCTGCGCAGCAGCGACCCGTTGCGAGGGCTCAGCAGATGCTGCGGCCGCGTTCGTCATGGAACACAACATCGCAACCGCTAACGCAGCCGCTACAGCACGCGCACATGAAACATGCCCGAAGAGTCGATCTGTTGGGGGGGATTGAGGGTTCATGGAGTACTCGCCGCTGCTTGCGCCAGTTCGCTTGCTGGTCAGTCCTTGGAGGAACTTCTGCGGGAGCGGCTCAAGATGATGAGCACTGCCGCAACTGCTAGCGAGGCCCCAGCCACTGCTAGAAGCACTGCACGGTTTGCGGTTCCTTCTTCTGGTGCAGCAGCCACAGGAACCTCTGAGGCTTGCTGCGGCTTCGGCCCATAGGGGGCAGCTTCAACCTTCGGTGCCGCCTCAACCTTGGGCGCCGCATCAACCTTCGGCACATCTTCTACCTTCGGCGCAGCCTCTACCTTCGGCACAGCCTCTACCTTTGGCACATCTTCGTCTGCGCCAACCGAGGCTAGGAGTGCATCAACGGGTGCAGTCTCGCTTGTTGAAGCTGCTGGACGCGGGCGCTTGGGGTCGTAAGCCATCAGATTTCTCCAGGGGTAGCGGCGGTCGCAGCTTGTGCCCAAGGGGATCCAACTTCGGTTGGCACGAGGGCTTCAGGATCGAGCACCAACGATAACGCCGTGAACTCGGCGGCGGCCTGAGACGCCCCGTCTCGGGTCAAGGCCCCAACTGGCTCAGACATCGCAGCGGCTTCGGTCACGGCAGCACGCAGCCGCACCGGTGGATCGAGTACCAAGCCCGGGTGAGCTTCGCTGAGAACGCCGAACCAGTGGTTGGCGTCGCGAGTTCGCCCAAGACGGTTGATCACAATGCCAGCAACTTGTGGACGGCCCGATCTCCGTTCAGAAATACGGTTCACGTTGAGCAGGATTTGATCGACTCCATCGGAACTCCAGGCCGCAGGTTCCGCCACAATCAGCACCCGATCAGCAGCAAAAAGTGCGTTCACTGTCAGCAAACCAAGTGACGGGGCGCAGTCGATCAATACATCGTCATAGCGGTCTGCAACTCCCTGAAGCGCTACAGCTAGCCGGTCTTGGGCCCCGATCATGTCGGTGGCAAGCTGTGGCTCGCACTTGGCAAGTTGTGGGGAACTCGGTGCGACGTCAACGGGCGTTGCAAACTCGGGGTGAGACCAACCTGCCCTCTGGATAACGCCACTGATTGATCCACTTGCATCGCTCAGTAATGCAGTATCGATTGCTTGGATCACCTCGTATACGCCAAGGCCGGTGGTTGCATTTGCTTGGGGATCAAGGTCAACCACAAGGACTCGTCGACCACGTGCGGCATAGGCCGCTGCTAGTCCGAGAGTGACGGTGGTCTTTCCGACACCACCCTTTTGGTTCACCAACGCGGTGATGCTCATTCCACAAAGCTACCCAAGTAATCCCGATTTGGTGGCCACGCTTCACATAGGCGCAAAGAGTTGGGGCCGCACGGATCCTCCTCACCGCCTTGAATTCGCTGTCACAGTCGCTACCTAGTGTCGGTCCACCGCTGCTGAAGCAGTGCCCTTCCCCTGACATCAACTAACAAAAGGAACGGTCATATGACTGGCTCCGCTCAACCGAATCAACCAAGCCCTCGCAACCCCGTTGGCAAACCCGTTCTTATCTTCCTTCCGGGATGCCCAGACTGCGACCTCACCTGCGATCCCCTACTCGCTCACCCCAGCGGTGGAGACACCTATCGAATTCTCGAGGTTCCAACAGAGTCCGCAACGGTAGGCATTGACGATCTAGTGATCGCCCTTGAGTCAGACTCAGTTCTCGAGTTTGTTGCCGTGATTGAGCGCCGTTGCTTGGCTTCGTTCAGCTTTCACTTGCCGGGGTGGATAAATCGCGAGCGCTTTCTCGACCAACTCGCGGCAACGGGAGTCGCAAGTAATGAAGTACGGCACAGAGTGTTCATGTGTAACGCCTCCTCCGAAGAACAGGTTCACGCCTTATGCGATCTACTCAATGAGTTTCGCGTCAGCGCTCGACTGTGCGATCACGTCACCCAACACTGGCACGCCTTGTCAGCCTGACTCGGCCGGCGGGCGTCAGGCCACCCTTGTGATGTCGGGTTCGATGTAGATCAACGTGATCACCGGGACAGCGGCGCGCACATTGGCCTCTAAAGCATCGATTGCTTCAGCGAGTTCCGACATCGACAGGCTGGAGTCAAACTCAACCTTTGCGGCAAGCAGCACTTGCTCTGCGCCGATGTACTCGGTGCGCTCGTGAATCACTCTGACTACTCCGGCAGATGAAGCCATTGCCTTGCGCAACTTCTCCCGATCCTCTGCAAGGGCTGGTTCACCGATGAGCAGGCTCTTCATTTCAATGCTCAGAATGACTGCGATGACGCCCAGAATCAACCCAATGATTACTGACCCGATGCCGTCATACACGCCGTTCCCAGTAGCCACAGAAACCCCGACTGCAACAAAGGCAACTGCTAAGCCAGTCATTGCACCAAAGTCTTCTAACAAAACCACTGGCAACTCGGGCACCCGAGAATGTCGGATGAATCCCCACCAAGAGTCTTTACCACGTAAGTGATTCGATTCAATCACAGCAGTCCGAAGGGAATAGCCCTCTAACAGCATCGAAAAAATCAAGATGACAAAGGCGATCTGAGGACTAGTTATCTCTTCTGGATGTTGAATCTTGTGAATGCCTTCGTACAAGGAGAAAACCGATCCCAGAGCAAAAAGCACAACTGCCACGACGAACGCCCAGAAGAAGCGTTCTCGGCCGTAGCCAAACTGATGCGAATCATCGGTGTCTTTGTCGGCTTGACGGCGACCAAGTAACAACAGTGCCTGGTTTCCCGTGTCGGCCACTGAGTGAATTGCCTCCGACAACATCGAAGATGCGCCGGTCAGAACAAACCCGATGAACTTGATGATCGCAATTCCCAGGTTTGCGCCTAGCGCCGCCAGAATCGCTTTTTTTCCTCCGCTCGCTGACATCGTGTCTCCTAGATCAGACCGGATGCCCGGCTACACATGCAGCATCATAGGGTGGGTGCCCGTGTGCTCGGCTCTGGCTTAGGCCACACTCACTACTGTGCCAGAACTCCCTGAAGTGGAAACGATCCGCAGACAGCTTGACCCGCTTCTGCGTAACTGCACCATTGTGGAGGCTTGGGCATTTGAGTCACCGAAGTTCACCCAGGCTCATGATGCAGTCGGGTGGCGACTCGATGGGGTGAGACGCCGAGGTAAGTACTTGCTGATGAACCTTGACTCCCCTACTGGGAAACGAGAGCTGATTGTTCACCTCGGCATGACGGGACGACTCTCGGTTTCTTCAAACCTCCTCGGTCAAGACACCCTCGACCATCAAAACAACCTCCACGCCAGAAACAGCCTCCACGCTACAAACATCTCTGCCGCAAGCCCTCAGAACAGTTGGGCAGAATCTGCCGCAGTTGATCCAGCGGACAGTTCTTCACTGCGCCATCTCCGGGCAGTCTGGACTCTGGATGACGGACGCTGCTTGTACTTCGATGACGTTCGACGATTCGGTCGGATTGCAGTCGTTGCTGCCGCTGAATACCAGTCGCTGGCCACGCTCGCTGCACTAGGTCCGGAACCATTCGATGACTCCTTCACTCCCGAGTATCTGCGTGCGCAGATCAACTCGAGCAAACGCTGCATCAAAACACAGTTGCTGGCTCAGAGGGTTGTGGCCGGCTTGGGAAATATTTATGTCGACGAGGCTTTGTGGAGGTCACAGGTGCACCCCGCAGCGAAGAGGCTCACTCTTATGCAGTCAAAAAAGCTCCGGGATGATATTTGCGATGTCCTCAGTGCTGCGATCAACAACGGGGGAACCACACTGCGCAATTACAGAGATGCTGCCGGTGCATCAGGTAGCAATCAGCGATACTTAGATTGCTATGGCAGGGCTGGTCAGGACTGCCTCCGTTGCGGATCGACTCTGAGGCGGATCGTGATAGACGCCCGAGCAACTGTGTATTGCCCGAGATGTCAGAAGTGGTAGCGAGGCGGCCTGCGGACAGCATTCAAACCCACCAACTTTCGGGGTACGTCGACGCCTACGACCAGCCGAGATGGACAAGCTCGTCGCTGGCTACCTTGAACGCCAGGGAATCAACCGCCGCCGTAGTGTCAGGTCCTGATGCCACCTACATACAAGAGCCGCGCCACCACGACAGTCGCAGAAGCCACGATGACCTGACGCGTCGAGCGGCGGAGCGGGATGGTGTCGGGCTGCGGGCCGAGCTGGCCTGTGCAGCGATCACCACAACCGCGTAAATGCCGAGAAAGCCGAGTATCCCGGCGAAGGTTCCGAGCGAGTAGCCGAAAGGCGAGATAATCGTCGACGCGACGTACGTTGGAAGCACTCCCGCGATGCCGGCGCCGAAGCATCGTGAGAGCGGCCGCAAGTCGGTCCGACTTGTTGCCAGGCCAGCAGCTATGAAGGTGGGAGCCATGATCGCCCCAGCGGGCGATGAAGAGCGGCAGGATCGTGAAACCTCAAACGACCCTGCCTGCCATGAGCCGACGCCAAGCACAAGGCCGAGGAGACCCTCAGCTGCCACCACATAGGGAGCCCCCAGGCAGGTCGGCCGTTCGGAATCCAGGGCATGAGCAACCGGCGCTTCGGATCTTCAAGGTGGGCGATCACCGAACCTCCCACACCTGTGCTTGTCGCGGTCGGATCGCTCCGGGTATCACCGAGAACTCGAACCGTCCCAAGAGGATTCGCAGGCGCTAGTCCTTGCGAACGACGTCCAGATTCCGGAGCGTCGGCGGCTCGAGCGCGATCGACGCAATCGACGCTGTGATCTCCCCCGTCACCAGCAAGTCGTTGCTGATGGCCGCTGATTCGACCGACGGGAACTCCACGATCATCAGGAACGTTCCCGGACGCTCGCTCCCCTCCGGAGGACCTCACGGTCATCGCCCGGCAGACCAATGGTCTCAGCGACTGGCCGGCCTGTCCGGCAGATCCATCCTCACCTAGTCAAATTCGGTAAAGGAATCCGCATTCACCATCACTTTCGCACGCCTTGGACCCAGCGTCTTAAGCCCCAAATGTAGCGGCCCAAAGCCAGACACAGGAATACAGTCGTGGGGATCGAAGCGAGGTTCCGGGAGACCGAGCAGCGCGTCGCACCCAGCGAACGGACTCGACCTGCATGAGCGTTGGGTCCGACCTCGCGTCGCCGCCGGTGCGAGAGCAGGCGATCAACAACGACGATCAGACCCTCCTCGGAGCAGTCACCCCGCGTTGACGCGGCGGGCCCGCAAGGTCTGGATCGTCATACCCGACTCGCTGATGGTGCCACCACAACAAGGACCCCGCAGGTCAACCACCACCACCGAGTTTCGGGCACCACAGGGCTCAGGCTGGACGTGCGGTGACCCAGCCGAACTCCGAGGTGACCCTGAGTCCGGTCGACCCAGACGTGTCGCGCAATGGATCCATAGCGTCGCGCAGTACATCGCAGAAGGCGTCGTAGCCCACTGCTTCGATGGCGGGCACGGATGGCCCCGCTGCGGCGAGGGCCCTGACCGCCGTGTCGAGGTCGGGCCACTCGTTGGTCACGTCGACGGTCCCCTGCTCGGTCAGTGCGAAGCCGGACGACTCAAGCAGGCCGGCCATCACCGCACTGGTGCCGCCCTGCTCCATGGTGGCGGACTGGTGGCTGGCCGGCGAGTGCTCGATGACGGCGCGGAAGTACGGCAGGAGGCCCATGCGGTCGAGGGAGCCCCAGTAGGTGAGGCCAAGTCGGCCTTCCGGGGTGAGCACACGACGAGCTTCGACCAGTGCATCCTCGCAGCCGCTCCAGATGCCGTTGAAGCTCGTGGCCACGTCGAATGACGCGTCGGCAAACGGGAGGGCGAACATGTCGCCGACGCGCAGATCGCCGTCGGGCGTGCGGGCCCGTGCAATGTCAATGAGGGCGGCCGAGGCATCGAGGCCGCTCACAGTGGCACCGCGGCGTGCGGCCAGCTGAGCGGCGAAGCCCGAGCCGCAGGCGATGTCCACCAGGCGCGTGGCTGGGCTGACGTCGAGGCGGCCGAACAGCATCTCGTTGGCTGGACGGGCGTAGGGCTCGAACAGGTACGCCCACTCGGCTGCACGGGCACCCCAGCCGATCCCCGCCTGTATCCACCGCTCCGGGTCAGGCGACGAGTCGGCGGAGGCTGTTGCTGTGCTGGTGACGGTCATCTTGGCTCCTAAATAGCACGATCGGTCGTGCTTAATTATACAGTACGACCGATCGTGCTATCTTGTCAACCAATGGATGCAGCCTCTGCAAGCACCCCGCGCAAGACCCGCGCCGACGGCGAGCGCACGCGCCACCTCATCCTCGATACCGCGGTCCGCCTCGCAACCGTCGAGGGGCTCGACGGGCTCAGTATCGGCACGCTCGCCCACGCCACCGCCATGAGCAAGAGTGGCGTGTACGCGCACTTCGACTCCAAAGAAGAACTTCAGCTCGCAACGGTCGACAACGCACGCATCCTGTTCATCGAGGCGGTGATCACTCCCGCGCTCCAACACAGCGGACTCCCCCGTCTGCGCGCCCTGTGCGAGTCCTTCCTCGCCTACGTCGAGAACCGCACGCTTCCCGGCGGTTGCTTCTTCGCTGCTGCCGCTGCCGAACTGGGCGGGCGGCCCGGTCCACTACGCGAGCGCGTCGCCGCCAACCAGAAGGGGTGGATCGGTGTCCTCACCCAGGCGGCTGGGGAGTCCACCGCCCGCGGCGAGCTTCGCACCGACACCGACGTCGCCACGCTCGTGTTCGAACTCAACGCGCTGGTTATCTCGGCCAACACGGCCTTCATTCTCCACGACGACCCGGCCGTCATCGGCCAGGCCCGCACCGCCATCGAGCGCGTGCTCGCAGCCGCGATCCCCACCTGACCCACACTAGGAACGAATGGCCAGAAGGGAACCCGGATTTCCAATCTAGCTCCCAAAGACCGTGTGGGTCCCTACACCCGGTCGTGCTGGTTGACCTGGGAGGACGCGGGCCAACCTTGGGCTGTTGACTCGACCACGGATCTTGGGCGACGGCCGCTCGGGGTCCGGTGCATTCCGCGTAGATCGCACCGCAGCACGACCGACGACGCGCTGAAGGGTTGAACCGGGAGACCTAAACCTCCTCTCTCAAACCCTGACCCTGACCAGGGAGAAGAAGACAAATTTCTTGTGATTTGCACAACATCGTTGGCCGGCTCAGGATTCACTCCTGAAGCGATTCCTCAGCGAGCGATCAGACGCATTGCGCTACCCCTGCTAGTGTTTCAGTTTCGTTACGAAATGAAGTCGATCCACGAGGTCTGTTCTCCGCTGTGAATACTTCTCTTAGTTCATCCCGAGGCACGCGTTCGGTTGCTCGACGAGCACGAACCAGGTTGTTTGTTGCTTTGGCCGCTTCGGCCTCTGTCGCGCTCATTGGAACAACTGCACTTCCAACATCTGCAGCAACAAATGCTTTTGCCAAAGACGACAACCCCAGCTTGGCCGAACTACAGACCCAGCGCGCCGCAGTGCAGCAAAAGGCCGCTGGAAAAGCCTCACAAGTCAACACCCTGAAGGCTTCCGATGCTCAAGTGAGTTCTGCTCTGAGCGCCCTCAACACAAACGTGAACGCCCAACAGGATCGTCTCGAAGAGGCCGAGCGCGCTGTCGCTCAGGCACGAGCCGACCAGGCAGCCGCCGAGGCCGCTCAGTCAGCCAAGCAGTCCGAGCTTGATGCCCTAACAGCACAGATGAAGGAATCGGCTGTTGACGCATACGTCTCCATGGGAAGCGCCAACAACATCTCTGTTGGAACTGACGACATCAACGACACCGTCAACAAGCGCACCCTCATGTCCGTTCGAGCCAACGAAGACATTGGCTTGGTAGAAAAGTTCCGCTCCGTCCAAGAGGATCTAGAAATTCAAAGGGGCGCAGCTACAGCCGCAAACACCCGCGCAACAGCTGGAGCCGAACAAGTTGAAGGTCGACTGAACGAGTTGAACAAGGCCTACGCAGAGCAGCAAGCCTTTGCTGCCAAAGTTGAAGAGCGGTTGAACTCTGCGCTCGCAGAAGCGGATTCACTCGCCGCAACCGACGCTCAGTTGTCTAGTTCGATTACCTCCAAGCAGGCCGAGATTGCCAAGGCCGTGGCCGCACAGCGCGCTGCGGACTCAGCACGAGCCGCTCAACGTGCATCCCAGAGCAAACCAGCAGTCTCGGGCGGTGGCGGAAGTGCAAGCAGCGGCGGAAGTAGCCGTGGTGGCGGAAGTAACGGCGGCGGTGGCGGCGGTGGCGGCACCCCTCCCAATATCACTGGCAGTGGT
>CAFAAQ010000059.1_pt1 | contig 9486 bp, 9 predicted proteins | sample 7267631 | NCBI WGS metagenome assembly CAFAAQ01 (sample SAMEA6813990, study PRJEB35770) | uncultured Actinomycetes bacterium | biome: Freshwater; feature: Freshwater reservoir; material: water | place: Czech Republic | collected 2017-08-18 | depth 30m m | reverse complement strand
TCGCTACAGCGCGATTGCAGTTCTCGACGGCCTTCCCGATGCTGCTTTTCACGCTCATGCTGCACGCGTGGTTGCAACGAATGCTGCAATTGGGAATTCGCAGATCAACGTGCAGAATCACGGCGGCATTGGGTTCACCTACGAACACACTGCTCACAGGTTTGTAACACGCGCTCAGGTGCGGTCTCGCACAGTGGGCGACCTGCGGTCGCACCTTGGCGGACTCCTCGAGCAACCCGCAGCCCTCTAAAGTCGAGGGTATGCCCGAAGACCTGCTTAGTCTGTCGAGCCGCCTACTGAGCGGCGAACTCTCGATGAAGGATCGGCCACCAGTGTCGATTCTGGGGAGTACACAACTCACTGAAGTCGCAGATGGAATCGGGTTCGTTGAGAGCTTCGCAAACGTGGTTGCGCTTCGGGCTGATGCTGAAAACTCAGGCCGAGAGTCCAGCGAACTCGTACTCGTGGATGCGGCATCGCCGTTTCATGCAACCGCGGTGCATTCAGCGATTCGAGACTGGACTCAAGCTCCCCTCTCGGCCGTGGTGTTTACCCATGGCCACGTTGATCATGTAGGTGGAGTCGGCGAGTTTGAAGCAGAGGCCGATGCGGGCCCCGTCAGGGTGATTGCGCATGAGAACCTTCCGCTGCGATTTGACCGCTATTCCCTTACCAGCGGCTACAACGGCATCATCAATCAGAGACAGTTTCAACTTGGTGCGCCGCTGTTCCCCACGGAGTTTCGCTACCCGGATCAAACCTATGTTGAGCAGTTCAGCCTGCCGTTCGATAGCGGGAATCTGGAACTCTTTCACGACAAGGGCGAGACCGATGATGCCACCTGGGTGTGGTCGCCTGAGCGGCGTGTGCTCTGCACGGGAGACTTGTTTATTTGGGTAGCCCCCAACTGCGGGAACCCTCAGAAGGTTCAGAGGTATCCGGTCGAGTGGGCTGCCGCATTGCGAAAAATGGCAAGCTTGAATGCCGAACTTCTTCTGCCCGGTCACGGCCTGCCGATTGCGGGTGCAGAACAGATCCGTGTGGTGCTGACCGAGACGGCAGAGTTTCTGGAGTCCTTGTGCACACAGACCCTTGAGTTGATGAATGCCGGGGCGCGCCTAGATGAACTCATTCACACGGTGACTCCACCTGCGCACCTGACTGACCGCCCTTGGTTGCAGCCCACGTACGACGACCCGGAATTTGTAGTTCATAACCTGTGGCGCTTGTACGGCGGTTGGTATGACGGCAACCCCGCCACCCTCAAGCCAGCCCCCGAGGCAGAACTTGCCCAAGAGATTGCTGACCTTGCCGGTGGCGCATCGGTGCTTGCAACACGTGCGGCCGAACTGAGTGCTGCGGGTGAGCACCGCCTCGCAGGGCATCTGGCCGAGCTCGCTGCTTTGGCTGCTCCCGCAGATCCTGGAATCCATGCAGTTCGTGCTGAAGTGTTCGCTATACGCGCCGGACTCGAGCTGTCACTGATGTCTCAGGGGGTCTTCAAGTGGGCCGCGCAGGAATCCCGAAAGATTGCGGATTCGCCCAAAGATTGAGACTCGCTCAATCAGATCGGATCAGATCAGATCAGATCAGATCAGCAGATTTGAGTTCACTCGCATGCGTGCTACTTCGCTGCGCCATAACCATAAACATCTCATCCCCGCGGTCAGTTCGTTCCACTCCCATCGAAGCCATCACGGCCATCAGCAACCCCTCAAAGGCGTAACGGCGGTACCAGTCCCAGCAATCGGTCCAAGGCAACTCGATTCCACGAGCAACTAGGCCTTGGTGGTACTGCTGCACCAGAGCATGTTCGTGTTCGGCTCGGGCCTCTGCAAGCAGGCTTCCCCCGACAAAGTAAGCAAGGTCAGCTAGCGGGTACCCGTAACTCACTGTCTGAAAATCAACCACCGCCACTCGCTCGGCACCAAACAACAAATTGTCGAGTCGGAAATCATTATGAGTCAACGTCCGCGGGCCGGGGCGATTCGCCAAATACGGCGTCAGATTCTCGCCGAGCCAACTCACAGTCTGTGACAGTTCAGGACTGAGTCGATCCTCGTAACGCTCAAGAAATGCTGGAAACAGCCCCGCCACTAGCTGGGCAAAAGCAGCACCAGCCATGCCGCCACGATTCAGCCAGGCCAGATCAAGTTCCTCCAGGCTGGCATCATTCCAACGCGGAGCGTGCAGCCCTACTAGCTCCTTCACCCCAAGTGCTGCCTGCTCGGGGCTACAGCCACCGAGCTGATCACCTTGAGCGGCTGGAGCCTGATCCGCAAGGAGTAGGGCAAACGCGTCTGACTGCAGATCGTGGTCAGCAAAGAAACACTGCGGGCAATTCACATCAACCGTGCCGGCAAGATCTCGGTAGAAGATCACTTCGAGTTCATAGTTGCGCATGGTCTTGGCGGCCGTCAGGCTAACGGGGTTTGTACTCGGCACCTTTGCCACAATCACTGCCGGGCCCGCATATCCAGACTCCCAACTGAGCGAGAGTCGTCTGGTTTCCGCTACCTGACCAGTACCGATTGGCTCTGCCTGCACAGCAGTAACGCGTGCTCCGCCAGTGTGTTCCGCAAGGGCAAACGTCAACCAATCTGCAGTCAGATCCTCTGCATTCGAGGGAAGAGGAAGTCCGTCACCAAGCTTCGTTATAGGGAGCGTCATAAGGACCGAACAGTAACCACTCTGCTTCGAACAGGCATGAAGTCTGCGACTGCGAGTACCGTCTGCGCGTGCAGTTCCCCACGCTTCCCTTCGCCCTTCCCGGCAAATCAGGGCTGAATTCTCTCCGAATCAACCTTGTTCATCCGCTCATGCACAGCGCCGCGACTGCTGTTGTGGAGTTTTCTCGGGTGACGTTGCGTTGGGCTTACGTCGGATCACAAGACCAAGAAAAGTTTGGGTTTGGCTCCTTCGGTAGCGGCAGCATCATCGAACAGCCCTATTCGATTTTGCTACAACCGCAGCACATCTCGATTGGAAACGACACCCTGATTGCAGCAGGCGCAACCTTGGCTGTCTGGCCCGAAGGAGACCCCGAAACAACTCCTACTCCCACCGAACCACTCTTGCGGATTGGATCACGGGTATGGGGTGCACGCGGCCTTTCTATCGTCTGCCACAAAAGTGTTGTGATTGGTGACGACGTGTGGTTCGGCCCGGGCGTCTACATCACTGATGCCAGCCACGATTCGAGTGATCCCGATACTCCTATTGGTCTGCTCATGGAACCCGCGAGAGATGTGCGAATTGGAAATGGGTCCTGGCTAGGAACGGGAGTCGTCGTGCTGCCGGGAGTAACAATTGGCGACCACGTTGCCGTCGGGGCGAACTCGGTGGTCTGTACAGACCTGCCCTCAAACTCAGTAGCAGTGGGATCGCCCGCCAAAGTGGTGCGCCATCTGAAATCCCCAACTGCGGCAAACTCCGCACTGTGACTCCCCCTCCAGATACGCCCACACCAGATACGCCCACACCAGATACCCAGATCCTGATGGATGCCCCGGCGCTTGATGCGTTCATGGCTCAAGCATTTGGTCAGCCACTAAACTGGACAATTGAGCGAGTGGATCTCGACGGGATTCGAGTACGCCAGCCCACGACCCAAGCTCAGTCTCGTCCCGGAGGAACAGTTTCGGGACCCACGTTGATGGCCATGGCTGATGGCGTTGCCTATATGGCTTTGCTCTCTCGCATCGGCCCGGCGGCACTGGCCGTGACCAGCAATTTGAATATCAATTTTCTACGCAGACCCCGACTCGTTGACCTCGTAACTGATGCTCGACCAATCAAGATCGGCAGGAATTTGGCTGTGATTGAAGTCTCACTCTTTTCTGATGGCGGCCAGGCCGAAGATCTGCGAAAGCCGGTGGCGCATGCCACGGTGACCTATTCACTTACCTTGCTCGGGTCCTCAATCGAGTCCCGAACACTCATCGAAGGAGGAACACAAGCATGAGCATTCTCGATCAGTTCAGAGTGGACGGAAAGGTTGCAATCGTCACTGGCGCCGGTCGTGGCATCGGGAGAGCATCGGCAATTGCCCTCGCAGAGGCTGGGGCCGATGTGCTCCTCGCTGCTCGTACAGCCGACCAACTCGAAGAGGTTGCTGAAGAGATACGTCAGATGGGCCGCCGTGCCGAACCAGTGGTGTTCGACATGATGGAGCTCGATCGGTTAGGTGAGCTGGTGACCTGCGCCGTTGAGAACCTTGGCGGATTAGACCTGCTTGTCAACAATGCCGGCGGTTCGGCTCCGAAGGCATTCTTGGACACATCCATGAGGTCGTTTGAGCGAGCATTCACCTTTAATGTCACCACTGCGTTTGAGATGACCAAACAAGCAGTTCCCGCGATGTTGGCTCGGGGTGGCGGGGCAGTGGTCAACATTTCATCGGCAGCTGGGCGGATGCCTGACCGGGGGTTTTCTGCCTACGGCACAGCCAAAGCTGCTCTGACTCATCTGACCAAAGAACTTGCCACTGATTTGTCCCCTCGAATTCGTGTCAACGGCATTGCGGTGGGTTCGGTGCAAACCTCTGCACTCGAGACCGTGCTCACTGACGACAACATTCGCCGCCTCATGGAAGAGGCAACTCCCCTGAAACGATTAGGAACACCAGAGGACATCTCAGCTGGGGTGCTGTACCTCTGTTCACCAGCTGGCGCCTACATGACAGGCAAGCTGCTCGAAATTGATGGCGGGATGATCTCACAGACTCTGGGGTTAGGCCTGCCTGACTTGTGAGCACTTTTGAAGGGGGACCGCTGGCAACTGGGCCAAGGCCACGGGATCTTGCTACGACTGAGCCTGATCTCGACAAGTTTGGATTCGCCGAACTCAGGCGAGTCATCACGGTAGGCCTGGTCTGCATCTGGTGCACCCTGTTGGCTCTGCCACGGCGCTTTACCTCTTCATACTCAAGCTTTGCTGACGCAGCCGCTAACGGGCTCATCGATGCATTCATGCGCCTCGGACCGACCTTCGTCAAGCTCGGTCAGATCATTGCCTCCTCCCCTGGGATCTTTCCCGATTGGCTCACGGGGCCTGCTCGAAGATGCCTTGACGAGGTTCCGGCTTTTAGTTCCGAACTTGTTCGACTGACTGTGTCCGAGGACCTAGGCCGGCCGCTGCACGAGCTATTCATTTCGTTCGAGGACGAACCGCTCTCGGCGGCCTCCATCGGACAAGTTCACGCCTGCACACTGCTTGATGGACGAGAGGCTGTGGTCAAAGTTCAGCGCCCGAATCTGCGCCAGCAGATGACTACTGACCTGCGGGTACTCCAAGCAATTGCACAGCTCGGCCAGCGAAGCAGTTGGGGAAGAAGTGCCAACTTGTTGGGCATGGTGGCCGACTTATCATCCCTAACCGCCCAAGAACTCAACCCCGTCCTTGAAGCTTGGAATCAGCAACGCTTTCGAGACAAGATCGGGGCATTCGGCGACAACACTTGGATTACTGCGCCCGAGGTCTACTGGGATTACTGCGGCCCAAGGACCATCTGCATGGAACGCGTTCGTGGGATTCCCATGGATCATTTCGACGAGATCGCTGTCCGAGGAGTGGACGGGGAATTGCTGCTGCGAAGAGGGGCGAAAGTATGGGTCGAGGCAGTTCTGGTTCATGGCCCCTTCCATGGCGATATGCATGCTGGAAACATCTGGTTACTTGAGGATGGTCGGGCGTGCTTCTTGGACTTTGGAATCATGGGCGAACTTGATAACGAGTGGCGAGAGGTCGTGCGCGACCTGTATTTCACCTGCGTATTCGATCGGGAATTTCTTCGTATAGCGCAGGCCTACCGTCGGGTCGGGGTGTTCCCTGCTGATATGGGTACCGATGAGGAAATCGGCGAGCGCATCGGCATGATTCTGGGTCCGCTGCTGGACTCGGGCATGGCATCGGTCAGTCTCGGGGACTTGATTACCTCGAGCGTTGTGCTCATGAAGGAGTTCGGCGGAACTCCACCGCAGGAACTCATGTTGGTTGGTAAGCAACTTCTCTATATCGAGCGCTACACCAAGGAACTTGCCCCGGACTACGCAATGATCACTGACCCGTTCCTGCTGAGCAACGTCTTCCCCGAGGCGGCCGAGGAACTGCGCGCCCGGACAGGCACAGTCTTCCCGGACTGATTGGGCCAGTCTTCCCAGACTGAACCAGCCAAAATGAGAACAGGTTCTTGTTCTGCTCTATGGTGCCTGCACGTAATTAATCGAGCACCGATCACGAGGGAGTACCGTGACCACACCGAGCAATTCAGACAGCAGTTCAGATGGCAGTTCAGGAAGCGCAGCAGAGAACGAAGCAGCAGTTCTGACCGAACGCCAGGGACACCTGTTGATCGTCACGCTGAACCGGCCGGAGCGAAAGAACGCCATCAATGGCGAGATGCTGGTCCGAATGCTCGACGCATTTATCGAGGCCGATACGAATCCTGATATTCGCGCCATCGTCCTGACTGGTGCTGGTGGAGATTTCTGCTCTGGAGCCGATCTCAAAGAGATGGCTGGCGGACATCAGGGCGATGTCGCCCCAGGCGAGATTGATGTTCCGGCTCGGCTAGCCGCTGACCCGGACTTGCCTTGGAAGGCTCTCTTGCGATCCTGGCAGCCGGATGTACCAATCATCCTGGCCGCTGAAGGTGCAGCAATCGCTGGCGGCACCGAACTACTCGGCGCCACCGAGATTCGTGTGGCTGGCCGCTCAACCAAGTTTGGGATCTCCGAGGTGAAATGGTCGCTGTACCCAATGGGCGGGTCCGTGGTTCGTATTCCTCGGCAAATTCCCTACACCATTGCCTGCGATCTGTTGCTCACTGGCCGCCACATCTCAGCCGAAGAGGCGTTGCAGATTGGCTTGATTGGCTATGTGGTTGAGGATGGCGAAGCCCTTGCGAAGGCCATCGAAATTGGCCAGCAAATCTGCGAGAACGGACCTCTCTCGGTCAAGGCAATCCTGCGCACTCTGCGAGAGACCAATGGCATGCGTCAAGACGAGGCCCTTGAGCACGAGTTCACCTACGGATGGGACGTGTTTGGCTCGGAGGATGCCCGTGAAGGCCCGCGTGCATTCAAAGAGAAGCGCAAGCCAAACTTTCAGGGTAAATAGGCAGCACCAGAAGGCAAGCAGACAGCACCAGAAATACAGATTTCAGGAGATCACATGCAACTCGGACTTCAGCTCGGATATTGGGGGCAAATGCCCTCGCCCGATTGGGTGGAACGTGCCGTTGAGGCCGAACGCTTGGGCTTCACCTCTGTGTGGACAGCGGAAGCCTGGGGTTCCGATGCCCTGACCCCCCTTGCGTTCTTAGCGGCCAAGACTGACCGCATCAGGCTTGGGACATCCGTGATGCAACTTGCCGCACGCACGCCAACGGCTACAGCTATGTCAGCCATCACCATGGACTATCTGTCAAACGGTCGGTTCATGCTCGGCCTTGGAGTCTCTGGCCCGCAGGTGGTCGAAGGGTGGTACGGAAGGCCCTCGAGTAAGCCACTCGCTCGGACTCGCGAATACGTTGAGATCATTCGACAGGTTATGGCCCGCGAGGAACCGCTCAATTATCAGGGCGAGTTTCATCAGCATCCCTACTCAGGTGAGGGCAGCGTTGGCCTTGGTAAACCACTCAAGTCGATCGTGCATCCGCTTCGACGCAAGATCCCGATCTACCTCGGAGCGGAAGGCCCCAAGAACGTCACGCAGACTGCAGAGATTGCTGATGGCTGGTTGCCGCTGTACTACTCGCCGTATCGCCAAGAGGTCTATGCCGACCAACTTGCCGCTGCAGCAGATGACTTTGAGGTTGCAGCACTCTCGGCCTTCATCGTGACGCCGGACGATCGCCCCGAAACCATCGAGGCAGCCCTTGGGGGCACCCGAGCGATGCTGGCTTTTTATATTGGCGGCATGGGGGCAAAGGGACAGAACTACCACACCAAACTTGCCGCCCGCATGGGTCTAGGTGAGCAGGCCGAGAAGATCCAAGACTTGTTCTTTGACGGCAAGGCTGATGAGGCAATCGGTGAAGTTCCTGTGTCGTTTGCAGACGAGATTTCACTCGTGGGTACACCCGCACGAATTGCAGATCGCGTCGCCGCTTGGAAGGAGTCGGCCGTTACCGAGATCTTGGTTCATGCCGGCACCACCGACGAACTACGTCAAGCAGCCGAACTTATTCTTCCCGCCTAACAGGAGTGCAGCAGAATGAACCGTTTTGAAGATCAAACCGTGATCGTTACGGGTGCCGCGTCGGGAATCGGCTTGGCAACCGTCGAGCGTCTGCTTTCTGAGGGAGCCTCGGTATGTGGTCTTGATATACAAGAGCCGATCAGCGACCTCACTGCACACAGTGAGCGATTTGAGTTCCTTACCCTTGATGTTCGCGATGCCGAAGCAACAGAAACTGCAGTTACTGCAGTAGTGAAGAAATTTGGTCGCGTTGACGCACTCGTGACAGCAGCCGGGGTTGCAGGCGGTGGAGCAGTGCATGACCTTCCTCAAGAGGAATGGGATCGAATCATCTCGATCAATCTCACCGGAACCTACCTGAGCTGCAAGTTCGCACTGCGCGCCATGCTCGCTCAGGAGCCGATCGTTGATTCCCATGGCCGCAGTGCTCGCGGATCCATTGTCACTCTTGCGAGTATTGAAGGCCTCGAGGGCACCTCGGGTGGCAGCGCCTACAACGCTTCGAAGGGTGGGGTTGTGCTGCTCACCAAAAATCTGGCAATTGATTATGGCCGCCAAGGGATTCGAGCCAACGCCGTGTGCCCCGGATTTATCGAGACTCCGATGATGGCAGAGGTGTTCGATATGCCTGGCATGGAGGATGTCCGCGATTCTTTCCGCAGCGCTCATATGCTGCGGCGATTTGGTCACCCTTCAGAGATCGCAGCAGTCGCTGCTTTCTTGATCTCATCTGATGCTTCGTTTATGACTGGCCAAGCAGTAGCCGTAGATGGCGGCTACACCGCAGGCCACGACCATGGCCTTGTTGCCATGATGGGCCTCTAGCAGAGATCGGTCTGTAAAAAGCTAGACCGCTGTTGACACTGCGGAGCCAGCAGTCACTGCTGGTGCAACGAGCGGCCACGGGTTCTCCCGTTCGACGTGCAGGGCAACATCAAAGAGTTCTGCATCTCGATGGTGACGGGCTAACACCTGCATGCCGACCGGAAGGTCATTCACCGTACCGACTGGAATCGACACTGCCGGATTTCCGTAAATGTTCGAGATGATGGTGAGTCCACCCATGGTGACTAAGTCTGGGACTTTGTCCACCACTGCCTCAATTAGTGAGTTCGACATTCTTGGGAAGCCAGCATTGATCACGCGCAGGCTTGCCATGATGCTTCTAAAGGCAGCTAGTGCCACAGGCGAGGATTTTGCCTGATCCAAGAAATTGTCAGTAGGGCTCGAGGTGGTCGCATCGGCTGCAAATGCCGGACCGGGGTTGGTACTAGAGATGATGTA
>CAFAAQ010000058.1_pt1 | contig 9492 bp, 6 predicted proteins | sample 7267631 | NCBI WGS metagenome assembly CAFAAQ01 (sample SAMEA6813990, study PRJEB35770) | uncultured Actinomycetes bacterium | biome: Freshwater; feature: Freshwater reservoir; material: water | place: Czech Republic | collected 2017-08-18 | depth 30m m | reverse complement strand
TGGTTCGAACTGGACCACGAATCGCCGTACATGCTTTTCACTGCCCCGGTACGTGCAAGCCGCAGAGGAACACAAGGGGAACCTGTTGAGGGAGCGAGCATCTTTGAGCAACTCAACGCAATCGACTCCGAGATCCCGGCAGTTACCCACGTTGATGGCTCAGCCCGGGTGCAGACCGTGGACGCCGAGCGTTTTCCGGCCTTTCATCAATTGCTCAGCGCGTTTAATGACCTGACAGGATGTCCGATTCTGATCAACACGTCATTCAACGTGCGTGGTGAGCCAATCGTGTACACACCCGAGGACGCCTATCGGTGCTTCATGACCACAGATATGGATTATCTGGTCCTCGAAGCCTGCGTATTAGATCGAACGGAACAGCCGGAATGGACCGGCGCCGCCATTGAACTCGATCTCGACTAGGTATCGCTGCTCGCCGCGTTCCCTATTCGCGCAGCATCCACCACATAGACCCGTTGCCGGCCCGATTCAGCATCGACTAGGCGATAGACGCGTAGCTGTCGGATACCCGTCCCGGTGGTGACTTCAATTGCAAGCACCACAACTCCGTGCATCGGAGAGACCAGCCACTTGTTCGTTACGGGCCCGCAGCGCTGCTCAATAAGTTTGTCCAACAAGTCAAGCTGCCCCCCTACAAAGTCCGCGGAACCCAACCAAGAAGCCCACTCGGGCACCTCAATTGAACAAACGATGCCGTCCTCGGCCTGTACCAGCATCGGCTCGCAGGCAAACTCCTCAACGAGCATCGCTCGAAGCTCGGCTTGTGCTTCTTGGTCGATGGGACGCGATGTCATGAGTACCGAGCTCACAACAAGATCCACCGGGTTTTCAAGGTGGGATTGAATCCGCTCGAGCACCTCGGCATGGCAGTTCCTCGGGGCATCGCCGGTCAGGTTCATCTCTACTGAGGACAGCTCAGCTAGGGCTTCGGTCAGTTCTTCTCGTGGCAGACGCAGCAGGTCATACTGCTGGGGTTGGTTCACGAAGATGACGTTGCAGTTCAGTTGGCGTCGGTCGGCCTCTGCAAGAAAGGGGAGCACTTCGCGCCAATTCATCGGCATCAGGCAGAAACTCAAGGTCATTCCGTTGCCGGCCTCTTCGGCTAGTTCTTGGAACCTATCGATGTTGTGCCACAGCCGTTGAGCATCCACTCCCACGCGAATGGCTTCTATCGTCCCGGCCTCCATGCCATCCACTGAGATATTGGGATGCATGCGAAGTTCTCGCACGTAATGTGCGACCCGATCGTTGAAGAGTGTTCCGTTCGTGGTCACCGTCACTTCTGGGGTGAGGCCAAGTTCAATCAACCGGTCCCAGATGCGTTGGTTCTCTCTCGCTAAGAACGGCTCTCCTCCCTTGAACTGCAAACGCTCTAGGTGAGGCAGGAACTCATCGAGTTCTTCAAAGAACCGGTCATCGTAACAATCGGGCAATGGCGGGAGGCCCTCACGTTGGGTCCGAATGGCCGAGGAGAGACCGCCGTTACACATCACGCACTGCAGGTTGCAACGACTCGAAAGCGCCAGGTCGAGCATCTTCGGGAACTCGTGGGGCGACCCCGACTCGAAGCGATCGAAGTGATACGCAACAGTGGCCTCACGCCCGCCCGACTCTGCAACAAATTCGCATTCCTGACAGCCAAGGTCGAACGCATCTGCCTCGAGCGCCTGCCGTTGGGCAGCCAGAGCAACCCCATCCCAGATCTCACGAAGGCTTTCTCGCTCCGGCCCGAACACTGTCCCGATCGAGAAGCCCGTCACGCAACAGGCGTGAACGAGCCCATCGGGGCGAAAGTAGAGCGCTGAGTGAGGCGCGTAGCAGGCAGATTTGATCATGGGTGGTTCCTCTCGGGAGGAAAGAAGGAGTCGAAACGAGCGGCCAGTACTTTGGGATCCAAGTTGATCACGCCTTGAGCAATAAGTGCCGGTGGTAATCCCGTCATCAGGCGAATTCTGGGCGTTACTGCAGAGGTAGCCAACGTAGCAGCGAGCTGATCAAAGCGGTCAAGCTCCGCCGAGACGAGTGACCGATCAGAGAACTCTGCAATAGCCAGAGCTAGCTGACCCGCCCTGTCCTGGGGGGCGACCTTCTGGTCAAACTCGGCCAGCACCTGAGTCAGTTCAAGCTCAAAGGCCGCTTCGGTCAAGACTGCATCCGAGCTGTACGTGGTTGCCGCCAGCTTTGATAGCAATTCCATCCAGTCTCTGCGACGATCCCGTGCGGCCGACGCGCTGCTTGATCGGATCTCAAGTCCCGGGGTTTGGTCAGCAGTGGCTGCTAGCCAGCCTCGAGCCTCGGACAGGATGCCTTCTATGCGGCGCAGGTTTTCCTGGCCCGCCTGACTCAATTGCGGCGCATCAAGCGACCATTGCTCCTGCAGCAGTGCTTCCCACAGGGCAATCGCCTCTGAGAGTTCCTCTGCTGTTGCCGAAGAGAGCGAATGGTCTTGCGGGTAGCGGACCACGTTGAAGCCAAGGTGCAAGCTGTTTAAGTTTGCAAAGCGAACCAGTTCAGGAATCTCGTGGACATTCTGCCGCATGGCGCACACCGCCAGACTCACCTTGCAACCTTCGACTTGAGAGAATTGCTCAAGGTTTGCAAAGACTTTGTCACGATTAGCACCTACCCGGATCGACTCAAACCCATCGGCCGTGAACGCATCGATTGACACGACAATGGTCGGTTTTAGGACTTCGACTATCTGCTGCACCCGCTGATTCCAGATGGTCCCGTTGGTGGTAATCGAGACCTTGCAGCTGGGGTTGACCTGGCAGAGCACTTCTAGAATCGCGAAGTTCACCGGAGCCAGAAACGGCTCGCCTCCATAAAAACGAACATCAGTGACGTGCTCAAGGAACGGACGTAGTTCGGTGACGAACTCATCGCCGTACACTTCCGGCAGCGGCTCAAGACCATCGGCTTTTCGGATAGCTGAAGAGAAGTAGCCGCTGCACATGGTGCAGGTGAGATTGCAACGCGTGGACAACGCGAACTCCAGCATTCTGGGCCACTGGTCGCGCTGATCCTCAGCTACTGGCGGGTTCTCATCTACCCACTCGGGCGGTGTGTCAACGACTTGCTGATCGAACATCGCATTTACTGCATTGAAGTTCCCAGAACTGATCGAGCTATGGCAATCATGACAGCCAAGCGAGAAGTCCCCTGCTGCCAACGCGGCCCGCAGCTTTCGAGCGCTCTGACCACTCCAAATCTCGGAAAGGTTTTGGGCCGGGTACGAGCCAAGGGTCTGAATGGTGTTGATGCAACAAGCCAGCACATTGCCGAATTGATCGAAGTACATGCTGGTAAACGGCGCATGGCATGCAGGCTGATCGGGGCCGCCAACCCGATTAGCGGCGTGGGCAGCCGCCGCTTGCGGGCTGAGCTTCAACATGGCAGGGGGGCCCGTTTGAGCAGCGTGGCGTAGCGACTCGTTGACCAAGGGTCTGGCCCGCGACGGGCCATGGTAACCATGACTGCAGACTCGGCACCAGGCTCACCAAAGCTCAGGACCCGAGTGCTCGATCCGTTCCCAGATCGATCAGCCAGCACGTCCACTCGGTGCCCAATTCGCTCTGCGAGCATCGGATGCAACACGCTGGCATGCGCAGACAGAAACTCCTCCTGACCGAGGCCGACGTAATGATTGCCTTCAATAATCCGCTCATGGGCATCGCAACGCAGCACTGAGACTGCCTCTACTCCAGCGAGCTGATCTGCAGAGGCCTTCTGTAAGAGCTGGATCAGTTCCGATTCGGAAAGCTCTGGTTCGCTCAAGCTATCCACTAGTTGCTGATACTGAGCGCTCTCGACGGAGGCTCTGGCAAATTCCACAGGCGTACCCAGCGAAGTATCGAGGTGGCTGCGAAGCCGAGCGAGCTGTTCCTGCAGTGCTGCCGAGTTGAGTGACAGCCGGCCCGCTACTGCCGCAGCTTGGACCTCCATGCGGGACAGGACCTCTTGCAGATCATCGGGTGCAAGCTGGTACAAGCTGTGGCGAACCGGTTGTCGAACCGTGTTGACGTACACCTGACAGCCCAGATCCTCGGCCATAAGCAGGTAGTCAACAAACTCGTGAGCATTCTCGATCATCAAACAAAACGTCAGACTCAGCGAGGATCCGTGACGGTCGCGATAAGCAACAAACTGCGCCAGGTTCTCCATGATTCGCGCGTAGCTGCCACCCGAACGAATCAGTTCCACTGTCTCGGGGGTGGTTCCATCAATAGAGATCCCGATCGAGAACGGCAGTTGCTCGAGCACCCGCTGCACACGGGGAGTCCACTGGGTGCCATTCGTGGTCACGTTGCACTCAACCTGCAGGCCAAGCTCAATCATGCGCTCCCAAATCCGAAAGTTAATCTCGGCTAGGAACGGTTCACCACCAAGAAAACGGGCCTGCTGTAGATGTGGCAGAAAAGGATCAAGCTCCTCAAGGAACTCGTCTCCGTAGCTTTGCGGCAGCGGCGGAAGACCCTCACGATGCGCACGAATTGACGAAGAAAACTCGCCGCTACACATCACACATTGCAGATTGCATGCAGTACTGAGGGCAAACTCCATGCGAGTGGGCCACTCAGGATCCGAGGATGCAGTGAACTGGTCAAAACCAACGGCCAGACTGCCACTCAGATTGCCACCGGCAATTTCTTCTGCGCAGCGAGAGCACGCGTAGGACAAATCATCTGCCACTACGGCTTCACGCAGGCGTGAGATCCGTTCGCCGCGCCACATCTCCATCAGCGGAGTCTCACCCACTCGGCCCAAAGGTTTGGTGCGAGTGAAGGCACAGACGGAAACCGACCCGTTCATGTCGAATGACAACCCAACGAAGGGCGCGTAACAGGCTGAACGGAAGGGTTGGTGCTCAATAGATCTGCCAAGGTGATACGCGTCAAGGTTCACCACAAGAAACCACCCCATGCTGTTTCTGACACCTTCTCAGGATACCCGCAGGAGCGGAGTATCACCTATGCCTCCTTGACGGTTTCGGCCAGAGGCGCCGATACACTGACGGGAGTCACGAATAAGGGGAAATGTTGACCGCCGTCGATTTGAGTACTAGCGGAATCCCAGGGCTAGCCCCCAAGCAGGCTGCTTCGGTGAACCTGCCGATCCCTCGATGGATGATTCTTGTAGGCGCGATTCTGCTTGAGGTTGTGACAGCTCTGGCCTTGCAAGAACTTCGCATCCTTGGCCTGGTTCATGCCGCGGCAATTTTCGTATTTGGGTTGTACGCCGTACTCAAGAAAGATCTTGCCCTACTGATCTGTGTGCTTGCCTACATCACGGGCAGCGAAGTCTTATGGCGACAGGTCCGGGCCCCAATCTTTTATTTGGCTGCCCCCTACTTGTTCATCATTCTGTCCGGGTTTGCAGTGCTTTTTGTGCTTCAGCGCGTGGGACGAGACGGAAAAATCGCACTGCTGTACGCAGCAGTGATGCTGCCCGCTATGGCGGTCACTATTGGTACGACCGGGGCCGGAGCCAGAGAGATTATCGCCTTCGCTTTGAGTGGCCCCTTGGCGCTAGCGGCCTTTGTCATGTTCACCTCACAGGTACAAATCGCCCCATGGCTGTACCGCCGAGTTCTCTGGGTCACGCTGATTTCTGCTGTGGGACCACTCACCATTGCACTCGCTGACGTCCGATCCGAGTTGGCCGCTGCCGGAAAGATTAACTTCAGCGGGCAATCCAACTTTGTTACATCAGGTGGATTCGGACCGGTGCAGGTATCCTCTGCCCTCTCCCTTGGCATCATGGCCGCAATTTTCTTGATCATCACTGAGCGCGACAAGGCCGCCAAGATTCTTGCGTCTGTCCTGTCAATCGTCCTAGGAGTTCAGGTCCTACTGACATTCTCTCGTGGCGGGTCATTCGCGGTCGGAATCGCCATGGCAGCATTTGCCCTAGCTCAGGCAAGAAACCGCAGGGTACGCAACGGAATTTTGGCCATAGCTGCAGTTTCCTTTGCTCTCGCCTATTTCGTTGTATTCCCTTGGCTTGAGAACTTTACGGGCGGAGCCTTTGAGGCACGCTTCTCGAACACGGAGTCCTCTCGGACGGACCTCGCTGCGAACGATACCGAAATTTTTGCAAACAATTTTGTGTTTGGCGTCGGCCCGGGGATGACCAAGTACCAGCGACTTGGCTACGAGGTTTGCCAAATTCGTTCTGATCAATGCATCGACGAGGCCTCATCGCATACTGAGTTCACCCGGATGCTTGGCGAACACGGCATTCCCGGGATCATTGCCATTGTGTTGCTGATACTGCTGGCGTTTAGTGCAGCCAAGCGCGCCGGTCCCGGACGTGCGTTTGCGATTGCCTGGATCGCTTGGGCAGTGGCCCAGATGTTTTATGCCAATCTGCGGATCGTCGCAGTTCCCTTTGCCTTTGGTCTTGCGTTCCTAACCCTGAGTAAAGATCCAATTTCTGCTGCGCGGTCTGATCCAGAGCGCTCAGAACCAGACGAGCTTGACCAGGCCGAGGACAGCAACAACCCTGCGGAGGATCGGGTGCTGGCAGGAATGCCCTCATCACGATCTCGATCATTGAAGCTGCCACGAGGCCGAACCACGAGCAACATGACCGAGGACGCTGCGGCCCAAGAGGTTCGGCCTGAAGAGGTTGGGCCTGAGGCGGTTAAGCCTGAAGAGGTTGAGCCTGAAGAGGTTGAGCCGCAACCTACAGAATCAGGACACATCTCTGAGCGCTCTGAGCAGGCGACAGGAACCCCGCCTCCTTATACGGGTGGTCCGCAGACCAACCCCTTCGCCTGAACACTGTTGAAGCAGCTGCGGAATCTGTTCAGTTACCGCCTTGATCTAGGGAGCATGCCGCCGGTCTTTCTTCTTCATGCCATGCCCTAGTCGTTGACCCCGCTTGTGGAATTATTGAAATATGAAAAAAATTCTTGCAATCGGTTTTGCTCTGTCAGTGCTGGTCATCTCGGGTTGTGGCGAAGGTGACAACGCTGCTCCTACCGAAACGCGAAAGCCTGCAGCAACAACAACTACAACTACAACCGCCCCCAACTTGGCTGAGCAGCAGACAGCTCAAGCGGCCTACTCGTCAATACTCGCAGAACTGGCTCCTCAGTGGGGGGCCATTGACGACCAGTACCTTGCGTCCGTTGACAGCAATCGCCGGCTGCCATGGGACTTGCTTCCGGGGTACTGCGGCGAGAGGGCGAAAGTATCGCAGCGTTTCGTGGAGTTGTTGGGAAACACAGTTTGGCCTGAGCCGTACCAAGCACTCGTTGCTGACTCAAGCGCAAAGAATTCGCTGGTGGCGGAATTGGAATCCGAATGTGCCCAACTCGGGGGAACTGAATCTGCTCAGACAGCTAACCGGGAACAACGTCAGGCTGCGTATACATCAGCTCTGAACGCTGCAATCCGGCTTCGTGAAGCTCTCGGGCTACCCACCAAAGGTTTCGGGCAGGCCTAGCTACTGCCCTTGACGGCACACAGTGAAGCGATCTCGGCGAACACTTCCCTCGGACTTCGACTTTGACGTACCTAGGTCAAAGGAAGAGCGATCCTTAGGCCGAACGGACCGAATCAAGCCGGCTTTCTCAAGCAGACCTGTTTTTGCGTCGATGCACTCTCTAAGGAGTGGTGCAAGATGCGAGTTCAGACACACAACACGACGGGAACCAATCAGCTGCCCAAGCCACGCGGCTGGAGGCTCGAGAGTGAGCGGATTGAGCGTCGGCGCTTTCTGCAAGTACTTGGCCTGACTGCCACAGCGCTCGGCACTGCAGCCTGTGCACCAATGGCTGGTTCCATCTCAGATTCAGGCCTCGAACCGAGCCTGCTATCCGGCTCAGCTGCACCAAGCACTGGTCTCGCTTCCGCTCGCTTGGCAGGCCCCGCTACAACTGTGGCGCCTGCTGTTCCGACTGTGGTGACAGCTGCTTATCTACAGTTGCTACTGGATTCTGCAACTGATGTCTGCGTCTTCCCTGGTGGAGTCATCGACCTGCCCGAAGGAACCACCTTGCGCATCAAGAAGTCCATGCGGATTGAAGGCAATGGAACAACCCTGCGAGTTGCTGGTTCAAAGCCCCCAACTGCACACTTGCTCAACGCTGATTCCCTTCGTGATGGCTCACAGTTAGAAATCAAGAACCTCCGCATTGAGGGCCCCTCTACTGCTAACTGGGACCCTGCGACCGAGAACATCATGGGCGGAATCTCATGGCAGCTGTACCGGACTTGGAACTCAAGACTGGTGGTTCGAAACGTGACCATTACGGGCGGCTACGGCAGTGGAATCATTCGTGCCGGCGGTGGTGCATTTGAAGTCACCGAGTGCGACCTGAGTGGCTGGGTTGATGGCATTGCATTCTTTGAGTCACATGGTGGTTCGGGGGCACTTGAGTTGCGCAACACCATCCTGCGAGCGCCTGCGAACTCAAAGTATTCCTCGATCGGGCTCTACATCCACCCCCATCTCAACCTGAATGCAGACACCATCACGGGCTTGGACTGGAATCGATACGTGATCTACGTAAACGGCACCCCAGCTTCGACTGGAAGACACGACCTCAAGGCAGTTTCCGCCATCAACTGCGCCCTCATCCAATCGGGCAGTAGTTCGCAAACCACGCTGATCCGTTGCTCCGAGTCTGGCCTGCCAAAGAACGGTGGTTCTTTCTTGAAGGGTCCTGTGACCTCGATCGGTTCAACCTGGGAGGGGGCCGGAATGATTGCTGTGCTTGAGGGCGTTGCTGCAGAACGAAGCTTTATCAACGACACAATCCGACCGAAGAGCACTTGGATGGCTCTTGGATCAAAGACAGCGGGCACGGTCACACTTACAGGCGCTCAGGTCGACCTTGCTGGCAAAGCAGCACTGCTCAAGTTGACTTCGGCATCCACCACTGCAGTCACGATCACTTCTTCACAGATCAGGTCCACCAGTTCATCCTTCCCGATCAACGCAGAGGGCGGCTCAGTACGGCTAGTCGGTACAGCGGCTCCTCGGAATTCTCGGGCAGTCCTGCCCGGCCGACTGATTGTCTGAGCCGCTCAGCAGCATCACCAAAATCACCCGCTTGTAGAGAGCAGCTAACCCTCCCCGAGAAGTTTGGGTTGGTGAAGATTCAGGATTTCAGTTGCTCGGTCAAGGTCAGCCGCAGTGTCGATATCAACGACCGGAATGGAATCCTCAAATAAGGGCAGGATCCTTCGGCCGCTCATGGATCCTCCTCGGATGACTGCCGGCCGGATGACATCAATCATGCCGTTATGCACCCAGGCTTCGGGAAGGGCCTGCCGTGGCTGATTAAACCACTCTTCCTCCCAGGTGCCAACGAGCGGCTCGATCATCCCATCCTCAGTCAAACTCCACATCTTGAAAGGTGACTTTGCAGCCGGGCTGAGAGACCGGAGTGAATCACACTCGGGACGTTTTCGGAGCATCCTGATGGAACGGTCGATCATGCCTACTGGCCGTAGCGGG
>CAFAAQ010000057.1_pt1 | contig 9535 bp, 4 predicted proteins | sample 7267631 | NCBI WGS metagenome assembly CAFAAQ01 (sample SAMEA6813990, study PRJEB35770) | uncultured Actinomycetes bacterium | biome: Freshwater; feature: Freshwater reservoir; material: water | place: Czech Republic | collected 2017-08-18 | depth 30m m | reverse complement strand
GTCATAGACGAGGTGCCAAGCCCGTCACCTCGGGCCGACACCTCTGGAGAAAAGCGCCCACTCGATTCGCCATTCTCTGGGTTTGTGTTCAAGGTGCAGGCAAACATGGACCGCTCTCATCGCGACCGGATCGCGTTCTTGCGAGTGTGTTCGGGCCGCTTCGAGCGCGGCATGGTGGTCATTCAAGATCGCAGCAGAAAGCCCTTCGCCACCAAGTACGCTCACTCGGTTTTTGGCCAAGAACGCGAGACCCTCGAAGAGGCCTTTCCGGGAGACGTAATCGGCCTGGTGAACGCAAATGATGTGCGCGTGGGAGACACCTTGTGGGCAGAGACCGCTGTGACATTCCCAGAGATCCCAAGCTTTGCCCCAGAGTTCTTTGCCATTGCGCGCACCACCGATGTGAGTCGCACCAAGCAGTTCAGAAACGGCATCACCCAGCTAGACGAAGAGGGTGTCATTCAGGTGTTGCGTGACCCTGACTACGGGGATCAGTCACCTGTGCTAGCAGCTGTTGGTGCGCTGCAGTTTGAGGTTGCAAAGCACCGGCTCGAGAATGAGTTCGGCGCTCCCGTTGAGTTCTCCATGACGAACTACAAAGTGGCCCGGCGTACCGACGCCGAATCCGCACCCACGCTTCGGGCCATGCAAGGCGTAGATGTTCTGGCTCGCAGCGACGGCACATTGCTGGCTGTCTTTGAGTCCAGTTACTGGCTGGATCGCCTGATTGCCGAGCAGCCCGAGCTGACCTTGGATCGCCTCGTTGCAGAGGGCGAACTGCGGCAGTAGAAGCCTCTGCGCCCGCGCCCGCAGCCGCAGCCACAGCCACAAAACACCACTACTCGGGCAATTATCGGCGAAGATGGTGAAGCATGACAGACCCCCACCACCCAAATGACCCCGATGGCGCAGGCAGCCCTGACGGCTATCAATTCCAGCGTGACCGGAACTTGGCACCAAGCACAAAGCAGGTCGCTCAGCGGCGTCGACTGTTTGTAGCATGCGGCTTGGTTGCCGTATTTCTCATTGTCCTAGTTGTTGGCAGCATGCTCTCGGGAGGCAAGACCAAAGAGGATGCAACCCAGGGTGGCGCTACGAGCAGCAGTACCTCAACTGCGGAATCCGAAGACGCAAGCACGACAACCGAACTCAAGAAGCCTGCGGTCAAAGACCCACTTCAGGTTCCCGTACCTGCAGTAAAAGGGCAGCTCGTCAACCCAGCAAGCTCGGGTCACATGTGGTCGGCCGAGGTGCCGGGGCTGTTGACCTTTCGAGGTAACCCCACCCGCTCGTATTACGGCAGGGGCCCCGTCCCAAAGGCCCCGAAAGTTGCTTGGTACTACCCCAAGGACGGCGGGATGTGTTCGAGCTCCTCGTCGAAGGGAGTGACAAAGTCTTGGTGCGGAATGGGTTGGACAGGACAGCCGGCAGTGTTCAATCGCGATGGTCGCTTGTGGGTCGTGTTCGGGGCCTACGACGGCGCTGTCCATTTCATGGATGGCAACACGGGCGAAGATATTCTTCCCCCGTTCAAGACTGGCGACATCATTAAGGGCTCCGTCACGGTGGATCCGAACGGCTTTCCGATTGTCTATTCAGGCAGCCGTGACAGCTACTACCGGGCCCTCGCAATCGACCGACCGGGCGAGGCCGTTGAGCTCTGGAAACTGTCGGCCACCGCTGTATCTCCCACTTTATGGAATGACGACTGGGATGGTTCGGGTCTGATTCTTGATGACTATTTGCTCGAGGGCGGAGAGAACAGCCAATTCCACATGGTCAAACTTAATCGCGCCTATGGCGCCGATGGCCTGGTGACAATCGACCCCAAGCTGGTGTTCAATACGCCAAGCTGGGACCAGCAGGTCATCAGCGACCTTGCCAGAAATCGGGCAAAAGAGATGTCTATTGAGGATTCCGTCGCTGTGTCTGGCAACACCGTCTACTACGCCAACTCTGGCGGATTGGTCTCGGGTTGGGATCTTGAGCCTGAAATAGCGGGGACCGGTGAGCCCAAGCAGACGTTCCGATACTGGGTTGGTGATGACACCGACGCCAGCATTGCAATCGATGCCGAGGGGTTCTTATACGTGGCAGTTGAGTACGAACGAGGCAACTCGCGATCAGCCGAGGTGGGACAGTTGATGAAGCTTGACCCCAAGAAGCCGGATGATCCGCTTGTGTGGAAATACGACGATCGCGTTGCAGCAACAGCGGGATTTTGGACTACTCCTGCTCTTTACAAAGACGTCGTCATTGCGGCGACAAATGGCGGGAAGTTGCTGGCGCTTGACCGCGAAACTGGTGCCGAACGATGGACCATCAAATTGCCGGGACCAACCTGGCAATCACCAGTGACTGTTGAGAACACGCTGGTCTACGGCGACTGCAACGGTGTGCTTCGCGGCTACGACGTTTCGGATACCAAAGTGGTGCCACCACAGCTGTGGGAACTCAAGCTGGGCGGGTGCATCGAGGCCACACCAGCTGTGTGGGAAGGCTCTATTTTTGTGGGTACTCGCGGCGGCAAGTTCTTTGCCCTGCGCGATGACGGGAAGCTCACCTCGCCAACAGAAAACCTGTCGGTGGGTGCCGGCGACTAGGAGTTCTGTGCGTTAACCGGTTAGCTCATCGGCACCGTTGTGTTCGAGGTGCCAGCCGCGTCGCCAGTTGCGTCGCCAGTTGCGTCGAGCGGCAGCCAGGTTGGGAGTCCAGCGGTCAGATTCTTACTACCCGGAGCGTCGGCCTGATTCCACCGCGTGGCCTCATACGCAACGCCCTGATAACGAATTTGCGAGCCGGCCTCGTACGCAACAGCGCCGCTCCAATCGGGAAGGCTCGCCCCAAGATCCTTCAGCGACCCTGCAAGATCAACCGAGACTGGTTGCCAAGGGGTTTCCCATGGTCGATCTGGACTCGGCGCGTCACCCTGGGTGTACCACTTTGCCTGGTATGCCATCCCCTGAAAGAGAACTCGCTTCCCCTTGGCATAGACCGAAGCCTTGTTCCAAGCGGGATACGTGCCGTTAGGAAGGTCTGGCTTGGGAGCAGGTCGATCGTTCGGCATGACAGGGCCGAGGTAGCGCCAGGGTGAATCCCACAGGTTCTCGACGCGCTCATCGGGTCGATTCTCTTTGGTCCACCATTTCGCGACGTACACGTTTCCGTGCCAAACGATCTTCTGACCCTCAACATAGATCCGGCTGTCCTGCCATATCGGGTAGGGACTCGTGAGCGCATCATCGACAAGAACTGGCCGTTCGGTAGTCGTGGTCACCTGCTCATCCTTGCCAATTGCCCGCCCCGTCAGGTTGTTCAGAATTCGAGAGAATTCAAGCGGTTCCTGCTTCACCCCACTGCATGTGTTGCTCACAATGAGTTCGTCCATCTGAGACCCGCAGGGACCATCTCGGTTCGCCGACCACAGCGAGAGTCGGCCAAGGCCGTTCACTTTGGCAAAAGAGATCAACGCCTGTGCGTCCGAAATGGTGAACTGATCAGGGATGGTGTCTTGCGTTCCCACCATTGGGGTTGCGCCGATTTTGCCCCAGAGTTCAGCCGGCTGCAGCTTGTTGCCCGCCCGCTCATAGGCACCGTCTAGCTGTGTGAAGGTTGACTGCAGAGCTTCCTCGTTTGCAGCCGCCATCGACATTGATTCCGGACGGCCAGCCCCGTAGTCCATGGTCATCACATTCACCCCGGCAAGGTCGACCCCAGCAGCAAGCGTGGCCTCAACGGCCGCAAGGCCATCTGCGGTTAGTCCCTGCGGGGCAACCGGGAGTGTCAACCACACAGCAAGCTCTCGGTTCGCCTTCGTTGCTTCATCCTGAAGGAGCTTCAGCGCTTCACCTCGGCGTTGATTCGCTGCAGTGTAGGCTAGCGCTTCGCCTTCAATATCAAAATCTACTGTTGCAAGCTCGTACCGGTTAATCACCTCTCGGTAGGCCTCTGCAAGATCGGCGGGCGACTTACAACGAAGGGCAAGTTCGGAGTTGCTCAGACCACCAAATGACACAATCGCGTTTCCACCAGCTGCTCGTAGACGCGTAATCCTGCGATCAAGGTCGAACGAGGTAGCCGCTCCATCAAGGTCTACGTAGGTCCCCCAGGTTGGGGCACACCCGCCGTCTCGATCGGCAACGATAAAGCCAAGTACTACATCTTTTGAGCCACCTTCTACGGGGTTCTCAAACGGAAAAGTCGGAACCAACGTGGCGTCAACATACGGGGCAAACCACGCCGTCGGATTGCCCTTCGCCGATTGATCTACAGCCCGGTTCACAAAGCTCACAGTTGCGAAGCTCACGCCTGCCACCAGCAGAAGGGCCACTACCACCCGAAAAAAGGAGACGCGGCGGCGTGGGGTTTTCACAGCCTCCGCTGTCTCAGGCTCGATTGACACAGCCTCGGTTGATTCCGGCTCGGTTGATTCCACTACGCAACTCCACAATCTCTTTAAGTAGCGCCTGCTGCAGGCCCTATTTATTTAATTACTGATCAAGATCTTGACTATTTCTTGAGACTTACCCAATGTTCAAGAGTTCTCTCATCTTCACTAGATACTGATACAGAAGGGTCGGAGGGGACTCCATAGGTAGATATCTGCATTCGCTTGCCAATTCAAGGGTTCTCCCGTATAGATGTTCGAATGGCTACATCCAATTTTTCCTCCCCGCCTGATTGTGACGATTCAGCCGAGAGTGCAAACGCAGAGCTACCGCTCAGGGCACCCGGCAGGCGACAAATAGGCGCAGATAAGCGCACCGGGCCCATGCCGGCAGTGCCAGAAGCACCTTCGCGTCGTGCAATAAGCGGTGCCAGGTTTGCCATTGCCCTCACCCTTATTGCCTACGCCTCGTACCTGGTGGATCAGATCTATCGCGTAGTTCAGAATCCTTTGTCTATTCGCGTCGTCATCGATACGGCTACGTATGCACTCGTTGTGTCGCTGCTCACTGCCTCTGCACTGGCCTACTTGGTCACCAGACTCGGCTACCTCTACCGAATCCAAGAGCATCACCGGGTTCCACGAGCCAGCATTGATGATTACTTCACGGTGGCAATGCCCACGCTCACGGCCATCATCCCTTCGTATAAAGAAGACGCTCGTGTCGTGCGGCAGACCCTGTTGTCCACGGCTTTGCAGGAATACCCGTTTATGCGAATCGTCTTGCTGATTGACGATCCGCCGAACCCAACAAGTCCAGAAGAACAAGCGATCCTCGAAGCAGCACGCGGCTTGCCACTTGAGATCGAAGAACTCCTACGGCCCCTCCGCACCAAGTTTGAGCATGAGCTCGACGCGTTTGAACGACACGACTCCGCTGCCGATGTCGACAGTGAAGTTGACCCCATTCAGCAGATCACTCACCTTGCTGACCTCTATGCCGAGGCAAGCAACTGGTTCCACGAGCAAGCCCTAGCCAATCCAATCATCGACCACACTGACTTGTTCTTGTCCAACAGCGTGCTCGGTCGACTCGGGACAGAGATGGGCGAGGTAGCTTCTGCGCTGAACACTGCTGCGGCTGCCGAAACGCAGCTCAGTCCGCGCCGCATGTTGCAGTTGCATCGGCGGCTGGCCTGGATCTTCCGGGCGGAACTATCGAGCTTTGAGCGCAAGCAGTACTCCTCACTTTCGCATGAGGCCAACAAGGCCATGAACCTGAATAGCTACATCGGCTTGATGGGCCGGCGCTTCAAAACTCAAGAGATGGTCGGCGGTACCGTGCTGATCGAAGTTACTGGCGAGGCCGCAGATCTGGAGTTCCCTGACCCCGAATACGTCCTCACCTTGGATGCAGACTCCACCCTGCTACCTGAGTACTGCCTGCGCCTTGTGTACTTGATGGAACAGCAAGAATTTTCTGATGTTGCTGTTTCTCAAACCCCCTATAGCGCCTATCCGGGTGCCAACAATCGAATCGAACGCATCAGCGGCGCAACAACTGACCTACAGCACATCGTGCATCAGGGCCTCACCCGAGACTCCGCCACGTTCTGGGTGGGAGCCAACGCCGTACTGCGCAAACAGGCGCTAGATCAGATTTGTGAACTTGATTTCGAGAATGGACTCCCCATTCGGCGATATGTGCAGGATCGCACTCCGATTGAAGATACTGAGTCAACGATCGATATTTGCATTCAAGGCTGGAAGCTCTACAACTTTCCGGAGCGTTTGAGCTACAGCGCAACTCCCCCAGATTTCGGTTCGCTCTGCGTGCAACGTCAGCGCTGGGCAAACGGCGGACTACTAGTAGTGCCGAAGTTCCGCGAACTGTTCAGGCTTCGACGGTCTCAGATCGGTTTGCGCGCCGCCCGCGAAGGCTTCTTGCGTTTGAACTACTTGGCTTCAATTGCCTGGGCAAGCTTTGGGCTTATCTTGCTGCTCATCTATCCCTACAACAGCCAGCTTGTGAGCCCTCTGGCCATGCTTGCGGCGGTACCGTATTTCGTTGCGCAGTCAACTGACCTGAGGCGATGCGGATACCGGCGAAGCGATGTGCTTCGGGTGTACGGCTTGAATTTCTTGCTACTCGCCGTCAACACTCTTGGAGTCCTCAAATCACTCGAGCAGTCCATTGGCGGGCAGAAAATCGACTTTGCCCGTACCCCAAAGGTGCGCAACCGCACTGCTGCACCACTCACCTTCGTACTCGTTCCCTACATCATCGTGATCTGGTCTGGGTACACGCTGTGGCATGACATTCGGAACAATCATGTGAGCCACGCAGCGTTCGCTGCGATCAATATGACGCTGACGGCTTATGCGCTGATCGCTTTCGTGGGGCTGCGAAATTCATTTTCAGATATTCGGGTGAGCCTTGCTGCGCACCTGTATAAGCCAGTGAAGAAGAACTCAGTAGTTGAAGAACCTGATTGGGTCTCTGTGCTCTATTACGGCTCGGCAGAAACCTCACGCTCCTCAACTGTGGCACCGCGCGTCGCAGCGTTGGCGCTAGTAGACCTTGAGCCAGAGCTCCTCGGCGACATCAGCGAAGACCCTCGAACAGCTCACGCTATTCACGCAGCCAATCCAGAGGCTCAGGGTTTACTTACAGAAGGTGCCGCGGCGGATACCTCATCCGCTAAGCGGCGGCGCAGTTTTCTGTGGGGATCTAGAAGTAATTCGGAGGGCCGCTCCTCTGACACGAACAGACTCGGATGGCTTTCTCGGACGCACAAAGACGAGACCCAAGCCGCCACAGGCGCAGAGGCTGCCGCGACTGCTGCACTCATCGCCCAGGTAGGCGAGTACGTCAAAGGCAGTGGCGGTGAGTTCACGGTGCGCTTTGAAGACGGCAAGGTAGAGATCACCGTGGGTAAGTCAGGGTCACTCGACCAAGAAGATCCAGCAGATGATGGCCTTGTCATTGACCTGAGTGACTCAGGATCTGCCGATCAAGATGTGAGCCCTTCACCCATCGCTGGCAGCTAGCAGCCTGCAACAACCTGCAGCAACCTGCAGCAACCTGCAAAGAGATTTTTGCCTATACCAATGGTGATAGTTCACTTCACAATAGAACTGATCAACCGACTTGGTGACAGAGGTTCCTTGAACGAGGAACTCAAGGCAATCTGCAACTACGCCAAGTCCAGGAAAGATATGAATCCAGAAGTCGATAGTCCTAAGTCACACAAACTCACCTCGAAGGCGGAGCGTTCAGCTTCGCCGGCCCGGCGCTTCGGGGCTGGTTTGCTAGCTGTAGCAATCGCTGCTGCAGGCTTTTTGGCATTTCCTCAGCAGGCTTCGGCCGCTGGAACTAGAACAGTGAGCGTATCGCTGAGCTGCAGCAGCACGAGTTTGAGCCTCGGTTCAAGCACTACCTGCACGGGCGGGGTTACCGACAGCAACACCGGCACAAAGAACGTTCCCGACGGCACGGCAGCGATCACTGTCGACTCAGGGAAGATCGCTGTGCTCACCGCCTGCACGCTGGCTTATGTCGCCACAGCGAACAAGTCCGAATGCTCGTTCAAGATCATCGTTCTCGCCATAGGGGACGGGACACCAAACTTGAAGCTTGCGTATACGAGCACCGACGATCACGTAAACACGACGAAGTCCTTAGGGCTCACCACGTCGGGTTCCACCTTCAAGCAGTACTCGGCACAAACGCTCACTGCTGGCAAACAAGGAGCCAGCCTGACGGTGTTCAGCGTGGGGTGTGCAAGTGCGAGCACCCGCTATGTCGGGGCGTTCGTCTCAACCGGCGGCGACCCTGCGACGGCCGGCAGGGTGAGCACAAAGGTCTGGGAAACCAGCCCCGCAGCAGATGGTTCCTTCCAGTTTGATACCGCCCTTGAGGCCGACCACCCGACCGGAAGCTTCTATACCCGCTTCTACTGCGCCAACGCTTCGCCAAGTTCGTACTCCGCTGACTCCATACTGAGTACTTCCTCGCTCTATACCTACGTCGTATCTGCTGCGGCAGTTGCAGGTGCAGCCGCACGAACCGGGCCGGCGGCCGATACGAGCAGGGTGGCGGGCTTGTTCAGTTCTGACCCGGACGACACCTCGGGTATCGATAACGAATTCATTCCTGGCGCACAGATGATCACCCTGAAACAACGAGTCGACGCAGCCGCGCCAATCGTTTCAAGAGTCGACCGCTTGAGCCAAGCGTTCCTCGGCAAAGTTCCACCCCGCAACTTTGTTGATCTGTGGGTCAAGAACCTTGCAGCAGGCAAGACCGACGCACAGTTGGTAGCCGCACTCGCCGCCACACCCGAGTACTTCTGGTCTTACGCACTACTCACCCCAACACAGTTCGTGGACCGCGCCTATTTCGTGCTGCTCGGCCGGGTAGCCACAGCCGCTGAGCGCTCAACAATGGTCAACGCACTGACCACTGGCAAACAATCACGCCAAGCGGCACTCGGAGCGATTGCCTCTTCGCCCGAACACATCATGAAAACGGCGAACCGAAGCTATGTGACTGCCGCATATCAGGCACTCACTACCATCATGCCAACTCAGGCCTTGCTTGGTCAGTACACCAACGACCTCAATGATCGGGGATCAAAGGTGGCCATGCTTGAGAACCTTGCACTGAGCCGCTCAGCCTTCGAGAACTGGATCGCCGCCCTTGCGGCCAACCCAGCCAACGCCCGCTTTTGATCAGCAGTAGAGCAAGGCTGACGCCTGTCAGAAATCTCCGGTTTCTGGTACCCATGCATGACGCTGGTAGAGTGAAGCTTCTGGGGCTGTAGCTCAGTTGGCTAGAGCACTGCCTTTGCAAGGCAGGGGTCGTGGGTTCGATTCCCATCAGCTCCACATCAAGAAACCCCCGCTACGGCGGGGGTTTCTACGTTTTACCTGAGGCACGCTGCAAGATACTCGTTGCTTTTCACTAACTAGCTACAACGCGTTCTTAGACAGTAAGGTGATGGCACTGGGTTTGGTGGAGACTCGGTGGTTTGGTTTTCTGGTTAGCTCACTGACGCTGCTTGAGCGTAGTGGGCCTGCTCGAACTCGGCAGGTGGAATGTCGCCGAGTGCGCTGTGGAGGCGCTCGTTGTTGAACCAGTGCACC
>CAFAAQ010000056.1_pt1 | contig 9690 bp, 7 predicted proteins | sample 7267631 | NCBI WGS metagenome assembly CAFAAQ01 (sample SAMEA6813990, study PRJEB35770) | uncultured Actinomycetes bacterium | biome: Freshwater; feature: Freshwater reservoir; material: water | place: Czech Republic | collected 2017-08-18 | depth 30m m | reverse complement strand
CTGCTGTCGAGCCACTCGCTCAAACCCTGTTGCAACACGAGGCAGTTTCACGCGCCTGTGTTGCGGCATTTTCGCATCGTCGGTTACTCAGGCTTCGCGAGCTCCTTGGACCCAAGCAGTGCACGGCAGCATCTCCAAAAGAGGTCGCTATGGTCATGGCGGCAGCGCGCCTGCGAAGCTCACCGCCGACATCGCCGGTCGACTATCACTGCGTTCAAGTACCCGTGAAGCAGAACGGGATTGCGCTGATTACCAAGGGCTTCGTGAGGACTGTCCATGAGCGCGATTGCCAGGTCCACGCATGGACAATTAATGAGCCATCAGAGATGCACCAGTTGCTCGACCTTGGTGTCGACGGCATCATCACCGATCACCCGAGTCGATTACGAGCCGTGCTGTTAGAGCGCGACCAATGGACCTCCTAGACACCCATACCGGGTCGACCCGGTCTGGTATGCATGCTCCCGCACTGCTCGCCATGACCCTGCTGATCCTGGCTTGTCTGCTCACGGGACTGACCGAGGTTGGCAGCGCCAGCCCGCTGGAACGAAACGCCTTGCCGAGCGTTCTCCGACAACCCTCAGATCCAGTTCCGGGAGAAGGGCTCTCTGCAGCAGTAGCTGCAGTGCCGGCAAACTCAGCGGCACTTGACGCTGCTTTGGACGAGCAGAAAAAGCTCACTGAGAAACAAGTACGGGCGCAGCAAGAGTTGCAGCGAACGGATGAAGAGATTCAGGATGCGACGCTACGTAGAGAGGCTTCCACCGAATTGCTCGCTCGCAGGTCCGAACAGGTCACCAAGGCCGCCGAGACTCAACAGAAACTGCGCGGCGCACTGCGGACCATCGGAGTCGAGTGGTTCATCACTGGCTTCGGCAGGCTCTCTGCATTGAACCCTACGGTGAGTTCAGCGGAACGAGAACGCCTCGACCGAGCGCGTGTTCTGTCGGAGTCGGCTGCGAGTAGCACGATCAGTAAGGAGCGCTTTGCTCGAGAGCAACTCAAACAGTTGCAAGAAGAGCGCTCTGACTTGCAAAGGCAGCTTGCCGAGATTGAGGACTCCCTAGGGCAACTCAGTAGCAAATCGCAGGGCCTCACGGCTTCGCTGGAGCTACTCGGAGAACAGTTGGCACAGAATGAACAACGAGTGGCCGAGGCGAGAATGTCGGCAACCATCAACGGGACGGACTTGTCCACTGGCGCCCTTGACGCTTACTGGCGTGCTGCTGTTTCCCTCCAAGACACCAATCCAAGCTGCGCAATCCCGTGGTGGGCAATTGCGGGGATCGGCAGGACTGAGAGCAAACATGGCACCTATCGCGGCGCATCGCTTGGCAGGGATGGCCTTGTCTCGCCGCCGATCTTTGGTCCCGAATTAGACGGTACAAACGCCTTTGCAATCGTGCGAGATTCCGACGGAGGAGCACTCGATGGAACAGCCACGACTGATCGCGCAGTTGGCCCCATGCAGTTTCTCCCTAGCTCTTGGAAGGCCGTGGCACGTGATGCAACGGGGGACGGCGTGGCAGACCCGCAGAATCTGTATGACGCAGCGCTCACGGCAGGCGCTTACCTCTGCCGAAAGGGCCCCGGCCTGAACCAAGAGGGCCCACTTCGAGCTGCCTACCTGAGTTACAACCGAAGCCAGCGATACGTCGACATCGTTATGAGTCAAGCATTTGACTACCAGCGCTCCGTTCCGCTCGCTTGATTTTTGGCCGCAGTGATTCTCAGGCTCAGGTGAGCTTCGGGTTGTCATTGACTCAGCCGCCGTCGGATGTAGAGTCTGCCTACTGTGTGAAGAGCGTCACCTTTGCGGAACAGACCCTGATTCGTCAGGGCGGTTCTTATTCGGCGGCATTCTTCGCAGCACATATCACCCGCTCCAGAGCTTCTTGTCCTTAGGGGGAACACATGCAACGTCAAAAACATCGGAATACAAAGTCACTATTGGTGGTGAGTTCGCTTCTGTTTGTCGCCGTTCTCGCTGGCGCCTGCGGAGGTAACGGAAGTAGTTCCTCTAAAGACAATGGCAACTCGGGCAGCAACAAGAATTCCAAGCCGACCCCAGGTGGAACGTTGATCTACGGCCTCGAGGGTGAGTCTGCTGATGGCTGGTGCCTTCCACAGGCGCAACTTGCCATTTCTGGCATCCAAATCGCACGGTCCATCTATGACACTCTGACGGCCCCCAATGAGGATGGCGATTACGTCCCCTTCCTGGCACAGACGCTTACACCCAACGCCGATTACACCCAGTGGACCCTGGCGTTGCGACCCAACATCACCTTCCACGATGGAACGGCTCTCGACGCCACAGTTGTCAAGAACAACCTGGACGCCTACCGCGGCAAGTACCCCGCCCGCAGTCCGCTGCTGTTCACATTTGTCTTCTCAAACATCGCAGATGTCACCGTGGTTGATCCCCTGACGGTGTCCATCACCACAACTACTCCATGGGCTTCACTCCCTGGAGCGCTGTTTGGCTCTGGACGAGTCGGGATGATGGCGCAATCGCAACTCGATGACCCATCCACCTGTGATACCAAACTTGTAGGAACGGGGCCTTTCAGCTTGGTGAGTTGGACACAGAACGAGAGTCTGGTCGTCAAGAAGAACCCGAAGTACTGGCAGAAAGATTCCAACGGAACTCAGCTTCCCTATCTTGACCAGATTGAGTTCAAGCCCACACCAGAAGGACCAAGTCGGATCAATGGCTTGCTCGCTGGCGACTTCAATGCTGTGCAGGTTTCTGGAGGTGAGCTGATCGATCAGATGCGGACTGAAACCGACAACGGCAACATCAACTCCTATGAGTCAGACGAGTTTGGTGAAGTGAGCTTCGGACAACTGAACACCTCAATCGCACCCTTCAACTCCAAGACGGCTCGCCTAGCAGCGATCAAGTCCATCGACATGGAGACGTACAACGAGACTGTCAACCTTGGCGTCCTACAGAATGCCAATGGCCCCTTTGCTCCCGGCGGGATTGGTTACCTCAAGGATTCTGGCTACCCCACATACGACTTGGCCGAGGCCAAGAAACTCGTTGCGCAGTACAAAGAAGAGACGGGAACCGATCTGGCCTTCACCCTGATTGCCACTCCTGATGCGGCAACTCAGGCCGCTGCTGCGGTTGTTCAGCAGATGGGCAAGGCTGCTGGAATCAATGTCACGATCACTGCTCTTGAGCAGGCCGCGTTGATTAGTACCGCAATCTCGGGCAAGTTCCAAGCCATGGTCTTCCGGAACTACCCAGGTGGTGACCCCGACGCCAACTTCGTCTGGTGGAAGGGCGGCGGCAACCCCGTCAACTTCAGCCGCTTCGATGACCCCGATATCAATGCTCTTCTCGAGAAGGGTCGAGCTACCCCGGACAAGGCCGAGCGTCAGCAGATCTATGGCGATATCAATAGAGAATTTGCCAAGGAGGGCTACAGCATCTGGCTGCAATGGACCATTTGGGACATTGGGACAGCCACTGACGTGAACGGGATCCTTGGTCCAGATCTGCCCGATGACGGTGGAGCGCCCTTCCCAGGTCTAGCCACTGGCCATCCTGTCTCCGGAATGTGGATTCAGAACTAGCCATCGCACAACTGTAAGTACGTAGTGTCAGTTGCGGTGAACTTGGCCTTCTGGCTGGTTCACCGCAACTACATAGTTGAGTCTCCAACTCGAATACCATCCCCAGCGGGAATTGGATCGCATGTTCATTCTTAAAAAATTTGGGCAACTCATCGTCACAGTCATTCTTGTGACCCTGTTTGCTTCGCTGCTCCTTGAGTTGCTTCCCGGCGATCCCACCGAAGTACTCATACCTTCTGGCAGCGACCAACAGCGCGAGGATCTTCGGCAAGAACTCAAGTTGGATCAATCCTTTGCGGTTCGTTACAGCACTTGGCTTGGCAACTTCGCCACAGGTGATATGGGCAACTACTACACCGTGAGTTCTGACAGACCTGTTTCTGATCGGCTCTGGCAGTCGCTTCCTGTCTCGTTACTCCTGATGTTCTATGCCCAGATGTTGGCCCTTTTCTTTGCGATTCCCTTTGGAGTGCTCACTGCGTATCGCAAAGGCACCTGGTTTGATCGAACCTCGAATACAGCCGCGTTCGCAATGCTGGCGATTCCCAACTTTGCGTTGGGCTTTTTGCTGCAGTACTACTTGGGGGTCAAGCTCGGCTGGTTCAAAACCGGTGGCTACGCATCACCCAGCGAGAGCCCGATCGAACATTTCCAGTACATGATTCTGCCCACCATCACATTGGCCGTGGGTCAGATTGCCATTTACATGCGCTTGCTTCGCAGCGACATGATCGCCACTCTGCAGCAGGATTTCATTCTCATGGCCAAGGCCAAAGGCTTGAAATCAAAGCGAATCCTGTTCAGACATGCACTGCGGCCGTCTTCGCTCACGTTGCTGACCGTGGCCGGGCTCAACATCGGAACATTGATCGGTGGGGCGCTCATTGTGGAAGTGGTATTCGCACTTCCGGGGATGGGCCTAATGCTCTTTGAAGCAATCGGTCGGCGACAAATCGTTGCCTTCCAATCCATGGTGGCTGTCATTGCCATTCTCTACATTCTGGTGAACTTTGCCGTAGACCTTCTGTACACAGTTCTCGACCCACGGATTCGTAATGCAAACAAATCGTGACACTTCGATAGCCCATCTTGATCCATCCTCACTGCCCACGATTGAGGCGATCGAGGCACCCTCCTCTCACACTGTGCGCGGGGATCGCCTGGGAACAGCGGCCTGGGTTGCAATTGCGTGGATCGCGTTTCTTGCGCTCCTAGCAATCCTTGCGCCCGTGCTACCAATACCGGACCCAAATCAGTCGTTCGTGGCCCTAGCCCGAAAGGGCCCAGCAGCCGGCCATTGGCTCGGCGGTGACGCAATTGGGCGCGACCTGCTTTCAAGGATCATCTGGGGGACGCGATCCTCGTTCATCGTTGGATTCGGGGCTGTGGCTTTTGGCCTTTTGATTGGCGGCATGCTCGGACTCATGACCGGTTTCTTCCGGGGAAAAGTTGACGGACTCATCACCCCGCTTATGAACGTGCTCCTGGCAATCCCGCAGTTCGTTCTGGCGCTTTCACTTGTCACCGTGCTTGCGAGTGGCGCCGGTGTCAACTCAACTCGCCGCCTTGCCGTGGTGGTCGTAGGACTCGGCATCGTGTCGATTCCGTTGCTCGGGCGAATCACACGGGCAAACACACTTGCTTGGTCGGAGCGGGAGTTCGTGCTTGCGGCCAAGGCAATGGGGGCAAAGAACGGTCGGATCATGGTGCGAGAGGTGCTCCCGAACGTGATGCCCGCCATGTTGTCCATCTCTCTGCTGGGAGTGGGAATCGCAATTGTGGCCGAGGGTGGTCTGAGCTTGTTTGGCGTCGGCGTCCAGCTGCCGATGCCTTCTTGGGGAAACATCATCGCCGAGGGCCGCGGGCAGATGCGCAACTCTCCTCATATCGTGATTTTCACCTCGTTGATTCTGTTCCTGACCGTCATGGCTTTGAACTTCCTCGGAGACGCTGTGAATAGACGCTTCGGCGTGAGGGAGTCTGTGCTGTGAGCGTTCAAACGCCGATCAGCGGCCTACCGACACCGAGTGGCACTCCAGGTGCTCCCAAGCTTCTTGAAGTACGAGACATCGTGACGCGATTTACTACAGATCGCGGATCACTCACGGCCGTGAACGGTGTGTCGCTATCGCTCGAGCGAGGTCGAACCCTTGGAGTCGTGGGTGAGTCTGGCTCAGGGAAGTCCGTGCTCTCACGCTCGATCATGGGGCTGCTACCTCGCTCAAATACAGAACGTTCCGGTCAAGTGATCTTTGAAGGAAAAGAGATCTCTGGACTCAACGACTCTGAGTATCGCGAGCTCTGGGGCGACGAAATGGCGATGATCTTCCAGGATCCAATGACTGCGTTGAACCCTGTCATGAAGGTTGGCCTCCAGATTACGGAGTCGCTGCGCTTTCATCTCAATATGAGTAAGTCCGATGCCAAGGACACAGCTGTTGCACTACTCAAGGCCGTCAAGATTCCCGAGCCTGAAAAGCGATTTTCTTCCTACCCACACGAGATGTCAGGCGGAATGCGCCAACGCGTCGTGATCGCTGTTGCGCTTGCCTGCGGCCCGAAGTTGCTCTTCGCTGACGAACCAACAACGGCGCTAGACGTGACCGTGCAAGCTCAGATTCTTGACCTGCTAGCTGAGCAACAACGCGAGCGTTACATGGGAATCATTTTGGTCACTCACGACCTTGGCGTCGTTGCTGGACGAGCCGACGAGATAGCGGTTATGTACGCCGGACAAATTGTTGAACAAGCGCCAACTGCTTTGCTCTTTAGCGAAATGAAGATGCCCTATACCGAGGCGCTCATGGCAGCTATTCCAAAGCTCACCGACGCTTCCCATACCCGTCTGGCAGCTATCGGCGGGCGTCCTCCGGACCTGGTCAATCCGCCAAAGGGTTGTGCGTTCAGTCCACGATGCCCCTATGTGCAGCCAAGGTGCCACGAGGAGTCCCCCACCTTGACTCCTTCGCCTACCGCGCCTGAGCATCTGTTCGCATGTTTCTACCCCATTGGATCACCGGAAACTGAAGAGGTTCGGTTACGAATCGCTGCGCAGAGACTCATGGCTACGGCTCCTGAGTTTGTTGCCGCACCTGCGAAAACCCCTACCCCGGCAGAGCAATCACCAGTTCCCGCACCTCCAGAGCAGACAGAGGGTATGTAGACATGGCAGGAAGCGGAACGGCGCACCTTCGGCAGCCCTCAGAAACACTGCTCCGAATTCAGAATCTGGTGGTCGACTTCCCGGCAGGCCGTGGCAAGAAAGTGTCTGCTGTTAGCAACGTCTCGTTCGACATTGCGAGTGGGGAAACTCTCGGCCTAGTTGGCGAATCGGGTTGTGGAAAGTCCACCACTGGCAAAGCGATTATGCAGCTTCCACGCCCGACTCGTGGCGAGGTCACCCTTGACGGAACTGACCTGTGTTCTCTGCGGGGCGAGCAGCTTCGTAATACACGTCCAAGGCTGCAGATGATCTTCCAAGATCCGATTAGCTCGCTGAACCCCCGACGCACCGTCATGCAAATCGTTGAGGAACCCCTCAACATTTGGAAAATTGGCACCCCTGAGGAGCGGCGTCTCAAGGTAAACGAGGTTCTCTCTGCTGTCGGAATCGATCCCGAGGCTGCCGCCGAGCGTAAGCCTCACGAGTTCTCTGGTGGTCAGTGCCAGAGAATCTCTATTGCTCGGGCTGTTATTACTGAGCCTTCGGTGATTATTTGCGACGAACCCGTCTCTGCATTGGACGTATCCGTGCAGGCGCAAATCCTCAATCTTCTTGAAGATATGAAGGCTCGCTATGGCCTGACCTTGGTGTTCATTGCCCATGACTTGGCCGTGGTGAAGAACATATCTGACCGTGTCGCTGTGATGTACCTAGGCAAGATGTGCGAGATCGGCAACCCGGACGCCCTCTACTCTGCGCCTGCACATCCCTATACCCGAGCTCTTCTAGCTGCTATCCCATTGCCCGACCCCAACGCTTCGCTCGACACCGAACACCACCTAGAAGGTGACCTGCCTTCGCCGATCTCGCCGCCTAGTGGCTGCAGGTTTCGGACTCGCTGCCCCCTTGCGCAAGATATCTGCGCACAGGTTGAACCCCAGATGCAACACGTGACCGGTGATCAGTACGTTGCGTGTCACTTTCCCCTGCAGGCCGTCTCCGAGGTGCCCGTAGCACTCACCCAGTGAGGCTGCATCACCACCGGAGTACTTGGAGTAGTAGCTGACCATGGAACTCAATGTGGCCAGCATCTGTGAGGCAATCGCAGCCAGGCATCCAGAGGCCGATTGTGTGATCTTTCGTGATCGAGTCTTTAGCTGGGCTCAGGTTCAGGACAGAACTCGAAGGCTGGCTCAGGTTGTTCACGAAGCCGGAATTGGGCCTCAGCGGAGGAGTCCGCGGGTTCGTCCTCAGCACGTCAACAACTGGGAATCCTCGCAGTCCCATCTGGCTCTCTACATGCTCAATGGCAACGAATACCTCGAGTCCATGTTGGGTTGCTGGAAGGCGGGAACAGTCCCCTTCAACGTGAACTACCGCTATGTGGCCGAAGAACTTCGTTATTTGCTCACGGACTCTTCAGCAGAGGGAATCATCGTTCACGAGCGGTTCACACCCGTGCTTGAAGCAGTACTACCAACCCTGAAGAAGCAGCCTAAACTCATTCTGCAGGTTGCCGACGGATCGGGCTTCGCCCTTCTGCCGGGGGCAGTGGATTACGAGTCTGCGATCGCACAGGCCAGTCCAACCCTCCCGAGCTTTCTGACCGAGGGCTGGTCTGGAGATGGCATGTACCTGTGTTACACAGGCGGCACCACCGGAATGCCCAAGGGTGCCATGTGGAGGCAGGCAGATTTCTTGGTTACTGCCCTTGGAGTTCGCAGTCGCACAGGCCATGAATTTCAGAGTCTTGATCAGGTCGTATCCGAGGCAACCGGTCGAGTTCGAGCACTTCCAGCTCCCCCACTCATGCATGGCGCAGCGCATTGGAACGCTCTGTCGGCATGGGTGGCTGGCGGGGCTGTCATCATCCAAAGCGTGGTCGACCATTTCGACCCCGAAGATGTGCTGAGGACTATCGAACAGACTGCTGCCACCTCTCTGCTCTTCGTGGGTGACCCCATGGCTAGACCGCTCGTGGATCAGCTTGGTAGAGATCGGGATTCCGGCCGCTTCAGAGACCTGAGTTCCCTACGACATGTGTTGTCCGGTGGTGCAGTTCTCTCGCCGGCTATTCAGAATCAGCTCCTAGAGTTCTTACCCGAGGTCCAGATTTTCAATGTCTTAGGATCCACTGAATCTGGTAGGCAAGGCGTTGCGCGTCGCTCTTCGTCGAACAGCGTTGCTACTCGCTTCACCCCAGCGGATACCTCGGTGGTTCTGAGCGAGGACCTCTGCCGTCTGCTGACACCTGGAGCGGATGAGTCAGGCTGGCTGGCACAATCTGGACGGGTGCCGCTGGGATACCTCGGCGACCAGACAAAGACAGAGGCAACATTTCCGACAATTGAGGGAATCCGGTACGCAATTCCTGGTGATCGAGCACGCCTATCTGCAGATGGGACGCTCGAACTGCTTGGTCGGGACTCAGCATGCATCACGACTGGTGGCGAGAAGGTCTTTGCCGAGGAAGTCGAGACTGCTGTCAAGGCACATCCGGCTGTATTCGACGCAGTGGTATGCGGAAGGCCTTCGGAGCGCTTTGGTTCAGAGGTTGTTGCGATTATTCAGCTTCGAAACGGCACTAGTGCGAGCGACGAACAGATTCGAGCGATAGCCGCGGAGCACATCGCTCGCTACAAACTTCCTCGGGCTTTTTTGCGGCGCGATCAGATTCTCCGCTCCCCTTCGGGCAAAGCTGATTACCGCTGGGCTGCTGAGCAGGCCCGGCTCGGTTAGTCGGATAGCGATCTACCCGGCCCGGAAACACGTAGCGGGCGGGGAAATTATTCCTTGGTTGCTACAGCATTTGGAGTGACATTCATCTTTGGCTCGTAGGCCTCCGACTCGACCTCACGAGCTTCTCCACCAACCTGCACCCGCAGAGTCGTTCGACACGAACTGCATGGCCCGTAGAACTCTTCGGTTACCTCTAAGCG
>CAFAAQ010000054.1_pt1 | contig 9751 bp, 11 predicted proteins | sample 7267631 | NCBI WGS metagenome assembly CAFAAQ01 (sample SAMEA6813990, study PRJEB35770) | uncultured Actinomycetes bacterium | biome: Freshwater; feature: Freshwater reservoir; material: water | place: Czech Republic | collected 2017-08-18 | depth 30m m | reverse complement strand
GCGAACGGTGTCTTCACTGATTGCCGCACCGAGATACAAGCGTCCTGCTCGCGCTGTTGCTCCGCCGTCAAGATCGGCGACGACAAGCCAGGTTGTCTTGTTGAATCCATGGTCCGCAGTTGGCAGCGCGACCTCGCCGCCTGATCGAAGGTGAAATACGACTCTTGATTTACCTTGGTCGTCGGTGCGAGTGGCTTTACGTTTTCGGGAAATTCGATCAGGATAACCAGCGAGCAGGAGCCGGCCTAGGAGTGCGTCAATTTGCTCAGAGTCCAACAGGTAAGCGGTTTTGCTTCGGCCATCGCGGCTTGCCCCGAGAGTCCGTCTCCATTGCTGAACAGCATGCTGAGCATCCCCGCTACCGTGACCCGCCGCAAGTTCACGAGCACGCTCCACAAGGTCGATCTCTCCTGAGCGTGAGGTTTCCAATACGGCTACGACTACCGCAGCAAGATCGGCTGCCCCTGCGGAGCGACCCGCCTCGGCAACTGCTGCCAGCCGGGGATGAAATCCAATCTCGCCAAGTGCTCGCCCCTGCTTGGTCAGCCGCCCCTCGCCGTCGATTGCCCCCAGAGCGCTGAGTAATAGCTGCGCTTGATCCACCCCGCGTTCGGGTGGCTCATCTATCCACCGAAGCGATGCCGGATTCTCGACTCCCCAGACAAGCAACTGCAGAAGCATCGCCGAGAGATCGCCGTCCAGAATCTCTGGAGTGTCGGCTAGTGGGCGATGGCGATGTTCGTTCTCTGCCCAGAGCCGATACGCCACACCCGGTGCAGTTCTGCCTGCTCTGCCTCGTCGCTGATCTGCTCCAGCTTGGCTGACTGCGGTTGTTCGAAGCGCTGGAAGTCCAGAGTGCGGATCAGTTCGCACCACTCGACGGCGGCCTGCGTCAATCACTACTCGTACGCCGGGAACCGTGATCGAGGTTTCGGCCAAGCTGGTAGAGAGCACCACTCTGCGCTGCTGAGCGTCGTGGCCCTGAATGATCTCTTGTTGTTCGGCGGGCGAGAGCGAGCCGTGAAGCTGACGAACAATCACAGATCCAGACCCAGATCCCAGACGTTCGAGCACGCGGGCGACTCGAAAGATCTCGGGTCGACCTGGAAGAAAAACCAGAATGTCTCCCGTGTCAGTTCGCAGCGCCTCTTGAATGACTTCCGCTACTCGCTCCTCGAGCGGATCATGCGCCGAACCTGGCCGGTAGCGAGTCTCGACGGGGTACATCTTGGCCACTGCTTCGATCACCGGCGAAGGAACCGCTGGGGCAGTCTCTGATCCGCGCGGTTGTGTCGAACCGAGGAGTGCCGCAACTGGGCTTGGATCAAGGGTGGCCGACATCACGAGAAGGCGAAGATCGGGGCGTAAGGATGAGCGAAGGTCCAACAGGAGTGCCAAGAGCAGGTCGCTGTCTAATGAACGCTCGTGGAACTCGTCGAGTAGTACGGCGCTCACTCCGCTCAGCTCGGGGTCGGATTGAATCCGCCGCAGAAACAGGCCCTCAGTGAGCACCTCAACCCGAGTCTGGGCCGAGACTTGTCGCTCACCGCGAACGGCATAGCCAAACTGCTGTCCCACAACTTGTTGGTGCATGTCTGCCATTCGCGTTGCAGCCGCGCGAGCGGCAATTCGCCGCGGTTCAACCAGAATGATTCGGCCAGACTCGGCCCAAGCTTCCCCGAGTAGCACGGGTGCGACTGCTGTGGTTTTTCCCGTACCGGGGGGTGCAATGAGAACAGCCGCTCCGTGATCTTTGAGCGCAGAGCAAAGCTGATCCATAACCTCAAACACGGGCAGTTCGGGCACAGTCACTTGCCACAGTCTTGAGGCCCCCGACTCAGACTGCAATGTGATGGACCCTAATCTGTGCGAATGGCCCCACAGAGAAGTTCTAAGAGGCATTCGCTTCGAGCTGATTTGGGTGCAGCTGCCGTCGCTCTAATTGCTGCCGCTCTTCTGCTGGGTTGTTCCTCAAAGGAGGAGGTCGTGATTCCCCCGGCCTCGGCAGAACAGGTGACCCTGATTAATTCCGCGCAGGGTAGGGCTCTGATTGAGTCCCCAGAGAAGGTGTTGGTCATCGATGTTCGGCCTCGCGGTGAATACATGAGTGGTCACCTAGTGGGCGCCCAGAGTATTGACGCTGCTGTCCCTGCAGATTGGGAGTTTCGAACAGCCGAGTTAGACAAGGACATTCCCACGGTGGTCTATTGCTCCACCGCTGCTTGTAGCGAGAATGCCGCAGCCATGTTGCTGCGGGCGGGATTTACCAGGGTCTATGACTTAGGCGGGATTGCCGACTGGGGTCCAGAGGATTTGTCAGTTGAGCCACCAGGCTGAGGGCTAGGCAGCGGCCGGACAAGAATTGCGATGGTCACTCCCGAAATGATGCCGATCACCAAGGCAGTGCCGCCTCGCTCGATCCATCCAAGAAATACACTTGGCACCACGGGCATCCAGATCAGGCCCACTCGAGGAGCAACCCAGCCGGCCAAAGTTGCAACAGAAACCAGCGGCAAAATGAGCATTCTGAGTTGTTCAGAAAGCCTATGAGCCAGCAGTGCTAGGCCGGCGGCTCCAGCCGCGATGCCAGCGAGAAGCAGCGGTAACCAGGTAGTCGTCAGCGGCTGAGAACTCTGAATGGCTGGAACGGTATCGAGGATTCCCCCGAGCGATAAAGCAGCAGCGCAAACTGAGGCCCCGAATAAGAGCATCAGCCGTGCTGCGCCTCGACGAGCTAAGAATGCTGCCAGAACGGCGCAAACAACGGCGAGCAGACCCGACCAAGGGAAGGTGTTACCTAAGTACAACAGTTGACCAGTGACGGTGACTTGTTGATTGTTTACCGTGAGTGGAACAAGCCAGTCTTGGGCCACCCTGCTGCCATCAACCACAGGGGGATCACTGACCATCCAATGAATCCGATGGTCATGCCAAGCAACTTTGCCGCCGGACCCTACGAGTTGCCAGTCGGGCGGCGCCTTACTGCTCACACCCGATGGGAACGCTGTTATTCCGCCAGAACCGCCCATCCCAGACCCACGGGTGGAGTTCAAGATGACAGCCGGAGACCTGCGGTTTTGTTCCACCTTTCCGTTGGCTGAGATTCGCAAATAGGGTTCGCCGTCATAGCCAGGAATCTGAACTGTGGCTCCAGGTTGAGCAGTTACCTGAAGGTAGGAGTCTCCGCCAAGCACCTGAACTTGGATCTGCGGGGCAGGTGGGTCGATCTCAGAAATGACTGACTCGAAGTTGCTTGGACGAACTGCCTCAGCAGCAGCAACCGGCGCAGTCAGGATGAAGGCAAGAAAGCTCAGTGTTCCAAGACAGATCGCTACCAGACTGCGACGAGGGAACTGCCAAGTAACCACGCTTTCCACATTAGAGCGGGTGAGGGGGAGTTCTGCAGCGTTGGCGAGCAGTCGAGGTGATTGACTACTACCTATGAATCTGGATCGACGCACGGATTACAACGTAGGCGAGCTGGATGAGGCAACCGCCGACGCAGACCCAGTTGTGCTCCTGCGGCTATGGCTTGAGCAGGCCGAGGCCGAAGGTGTCCCAGAGCCAAACGCAATGGTGCTTGCAACTACTGATGCAACCGGACACCCTGCTGCTCGAAACTTGCTGTTGAGGGGCCTTGATGACCAAGGCCACCTAATTTTCTATACCAATCACGACAGCCACAAGGGCAGCGAACTCGCCAGCAATCCCAATGTATGCCTGTTGTTTTCTTGGCTCGGGATGAATCGTCAAGTCCGGGTCCTTGGCAACGCAGCGCAGGTGCCTTCGCAAGTGAGTGATGAATACTTTGCCTCAAGGCCACGCGAGAGCCAGATCGGTGCCTGGGCTAGTCCTCAGAGCACGGTGATTGATGACCGGTCTGTGTTGGAGCAACTCGTTGTCGATGCAACCGAGCGCTTTGAAGGTGTCCCGGTTCCGCGTCCACCGCACTGGGGTGGCTACTCGGTCCGCTCGACTCAGTTTGAGTTCTGGCAGGGCCGACCAAGTCGCCTCCATGATCGGTTGCATTATTGGCGACACGGGGATTCCTGGCGCCGGGAGCGACTCGCTCCCTAAGCAGCGCGGCACGGTCGGTACATCTGAAGCAAGCTCAGATCGACAATTCTGTAGCGATTCCGTCACTTCCCATAAAGGCGCTCGCTACGGGAGAAACAAAATCTACCTCGTCCGGAAGGTGAATCTGGATGCCGCAGAACACGGCGATATCCATCTCGGTATGAGCCTGCAGAGCGTCGAGTTCAGCCCACATTTCTGTGTTTACTGCTGTGGCCGCCAACCGAGTGAGTTCCAGCAAGTTGTCGGGTAGTTGATCGGACTGCGAGTCAACTATGCGCCGGAGACGGTCGGCCTCGTTATCGTCGAGTCCAGGAGTCTGTGGTTCAAAGCCGTTTCGCAGCGATGACAAAAGGGCGGCCATTGCTCCGCAGGTCGGGGTGACCTGATCCTGGTGGCGACGCAGGCTTTGTCCGATGTTTCCTTCTGGGTCGATCCCTATATGTGGCAGGCCAAACACAATTAGGTGGCCACGGTCGTGATCGGAAGGCACGTGTGAGAGGGCTGCGCGCCAGCCTGTTCGTCCAAGTGAAGGCAGCGCTCCAAGGCCGCCCAAGCTGAACGGCTGATCCCATCGTCGTGCCACCAAATCTGGAAATGATTGGGTCAATTCATCGCGGCAGACAGAGACGGCGGCAAAGCTATGTTCGCGAGCAAATCCGAGCGGCGAGACCAGCTTGGCTACCCGAGCCAAGTACTGCTCGGAACTCACAGCACTAGGGAATGCCTTGTTGAGAGCTTCGATATGCAACATGGTTTACTAATTTAGATTCCAAGCGTGCTCACACGCCATCCTTAGTAACTCGCTGCTGTTCGTCTGCATCACCATCTGTATCTGGGCGATCTGAGCGGTCTGAGCGGAGCGTGGTCGAGATAGCAATGACGGCACCCAAAATGATGGCAGCGGCTATGGCTAGTTGCAGGCCACCCACTTGTTCAACCCAGCGCTGCAAGGAGCTTTGAATCTGTCTGGCTGATTGCACCACCGTCGAGGAACCACGGGAGTTCAACTCGTTGATCTCTATGACTGCGTAGTAGCTCACGAAGCCACCAGCCAGAATCAAGAACACTCCCGAGATGGTGTTGACATAAGGCAGAATCCTTCGAAAGGTTCGAAGGATCCCCTGCTGCGTTAGAGCCACTGCCAGAGTCAAGATTGCCAAAGTGGTTCCCATTCCGAGTCCATAGGCCAAGAAGGTAGAAAGTCCAGCAGCGAAGCTGTTTCGGTCCAATGTTGTCGAGACGATGCCAATGAAGATTGGGATGGTGCAACTGAGCGAGGCAATTGCATACGAGATCCCATAGATGAACATCGAAGTTAATTCTCTGCCCTCAGATGACATCTGTATGCCGGGCAGCTTTACCACGGGTTCAAAACCTCGCAGCATGGCAATGCCAACCGAGATGAGCGCGACTCCCACCAAGATCGTGATGTACGGGAGACGCCTGCCGATCAGTTCAGAGACAGAGGACCAAGCAAAACCCATGACGCCAAAGACCAACAGAAAGCCCAGCGTGACGCACCCGCTGACAGCGAGTGCGCGCAGCACCGGGCTGCGAACTGGGTCGATTCCGCTGGGTTGGGCATTACCGTTTGCAGAGGTTGTTGATGTTGCCCGTGGTGTCTCGAGTCCCAAGAAGTAGGCCAGATATGCCGGCAGCATGGCAAATCCACAGGGGTTGACCGTGGCGACCATTCCTGCCGAAAAAGCGAGTGCAAGTACGGCCGCCATTATGAGGTCGCAATCCCGTTTTTGTTCAGCAAGTCCAGCAGAGTCTGCTCGTTGAGTTCACCCGTGTAGGTATCAGCTACTTTGCCTTGAGCATCAATGATGACAGTTCGCGGAAGGGCAAGTGCCCCAAAAACAGTAGATATCTGGCCCTTTGGGTCTCGGGCGTTGCGGAAAGCAATTCCTGTTTGATCCACCATCTTCTGGCCGGATTCCACTGTGTCTTGACTATCGATTCCAATCACAGTGACCTTGTCGCCGAGTTGCTTCGACACCTTCTCTATGGCCGGAAGCTCGTTCAGGCAGGGCGCGCAGGTAGATGACCAAAAGTTCAGCACAACCGGCGTGCCTCTGCCCGCAATCTCGGCTAGTTGTTGTGTCCCGCCCCCTAAGAAATCCAACCGAACATCTGGTGCAGGCGAACCAACCGTTGCTCGAACCTGCGGATCTGCGACTAGGGGAGCTACCCCAACCCCATTCAGAACTTCCTGCAAGTCCACAGCATTGCTCTGTTCGCGTGCACCAGACGCTTCCAGAATCAGCCAAGCCACACCGAATGCAGCGCAAAGAGCCACCGCAGTAATGGCCAAAAGTCCAAGTGGGCCAACGGGGAGACGCCGGCGCGGCTTGGCGCTGGCTTCCGCGGGTACTTGGGCCTGAGCCATGGGGTCGGGTTCTCCGAATCTGCGCACTCATGCAGCGCACTAGGGGGAGCCGGTTGAACCGGTCCCCCCTACCGTAGCGATTTTGATGCGGATCCGACAGGTCGGGGGTCTAGACCGACACCAGTTTGCGGTGAATCTCGGGCAGATCAACCTCTGGCATGGTGTCGCCGGGGCGGGCTTTGCGAGGAGGCCTACCTTTGCGGCGCTTACTCAGCACAATCTTCCCTGACACGAACAGGTGTCCGCCCCATACGCCGAACTGTTCCTTTCGCTCGACTGCAGCGTCTAGGCAGTCTCTGCGGGCAGGGCAGCTCAGGCAGAGGCGTTTGGCGGCACCTATATCGTCTAAGTCGTCGGAGAAGAAGAAAGCAGTATCAAGGTCTCTGCAACTAGCAACGGCGATCCAGCCATCTGCAGGGACCAATCCCAGAAGCAGGTCTGCTTGATCTGAAGTTAATTCGGTAGTGGACATCTAGGTCTCCTTGGGGTGGGTCCGGCGGTGCGTCTCACTCTCTATGAGTGCGAGAGGGGCGATTTGTGACGTGCTTGGGCTGGATTGGGACTGGGGAGCAGCGTGGCTGCTCAAAGAAGAAGTTTGCGTGGTCACTGTGACAGCGAAGCCAATGACCGGATTCGCAGGACAGAAAAGCCGCCTCGGTGAGCACCCGGCGGCTTCTAGAGTCAGGACCTGTCGCATACCTTGCGGTTACTGCGGAGGGACTCCCCGTCGGGGTAGAACAATCGACACAAAATTGTGAGTGGAATGCGTTGGCTTACAGGATGAGACCTGAGCAGCACGCAGACGCGAAGTAACACAGGGCCAACTGGTTGTCTGTGTTGCTTGTACTGTCTGGGTCATCTGACTGCTGCCTTCTGAAGCCACCAAATGGATGTGGCCGAGTTCTTACTCTAAAGATTGCACCACTCGGGGCATTGGAATGCAAGCGATTAAAAACCTGCGCTGACGCGCAGTCACGCGGAGTTCTTAAGGTGTGACCTGATACCGCAAGACTCCCTCGCCATCGCGGAAGTTCTCGAGCCGGCCCTCATGGCGCAGGTGCTCGAGATGGGCGTATGTCTCGGACTCGGCCATCGGCCCCCACGAGCGCTGCTTAAACAACCGCTCTGAATACTCCTTGACAGGCGCTCCTTCAAGCTCCTGCGCTATAGAAAACAGCAACTCAAGTCGATCCTCATGGTGTTCAATAATTGCCGTAACTCGCCCTGAAAGATCATCGAAGGGAAGGCCGTGAGCCGGCAGAACCTTGGTGACGCCTTCGATCGCGCCGACTCGTTCCAAGGCTGCAAAAAACTGGCTGAGTGAGTCAGAGTCGGGAGTCATTCCAGAGATGTGCGGAGTGATCGTCGGCAAGACATGATCCCCAGACAACAACGTGCCGTTGACGGGATCAAACAGGCAGATGTGGTCGTCTGTATGGCCTGGGGTATGCACGACTTGCCAGTCGGTTCGCCCTAGTCGGATTATTTCGCTGTCTACCACTCGAATCGTTGGAGTGAGTGAGAGCAGCCCCTGCTTTGAAATCGAATCCCAACTGCGCATGTACTCAAGTTGTTCTGCAGGAGGAAGGATGGGATCACCGCCCCAAGGAGTAGTCCGACCAGGAATATCAGGAATCTCTCCCTCTCCAAAAAGGAGTTCCCGCAGCATGTTGGGCTGAGCAGGTTGCTGGTTGTCGGCTAGCTCAATGAGGTCGCCCTCAATGGTGTTGTCACCTTGATCGAAGGGAGTAACGAACTGGGCGTGGGCCACGACATCGCAGTGTTGCTCAGCGCGTAGTCGGCCGGCTCCGCCAAAATGATCGGGGTGAGAGTGTGTCACGAGCACGGTGTGTACGCGTTCCACGGGAATTCCCGCACGCAGCAAACGGGTGGTGAGTTCTGCATGCGCATCTGGCCCAGGTAAGCCAGGATCCACGAGAGTTACCCCTCGGGCATCTTCAAGGACGTAGCAGTTCACATGTCCGAGACCGGGCAGAAAAATAGGAAGCTGAATGCGAAGGACCCCAGGTGCGACCTCTACTGCGTCATCTTCTGGCGGCAGTTGCTCCTGCTTCATCCTTCAGGAGTATTCGAAGTTGTTTCTGGGGCAGCTGATTCAGCGGGCGCAGTCTGTGCTCGAAACACTCGCTTGCGCCAGTAGCGCATCTCTTCGAGCGACTCTTTGATGTCGTCCATCGCACGGTGTGCCGAGGCGGACTTTGTGTACTCCTTCAGGTCCTCGGGGTACCAGCGTCGAGCAAGTTCCTTGATGGTCGAGACGTCAACGGAGCGGTAATGAAGGTACTCCTCAATCTCTGGCAAGTAGGCCGTCAGGAACCTGCGGTCCATTCCAATTGAGTTTCCGCAAAGCGGCACTGTCCGTGGTTCGGGGATATGCGTCTGGATAAAGGCAAGGGTGGCTGCCCCGGCCTCTTCAAGGGTAATGACCGAGGCTCGGATTTCATTGGTCAACCCGCTGCGCGCATGCATGTCGACGACCACCTCGTCCATCAGGGCGAGCTCTTCTTCGGTTGCATGAATAACCAGATCGGGGCCTTCGGCGATGATGTTGAGTTCATCATCAGTAATCAAGGTTGCGATCTCTACGATCACATTCTTGGTTGCATCAAGGCCAGTCATCTCTAGATCCATCCATGCGAGCATCTCCCCACAGTACGGTCATCGCGGCACTAAGCGGAAAGTCTTGGCACATTTGTGGTTCCGGTGAGCCGCTATCCTCGGCTGGGTGCTACAGGTACCCGTTGTTCGACTTGACCCAGAATTGCCGCTTCCCGAATATGCCAAACCGGGTGATGCAGGGATTGATTTACGTGCTCGTGAAGCAACCACGCTGAGCCCAAGCGGTGGGAGAGCCCTGATTCCTACTGGAATAGCGGTGGCAATCCCGCAGGGTTATGCGGGGTTTGTTCAACCTCGAAGCGGTCTTGCCTTGAAGCACGGAGTGACTTGTCTGAACACTCCCGGTCTGATTGATTCCGGTTACCGCGGAGAGCTCAAAGTCTTGTTGATCAATACGGACCCATCTGAGCCATTTGAGATTCTGCGTGGTGAGCGAATTGCGCAGTTGGTGATTCAAGCAGTTGAACATGTGGACTTTATTGAAGTCGAAGAACTTGATGAATCCGACCGTGGCCAAGGTGGGTTTGGCCACACCGGCCGATAACTAGGCCGTACGCAGCGTTCGTCCGTCGGGGATGAGCTCAATCCTGCGAGCCCCGTTTGGGTCAGCTAGCCAGATGATGAGCCGGAGCGGGTTCTGTT
>CAFAAQ010000053.1_pt1 | contig 9801 bp, 10 predicted proteins | sample 7267631 | NCBI WGS metagenome assembly CAFAAQ01 (sample SAMEA6813990, study PRJEB35770) | uncultured Actinomycetes bacterium | biome: Freshwater; feature: Freshwater reservoir; material: water | place: Czech Republic | collected 2017-08-18 | depth 30m m | reverse complement strand
TCCATTGCAGTAGCGCGTGCAGTTGCGGCACACCTTGACCAGGTTGGTCTCGAGGAGTCTGATCCCGACGCCCGATGGCTGATTGCAGCTGCTCTGTTACACGATGTCGGAAAGTCGGTCAGCGGTCTCGGCACCTACGGCCGGGTAGTGGCCACCGTGTCCGAGGCGTTGGGAGGCTCTGAAATGGGTGCTCATTGGGCAGAGCGCAGCGGGATGACCCGAAAAGTTGGCCTCTACATGCAGTACCCACAGCTCGGCGCAGATCTGTTGGCCTTGGCCGAATCCGACGAGCGTGTCGTCGCCTGGGCGCTAGAGCACCACCTTCCACAGGAGCAGTGGACCCTTGATAAAAGCTGCGCCCTGTTACTGCAGCAGGCAGACGATGGCCGCCTAGAAAAGACCTAGCGGCGGGGAAGGAGGCCGATGTTGTTCTTGGCCCGATCAACCACAGCGCTTGCAATTGATCCTGCCTTTTCGGCGCCCACAGCCAAGAGCGCAAGGGTGGCGTTCGGGTCGGCTTTGAGGTTAGCCATCCGGGTCTGAATCGGACGGAGTAGTTCCACCACAGCTTCAGCTGTGTCTTTTTTGAGCGGACCGTATTGCGTGTACTCAGCGGCAGTTTCTTCGGGGGTGCGTTGGGTTAGGGCGCTCAGGATAGAGAGCAGATTTGATACTCCGGGTTTCTCTGCAACATCGAACCTGACCTCGCTGTCTGAGTCAGTAACTGCACGTGAAAATTTCTTTGCAATCGCTCCAAGGTCGTCGCTCAGGTAGACCGTGCCAGCCCCGCCATCAGAGGATTTAGACATCTTGTTTGTGGGGTTCTGTAGATCCATCACGCGAGCACCAATACGCGGAATTGAAGCTTGCGGAATGACGAAGGTCTCGCCGAATCGTTTGTTGAACCGCTCGGCTACATCTCGTGTCAGCTCGATGTGCTGGCGCTGGTCTTCACCCACTGGCACCTTGTCAGTGTCGTACAACAAAATGTCAGCAGCTTGCAGAGCGGGGTAGGTGAACAGGCCTGCGGATATGAACTCTTGTTGTTCGGACTTGTCCTTAAATTGCGTCATGCGGCGCAATTCGCCCATCGACGTGACGCATTGAATGATCCAACCCAGTTCGGTGTGTTCGGGAACGTGGCTTTGAACAAAAAGTGTGCACTGTTCGGGGTCAAGACCACATGCCAGCAGGCCTTGTGCCAGCTCTAAGGTCCGTTCCCCAATCTCGCCAGGTTGTTTCGGGACTGTCAGGGCATGCATGTCGACGATGCAGTACAAGCTGTCTGCTTGCTGCTGGTCTTGCACCCAGTTCAGAACCGCTCCCAGCAGATTGCCAAGATGAAGGTCGCCAGTAGGTTGGATACCAGATAAGACTCGGGGCATGGCCGGTGATGCTACCGATTGGGCGGTACCAGCGGGTAAAAGGTGCAAATGACATCAGTGTGATATGGATTCCAAATCGCGGCTAACATGGTGAAGTGGCATACGCAGTGCAAACCCCAGTGTTCGAAGGTCCCTTTGATCTGTTGTTGCACCTGATTCTTCGTGAACAGGTAGATCTATATGAGATCGACCTTTCGGTGATCGTAGATGCGTACATCGCGGAACTCGCTCGCATGGAGCATCTTGATCTAGAGGTCGCCACCGAGTTTCTGCTGATCGCTGCGACTCTGATCGAATTGAAAACAAAGAGGCTGCTTCCAGGGGACGAAGACGTAGACCTCGACGATGACCTCTCGTTGTGGGAAGAGCGGGACATGCTGCTCTCTCGACTCCTAGCCTGTAAGACCTTTAAAGACGCTGCCATCATCCTTGAAGCGCGGCATACGGCCGCGGCTCGCTGTGTTGCACGCCGAGTCGGCCCGGATGAGCGCTACTTCGACCTTGCGCCAGATCTGCTTGAGGGAGTTACTGCAGTTCGAATTCGCGATGCCTTTGTGCGAGCCATGCAGCCCAAGGCACAAGTTCGAATCGACCTCTTCCACGTTGCTCCCATCCGGGCAAGTGTGGTCGATGCCGTAGCTGATTTGTGTGTTGAGTTACCTGGCCGAGGCCGAGTCTCATTCAGGGAACTGACTGCTTCCTTTGGTGAGCGACTCGAAGTCGTGGTGCATTTCTTGGCTGTACTTGAACTCTTTAAGCAGGGTCTTGTTGAACTCTCGCAGCCACAAGCATTCGGAGACATCGTCATCTGCTGGCAAGGTGGGGCGTTGTCCGAGTCGGAGGCACTCGAACTGGTCGATGCCTACGAGGGTTAAGTAGGGCGGCGAAGATCAGATGCAAGATGAATCACGTAGGGCACTTGAGGCAATCATCATGGTGGCCGATCATCCAGCCGACCCCGCCGTGCTGGCACAACTCGTAGAACTGTCTCCGGCTGCTGTAGAAGAGATCTTGGTGCAGGTCGCCGAGTCCTATGAGCAAGAAAACCGTGGCTTCCGTTTGGTAAAAGTTGCCGGTGGTTGGCGGTACCAGAGCCACGAGGACTGCTCTGCCTATGTTGAGCAGTTTGTGCTCACTGGCCAAACTGCACGACTGTCGGCTGCGGCTCTAGAGACGCTGGCAATCGTGGCCTACAAGCAACCCACCTCACGTGCACAAGTTGCGGCAATTCGCGGTGTCAATGTGGACGGTGTCATGCGGACCTTGCAACAGCGGGGTTACATCGACGAGACGGGCAGGGACGTGGGCCCTGGTCAGGCTTCGCTCTTTGGAACCACGGCACTTTTCTTGGAGCGACTTGGATTGAACTCGCTTGATGAGTTGCCATCCTTGGGTGATTTGATCCCAGGTGCAGATGTTGTTGAACTCCTTGAGCAAAGCCTGATTGGCCTGCCTGAGCTTGCTCCCGAACTCGACGAGTCAGAGCCAGAGTCAGAGTCAGAGTCAGAGCCGGAGCTAGTGGCAGAACAAGACCAGCAGGATGGGCTCACACAGGCCGAGCAGACAGAGCCAACTGACTCCGAGACCGACTGAGTTTTTTGGGAACCGACGCGACAGGGGAGCGCCTACAGAAGGTGCTAGCAAGAGCAGGTTTCGGTAGCCGGCGGGTCTGTGAGGACCTGATAGCCGACGGCAGAGTCACGGTGAACGGCGAAGAGATTGTGCTGGGCGCTCGAGTCGAAGTTGACCGAGATGTTGTGCAAGTCGACGGTGTCCCGATAGGCATTCAACCGGACTCGGTGTATTACCTCTTGAACAAGCCTGCTGGAGTGGTCACCACAGCAGACGACCCACAGGGCCGAACCACTGCTTTGTCCTTTGTCCCTTTAGAACCGAGAGTCCACTCGGTGGGCAGACTGGATCTAGAGACAGAGGGGTTGTTGCTTCTGACGAACGATGGGCAACTGACTCATCGCCTGACTCACCCGAGCTTTGGAGTAGAGAAAGAATACCTAGCCGAGGTGGAGGGCGATCCTGGTCGGGGAGCACTACGCACGCTCCGAGAAGGAGTCGAACTCGAAGATGGGGTAACTGCCCCGGCCAAAGTCTCGGCTCAGGCGCCGGGATTGGTGCGCATCGTCATTCACGAGGGCCGTAACCGGCAAGTACGTCGGATGTGCGAAGCAGTTGGTCACCCCGTTACCCGCCTGATCCGCACCCGAATCGGTAGCCTGCGCGATACACAACTTGGGCCAGGTAGTTGGCGCGAACTCACTCAAGACGAACTGCGTGAGCTTGAACGTTCGGTTCAGCTTCTCGATGAAACCGCAGCCGAGGCTTCAAGTTCTGATGCGACTGCCGAGGACAGCTAACCTCTCGTTGATGTCGACACAGGTTCTCGCACTTCGAGGAGCAATCACTCTGGAACGTGATGACCGTGACCATCTTCTGGAGAGAGTTGAGCGGCTCTTGACCGAGATGATTGAACGCAACTCACTCTCTTCGGAGGACCTCATCTCGATTCTCTTTACTGCTACTCCCGATATTCACTCTGTGTTTCCCGCTGTTGCAGCGCGACAGATGGGTCTGGGTGATGTACCGCTGATCTGTGCGCAGGAACTCAGCATTGATGATTCGATGCCGCTGTGCGTTCGCGTGTTGATGCACACAAATACTGAATTGACCCGAAGCGAATTGCGTCATGTCTACCTAGAAGAGGCTCGCACCCTTCGAGATGACCTCCCCGGATGACGGCGCAGGGCGAACAGCGTCGCGCTGCAGTAGTCGGAACCGGGTTGATTGGCGGTTCTGTTGCGCTGGCACTTCAGGCGGCCGGGTGGCATGTCGCGGGATCAGATATTGACCCTGCTCGTGCTGAACGTGCACTGCAGCTCGGGGTTATCAACTCCGTTGGCAGTGATCCAGATGCCGAGATTACGTTTCTAGCGGTCCCCGTCAGCAGCGTGGCAGATGCTGCTCGCGAAGCGCTTCGTTCTGGGGGCGTGGTGACTGATGTCGGCAGCGTGAAGGCCCCGCTAGTCGCAGCAGTGCAAGACGCAAAATTTGTGGGTGGTCACCCGATGGCTGGCTCCGAAGCCATCGGTGTGGACGGCGCTCGTGGAGACCTCTTTGATGCAACGACTTGGGTCTTGACCCCAACTGCAAACACGGACCCTGCCGCTCAGGCGCTGGTTCATTCGGTGGTTCGCTCCTTTGGAGCCGAGGTGCTGACACTTGACGCCGCACAGCATGATCACCTTGTAGCTACGGTGTCGCATGTTCCGCATCTGACCGCTGCAACGCTGATGGACCTTGCAGCGACACAAGCAGAGGAGCATTCAGCGGTGCTGAGACTTGCTGCAGGCGGGTTTCGAGATATGACTCGCATTGCAGCGGGTGACCCGGGCATGTGGCTAGACATTTGTACTGATAACCGCGAGGCAATTCTGGGAGTACTTGATGACCTCTTGGACTCCCTCGGGGTGATGAGGGGAATTGTTGCCACAGGGGATTCAGAGGCATTAGAGCAACGACTTCGCTTGGCGCAACAGGCTCGTCGGTCCCTGCCTACAGGTGCCCCGGCTGCCGAACAGTTGGCCGAGATTCGAGTGTCCATTGTTGATCAACCAGGCGAGCTTGCATCGGTCACTGCTTTGGCAACCGAGCTGGGAGTTAACGTCTACGACGTAGAGGTTGCTCATACTGCAGGTGACCGTCGCGGCCGCTTGATTTTGGTTGTCGACGCTGATCGTGCGGCCTCGCTTGCTGAGGCACTTCGCTCGCAGTCCCGAGTGGTATCGGTACATGAACTCGCTTGAGGTAGAACCGCTCTCGCAACCCTTCGATGTTGTGGTTCGGCCACCTGGTTCAAAGAGCATCACCAACAGGGCCTTAATCTGCGCTGCGTTGGCACGCGGAACCTCGACTCTAGAGGGGGCACTTTTTGCTGAAGATACCGAGGCCATGGTCCGTTGTCTCGGTGCACTCGGCGTGGGCATCGAGGCTGAGGAGTCAGCGCAACGACTCACGGTTCACGGCATCCGCGGTGTACCGCCCGTAGATGGGGCAGTTCTAGATGCAGCGCTGTCAGGGACAACTTCTCGGTTCATTGCGCCAGTTGCAGCGTTGGGTAGATCCACTGTGGTGCTCGACGGGGCCGGCCCGTTACGCCTGCGGCCAATGGGCGAGATGTTCGATGCGCTAACGGCTATGGGCTGTGTGCTCGTGCCCCTTGGGGATCCGGGGTGCTTGCCTGTGCAGATTGAGGCTCAGGGATTGGCAGGTGGCCCGATTGAGTTGCGGGGTGATGTCAGCAGTCAGTTCCTCTCGGGGCTGTTGCTTGCCGCTCCAGAGATGGATGCCGGCCTGCAGGTCGAGATGGTGTCCGATCTAGTCTCAAAGCCGTATGTGGAGATGACTCTCAAGGTCATGCAAGCATTTGGTGCGGAGACCACCCATGGCAACTTCCGCAGATTGTCAGTGGAGCCCACCGGTTATCGGGCCGTGAATGAGTTTGTAGTGGAACCCGACGCGTCGGCTGCTTCGTACTTCTTTGCGGCAGCTGCGCTGCTTGGTGGGAGCGTCACCATTCACGGCCTAGGGACCGACTCCCTGCAAGGCGATCTGAGCTTTGTTGACTTGCTCGGGCGAATGGGCGCACAGGTGATCAGATCTGCCACTTCCACCCAAGTGGTTGGGACAGGAAGCCTGCACGGAATTGAAGTGGACATGGCCGAGATATCTGACACGGCGCAGACCCTCGCGGCCATTGCCCCCTTTGCTGACTCGCCGACTCGAGTGACTGGTATTGGGTTTATTCGGGCCAAAGAGACTGATCGAATCGCTGCTGTAGTGACAGAGCTCCAACGCCTTGGGATCTCTGCAGTTGAAGAATCAGATGGTTTCTTGATTCACCCAGGTGTTCCCAATCCGGGGGTAGTGCAGACGTATAGGGACCACCGCATGGCGATGAGCTTTGCCCTAGTTGGCTTGCGCTCTGCAGGAATTCAGATTGCTGACCCGGCATGTGTCGCAAAGACGTATCCCAACTTTTGGAATGATCTTGAGACTCTTCGTGGATCGGATGGCAAATGATCCCGGTAGAGTCACTGAAAATCGGAGGATCAATACTGTGCGAGTTATAGCAATTGATGGCCCAGCGGGATCAGGTAAATCGACAGTCGGCCGGCGCCTAGCTGAGCGACTCGGACTGACTTACCTCGACACGGGTGCGATGTACCGCTGCATTGCCTTCGCTGCAATTCGCAGGCAGATCGACCCGGCAGACCCAGATCCCGTCGGTCGACTTGCAGCCACAGTAGAGATGTCCGTTATTGACGGCGTGGTCACTGTGGACGGGGTTGACGCAACCCTAGAGATTCGCGGGCCCGAGGTCTCCCGTGCTGTCAGCATGGTGGCCTCGAACCCAGCTGTACGTGAGCAGTTGCGGGCACGTCAGCGCAGTTGGGCCACCGAACACGGTGGAGGAGTAATCGAAGGTCGAGATATTGGATCAGTGGTTTTCCCCGACGCAATCCTCAAGGTTTTTCTGACAGCCTCGCCCGAGGTTCGCGCCCAGCGCAGAGCCAAAGAGATGACCGACTTGGAATATGACCAAGTAGCTGCAGACATTGCCCGACGGGACGCAGCCGATCGTGGTCGAGCCGACAGTCCGCTCGTCGAGGCCGATGGCGCTGTCAGCATCGACACCTCCACAATCGAGATTGATGAAGTCGTCGAGTTGTTAGCTGCACTCGTGGAGAGCAGATCGTGAATCATCCGCTTGAGTCCAGTGGCACCGGGGTGCAACAGGATTCGAGCGAAGCTGCATCTGTCACGTCGAACACCCAAGGCCGCCACGAGGTGGCGCCGATGAGCAAGTCGGGCCGCATGGTTCATCGCTCGATCCGCAAGTTGGTCAGCTTGCTGGCGCGGGGTTACTTTCGCTTGAGTGTTCATGGGGGCGACAGAATCCCTATCGATGGGCCTTACCTTGTGATTGGAGTGCACCGCTCAAACTTGGATGCGTTCTTGATTGGGGCTGCTCTGCCGTCTGAACAAATACTTCGATGCATGGCCAAAGAATCACTCTGGCAGCATGCATGGATGGGCAGCTTTCTAGAGAAGATGGGGTCCTTCCCAGTGAGCAGAGGGCAGGCCGACCGGGCTGCCCTTCGGTGCTGCGAGCAGGCCCTGGCACATGGCGACTTGTTGTTGATGTTCCCCGAGGGAACGCGAATGTCAGGACCACTGATTACGGAAGTTCACGAGGGCCCCGCTTGGATTGCCTGCCGATATCGAGTGCCGGTGCTTCCCGTTGCCCTAGGCGGAACAGAACAAGCACTACCACCCGGCGCAAAATTCCCTCGTCGAGTTCGTGTGTCGGTTGTAATAGGCGAGCCGATTTACCCGGAGGTGCCACTCGAGGGCAGGGTGCCTCGGAACAGTGTCACTGAGTTGAGCGAACGCATGAAAGTTGATCTACAACAATCCTTCTCGGCCGCTTCGAGCCAGAGCCTGAATAGCTCAGGCCAAGCTGGCTAACACTGAGCTTGCAGAGAGTTCTCGGTCGCCCGAGTTGACCTGAATGGTTGGGTCTCCACCAAGACCGAACCTGCCGATCTGGTCGATAGCGCCGAGCAATTCACGCAGGTTTCGCGGGGGAGGGAAATACTCCTCTTCCTCCGTAATTCGCACTTCTTCGACTCCGTTAAGCGGACTTAGGCGCTCGAGAACCGCTTCGACGAGTTCTTCTGGTGCCGATGCCCCCGCAGTCACGCCCACGACGCCGCTCAGGCCAACCGGTAGTTCCTCGGGCGCATTTATTCGGTACACAGCTTTGCATCCGGCCGAGCGAGCTAACTTCTCTAGAGCAACTGTGTTCGAAGAATTCGCTGAGCCAATCACAATGATTGCATCGCAGCGATCGGCAATCTGCATCAAGGCCGACTGGCGATTCGTGGTGGCAAAACACAGGTCAGAGTGGCCGGGCATCCACATCTCTGGGAAGCGAGCTTGAGTCGCTTCTGCAACCTGTGCCCAATCGCGATGCGACAGGGTGGTCTGAGCGAGTAGCGCCACGGGAGTTTCAAACGCAGGTAGAGCGGCTACCTCTTCTAGGGATTCAACCCGGTGCACCGATTCGGGGGCTACGGCCATGGTGCCGACAGCCTCCTCATGGCCTTCATGGCCGATGTAGACAATCGAGTAGCCCTTGCCCGCACGGACTTTGACCTCGTGATGCACCTTTGTTACGAGTGGGCAGACGGCGTCCACGACAAACCCGCCTCGCTCACGAGCCTGAGTTACTACCTCTGGTGCTGACCCATGCGCCGACAACATAATTGGTCGACCCTCTGGAACCTCGGCGATGCTGTCTACAAAGACCACGCCGAGCTCTTGAAACTGCCTGACCACTCGTTGGTTATGGACAATCTCGTGATAGCAGTAGATCGGTCCCTCGAAGGAGGTGACCATCCATGCAAGTGCTTTGATGGCCATCTCAACCCCGGCGCAGAATCCACGAGGGGCAGCAAGCAATACTTGGTCCACACGTTCTGTCACGGTAGGTAGCTCATGGTTCAACTCGACTCATGGGTTGTGACGGTAGCGCGCAATATCGTCGAAGCTGGTCAGCACCTGGTCTCCTAAACCAACAGGCTGAGCGTCTAGTCCGGACCGGTAACGAAGCTCGGCCGTCACAAAGTGGCGAACCTCTGGCCAGACATCTGGCGAATCACGGAATGGGGGAACTTTGCAGCCGTTATCGCCGAGTGCCAACAAGGAACTCGGAATCGGGATGCCAGTACTCAGGGCAAGAGCAGCAACTCCACCTTCACCAATCTCACAAATGTCGGTAAAGGCATTGTTGTGGCCAGCACCCGAAATCTCTATCAGCTTGCGCTCGCCTGGCGTGTAATCAAACCCTCGGCGGATGTCCGCAATTGCTGCGATCCCATCTTTCACCCCACCGATCCAAGCGATGGACTTTCCAGGAGGAAGTGTGAGGCTGCCATTCAACTGCGAGAGCATGCTGTACCCCGAGGCCATAGGAATAACCGAATGCACATCCGCTCGCTCCAGCAAACGAAGCGAGGTTCCGCCTCCTGCAGAGTGGCCAATGGGATAGATCGAGGTGGAGTCAACGCGGCCCTCAAGGAGCCCGCCAGCACTCAGATTCTCAGAACGAATCAAGCTGATTGCCTCATCAGCGATGGTCGCATCAGCGCGAGGTGAAGCCGGGGGCTCACCCAGCACGCTTCGCAATCCCCGCTCCAAGTAGTCCGGTGAGATCACGACGAACCCCCAACTAGCAAGGTGAGTCGTCAGCGAAGTTGACTGCGTGCGATAGCTGGCAAATCCGTGTGAGAACAACACGAGCGGAAACGGACCACCGTCACTAGCGGGAACGTCACGG
>CAFAAQ010000051.1_pt1 | contig 9957 bp, 10 predicted proteins | sample 7267631 | NCBI WGS metagenome assembly CAFAAQ01 (sample SAMEA6813990, study PRJEB35770) | uncultured Actinomycetes bacterium | biome: Freshwater; feature: Freshwater reservoir; material: water | place: Czech Republic | collected 2017-08-18 | depth 30m m | reverse complement strand
TGAGGAAGTCGTTGTTGTGATGACAGCACGTGGCTATGTCAAGACTGTCGCTGCAGACACCTTCCGAACTCAGGCAAGAGGAGGCCGCGGTGTTGCAGGTGCTCGTCTCAAGGATGAGGATTACATCACTGATCTGATCTTCACTTCGGCGCATGCCTTCTTGTTGTTCTTCTCGAATAAAGGCAAGGTCTATCGCCTCAAGGCTCACCGGATCCCCATGCGTGACCGCACTGCTCAGGGCCTCGCAATCGTCAACCTGTTGCAACTTGATCAAGGTGAAAAGATCCAGACCATCATCGATACGCGTGACTACGAATCGCACCGCTATCTGATGTTTGTCACTCGCAATGGAATCGTGAAAAAGACGATGTTCAACGCTTATGACAGTTCACGTCAGGCCGGACTCATTGCGATCAACCTGCGAGAGGGTGATGAGCTTGTCCGGGTCATGCCGACTTCACCAGAGGATGAAATTATGGTGATTTCTGAATCTGGCCAAGGTATTCGTTTCTTGGAAAGCGATATCCGGCCCACTGGCAGAACAGCTAGCGGTGTGCGTGGCATGCGCCTCAAGGCCAACGATGCAGTTGTTGGGGCAGATTCAATAGCCGCAGCCTCTGAGCTATCAGACCAGGTAGCGGACAGCGAGGGTGCGGACCCGGCCGAGACATTGCGTCTGCTGACCATCACCGACGGTGGCTACGGCAAGCGAACAGAACTAGAAGAGTTCTCGCGGCAGCGGCGAGGAGGCCAAGGTGTGCGTGCCCACAAGATCCATGCTGCTCGCGGCCGGGTCGTCACCGGGTTCTTGGTTGGCGAGGACGATCATCTGTTGATGATCAACGATGGCGGAGTCGTGATCCGAACCAAGGTTTCTACGATTTCCATTCAGGGGCGAACTGCTTCTGGGGTCCGAGTGATGAATCTTGACGGTGAGAGCAAAGTTGCCGCTGTTGCCCGAGTTCTGACTGGTCCAGACTCCGAGGACGCAGAAGACTCGGAAGACTCAGAAGACTCAGAAGAGCTAGAAGCCTCAGCTGAGCTAGCTGGCCCAGCAGAGCAAGTAGACCCGTCAGACTCTGAGACTGAAACAGGTCAGTGACCCAGCCTGAACGTGGATCGGCTCTTCCTATGATGCTGGTGATTTGTTGTCTGTGCGCAGTCTGTTTGGTTGGTCTTACGCACATCGGCGAGGCCTCGGTCAGTCGTGCTCGCGCCGATGCCGTAGCGGATGTTGTTGCCCTCGCAGGAGTTGGTCATGGGCAACTAGGTGCTCGGCAAGTGGCCGAGGCATCACAAGCCGCCTTGTTGAGTTTTGATCAGACTGGACCCAGTGCAATTCAGGTGACGGTTCAACTGGGCAGTGTGCGCTCGACTGCTGCTGCGGATGCTCTCGGAGCCGAATTCCCTGACGAACTCGGAACCGTTGGTAATCCCAACTACCAGAACCAGCCTCGGTAGGATGAGAACGTGAGCGATACTCCTCAGGCACAGAAACAACAAGGCCTAGCAACCGAACCTGAGGTACCGAACCGCCGGCTGGGCTATCGGCGTCAGCGATTCGAAGCACGCAAGGTTCGTCGCCTTGTGCGCCACGTCGACCCATGGTCAATCCTCAAACTCTCGTTGCTTCTGGCCTTGTGCCTGTGGTTAATGCAGATGATTGCGGCGGTGATTTTGTGGACGGTGGCTTCTAACGCTGGAACAATCTCGAGCATTGAGAACTTCGTCAACTCATCGCTCTCCTTGCAAGATTGGTCTTTGGATGGCGAATTTATCTTTCGGCAGTTCGGCCTGGTGAGCTTGTTAGGTTGCCTTGGCCTGGCCGCAGCGGTGGTGATTTCTACTCTGGTTTTTAATCTGATTAGCGACATCATCGGCGGAGTTTGGATCTCGGTGATCGAAGAGGAAACAGCTCGTCCGGTTCGCGAATCGAACCAGTAGTTGTACCTCCGCTAGTGTGACCGTCTCTGTGAGATTCGTTTCGGATCTGACAACGCAGAGGGGCTATAGCTCAGTTGGTTAGAGCGCACCCCTGATAAGGGTGAGGTCGCTGGTTCGACTCCAGCTAGCCCCACGCAGTTTGTAGTGGTACTCCAAGGGAGGAAAATATGCGTGGTCTGCAACGGGCAGTGCTCGCACTGGGCTTGGGGCTGTTAGTCAGTCTGGTAGTTCGGTTCCTTGGAGGAGATGCAACTCCGCCTTCAACTGGTGGATGGCGTGAACTCGAAGGCCCTGAGCTCAGATGAGCAACCAGCGAATTGCTGTGATTGGTGCTGGAATTTTAGGTGCACGAATTACCAGGGAACTCCTCGGACCGCGTGCCTTTGGCCGGCCACAGGAGGTTGCTATCACCACGGTGAGTCGTCGACCTGAGCGATTGAGTGTGCTTCGTAACTCCTTTGGAACGGAGGTGAAGATGCTGATCGATCAGAACGGTCAAGCTCAACTCGATGCCGATGTGACCACTGTGATTGTTGCCCGCGCTGCAGGTGAGCAGTTTGTTGTTGCACATGAGCAGCTCCTCGCTGGCCGTGATGTGGTTACCACTTCGGATGACCCCGTTGAAGTCCAAGAACTCTTAGAACTAGGACCACTGGCGGAATCACTCGGCCGCACCTTGGTGGTTGGTGCAGCATTCGCCCCAGGGTTGTCGTGTTTGTTGGCTAGTCATGCTTCGGGGTTGTTGGACCGTGTAGATGAAATCCACGTAGCTCGCCACGGTGCAGCTGGGCCTGCGTGTGCTGCGCAGCGCCTACGTGCGCTTCGCGGGACAGCCACTGACTGGCGTGACGGAGCCTGGGTCAAGAGGCCCGGATTTTCTGGCCGCGAGTTGTGCTGGTTTCCTGACCCGATAGGGGCCCGTGACTGTTATCGAGCTGCTCTTGCCGATCCCATGTTGTTAGTACCGGCCTTTGCCGGGGTACAGCGAGTAACAGCACGTCTAGCTGCAACACGCAGAGATCGAGCGCTTGCTCCATTCCCGGTTTGGCTTCCGGCCCCGGCTGAAGGCGGAATTGGTGCAGTCCGGGTAGAGCTTCGCGGGGAACGAGCTGGTCAGCGCGAATGGGTGGTCTACGCAGTATTGGATCGACCCGCGGTGGCTGCTGCGGCTACTGCTGCAGTAACCGGGCTCTGGGTTGCGACTAGAACCGCTGCGCCCGGTGCAATGGGTCTTGCTGGCCTTGGCGCTACACAGGAGTTACTCGGCGAATTGGCTCTTCGAGGCGTGCGTGCTGCCGTGTTTGAAGGCTCGGAGGGCTCTGAAGGCTCTGCTGGGCAAGAAAACCAACAAGAATCTGACGCAGAAGCTCAGGTTTTGGCCACGAAGGTCGATACATCTCACCAAGAGTGATATTTGCCGCCACTTTCCGTCTATTTCGGGTCGTGTCAGAAATTTGTTGGGAATTTCTTGGAAAATCGCTCAAGTTCCGCGCGCCTATCTGCCGATACCCCGAGTGTCGACGTTCGACACGGAGGAGATTGAGTCATGGGCGAAACAGTGACACTCAGTTCACAAGCAGGATCAACAGCTGGATCAACTGCAGGTTCAACAGCATTGACACAGCAGCAGGTCACCGCACTTATCGAGGAGCACATGCCCTTGGTGAGTCATGTGGTGTTCCAAGTGGCAGTCAACTTTCCAAGACACGTTGAGCGTGAGGAACTCGCTCGTGCAGGTGCTCTTGGTTTGGTTGAGGCAGCCAAACGTTTTGATGAATCTCGAGGAGTTCCCTTCAATCGCTTTGCTGCGCAGCGAATTCGTGGAGCGATCATCGATGCCGTTCGTGCGGCCGACTGGGCGCCGCGTTCAGTGCGGGCACTTGCTCGCAGTTTGGACCAGGCAGAACTTGATCTGGCTCACCGCCTTGGACGTGCGCCATCTCTTGCAGAGACTGCAAAGGAACTAGATATTTCTCGAGCTGAACTCGACCGCCTTCGGGATCGGATGTTCCGCTCAGTTGTTCTTGCGTTTGATTCCTTGCTCGGGTCCTCTGATGATGCCGAACTCACTCTGGTTGATGTGCTGGCCGATCGCACTGCAGTTGAGCCATCAGAAGAACTTGAGGCTCGGGAACTTCGGGCGTATCTGCGTGACGCAGTTCATCTGCTTCCGGAGCGTCACCGAATCGTGGTCGTCGGATACTTTATTGAAGAGCGCAGTTCAACTGAATTGGCCGCTTTGATTGGTGTAACGGAGTCCCGTGTCTCGCAGATGCGAACCGAAGCGCTTGCGATGTTGAAAGAGGGCATTGAAGCGCAGTATTCGGAGCAAGACTCCGAAGCGACTGGCCTGGTTGCTCGTCGGCGGGCTCAGTATGCATCGTCAATTTCCTCCGCTTCGGGTTGCGGCGAGCGCATCTCGATGGTTTCTGAGGATGCCAATTTAATTCTGGCCTAGTAGCAGTCGGAGCCGTCAGGGGCGAAGCAGTCAGGGGCGAAGCAGATCAACAATCTGCTCATGCAGGAGTCCGTTTGAGGCAATCGCGGAGTAGACACCCGTTGTGCTGGTGTCAGCGCTGCCATCCATGTTGAACGCTGTGGATCCATCTCGAGCAGTGAGTACCCCACCGGCCTCGGGAATAATGACCGTCATCGGGGCGATATCCCACCAAGCCAGCACCGGGTCCATCATGGCTTCAATGCGTCCCGAGGCCACAAGAGCGTAGCCGTAGGCATCTCCCCAGGTGCGCAGACGGGGCCCAGCGGCGGTGACCCTGTCGAACATGTCTGCAGTCCACATGTGAAAGCCGGTGCAAGCTAAGTAGCTGCCATCAAGTTCATCGCGGTCTGATACTGAACAGGGCGTTCCATTGAAGAAACATCCAAGGCCGCGTCCAGCGTAAATGGTTTCACCGAGTGCTGGAAGATTGATAACGCCAATTGCTGGGCCGTGTTCGTCCTCGAGGTACAACAAATTTGAGTAGGTACCCACTCCGTGTGTGAAGGCCTTGGTGCCGTCGATTGGGTCGATCACCCAGCCACGTCCAGAACTGCCGACACGGGCTGCCTCTTCTTCTCCTTGGATCCCATCGAGCGGATAGGCATCCGAGATGAGTTCTCGCAGTAGACGCTCCGCAGCCCGATCCGCTTGGGTGACTGGGGTTCCATCTCCCTTTGCATCGATTGCAAGTTCGGGATGATTGAACCATTCAAGGGTGAGCGCACCTGCCTGCTGAGTCCATCCAACGGCGGTTTGAAGTAGTTCTGCATCAACAGCAGGCATAGTGGAACTCTCTCAGTAGGGGATCTCTTAGGTGTCTGCATACCGTATCGGTCACGAACGGCTGCCGAGACTGCCATGATGCTAGGTACAGAGTGCGTTCCTGTGAGGTACGTGCAGCAGTCACCCCCGGAGAACTTGTGGACCTAAGAACTATTCTTGAATTGTCTGATCATGGGCCCGACACCTTTGTTGGTATTGGGCCTCAGTACCCATGGGGTGGGCTGTACGGCGGGCAGATTGTTGCTCAGGCACTGAGCGCCGCGACGCGAACCGTGGAGGACGAAGACCTTCATGTGCATTCGCTGCGCGCTTATTTTATTCGCCGAGGTGACCATAACGAGCCTGTTCGGTACGAGGTGGATCGCATTCGCAATGGCCGGTCTTTTGCTACCCGGCGGGTCGTGGCTCGCCAGCCAGTTGGAGCAATCTTGAACCTCGAGGCAAGCTTTCAGCGCCTGGAGGTTTCTGACGATATCGAGACCGTTTCGCTGCCTCCTGATGTTCCGCTTCCCTCAGATCTTCAACAGGATTCCTGGAGTCCTGTCTTTGAACGAGCCTTTGTTCCCGGAGAAGCAATCACCGCTGGCGGCAGAGATGGGACCGGCCGGGCCGCAGCATGGCTCAGAGTCTCACAGGAACTGCCAGAAACTGGTCCGTTACATGCGGGCGGCTTGGCATACCTGTCCGATGATCTGCCTACTGATGCCGTGGTTCGAGCTCATCCCGTCAGGCGTGAACCGGACGATGTTTTGCACAAGGTGCTCTTTACGGCCTCGCTTGATCACACCATCTGGTTTCACCGGCCCTTTCGGGCCGATCAGTGGCAACTCCACGACTTCACTTGCCATACCTTCGTTGGTGGCCGGGGTCTAGCGATTGGGCATGTGTTTGCGCTCGATGGAGCGCATCTCGCAACGATTGCTCAAGAAGTCTTATTGCGAGATACCCGCGAGCGGTCATAACCCAGCGGTCATTACCTAGCGGTCATTACCCAGCGTTGCCGGCCTTCGTCAGGAGGCAGTTCACCTTTTGTACAGGTTCGTTCACCAAACGTTTGTCTTCTTGGTGGGTCGCGCGTCACTTTCGTGTTCCAGCATCTAGCACGTGGCGCTGACAACCCCCGACCTTCAGGCGCTCGAGGAACAAGTTCCTCGAGATATTGCGCGAACCGTGACCCGCGGCGACCGCATTTTTCGGACGTTATGTGCCAGCGCCGCAGCAGTCAGCCTGTTCATTATCGGCGGAACTGCCCTGTTCTTGGCTATCAAGTCTATTCCGGCGCTACAGGAGGCCGGTTTAGTCTCGTTCTTTACCACCAGCGTGTGGAACCCAACCGTGGGCGACTTTGGTGTGTTGGGATTGCTCATCGGCACCATCATCATTGCGACGGTCTCACTGCTCGTTGCAGTTCCCTTGGCAATTGGGCTGGCTTTATTTATTAACGAGTATTCCCCGGCGAGGATTCGCCGCATCCTGACCTCTTCGGTTGACCTTCTTGCTGCCATGCCCAGCATTATCTTTGGTATGTGGGGGTTCTTTGCTCTGCAGGCTCCGCTGGTGGGCGTTGCTTCTTGGTTGAACTTGCACCTCAGTGCGATTCCATTCTTCCGGTTATCCGAGCCGGATGCTCCGCTGCTTCGATCGAGTTTTATCGTCGGTACTGTGGTTGCTCTGATGATCGTGCCGATCATCACCTCGGTTTCTCGTGACGTGATGGCGCAATGTCCTCGATCACAATGTGAAGCGGCCTTAGCTCTGGGTGGGTCGCGCTGGGGAATGATCAAAGAAGTCTTGCTTCCCTTTGGGAAAGCCGGAATCACGGGTGCCGTCCTGCTTGGCTTTGGGCGGGCGCTGGGAGAAACCATTGCCGTTGCACTCATCATTGCGTTCACCATTGAAGCGAACCCGTATGTGCTTGAACAGGGTGGCGGTTCTATTGCCTCGCTCATTGCTATCAAGTTCCCCGAGGCACAGGACCTGGAGATTTCGGCTTTGATCGCTGCAGGTCTGGCGCTGTTTGGTATGACGCTTCTTGTCAATCTTGGTGCTCGAGCGATTGTTCGCCGAACACAGATTGCAGCTTGAGGTTGATGTTCACATGAGCCTTCTCGACGAACGCCCCGTAGACGAAACCCCCGTTCCAGAACCACAAGACCCAGAACTCATCGAGGAGCAGGTTCCGTTTCGGCCGCGTGCTCTCGTTCGTAGCGAGCGGATAGAGATCCTGTTGGCAGCCGCTGCCGGTGTGACAGGCAGTGGAGTCATGTGCCTCCTGTTCGACTGGACACATGTGCTGACCTTTGCAATCTGGGCGCTGCTGATTTTCTTAGTATCGATTTACCTGCTGGCTCGTGACAGCCAAAGCCCAATAGTTGCAACTGATCGTTTGATCACCACGTTGGTCTGGACGAGTGGCGGCATTGCCGTAGCAGTGTTGGCCTGGATGCTCGGCTATGTGGTGGTGAAGGGTATCGCCGGGCTGAACTACGAGTACCTGACCTCGGATATGTCCAAGGTGGGGCCTCTCGACGATGGTGGTGGAGTGTTCCACGCACTTGTCGGAACGCTTGAGCAAATGCTGATCGCGTCAGTACTGAGTATCCCGATTGCAATTCTGACTGCGGTCTACCTGCATGAGATTCGTGGCCGTCTTGCCGGAATTGTTCGCTTTGTCATTGATGCCATGAGTGGGCTTCCTTCTATTGTGGCCGGTCTCTTTATCTACACCGTCTGGGTTTTGCAGGGACGAGGCCCCTCGGGCCTAGCTGCTGGCCTAGCACTAGCAATCCTGATGATCCCCACGGTTACCCGCACAGCGGAGGAGATGCTCAAGACGATTGACGATGGCTTGCGTGAATCAGCGCTTGCACTCGGAGCCCCTCAGTGGCGCAGCGTTATGCAAGTCGTGCTGCCGACTGCTCGTTCGGGTCTGATCACGGCATCGATTCTGGGTGTTGCACGAGCAGTGGGCGAGACCGCACCGGTGTTGCTGACGGCTTTTGGTAGTTCCTCAATCAACTGGAGCCCATTCAATGGTCCCCAGGCAGATCTGCCGTTGTACATCTATCAGTTGTTGCGCCAGCCCAACCCGGCGCAGATTGCTCGAGCTTGGTCAGGCGCCTTGGTCCTGGTGTTGCTCGTGCTCATTTTGTTCGTTCTGGCCCGCGTCATTGGTGAACGCGGAGCCAGAGTAAGAGGAGGGTCACGATGACCACAGTTCAATCCCCACAAACAGCCGAGACAACTGCGGCAAACCGTCAGGTGGTGAGCAGTGAAATCCTCCCAGAAGAGCTGCATCCGTCTTCTCGGATCGATGCAACTGACGTCACCTGCTGGTTTGGCAAGCGCAAAGTTCTGGAGCGGTGCACGCTGTCAATGGAACCAGGAGAGGTCACGGCTCTGATCGGGCCCTCAGGCTGTGGCAAGTCGACCTTCTTGCGGTCTTTGAACCGCATGCATGAGCTCGTACCTGTTGCCGCCATTGCAGGCACCATTGAACTTGACGGGGTTGACATCTACTCCGAAGAGATGAGCCCTACCGAGGTTCGATCCCGAATCGGGATGGTGTTCCAGAAGCCAAACCCCTTCCCGGCAATGTCAATTGCTGACAACGTGCTAGCTGGTCTGAGCCTATCCGGGATGTCGAACGAAGATCCTAAGGCGCTTGTGGAACAGTGCCTTCGCCGGGCGGGCCTGTGGGCAGAGGTATCTGATCGCCTCAACGAAGGTGGCATGTCACTCTCGGGTGGTCAGCAACAGCGCCTATGTATTGCGCGTGCACTTGCCGTGCACCCCGATGTGTTGTTGATGGACGAGCCCTGTTCGGCACTCGATCCGATCTCGACTCGAGTTATTGAACAGACGATTCGTGAACTCTGCGAGGAGATCACCATTGTGATTGTGACGCACAACATGCAGCAGGCCCAGCGAGTCAGCGATAAATGTGCCTTCTTTTTGGTGGAATCGATTGGCGACCCGGGGCGCATTGTTGAGGCAGGACCCACGACTCAAGTCTTTGAGAATCCCTCGGATCCCCGCACCTACGATTATGTGACTGGGCAATTCGGATGAAGATCCTGCGTCGGCGGGCGCTTGTTGCTCCAGGTTTTCGGACTGCTTCTGCAATAACGCTTTCAGTGATCGTTGCCGTTTCGGTTTTGTGTACCGGCGTCGCGCATGCAGCTGGACCAACGGTGACGGGCACTGGGTCATCATTTGCTGCGCTGGAGATTGAGCAGTGGAAGAGCGATGTTGCCAACGAATACGACATTGCAATCAACTACCAAGCAGGTGGGTCGACACAGGGTCGACTTAATTATCTGAACGGGACTGTGGACTTTGGGGCATCGGATATTGAGTTCCAGCCTGATGAGCAGAACTTGATTAACAGTTCCTCGCGTAGGGACTTTGTCTACGTGCCCGTCTCGGCCGGCCCACTGGCCTTCATGTTCAATCTGACTGGCCCAAGCGGTCGAATCAGCGATCTGAGTCTGAGCCGCCGCGATGCCTGCAGGATTTTTACGGAACCAGAAATCAAGTGGAACGATCCTTCGATTCAAGCAACAAACCCCGGGGTTGCGTTGCCGGATAAAAAGATCCGCCCTGTGGTGCGAAATGACGGTTCTGGCACAAGTTATGTGCTGAGCGAGTACTGCATCAACGTGGCTGGTGATGTGTGGAATGCCTTCAAGAGCTATGTCGCAAATAATAATCCTGATCAAAACTCCATC
>CAFAAQ010000047.1_pt1 | contig 10501 bp, 8 predicted proteins | sample 7267631 | NCBI WGS metagenome assembly CAFAAQ01 (sample SAMEA6813990, study PRJEB35770) | uncultured Actinomycetes bacterium | biome: Freshwater; feature: Freshwater reservoir; material: water | place: Czech Republic | collected 2017-08-18 | depth 30m m | reverse complement strand
TCAGCACGGAGTGGACTGAACCGTTCCATCTTCAAGGCATCTGGTGAATGCCCAGATGGTGCCTGTCAGGTTGGCGCCCGTCAGATCTGCTCGAATGAGTTCCGTCTGGGTGAAGTCAGCGTAAGACAGGTCGGCTCCTGACAAGTTCGCAAGGTAGAGAACCGAACCCGCGAAATTCACCCGCGCAAGATTGGCGGAGGAGAGGTTCGCCGCAATCAAGGTTGACATTGACAGGTCAGCCCCAGACAAGTTCAGCCCTGATAGGTCGGCTCCGGATAAGTCAGCTCCCGGGCCCACGAAATACCCCCGCCGCAACGACCAGCTTGCTGCTGGTAGCACGAGAGGCGTCCCCTCGATCAAGCCCGACCGCGCGCCGCGCAGGTCAGCTCCCAGCAAATTCGTTAAGTACATCTTTGAACTTGTCAGCGCTGAGCGTCGAAGGTCAGTCCCCGTCAAGTTCGCCAAACTTAGATCAGCGTAGGAGAGGTCGGTCCCAGAAAAATCTCGCCCAGATAAGTCGCAGCCGTGAAAGTCAACGCCCCGATGAGGGGCCGCCGAACAATCTGCAGCTGGGACAGAAGGAGCGCAAGAAGACGCAGCGAACCCACCCAAGAGCACAAGAAACAAGATGGCACCACAGCGACGCATACTCAACCACTCTCCCTCAGACAATCACCTTGCGAAGAGTCTCGCAGGTCTACTGCCAGAAGATCCAAGATTTCAGTGAAATCCGGGCTACTACTTGAATTCCTTGGCAGTTCTTGGCTAAAGGGTTGCAGGGAGGTCGATATACGACCCGTGTGCAACCCAATAGCCAAATGCCAAGAGCACCTAGACCAGCCTTGCCAACTAGCGCTCTCCATCAGTCGCAGAGCCAGCGGATTCCGTCTCGGGATTGGACTCCGCCTCGGACTCAGTCTCGTGCGGCAAGTCTTTGGTGAATGCAAGCGAGATCAGAGCTAAGAGCGCAGCAGCGAGCAGGCCTGTCTTGAGGGCCTGCAGCTGAGCGGACTCGTAGTCGTCAACAATCGCCGTAGTTGTTTGTTCGTCCAATCCAGCTTCTTGCACTGCCTGCTCAATCTGCGAGGAATCCACAAAGTCCACCCCAGACTCAACGGCCACACCGACTTGCGCTGACACTTCGGCGCTGATCCGGTCGTCTTGTTCAACCTTGGTGACGAACACTCCGGTCAACCCGGCCAGCACGATTGCTCCGATGAGAGCCACACCGAGTGAGGACCCAAGCTGTTGGCCGGTGTACTGCAAACCGCCGGCCTCGCCCCGACCAGATACATCAACCGAGGACTGCACCACATTGCCCAACTGCGACACCATCAGGCCCATGCCAATTCCAAGAATTGCCATCGACCCGGCAAACCCAAGATTGGCAAGGTCCGGTTGGATACTCATCAGCAGCAAGATCGCAGCCAGCATCGTGGTGATCAGCCCGGCACGAACAATTGTCCTCACCGAGAACCTGCTCGAGAGTCGAGACCCTGCGCCCGATGCAACGAGCATTGTCACCGACACAGGCAACATCTTGATGCCCGTCTCGAGTGCGTTCAGGCCGATCACCAACTGCAGGTACAACGGAATCACAAAGAACACGCCCATCAGGATCAGGTTCTGGCTAAACAGGCCAATCAACCCTGAGCGCAGCGGCGGGATCTTTAACAGGTCAAGGTGTACCAGCGGGTCTGTACCGATGGCCTCGCGATGACGTTGCCAGCGCAAGAACCCCCACAGGGCGACACCACCTGCAGTGATCACAAAAATGGTGAGCGAGAACCCGAAGATTTCAACGGGCGAATCCTTGGGTCGCAACCAACCCCAAGAACTGGATTGCAGAACTCCAAGAACAACTAGGCCAAGCCCGCTCGCAGCCAACATGCTCCCCAAAAAATCGAGCCGGGGTGCAGTGCCCGTTCGGGGGGTATCGGTGATCAGTCGACTCATGGCCAGAATGAGGAGCACAAGAATCACTTCACCGACAAAGACCACCCGCCACGACAGTTCAGTTGTGGCCCAGCCGCCCAATATGGGGCCCAAGGCAATTCCGGCACCTGCTACCCCACCGATCACAGCGTAGGCAGCTTTGCGGTCGGCACCCTCATAGTTGCCGGCGATCAGCGCCGCGAGAGCTGGCAGAACCAGTGCAGCACCGATGCCCTCCATGACAGACCAACCCAGCGTGAGGATTCCCACCGTGGGGGCAACCGCAGTGACTGCCGAGCCGCAGCCATAGATGGCAAGACCAACAACAAATGCTCGTCGGCGTCCGATGATGTCGCCGATTTTTCCGCCGGTCAGCATGAACATCGCCATGACTAAGCAGTACAAGGTGATGACTGCTTGGATCGTGGTGACCGTGGTGTTGAAGTCATCAACCAGTGTGCTGATGGACACGTTCATCACGGACTGATCAAGCACCATGACGAACTGAGCAGTGGCAAGTGCGACAAGCGGCAGCCATCGCTTCTTGCTCGTTGGTGCTGAACTCGCTGTGCTCATGAACTGTCCCTATGTTGCGCGAGTCGCATCAGAGACTTCTTTTCGCGCTCTATACCCATGGCCTATCGGTGTTGCTTTTGCCTCGTCAAGCGTGCCGTGAGAAGCAATCTCTTCGGTGGTCAGCTCCGTGCGCAGTGTGCCAAAAATCCAGTCCGCTAGCGGAAGCAGGAAGTTCAGATTTGCTCCTAGATCTACGTGATGGATGTAGTGATGACGGTCCAAAAAGCGATACCACGGCTGAGCCTCTATCACGCGATGACTACCGGGTCGGTGAATCGTGTCATGGACAGCAATGAACAGGTTCGACACGATCGCCGAGGACACAATCACCCCCACTAGGAAGGCCCGGCTGCCGGTCAGAAGCCAGGCCGGAATCCAAATCGCAACCGCGCCGATAGCCATGTACCAACTGAAGTGCGCAAGGCGAACTCGAGCGTTACCCCACTTGGATTCGCGCAGGCTTGGAGCGCCATCCGCTGTGATGCCTAGACGCCGCGGCGCTCCGCTCGTGACGTACCTCCAGGTCGGGAAGTAGGTGAAGTGGTGTGCAGTATGCACTGTGTAGATCGGCCTCAAAGCAGGCACTGCTGGCTCGTGATAGACGTACCGATGCACCATCCACTCAAGCGGCGAAGCAAGCAGCGGCACGAGCAGGATGCCAAGGGCACATGACAGCAGAACTGCGAGGTCGCCGCTTCCAAGCTGCCCTGCCACAAAGACAAGCATCGCAGCACAGGCGATCAGCAGTGCTACACCACCGCCGACTCGTCGCGAATCGACGGGACCTAATCCGCTTGGCAGGGCTGTGTTTGTGCGGTTCGCTCTCTGCTGGTTCGCACCTACATCTGAAGCCTGATCCATCTCGCACTCCTCTCTGGTCAACGCACGCTTGGGACCGCCAGGAGGTCCGTGCGGCACCCAGCGTCCAAGGTTGCGGGTCAGACTAAAGTTCGGGAGGTGCAGTCAGTAGGGCCAAAGGCCCCTATCGACCGTTCCTCATGAGGGGCTCTACTTTACCAATGCCTACCCAGTTGGAGTTGCTCTACAAGGCGACGCTTCGTCCCGTGCTGGTTGATGTGCCCGCTTTCGAGTTTGTGATGGTCGACGGGACCGGTGATCCGAATGACTCGCCCGAGTTCGAAGCTGCAGTCTCAACCTTGTACTCCATCAGCTACCCCGTGGTCATGACACTCAAGAAAAGCGGGGCGACCGGACTGAAGGTGGGTCCACTCGAAGGACTCTGGTGGGCTGATGACATGAAAGTATTCGGCGAGGACAGCGGCGACCGCTCGGCTTGGCAGTGGACGATGATGATCCGTCAGCCTTCCGAGGTGCCGCCCGAGCTCTATGAGGCAGCCATCGACAAAGCTGCGAAAAAACTGGGTTCAGCTGCCGCGGAGCGGGCTCGGATTGAGAGGTTTCATGAAGGCCAAGCTGCTCAAGTGCTGCACCGAGGCCCCTACAACGAAGAGGGCCCGAGTATCGCTCGGCTGCACGAATTCATCGCTGACCAAGGGCTCGTGAAAAGCGGGAAACACCACGAGATTTATCTGTCGGACCCACGACGTTGCGCCCCGGAGAGACTACGAACGGTTCTGCGGCAGCCAGTCTGCGCAGAGGGCACACCCTCCTGAGGGTGTCATTGGTCCGTTGGGCCTATGAGAAGGTAATCCCGTGGTCAGCGATCAACTCGTCACGGTTCCTTGGTCCGACGCCTCAGGGCTAGTCAGTTGCCATTTTCCGCTCAATCACCGCCGTCGACTTGAGCACGTTGTGTGCCACGAAAGACTGCTCGCTTGCTGCTCGGGCATCTAAGAGGTCAGCTTTGCGAGCGTGACCTTCTGCCGCGTGTTCTCCGCCGGCGAAAATAACAAAATCAATTAGGTGTAGCGCTAGCTGCTGATCAGCCCCAGTGCCCGCAGACAACTCGTCCACCCTGGCAAAAATCGATTCACTGCCACCTGTCATGGCCAGAACCTCTGCTGCGATATCTGCGCGGGTAGAGGGAAAGAGCATGGATGGGTTCCCGTCGTACCAGCCCACATACCGGCGCAGCAGGTCACGCACTGCAAACGAGGTACAGCCATAGAGGGGCTGAAGATAAGTGCTTTCGGCCAACTCTGCGGGCAATTCAACCTCGTCCAAAATCTGCTCTTGCCACTGGCCTTCATTCAGTCGGCGCACAACTTCGGCGTCGAGCCACCGGAGCGAAGCAGCAGTCACGCTCAGCATCTCTTCGGCATCCTCGGTGAACACACCTCCGTGTCCACTCACTACTGCCACCGGGTGAACGGCAGCCATATCTTCGAGCGCCTCGGCCCATTCCAGAACGTATCGCTGCACCCTGAATGGCGTCCCCGCATTTGGCATTGAGGAAACAATAAAATCGCCTCCGACAATGACCCGTGCGTCCGGCACCCAGACCCAGGTGTGGTCATCGGTCTCGCCTAGACCATGGCGGCATTCAATCACTCGATCTCCCAGACCATTGAGTTCAAGATGATCCTCATACGAAATGGTGGGAGGGCAGTACTGGGCCTTGCGGACCACATCACCTCCACCCTCCCCCCAACTTGCAAACTGCAAATCAAAAGTCTGCGCTAGGTGACCCGCCGTCTTTGCGTATCGCTCAAACCGCTTTGCGACGTTTGCATGCCCAACAATCTCTGGTGGCTGATGGCCGCGGACTCGGGCATCTTCAAGAATCGCTGGGGTTCCAAATGCATGGTCGTAGTGGCCGTGGGTGTAGATCACGTAGCGGACTTCGAGGTCAGTTATCGCTCTCAGTTCCTCTACAACCCGGGGCCCATTAATAAACAGTCCGGGATCAACTACGGCGACACCCTCGGACCCAATCAGAAACGTCGTGTTGCCGAACCCTGCAAGGAAATACACCCCGGGCGCAATCTCTTTCGCTCCGCGTGGCCGGGCGGATGCTCCGAGTGCCTCGGGTCCAGGTCGTTGTTCATTCATATCAGTCACCTTGGGGATCAGGCTCTAGCCGCATCGCTCGGGGGTACCGAGCGTTCCGGGGTAGAGAGCGGGCGGGGGTAGAGAGCGGGCGGCAAAGAGGTTTCAGATGGACCGTAGTAGACAGCCGCAGCCAGCAGGTCTCGGACACAGCGTTGCAACTGCTCAGACGGCGAACTAGCGCCCAAAGTCCCCTCTACTCGATGTCGATTGCTGAACCTCGACGTCCGTTGCTCGACGAGGTGCCCTTTGGCCCTACTCGCCCCGGCTCACTTCCGATGAGACTCTTGCTTCACTCTGCCGACGGAGGTGTCACGTATGCAGACCCCCACTTCATCCTCGGGCGGGTCGGTAAGTTCTGGTCAGATAACTGCGCAACGTTGGGCAGGTACCGGACCAGCGACCTCTCTCACTGGAATTGGGTTGCCAGTGACTCTGGTAGAAGGCGACACCTTCTGCGTGTCGAATGGATCAGGGGATATCGCCACTCATCAGCCGCATGGGCTCTTTGTACTAGACACACGGGTGCTTTCTCGGTGGGAACTCCACGTCTCCGGGGGTCATCTAGAACCGCTTGCCACAACTTGCGACCAGCCCTTTCATGCCACATTTCTCGGGCGAACCAGACCACGAGGGCGACAGGAAGAAAGCGAGCTTCTCGTCACACGCCGCAGAGACGTCGGGCACGGCATGCGCGAGCAAATTGAGTTCCGCAACTTTGGGCAAAAAGAACTGCATGTCACCGCAGAGATCCACGTTGACGCCGACTTCGCAGATGTATTCGAAGTAAAAGACAATCGGTTAAAAAGACATGGGCAACATAGGCTGTCGAGCAATTCGCGTTGGCTGAGCTTTGAGCAGACCGACGAGCATCAGACGAAACGCGTCACTGTTCATTTCTCCCTTGCCGCAGAAGTTGAGCCAGGTCGGATCACATGGAGACTCGAGATTCCCCCCAAGGGGCTCGTAGAAATCTGCATCGAGTGTGAGCTAGCCATCAACGGCGTCACTCGCCAGATGTTGTTTCCATGTGGAGGAAGCGACATCTCGGCCGGACCGACTCTACGCAAGGTCGATTGGCATGAGCAGACACCCGTTCTAGAGACAAGCAATGCTGCGCTTCAGCAGAGCATTGCCTCTGCAATCAATGACCTTGGCGCCCTGCAGATTGTTGATCCGGAACACCCACAAGACTCGGTCATCGCGGCTGGTGCTCCGTGGTTCATGACCCTGTTCGGACGAGACTCTCTGCTGACCTCCTGGATGGCGCTCATTGCTGACCCCACCCTTGCGCGAGGCGTTCTGACCACGCTGGCAAGACTGCAGGGACAAGTCGTCGATGATGCAACGGAGGAAGAGCCGGGGCGCATCATTCACGAGATCAGATTTGAAAACACTTCTACGCTCTCGCTCGGAGGGGGGTCTCGCTACTACGGCACAGCTGACGCCACACCGTTGTTTGTGATGCTTGCGGGCGAGCTACGACGTTGGGGAATTGACGAGGAGCTTGTGCAGCGCCTTCAGCCCCATATCAGCCGGGCACTCGACTGGATTGAGCAGTACGGAGATAAAGATGGAGACGGTTACGTCGAATACGATCGGCGAAACTCTCAAGGCCTGATCAACCAAGGTTGGAAGGACTCTTGGGACGGTATCAATTTTGCTGATGGCCGCCTCGCAGAGGCACCCATCGCCCTGTGTGAAGTGCAGGCCTATGTTTATGCCGCCTACCTAGCAGGAGCTCACTTCGCGTTAGAGGCTGGCGACCATGAGAACGTGCATCGCTACCAACAAAAGGCGGCGGACCTCAAACTGGCGTTTAATCGAGACTTCTGGCTCGAGGATCGCGGTTGGTTCGCGGTAGGTCTTGATGCGCACAAAGAGCCCATCGATGCCCTCACCTCAAACATCGGCCACTGTCTGTGGACGGGTATTGCCGATGAGGACAAAGCCGCACAAGTGGCCGACCAGCTTCTTCGACCAGAGATGTTTAGCGGCTGGGGAATCCGCACCCTAGCTACCACGATGGCGCGGTATAACCCGGTGAGCTATCACAACGGTTCTGTCTGGCCCCATGACACGGCGATCTGCGTTGCAGGCTTAACCCGATACGGGTATCTCGAACACGCTCACAGGGTCACCCAAGCAATGCTTGATGTGAGCGAGCATTTTGACGGCCGGTTGCCCGAACTGTTTGCAGGTATCGGCCGAGACGAACTGTCTGCCCCTGCCCCCTATCCCGCCTCTTGTTCACCCCAGGCGTGGGCAGCGGCATCACCGCTGCTCTTAGTTCGTTCGATGTTGCGACTCGATCCGTGGGCTCGCCAAAACCGAATCCACGTGGACCCTCGGCCACCGAGAAGTATCGAGCGTTTGGACTTGCACGGAGTGCGAATCAACGATCGAAAGTTGGACTTCCACTGGCACATGGGCAAGCTCCAAGTCGATGGCCTCGACGGGATGGAGCTTTTGCAGTTTGCCCACCCCACCACGCAAATGACCGAATGGGAGGAGCAGTTGTGACCTTCTCCCCTATGTTGAGGCTGCTTCAACACAGACAATGACCTATGCGCATTGCACTGATCGCTCCGCCATGGCTTTCAATCCCGCCGATCGCCTATGGAGGGATTGAAACTGTTATTGATGACCTTGCGAAGGGCTTCACCGCCGCCGGACACGAGGTGCTCTTGTGCGCAACCGGCGACAGCACGTGCCCGGTTCCAACGACTTGGAGTTTCTCTGAATCGCAGTCCACGCGCATGGGAACCTCCGCAGCAGAGCTACGACAGGTCCTGTTTTCATATGCATCAGCCGGTGATGCAGACATCATTCACGACCACACTCTGCTCGGCCCTGTCTTTGCCGCTGAACGCTCCCTCCACAATGTGGTAACCACCTGCCACGGCGCCTTCGACGAGGACCTCCAAAAGATTTATCAGTCCGCTGCTCCCCGAATTCCAACGATCGCCATCTCACAAGATCACGCTCTCAGTGCCGGTGCCATTCCAATTGCCCGAGTGATCCACCACGGAGTCAACCCAGACCGGTTCGCTGTTGGTTCAGGGGCCGGGGACTATCTTGCGTTTCTAGGGAGAATGGCCCCAGCGAAGGGTGTGGATACAGCTATCCGAGTTGCCCGCGCTGCAGGTCTGCCACTTCGGATCGCGGCGAAGATGAGCCAGCCAGAGGAACATCGATATTTTGAGGAGTCGGTTCGGCCACTGCTCGGGGGGGACATAGTCTTTATGGGCGAGTTGGGCTTTGCTGACAAAGTTGAGTTGCTTGGCAATGCCCGAGCGCTGCTCAACCCCATCGACTGGCCGGAGCCATTTGGCATGGTCATGATTGAAGCTCTCGCCTGCTCAACGCCGGTCGTAGCGCGTCGTCGCGGCTCGGTAGCAGAGATCCTTCAGGACGGACTCACCGGCTATATCTGTGACACAGAAGTTGAGCTTGTTGAAGCCGTTCAGCAGATCTCTACCCTTGACCGCTATGCCTGTCGTCAGTCAGTCGAGCAAAATTTCTCTTCGAAGCGGATGGTCGATGACCACCTTGATTTCTATCAGTCAGTCCTCAAGCCCGAGCGCACAATAGATCTCCGCAAGACACCAAGCGACAGGGCCGACCTAGCTCACGGGCTCCGTGGTGCCGAACCGTTGTTTCAATGGGCCTAACGAGGCTCACCGAACTTGCACGCCGAGCTGTGCCCACCGGCCTTGCCCACCCAGATTGCCCGGTTACCTCGGCGGGCGATTAGTGAGTGAACTGTTCGCTCGTTACTTTGCCGTCAAGCATGTGAACAGTGTGATGGGCCCGAGCCGCAACTCGCGGGTCATGAGTCACTACCACCAGAGTGGTTCCCGCTTCATGATGAAGCGACTCAAGCAAGTCGAGCACGCGTTCAGAAGTCTGTGAGTCCAGTCGGCCAGTCGGTTCATCGGCCAGCAAGATTGGCGGGCGGTTGGCTAATGCTCGTGCCACCGCAACTCGTTGGCGCTCACCGCCCGATAGCTCAGCTGGGCGGGCATGCTGCCTGTCACTCATGCCGACAAACTCAAGCAACTCCATCGCAGCAGCCTTGCGTTGGGAGCGAGATTTTGAACTTCCAAACATCGCTGTTTCTATGTTTTCGCGAGCAGTGAATGAAGGAAGCAAGTTATCGAGTTGAAATACCAAGCCAATCTCCTGAGCCCGAAAATGGTCCAAGTGATGCTCCGCCCGCAAGTCATGTCCGGCTACTCGGAGTTCTCCAGCGTCAACGGAATCTAGCGACGCAATAGTGTTCAACAGCGTGGACTTGCCACACCCTGACGGCCCCATAATGGCAACAAAGTCACCCGCCTCTATATCAAGGTCTACGCCGTCGAGTGCCCTGAGTCGGCCTTGTTCGAAGGTCTTCACCACGCCCTGAAGGTGGATTACAGCCTCACTCATAACGCAGCCTCACTCATAACGCAGCCTCACTCATAACGCAGCCTCACTCATAACGCAGGGCCTCCATGGGAGTGAGCCGAGTCGCCCTGATTGCCGGATAAATCGCGCCAAATAGCCCCACAAGAAGCGCTACACCAAGCGCTCTAAGAAACACCTGAGGTGGGTAGGCAGGCACAAGAAGTCCAGAGATCGTGGGAAGAAACGTAATCATTCGCACCATCGCTACCCCCAGTAGCGAACCCGCAAGCATCGCAATTAAACAAAGAACAACTGACTCAGCCAGAATCATTCTCAAGACCCGGCCCGGCGGCCAGCCGATCGCACGGAGAACACCAATCTCACGAGTGCGTTCAAAGATGGCCATCACCATGGTGTTCATCACACCAATCCCCCCGATCACTACGGCGAGTATTGAGATCGCGGTGCTTGCCGCGCTGATCAGGGTAAAACCTTGGTCCACTTGTCCGTACTCGCTCGAATCAGCGATGGTCACCACCTCCGGTACGGCCTGCTGGATTTCCTTCGCTACAAGGTCCGGCGAACTCGTCTTTTCGACGGTGACATAGGCCAAGGTCACGATCCCTGG
>CAFAAQ010000046.1_pt1 | contig 10552 bp, 8 predicted proteins | sample 7267631 | NCBI WGS metagenome assembly CAFAAQ01 (sample SAMEA6813990, study PRJEB35770) | uncultured Actinomycetes bacterium | biome: Freshwater; feature: Freshwater reservoir; material: water | place: Czech Republic | collected 2017-08-18 | depth 30m m | reverse complement strand
GGTTGAACTGAGTGAATCAGCAGACCTGCACGCGCAGTACGGAATCACAGCTGTGCCCATTGTTGCCCTCGCAGACGCCGATGGGGCCGTGCAGTCTTCGTTTCTTGGCCCCGTATCTGCCACACACCTGTGGGCGGGCTTGGCGGAACTACGCAACCCGGGCAGCGTTCCGCCCGGATGCACCGACCACTAGAGGCAATTTGGCTAGCTCCGCTGTTTCTGGCTAGCTCAGCCGTTTCTGAGCAGCAAGCCGTTTCTGGCTAGCTAGGCAGTTTCTGGTCCAACAGCACCTGGGTTCTGAAACCCAGTTGGCGGTGCAGGATGCGGTGCCGGTGCAGTGGGTGCAGAGGGTGTCGGGGATGCCGATGGTGTCGGCGAGGGCACTGGCGCTGAGGGAGCAGCCGAAACCGCTCCACTTACAGGGTTCTGGCCCTGCTCAGTGCTCAGATGCGCTGGGATTGGCGGGGGAGTGGCTGCTGACGGTGCAGTCGCAATCGGCGGGGCCGGAGCCACCGCTGATGCCTCTGTTGAGCCATTCATGGACAGAGTGATCAATCGGTTCACTTCGTGGCCAGAGATGGTCTCCTGCTCTAGAAGCCCACGAGCGATCAGGTCGAGCGCATGGCGATGCTCTGTCATCAAGTCAGTGCAGCGCTCTTCGCCCTCGCGAAGCATTCGTTCCACCTCATCATCAATCAGGCGAGACGTATCTTCTGAGAACTCGCGCTGTTGGCCAAAGTCCTCGCCAAGAAACACTGGCGCTGAACCGCCCCAGGCTCGTGGCCCCACACGGTCGCTCATGCCGAACTCAGTCACCATGCGGCGAGCCCGCTCGGTAGAAACCTGCAGATCGTTGCTTGCTCCGGTGGAGCGGTGGTTGAAGACGAGTTTCTCTGCAACGCGGCCACCCATGGCAACCACAATCGACTCTTCTAGATATTCGCGAGAGTACGAGTGGCGTTCTTCCTCCGGCAACTGCTGCGTGACTCCTAGAGCCATGCCCCGAGGGAGGATGGTCACCTTGTGGACAGGGTCTGCGTTGGGAAGCAAAGCTGCGCAGAGTGCGTGCCCAGCCTCATGGTAGGCCGTGATTTCCTTCTCGCTGTCAGACAGCACCATTGACTCGCGACGCTGGCCCATCAGGACCCGGTCTCGGGCATCCTCAAAGTCATGCATCTCTACAATTTTTGCCCCACGGCGAACTGCAGTTAGGGCTGACTCGTTGACCAAGTTGGCCAAGTCGGCGCCCGACATGCCCGGGGTTCCGCGAGCAACGAGCGCCAAGTCCACTGAATCGCTCAACTTCTTGTGCTTGACGTGTACTTCAAGGATTGCCCTGCGGTCATCAAGTTCTGGCAGGGGTACCACGACTTGTCGATCAAAGCGTCCGGGGCGAAGAAGCGCAGAATCCAAAATGTCCGGACGGTTAGTTGCGGCAATCATGACCACACCATCGGTTCCTTCAAACCCGTCCATCTCGGAGAGCATCTGATTGAGGGTCTGCTCACGCTCGTCGTGTCCACCGCCCATACCAGCGCCGCGCTTACGGCCTACAGAGTCGATCTCGTCAATAAAGATGATGGCTCGACCATGCTTACGAGCAGATTCGAACAGGTCGCGAACTCGCGATGCTCCAACGCCGACAAACATCTCCATAAAGTCTGAACCGGAGACTGAGAGGAACGGCACGCCTGCCTCGCCAGCAACGGCGCGGGCAATAAGCGTCTTTCCTGTTCCTGGAGGGCCCACAAGAAGAACGCCCTTTGGAATGCGTGCGCCAATCTCTAGGAAGCGCTCGGGTTCTTGCAAGAAGTCCACAACTTCGCGGATCTCTCGCTTTACCCCTTCATAGCCAGCAACATCGGCAAACAGTGTGGCTGGCCGCTCTGTTGAGTAGGTCTTAGCGCGGCTGCGACCAATGGACATGATGCCGCCCATTTGTCCCTGAGCACGACGCTGCATCCAGACAAAGAATCCAATGATCAAAAGGATTGGAAGCATCAACGGGATGATCTGCATCAAGAATCCGGCCGTTGGAGTGTCGAACTCCACGGCTACGTCTTTTTCGTCCATGAGAATCAGCAGTTCCGGTGGCGGGTCTGTTGGACCCGTCGTGGTAAAGGTCTCGCCACTCTTCATCTCGCCGGTGATGGTTGCATCCACGTTGTTCCAAGTGACGCTCTTGACGTTTCCGTCTTGGATCTCTTGGGTGAACTTGGTGTACGGGATGGGCTCGGTCTTCTTCGCAGACAGCTGTAATGCGCTGATGACCACAAGGCCGACCACGAGCACGAGTACCCAAACCAGCCAAGAAGGAAGGTTGTTGGTGCGTCCAGTTGAACCTCCGGAACCGCCAGACCCCGATGGTGAAGTTTTATTTTGCTCAGCAGGCATAGCTCTAGCCTAGAAGGAGTTGAGACGTTCTCCCTAGCGTGATTCGAAAGACTCTGAGAATGCTCTGCTGTTTTGGTAATTGTTTTGGCCAATACTGCTCAAGCATCCGCAGTTTTGAGCGTTTGCAGCAGTACGTTCTGCCTTCGTGAGCCGGAGCTGCGCCAAACCAACTTGTTCCCGTCGAGCCGTTGCGACGATGTCCTACGCCTATGCCGAAGGCGTTGTGTGGTTAGAACCACTTCGACCGGAGTCGCATCCCATGGTTCATGATCTGTGTGCACAACACGCGGCCAACGTTCGCGTGCCGCAGGGTTGGGAACTGCGCGATGAATTTGAAGCGGCCGAGGCTGCCGATCAGGTCCCGGCAGCCACTTCCTCTCAAGCGTTTTCAGAGTACAGAGGTCCTGAGCAACTCGATTTGATCGGCGCCTGAGTCAGGTATCCTCCGCACCCATGCAGCGAGAAGCCAGCAGGGTGTTGTGATCGAGTTCAACCAAAACGACCTGCCCGCACAGGATGAAGAGCTTCGCTGGGGCCTTGGTGATGTCGCTATTGGGATATTCGCCAGCCTGTTTCTCTCTGTGCTCATCGGGGGAACGATCATGGCCTTGGCAGGCTGGGGCTCGATTGCGGACGCCCCCATGTGGGGCCTTGCACTGTTGCAGATTCCGCTCTGGGCTGGCTACCTAGGAGCGGTTGTCTTTGCTGGTTCCAAAGGTCGAGGGGTGATTGCGGATTTCGGTCTCCGAATGCGCGCCTTTGATGCCCCGCTCGGCCTAGCGCTCGGTATTTTCTGTCAACTCTTGGTGCTGCCGCTTCTCTACGCTCCCATCTTCTCTCTGACGGGCACTGACAAGGAAGCGCTGTCACGGCCTGCGGAACAACTTGCGGAAGGAACTGACGGCACCTTTAGTTGGCTGCTTTTTGCTCTGCTTGTAGGAATCTTGGCCCCCGTCGTTGAGGAACTGTTCTACCGCGGGCTCCTTCTGAAGGCCCTTGAGAAGCGCCGAATGCCGGTCTGGGCAGCTGTTCTTGTGAGCTCAATCCTCTTTGCTGGCATGCACATGCAGACGCTGCAATTTCCTGGACTGCTGCTCGTTGGTCTGGTGGCAGGAACCCTTGCTGCGATAACTGGCCGCTTGGGGCCATCCATCTGGCTGCATATTGGCTTCAACATGACAACCGTTGTGGCGCTGTTCATGGAGATGCGCTCATAAAATGTGTCGGAATTGCTCAACAACGAGTTGCAGCTGCCGAATGGTCAAGAGTCCGAAACGAGATGTCCGGATGGCTACCTAGCCTTACTGAGTAAGAAACTAGGTGGCTGACAAAATGGAACTGCTGGGAGCACTGCAATGAGCACTACCGAATGCAATCACGAACAAGTCGAAATCGCCTTGACTATTGATGGGGCCAAGCTCTTCATGAAGTCCTGCTCGATCTGTGACGTCCGAAGCTGGCGCCGAGACGGTGAAGCAGTTGAGCTTGATGGGCTGCTGCACGACATCAGTGAGGTTCCGACGCGCTACCGGCGTACCCTTTCTGCCTAAGCGTCTCTTTGCCTGCTTGCTGTAGCGGCGGGTTCTGAGAAGCGTTCAGGAAACTCGTGCTGGCTGTCACAGCCCGGCACTCAGTTCGTGTCAGGATAAGTCATGGATGAGATGCCCGAAGCCGGGTCAGAACCGGTCGGTGGGGAAGTTAATGCTGACTCAGCAATGACCCAGGACTCCTCAGAAGAAGTGTTCTCGGATGTCATCGTCGAAACTGATCCAGCAGGAGAGGCGGGACCCTCCGTTGATATTGATGACCCAGAGAACTCGGGTGCGAACCTAGCCAAATGGGTGTCCTGGGGGATTGTCGCAACCTGTTGCGCGATCGTGTTCATCTCGCTAGATCCGCTGTTGATCTTTCAAAATACCACTGCCACCGGCGGCGATATGGGTGCCCACGTCTGGGGGCCTCGGTTTCTCGCTGATCACCTTCTGCCCCAGTTCCGGGTGTCGGGCTGGACCCAGGACTGGTATGCAGGGTTTCCCGCCTACGTCTTTTATATGGTGGTGCCCTCGCTGTTCGTGCTGTGGCTCTCTTATGGGCCGCCAATCTGGCTGAGTCCAATCCTGCTGGCACTTCTGGCCTTCGGCGTGTGGAAGCTGAAGCCGCGTCTACCCGATGCGTGGATGCGAACTGCCATGTGGATTGCCACGGTATTCATCGCAGTTCTGCTCGTGCCCATTCCGTACAACATTGCGTTCAAGTTGGTCACGATTTCTGGCATGGTCACGCTTCCCCTTGCGGCCTACTGCTTGGCCAAGGCGGCTCGAGTTCCTTTCCCGGGACCGCCGCTGGTTGCGATGGCCACGCTTGGATTTATCTACGACAAGGGATTCACCATCCTTGGCGGAAACGGAGCGTCGACTCTGGCCGGGGAGTTCGCCTTCTCGGTGTCGCTGACCCTTGCAGTGCTCTACCTGGCAGTGATTTTCAAGGGTGTTCGAACGGGCCGCGACCGTGCGCTCGGGGCCACCTTGTTGGCTCTGACGATTCTGTGTCACTTGATCCCTGCCATTTTCGCGGGGATCGCCACGATTCTTATTCTCTTGTTTCTACGTCGAGAAGACCGCACGCCATGGTGGGATGCCAACCGGGTGGGTCGCTGGGTAGCAGGAGTGCTCGTGGGACTCACGCTGTTCACGCTCATCTCAGATGCCAACCTTGTAGGTCTCAATCAACTCCGTAAGTTGCCAGGAGCCTCAGTTTGGTTCCCCTCGCAATGGTGGTTTCCTGGACTAGCCACCTTTGCTGCACTTGCCTTTTTCACTGGCTTTGAGCCTCGAGTGCTTCCATGGTTGAAGCAGCGCCGAGCCTGGATCCCTGCCGGCATTGCAGTAGTCCTGGCAGGGTTGATGGTCATTCGCTGGTCTAGCTGGTGGGCCCTTGCACTTGTTCTGCTTGCTCTGGCTCTTGCTTTCTTCGCCGGGATTGACACCCGCCTCGGCAAGTGGATTTTGTTAGTCGGACCTGTCGGCGGTCTGTTGACGGGGTTCTGGTCGCTGCCATTCTTGGGCAACAGCGCCTACATGAATGACATGGGCTGGGAGAAATACACCAAGTACTCCGATTACCTCTTGGCCGTGCCAGAGCTTGATTCGGGGGGCATGCCTTACCGGAACTTGGTATTTGCCCTTGCTGGTCTTGGGCTGTTGTTAGCGCTGATTCAGCGGGTTCGCTTCGGATGGTTTTTGGGCCTAACGATCCTCGTTCTTGCATGGACGTTCCGGTACTTCCCTCAGTACCGGCTTTGGAATGCAAGGCTGCTGCCGTTTTACTATTTGGCTCTCTACTTGCTTGCAGGCCTTGCGCTAGCCCTGATTATCCGGTCGATTTCGCTGGCCGTTCAAGACATGACGCATCGTCGAGAAGAGCCAGTCATGGTTGCTGTCATTGGCACCTCCGTGGTCGTTGTCATCTTCATCTTCGGGCTGCTTGGAGCCTTTCGAGTGCTGCCGGGTGGTGCGCTCGTGGCCGACCCCGATCGTCCTACCGCCACGGTGTACCGCTGGGGAGGAATTAATTTTCAAACTGCAATCGTCAATGATTGGGCAAGGTGGAACTACGCCGGGCTTGAAGGTAAAGATGCTTACCCCGAGTTCCTCGGAATCATGAACATGATGAAGGACGTCTCCGCTGAAAACGGCTGCGGTAGGGCATTTTGGGAGTACGACAGTGGACTCAATCGTCACGGAACCACCATGGCGCTCATGCTCCTGCCCTACTTCACCGATGGCTGCGTGGGGTCGATGGAGGGGCTGTACTTCGAAGCATCCTCTACCACGCCGTTCCATTTCCTGACCCAATCGGAACTCTCTACTGCACCCTCGCGGGCGCAACGAGAACTGCCCTATAACAGCTTCAACATTCAAGAGGGTGTTTCGCACCTGCAGTTACTCGGAGTCAAGTACTACATGGCCACGACTGCATCAGCTATCGAGGCGGCAAAGACCGAACCTCGGCTGAGTCAAGTTGCAAACGAGACCTTCACGTATTCAGACACAGCTGGCACTCCACAAACGACCAATTGGGCGGTTTTTGAAGTGGCAGATTCTGAGCTTGTGGTACCGCTCGAAAATGACCCTGTCGTGGTGACCGACGCAGATGATCACATTGACGGCTGGGTGTACTCCAAGGAGCGGTTGCCGCCTACGGAGGCACAGATCGAAGCAAGCATTCAGGGATCGAAAACCGCAGGTCCAGCTGTGACTTGGTTCAACGATCCAACAAAGTGGGACGTCCTCTTAGCTACCTCGGGCCCCGAGGACTGGCCGCGGGCGACTGCTGCGGATGCCTCGTCTGAGAAACAGCCGAATCCTCCCAGCAAAGTCAGCAACATTGTCACGACTCAGGATTCGATCGAGTTCGACGTTGACAAAGTCGGCGTGCCAGTGCTCGTCAAGATTTCCTACTTCCCGAATTGGCATGCAAGTGGCGCAGAAGGTCCGTACCGGGTCAGCCCGAATTTCATGGTGGTGGTACCTACTGAGAAGCACGTGTCCATGGGTTACGGGTACAGCAAGTACGACATCCTCGGATGGCTGGCAACCATTATTGGTTTGGTAGGGCTCGGTGGACTTGCCGTACTCGATCATGGTCGAAGGCTCCGAGACGAGGGTGAACCCAGTGAGGAATCCAGCGTCCTCTCAGCGGAGCCATGATCCTCGTATGACCGACGCGACCTCAGTGTCACCGACCTAAGGCGAATCAGGATGGATCTGCTTCGCCGCTTTGCCCTTGTGGGGCTGATCGCAACTGCTGTTGATGTCATTGCACTGCTAGTACTGCGCGAACAGATTGGCCTGCCGATCTGGATTGCAGACTCCCTCGCAGTGGCCCTCGCTACCGCTGTTTCATGGGTGCTGCATGGTCTGGTGTCCTTTCCCGATGACCCAGCGAGGCGCTGGTACAACAGGCCGGCGCAGTATGTAAGGGCATCAGCGGTTTCACTACTCGCCGATGTGTTCGTGTTGTCGCTGCTCTACGAACTTTTGCACCCCGAATGGTGGGGTGCGCTCTTAGTGATCAAACTGCCCGCCCTAGTGGTCGCCTTTGTCTTGCGCCTCGTCATGTACCGGGAGGCCATGTTTGTCACAGTCCGCCAGGATCAGCAGGTGCCGAACCCTCGACTTGCTGCAACGGGCCAGGTGCGACTCTCTGTAATCGTTCCAGCGTATGGAGAGGCTGACCGCATTGCTGACTCGGTGCAGAGAATCAGGTCAGCGCTGTCCTCTATTCAGAGTGACGGTGGTCTGCAGATCGTGGTCGTAGACGATGGGTCATCTGACGCCACCGCAGCCGAAGCAGAGCGGGCAGGAGCGGACCTAGTTCTCAAGCAAGAGGTCAACGCTGGTAAGGGCTCAGCTGTTCGCGCTGGGATGCTGGCCGCAACTGGCCGGGTAGTTGCGTTCACTGATGCGGACCTCTCCTACGCTCCCGAGCAGCTTCTGCTCCTGCTCGACGGTGTAGAGCAAGGCTGGGACGTAGTGGTTGGCAGTCGCCAGCATGTTGAAACGCAGACTGTGGTGAGAGCGGGCCGAATTCGAGAGGTGGGTGGCCGCATTATCAATGTGTTGACAGGGTTAGTCCTGCTCGGCCGCTACCGAGACACACAATGCGGGCTCAAGGCCATGCGTGCAGATGTGGGCCGCCTGATTTTCTCTCATGCCAAGATCGATGGGTTTGCTTTCGATGTCGAGGTCTTTGCGCTTGTGGAGAGGTACCGACTTACCCTGCATGAGGTCCCGGTTGAAGTGCAAAACTCGGAGCGTTCCACCGTGAACGTGGCACGAGATGCCTTTCGTTTGATTCGCGACCTGTTTCGAATTCGCCGTTGGGGCCGTCTAGGCCAGTACGAGGTTGACCCCGCAGAATTCCCGCAAGCAGGGTCTCAGGCCTAGCTGTTCAGACAACTTTGCCGCTGAGGGGAGTTGTTTTCGTGCCGGTTGTCCATGTGCGAGTTGGTCAAGTGTCAGTTGTTCTGACAACTAGGCTGCCACCTCGTGATCACCCTCGAAAATATCTTTAAGGCCTATGACGTTCGCGGACTTGTTCCCGAACAATTCGACTCCGAGATTGCTCATGCAATCGGTGTTGGTTTTGCCAAGTTCGTGCTGGGGGACTCGTCCCCCGAGGAGCGGCCCACCAAGGTTCTCGTTGCCCGAGACATGAGGCCTTCGGGGGTCGAACTCGTGGCTGAGTTTGCTCGCGGCGTGCAGAGTCAAGGCCTTGATGTTGTCGACTTGGGTTTGGGCTCGACTGACTTGTTGTACTTTGCCGCTGGCAGCCTCAATGCCCCGGGAGCGATGTTTACGGCCTCGCATAATCCCGCTCAGTACAACGGCATCAAGTTCTGCAGGTCGGGTGCCCGACCAGTTGGTGAGGACTCCGGGCTCAGCCAAATCCGCTCCGTTGCAGAGCAGGAACTGAACACTCCGAGCGAGTCGAACGCTGCGACTGGTTCCATTACCCAGCAGGACCTCCTTGCGGCTTTCGCAGATCATGTTCGGTCCTTCGTGGATACCAGCGTGCTGGCCCCGCTCAAGATCGTCGCTGATACTGCAAACGGCATGGGCGGACTCATCGTGCCGGCAGTTTTTGAGCCGCTTCCGTTCAATGTTGAGATCATGTACGGCGAACTTGACGGAACCTTCCCAAATCACCCGGCTGATCCCATTCAGCCCGAGAATCAAGCCGACTTGCGAGCTCGCGTGCTCGAGGTAGGAGCCGATATTGGCTTGGCGTTTGATGGGGATGCCGACCGAGTGTTCTTGGTGGACGAAAAAGGTGAGGGCCTGTCGGGATCGACGACAACGGCCATCATCGCCGCCGGAATTTTGGATCGCAACCCAGGCGAAACCGTGATTCACAATTTGATCTGCTCAAAGACTGTGCCCGAGGTTGTTGTCGAACACGGCGGAACTCCAATCCGCACTCGAGTCGGCCATTCCTTCATTAAAGAGGTCATGGCAGAAACTGGAGCAATCTTTGGCGGCGAGCACTCGGCGCATTACTACTTCAGAGATAACTTCCGGGCGGACTCTGGGATTATCGCTGCCATGGTTGTCTTAGAACAACTGTCTGTGTCCGGTCAGACCTTGTCGCAATTGCGAGAGCCATTCGAACGATACGGCGACTCAGGCGAGATCAACACCAAGGTGTCAGACACAGATCAGGTCATTGAAAAGGTCGCGAAGCACTACGAATCGGCAGAGCAGGACCGAATGGATGGACTTACTGTTGATTGTGGCGACTGGTGGTTCAACCTTCGGGCCTCCAATACCGAGCCGCTCCTTCGCCTGAATCTCGAGGCAGCCGATGCTCAGGCCTGCGCCGCCCGCGTGGCTGAAGTGCAACAAGTAATGGCCGACTGAGCCTGTCGCACCTACTGTGTTAGGGCGCTCTGGTTGACCCAACATCTGCCAAGCTTCCATCCGATGAACTGAATTGCAACGTGTTAGGAGCACCGATGAGTACTGCTGAACAGCTTGATCCACGATTACTAGAGATCTTGGCGTGCCCACAAGACAAGGGGCCGCTGTTGTATTTCGCAGATGAGCAACTGCTCTTTAACCCCCGCCTCAATCAGAGTTACGCCGTGCGTGACGGCATTCCGGTCATGTTGATCGACCAGGCCTCTACTGTTGATCAGGCAGAGGCAGACCGCCTTGCAGCCAAGGCCAAAGCAGAGGGTATTCAGCCAACCTTCAGCGAGTAGTCATGTCGAGCGGTGACGCTCCGGCAGGTTGTGGTTGCGGCTCGCGTCGCTCAGGTGTCAGGAAGCAGTTCTCATGATCGAAGCAGTTGACAGTCTCGGAATGCTTCAGGCCGCCTATGGGATGCCTGAGCAATGTGCCGATGCTGTTGAGCGCACAGACTCAGTTGCCGGTTTGCCCCCTGCCGAAGGGATTTCTTCGGTGCTCATCTTGGGGATGGGTAGCAGCGGGCTAGCCGGTGACATTGCGTCCGCGGTTGCTGGAGCAAGTTGTCCAGTCCCAATTCTGGTTTCGAAAAACTATGAGTGCCCCGAGTTTGTAGGGCCTGACACCTTGGTCCTAGCAGTGTCCTTCTCAGGTTCTACGCACGAGACGATCGACGCTGTCCATCAGGC
>CAFAAQ010000044.1_pt1 | contig 10602 bp, 13 predicted proteins | sample 7267631 | NCBI WGS metagenome assembly CAFAAQ01 (sample SAMEA6813990, study PRJEB35770) | uncultured Actinomycetes bacterium | biome: Freshwater; feature: Freshwater reservoir; material: water | place: Czech Republic | collected 2017-08-18 | depth 30m m | reverse complement strand
GCTCGCCTGCGTCATACAGGCCAATCACCGTTTGGGTGTTTCCAACATCAATCACGAGCAGCAAGCTGGCCTCCGCAACAACACGTCAGAGGAAGTAGCCCCCCAAACGGTGGAGCCTTCCTGCGACTCAGGATCCCTAGATGATGGTCCCCCGCAGCCAAATCTGCACGTTTATGAAAAAACTAGTTGTGCTGGGGTCAGCCGATACCTGCCTGAGTTGTTCAGAGCAGGTCGAGTCCGAGGTCTATCACCGGCGCCGAATTTGTGATTGCTCCCACTGAAATCATGTCCACGCCAGTACCCGAATAGCTAGCAATGTTCTCCAAGGTGATTCCACCAGAGACTTCGAGCAACGTGCGGCGCTGCTGGCCACCTTGGCGAATCTCGGCGGCAGCTACACAGGCCATGACTTCTTCTGGGCTCATATTGTCTAACAAGATGGCGTCGGCGCCGGCCTCGAGGGCCTCGATGCATTGCTCCATGCGGTCGCATTCCACATGCACGGTGCGCGCCGGCCAACGATCCTTTCCAAGAGCAATCGCACTCGCAATTCCAACGCTTCCCAGGTGATTGTCCTTGATGAGCATCCAGTCAGACAGGTTGCCGCGGTGGTTGCGACCGCCCCCTGCGCGTACGGCGGCTTTGGCCAAGGAACGCAAGCCGGGAATGGTCTTGCGTGTATCCCAAACCTGGGCGCTCCCTCCTGCTGCGGCTGCGTGGACGAAGGCCGCCGTCAACGTGGCGATACCAGAAAGGTGACCTAAAAAATTGAGTGCCGTGCGCTCCCCGGTGAGAATCGAACTGAATGGGCCGCGGACTACCGCAAGCTGCTGTCCAGCAGAGATCTGATCTCCTTCGTCAACCCCCCAGGCCACCTGCACCTCTGCGTCGAGTTGAGCAAACGTTTCTGTGACACACAACGTGCCGGCCAGGCGGCCAGGAACTCGCGCCACGAGCCGGGCCTCACCCAACTTTGCGGGCAGAAGCGAGGAAGTGAGGTCACCCAATGGCGCCAGGTCTTCGGCAAGAGCACGGGCAACTACCTGCTGTACCTCAAAGAGTGGCGGGTTCAACCATTGGGAGTCTGTTGCGGGGGTGGTCATGGCATACAAGCTTTGCAGATTTGCCGAACCTGCCGCTGAAGCAGCCCGATCAGGACTAGCCGCCTACGACTAGCCGATGGGCCTGCGCTGGGTCGAGACTGGGGTAGTCAAGGCGCGCATGGGTGCCGCGGCTCTCTGTTCGAGCCAGAGCCGCAGCCACCAAGGTCTGCGCAATCTGCGCCAGGTTCTGCACCTCAGCCACGGCGACCTCCTGTTGATCCATAGGAGCAAGCTCAGCCATCACCTGAGCTATTACTAGCGCTGCTCGATGTAGGGTCTCGGCACTTCGTTGCACCCCGGCATCAGTACTCATGGCCTGTTGTAAGCCCCGCTTGAGGCTTTGAGGAGTGACGGAACTGCTACCCGCCTGAGGGTTGGTTACAGGGGTGCCGGTCACATCTGCAGTGCTGGTCTCTTCGGCAGTGCTGGTCTCGGGTAGCGGCAGCGCAACACCAAGGATGCTGAGCGTGGGATCGTCTGATTCGGCAAAACCCAGCACTGAGCGCATAGCTCCCGTAGCCGACGGTCCAAAAGCTCCACTGGCAATTGATTCAATAGCTCGCGGCCCAAAGACCATGCCCTCAAGAAGGGAATTTGAAGCCAAACGATTTGCACCATGCACACCAGAACAAGCGGTCTCTCCTGCAGCCCACAGCCCTGGCATAGACGTGGCACCAAACAGGTCTGTAACAATGCCGCCGCACTGATGATGCGCAGCGGGCGCTACTGGTAGCCAATCAGTCATGGGGTCAAGGCCCGATGCGACCAAGTCGGAATAGATCGTCGGGAACCGTTCTGCGAAGTGATCAAGGCCTGTTGCGTCGAGCCAGACATGATCGGTGTGCTGCTCAAGCATCTCGGCGAGGATGGCCCGGGACACAACATCGCGAGGCAGCATCTCATCTACAAAGCGCTCTCCGGCGCTGTCGCGCAGAAGCGCCCCGTGGCCACGTAGCGCCTCTGACAACAGGGGCCGTGGAATACCAGGGTGGTACAGAGCCGTTGGATGAAATTGAAAGAACTCGAGGTCCGCAATAGCAACCCCAGCTCGCAGAGCCATCGCAACACCATCGCCAGTTGCAACCGAAGGGTTCGTCGTAATGGCAAAAAGTTGACCCGCTCCGCCGGTTGCAAGCAGCACATTCCTTGCCCGAACTTGCGTCACCTGCCCATTGGGATCGATGGCCTGTACACCAACGCAGCAGCCATCCTCGATCATCAGGTCAAGGGCAAACGTGTGCTCATGCAGGACTGCCGCTGTGCGCCGAACTGCTGCTACGAGTGCCCGCTCAATCTCTGCGCCCGTAGCAGCACCTCCGGCATGCACCACTCTTGCAACTGAGTGGCCGCCCTCTCGAGCAAGCTCCAAATTTCCGCGCTCATCGCGATCAAACTCGGCTCCAAGAGCAATGAGTTCTTCGACCCGCCGGGGGCCCTCGTCTACCAGTACTCGAACTGCATCGAAGTCACAGAGTCCCGCTCCTGCTGCGAGCGTGTCGGCTAGATGCAGGTCGATTTCCTCTACGTTTCCCGATAGTGCAGCCGCCACGCCCCCCTGTGCCCATCGGGTGGTCGCTAGATCAAGTCCACCTTTGGTAATGACACCCGTTCGCAGGCCATGCGTACCCGCTGCCCGAACCGCTGCGGAAAGCCCAGCTACTCCGGAACCAAGAACCAAAAGGTCGAGCGGTGCAGGGGTCACCGGCTGATCGCTGCGTTGGAATCAAGGTCGAGATCGCTCAGATCAAGGTTGTCGATCAGCCGGACTGAAGCAAATCGAACCGCTCCAAAAAACCTGCTCCGAGCATCTGCCTGAGTAAGAGGCCTCAGCGTGCTTGGATCTACAACCTCTAGGTACTCCACCTGCCCCATTGTCTGAGTACTGATCACATCCATCATCGTTGCACGCAGTCGGTCAACGGATGACTCGCCCCCACGAAGAGCACGCGCTCCAGCGACTAGGGCCCGAGCGAGCACAGGTGCAGCGGCTCGCTGTTCGGCGCTCAAGTAGACGTTTCGGCTCGACATGGCGAGACCATCAGACTCACGGCGAATTTCACAACCAACGAGTTCCACCTCAAAGGACAGATCTCGGACCATGGCTTGCACAATGGCTAACTGCTGAAAATCCTTCTTTCCAAAGTAGGCCGTGCACGGTCCCGCGATGTTGAACAGTTTGGCCACCACGGTGCACATTCCAGCAAAGTGAGTGGGCCGCGACTCCCCTTCCATCACGGCCGACAATTCACTCACCGAGACCGAAGTCAGCACGCCCTCTCGGCCAAGTGGGTACATCTCTTGTAGTTCTGGGAGGAACAACAGATCTGCACCGGCAGTCGCTGCAGTGCGCGCATCTCCGGGGGCGTCTCTTGGGTATGAGGACAAGTCCTCGGTGGCTGCAAACTGCAGCGGATTCACAAACACGGTGGTAATGACAAGATCACATTCGGCAGCAGCGCGTTCGATCAGCGAGGCGTGGCCAGCATGTAAGTAGCCCATGGTCGGAACCAGTCCGATGCTCTGGCCCTGCAGACGGTGTTGCGCAATCTCTACGCGCAGTTCAGAGATTGTTGTCAGTGTCTTCACCTGAGCAGCCTAGAACCGACCACTAGGGATTCTGCCCATTCACATCGCCATTCAGATGGACGAAGATATTGGTGTTCCGGCGGGAACCGATCAGAGTCCCGAAGCCTCCCCAGGAGGTGTCGGGACTCTGACGTGTTTTTGCGTCTGTGCCGCATCTACTTGGCCTCCAAGGCCTGCTCAAGTTGATGCATCTCGGCTTCTGAGGGCAGCTCATCTACGAGCGCTGCAGCACGCAATGCGAGCGAGAAGTAGGCATGGCGCTCCGGCGGAGCCAACTCCTGCAGATGCCGCATCACCGTCGACCAATCACCTCGGGACACTGGCCCAGTGAGCGCAGCCCTTGGGCCAAGTTTGGAAACGTTATCGAGTGTTGCCCGAGACAGATCTAGAAATGCCTCAAGTGGCACACCCAGATCTGTGGCGATTGCATCCACTTGGGCGAGCAGAGCCACCAGATGATTCGATGCCAGCACGGCCGCTGCGTGGTATCTAACTCGATCAGCGTCGGCCACTTGCATTGCACGACCACCGAGTGCAGCCACGACACTGCTTGCGAGCGGGTCGCCCGAGACAGCGAACCATGCTCCTTGCAGGGCCTGAGCACCCGTCTGCGGAGTAGCTAGAGCGATCAAGGGATGAATCGATGCTGTGCGCACGGCAGGAGCAAGAACCTCGAGGCCAAGCGAGCCAGCACAGTGGGCCACGACAACGGACTCATCGACCACCATTAGCGAGGCCACATGCGCAACCACTGGGTCGGGCACACAGATCAACACCAGATCTGCTTGTTCAGCAGTCACCAGTCGCACCCCTGTTGCTGTCGAGGCATTCTCTGACTGGGCGAACTGTTCGTGACTGACCAGGTCAACAGTCCACTGTGCCTGTTGCAATGCTAGGGCGAAGGACCCGCCGGCTTTTCCGGCGCCAATAATCCGAACCCGTTTAGCAGTCATCTGGCTCAGAGCGGGTCGACCCGAATAACCGTGCCTTCTGCAAGGTTCAATTCTTGTTCGGTGACTAACTCAGGCGCAAGGTCTCGCAAAGGTGCCAGCACAAATCTGCGTTCTTTCCACCGGGGGTGAGGAATGGTCAAACGGGGGCTGTCTTGGACCACTCCGTCCATCCACAAGATGTCGATATCTAAGGTTCGTGCTCCCCAGCGGACATCGCGGACCCGGTCCGATGCTGTTTCGATTCGGTGGCAGATGCCGAGTAATTGATCGGGGGAATGGCTCGTTGACAGTTCGACTACAAGGTTGAGATAGGCCCCCTGTTCGGGTCCTCCCACTGGGTCGGTTTCATACACTGGGGAGACTGCGACAACGTCGGGGAGTGAGTCAACTGCAGCCTTCAGATATTGCCGGCGGTCACCCAGATTTGAACCCAATGACAAAAACGCCCTGACCGGAGCGGTCGGGGCCGACTGAGGTGATGCTGCCGATTCGCTAGAACTCATGCGGGGCGGCGGCGGGTGATCTGCACCCCTGAAGTGGCCAGATCATGCGGAACGGGTGGACGGAGCTTTGCCACGGAGATTCGCAGGCCTTCGATGCGGGGATCAACGGCGAAAACTGCTGTTGCGAGTTGTGCTGCTAGGCGCTCAAGCAGTTCGGGCTGAGATGTCTCTACTGTTCGATTCAGTGAATCGCAGACTGCCCCGTAATCAACAGTGTCTGCGAGAGCATCGCTCATCCCAGCAGCGGTGAGGTCGATATACAGATCCAGATCTATCTGCAAGGGTTGGGCACGAACCCGCTCCTCGGGCAGAACGCCAACGATGCCTACGACCCGCAGGCCGTGCACAGATATTTGATCTGGCGGGTCAGCCGCTTCCTGATCGGGCATGGAATCAGCGCAGTTCGACGAGACGAGCAGCTTCTCCAACGAGTTGCCGACCATCTGAGCCGATCTGGCGGCCAGTGATGTGCTCTGTCAGAGCGATTGCCCGGGGTGGCTCTGGAACCATCTCGTTCCAGACCAGATACCCAGCAAGAAAGCCGACGAGTCGGTCAGAGAGCTCGTCCTGATGAAACATCAGCTTCTTATTCTCAGAGAGAAGCAGCCGAAGATCGGTGTAGGAGCGCTGCAGGTACTGAGGAAGATCCTCGGCGTGCGGGAACGGCCAGTGACGCCAACGAACACCAAGCTCGTCATAGCTATGCAGGTTGTTCGGCGCAGATGAGACAGAAATCACAAAGTCGAAACCTTGTTCGCGGATCCAGATGATCTCTTCTTGCCGACGAACCTTGCGGTGATTTTGCCCAAACCCACCTGGACGCTCACAGATAGCTAATTGGTCCTGAATCACCCAGTTGAAGTGACGAGGCTGAATTCCTTGTGCCCACTTGCCTTTTGCTGCCATTTCGCCACCTCCTCCCTGAGTCGGATCCTGCGAACCGAGCTTTTGAATCTGTTGGAGTCGTGATCGTAGGCGATTTCAGGGGATCAGGATATTCCCCGAGATTATTTTTGCGCCCTGAACGGCTGGTTCGACCTCATGAACTCGAACCATTTTTGCGCCCTGAATCATGGCCCACATTGCCGTTGCCAAGGAGCCGTCTGCCCTGTCATCTAGGGGAACTAAGCGAGTTGCATCAGTAAAATCTGAGGATGATTCAGCCCTACTGAAAGGCCCAAGGCCATCGTCAGAACGGGCAATCAACTCACCAAGAAATCTTTTTCTGCTGCTGCCAACTAACACCGGAAATCCCTCGGCTACGAGCCGGTCTAGATGAGCGAGTAGGTCAAGGTTGTGCGCAGTTGTTTTGCCAAATCCGATTCCGGGATCAACCCAGACTTCTTCAACTCCTGCGCCAACTGCTAACTCCGCCCGCTGCACAAGAAATTCTCGAACCTCACCGACCACATCTGAATAGACCGGTGAGTTCTGCATTGTCTGCGGGTCTGCGCGCATATGCATCGCAATCCAACCAACTCCAAGGTCTGCAGCAGTCGGCCAGAGCGAGGCGCTGACATCGTTGATGAGCGTTGCCCCAGCACGAACTGCAGCCTGAGCAGTCTGAGCATTGCGAGTGTCGATCGAGATTCGTGCCGAGGAATCTGCAATCAGATCGGCGAGTACCTCAATGACTGGCACCACCCGGCGTTGCTCTTCGGCAGGGTCTACTGGCTGTGCGCCGGGTCGCGTTGACTCGCCACCTACGTCGATCACCTGCGCGCCCTGAGCAATCATCAGCTCGGCATGGAGTCGCGCTTTGTCTACAGAGTCGTACTCGCCACCATCAGAGAATGAATCTGGAGTCAGGTTCAAAATCCCCATGACCTGGCTCAAAGTTAATGGCCTGTTCCGATAAAGCGCATTGCTTCGGACCGGGCTGCAACATCATCTCTAAACAATCCTCGAACTGCAGAGGTGACGGTAGATGCACCAGTCTTTTTGATGCCTCGCATGGCCATACACATGTGTTCGGCCTCGATCACAACAAGTACGGCACGCGGTGCCAATGACGACTCAATCGCGTCTGCAATCTGAGCCGTGAGACGTTCTTGAACCTGTGGTCGTCGGGAGAAGCCATCCACAAGTCGAGCAAGCTTCGACAAGCCCGTGACACGACCATCCACATTTGGGATATAGGCAACATGCGCCTTTCCGAAGAACGGAACTAGGTGGTGCTCACAGATGGAATACATAGAGATGTCACGAACCATCACCATTTCGTCGTGACCTGCATCGAAGGTCACCTTCAGGTGACGGGACGGGTCCTCGTGAAGGCCCGAACAGGTCTCGGCATACATGCGGGCAACGCGGGCCGGAGTATCGACAACGCCCTCGCGATCTGGGTCTTCCCCGATGGCGATGAGGATCTCTCGAACGGCTTTTTGGATACGTTCCAGATCTACTGCCGGGGCCATAGTTGGCGCCAGTGGGATGGGATCCGGAATATTCAGATCATTCTCTGGGGCAATAACGCGTGCAATCCCTGGACTACCTGCTGGACCGCCTGCTGGTGTGCTGCCACCGGAAGAGGAGGTATCAATCTGGCTCATGTGCTCGGGCCTTTCGCAAAAGAAACATGACCCTGGGTGGGTGCATTCGAAGCCGCCGACAGGATAGGACGTTACGGAGTACTTACCTCGTCAGGCTCATACACGGCAAGGTAGCGAAGGTTTCGGTACTTCTCACCAACATCAAGCCCGTATCCCACCACAAAATCTCCGGGGATCGTAAAGCCCACGTACTTCACGCCCAAGCCCTCAAGGTCTGCTGCTTCTCTTGCCAACAATGTGCAGACTTCAAGACTCGCTGGCCCTCTGACCTCGAGACTGCGACGCAAGTAGCGAAGCGTCAGGCCCGTATCAACGATGTCTTCAACCAGGATCACATCCCTGCCCGTTAGATCGACATCAAGGTCCTTGACCAGTCGAACAACCCCCGAGGTCCTCGTCGAGGATCCGTAAGAAGAAACAGCAATAAAATCAATCTCTACTGGCAGATCGATAGCGAAAGCCAGATCGGTAGTGAATGCGTACGCACCTCGAAGCACGCAGACCAGGAGCGGCCGACGATCCTGATACTCCTCTGTGATCTGTGCCCCGAGCTCTTGAATCCGCTCAGCTAGTTGTTGTTCTGTGAGCAACACCCGACCAATGTTCGGGTCCTCGGTCAGACGGTGCTGGGCAGCAGGAGAGGGTTCATTCATGTTCTTGGACAGTAGCCGTTCCCGACCAGGCCGACTGCTGAAGCGACAGCCTGCCGGCAGTTCTCGTAACCCTCCAGCCACTTCCAACCTGACAACTCACCGACTGACCGCTAGCAACAGAAAGGATCCGGTCGATTGCAGCAGCATCGGGGGGATACACGATTCCAGTGGTGCGCACCCACCACATCCGGACCACCTGAGCTGCGAGTGCAGGCGGCAAGCCCGAGAGGCCCTTTGCATCAGTCGGGTCCTCGGCTTCTGCAAGAGCAGCAATCAAATCGGCTTGGTCGGCGCAGAGTTCGGCAAGACGGCAGAGCAATGGCGTCACGTCGCGAGCAGATACTTGGTTCAGGAGAGGTACGACCTCATGACGAACACGATTGCGCACAAAACGAGGATCATTGTTGCTGGGATCCAGAAAAGGCACGATGCCCAGCTGAGCGCAGAGCAACTCGGTGTCTGCTCGCCGCAGTGCGAGCAATGGGTGCTGCTGCGAACTCATTCCCGCTAGACCCGCAGGGCCGGTGCCACGCATAAGTCGAATCAGAAGGGTCTCTGCCTGATCATCAGCAGTGTGACCAAAGAGTGCATCAGTGGGCAGCACTTCGCGGCGTGCCGTTCGGGCTCGAGCTTCTAAGTCTGCACCCTGGTGAATCACAGCGGTCAAGGAGACGAACTGTGCACCAATGCCCTCTGCAAGTGCGGACACGATCTGGGCTTCTTCCTGTGACCCTTCGCGCAGTCCATGGTCAACATGCAGTGCTGTCACTTGAGCGCCAGTGGCCACAGCCAAGATCAACAGCGCCGTTGAATCGGGTCCGCCAGAAACTGCACAGTTCAGTTGTCGGCTACTACTGCTCTGCTCGGCGGGAAATACACAGCGCTTCAGTAGCTCAGCTACCAGCGGAACTTTAGCGAGCTCATCAAAGGTGAGCTTAGGAACGGGGGCGAATCGCGGAACTGCGTTAGCGCCATGTGGAGCCATGTTCACGCCGCTGTCGCGGCCGATCCCAGACGTGCAATCCACAGCGAAGGGTCGCGAATCTCGACCAGAGTTGGGAGATTCAGCGGGTCTTCAAACGCTCGGTTCAGCAGAGCCGGTCCTCCTACTTTCTCGACCGCTTCGATAAAGAGTTCGCCCTGTTCGTATTGCGCCAACTTGGCCTCGAGGCCGATCAGCCGCTGCAAGAATTTTGCGCCCAGATTCATGTTGGTTCGCCGAGCACGCAGTGCGCGAGCAAACCGGTCAGCAGATGGCACCTGATCAAGCGCCGCCCGGTCCATGGTCACATCGCCATGGCCCTCGAGCAGGCTCATCAGGCCACCGACTCGGTCCATTGCTTCGCGCTGCTCGGGGGAAGCAAAAAGCGCAACAATGCCGCCATCTTCAAGCGGGTTCTTGCGAGTACGCACGCCGTCCGCAACACGACCGACGGCTGCAAATAGTCGCTTCGGGTCTGGCTCTGCAGCACCCATCAATTCAGTGACCAGTCCAAGAAAGTAGGGCCGCAGCCAAGGCACTCCCGTGAACTGGGTGCGATGAGTGACCTCGTGTAGCGCCACCCACAACCGAAACTCATCAGGGGGAAACCCGTGGCGTTTTTCCAGGCCCAAAATATTTGGTCCCACGTAGTACACCAGGTCTTGGTCCTCTGGGTTTTCTTCCTCGAGGACCAACAGGTCGTACTGGCCGAGCACCCGACTCGACATCCAGCCGAGCAGCCCACCGAGTTCTACAGCGGCCACTTTGCCGCCGAGCGAGCCTGCCGCGCCGCCACCTAATTCATCGAGTCGCCCCAAGACTGGTCGTAGCAGTCGTTGATAGCTAGCTAGGTTGGCGCGCACCCAATCGTTGCGATCCACTACCCGAGCTCTTGCTTGACCCGCAGCAGAGGTAAGGCCAGTTTCTGCCTCTACGTAGACCTGCGCACGGGCAGTCATCTCTTCAAAGTCACGCGCCATTCCAGCGGCGTGATACGAGGACGCGAACGGCTCTGATCCAGAAACGCGGGTTGCTACTCGCTCGGCGAGTGCCCAATCCACTGCGTCTCCCATGTGGTGAAGCCCGTCTCAGTTCTCAGATTTTGGATAACGGGTGCTCGACACCTTGGTGACGTACAAGCCAATGATCAGGCCAAGCACAGCCACGGCTGAGATTGCTAACACCACTGCTAACCAAAAATGCCAGACCATATCTGCTGCCAACAACATCTCTCTATCTTATGACGACTGAGCTCGGCTGCAACAGCCGG
>CAFAAQ010000041.1_pt1 | contig 10909 bp, 9 predicted proteins | sample 7267631 | NCBI WGS metagenome assembly CAFAAQ01 (sample SAMEA6813990, study PRJEB35770) | uncultured Actinomycetes bacterium | biome: Freshwater; feature: Freshwater reservoir; material: water | place: Czech Republic | collected 2017-08-18 | depth 30m m | reverse complement strand
CTGCCGGGTTTAGGCAAGCTTTCGACTTGGTGGCGACCACTGCTCTCTCCCCAGATTGCATCCATCGCTCAGGGTCGCCAGCTCTGGAATTTGTTGCCGATCGAGCACAATGCCGCTTGGACTCAATCTCCCGAGTTGCCGCAGCTCACCGTAAAATTCTTTGAGCGTCGACCAGACGGTTCGCTAGTTGCAGTGTCTCATTGGAACAAGTTCCTGAAGGGCGCTCTGCTGCGACACCTGCTGGAGCATCCAGAAACCACACCAAGAAGTCTTGAGCACTGGGAGCACCCTTCGGGTTACCGCCTTGACCCCTTGTTGACTCAGGTCCGAGGACCTGTGACAGGGTTGGCCTTCGTCCAAGACTAGGTAGCCGACTGCAAAACTCCCCGCAGCAACGGGTAACTTTGAAGCGTGATGATGCTTGCGGAGGTGGAGACCTTTCTTTCAAGGCCGATTGCCCCGACGCGACGCGTTGCGATTGGCCGCCTTGAGCTACCCGTGGACCCAGCGCCTGGGTTTGGGGGGATTTTGCTGGGTGCGATTGCGGCACGGTTTGCCCCCGAGATCGACTCCGATATGCATGCCGAAATTTTGCAGTTGATGTCTCAACTAGAGGCTGGAAACAGCATTCCTCAACCCAAGCTGCGCCATCGCCTGCAAGAAGACACTGTTGGGTTGCAGCGTTGCGTTCATCGGGTGATTGGTGAGGGGGAACATCTGGAGTTTCAGTTTGACGAAGATCAAGGAACGCCTGCACAGCATGTTTTGTGTGCCGCCTATGCAGCGGCGCGTGTGCCATGGGATGTCGTTCCTGCTGTGATGTCTACGGTTCATAAGGGCCTGATGTGGCAGGGGGGAAGCGAGTCGGCGCTGCTGGCGTATCTCTCGGGACGAAGCGGCGTAGTTGCAATCAGTTCCGTGGGCGATCCGGTCTCCTGGGCACTTGCGATGCTCGACCTGCGTGACTCCCAGTCCGCTTCACCCTCTAGAAAAGATGTGCAACGTGCTTTTCGGACTCGTCTGCGAGCAGCGCACCCCGACCATGGAGCAGCGGACGACTCCGCAGCGGCGAGAATCACTGAGTTGACTGAGGCGCGTCGGATTCTGCTGGGCTAGCGCTCTGCTCGTGTCAGGAGTCTGCGGCTGACGGGTTGATCGCTTCGAGTTCTTTACCGCGCGTTTCTGGCAGGGCCAGAGCCACAAACGCAGCAGCAACGGGCGCGATGGCCAACAACGTAAACGTGAACCCGTATCCCTGAGCGTCAATCAAGTTCCCCGCAAACAGCAGGCCGACTACCGACCCGGCAACAGCAACCGCAGCCACTGCGCCGCGGACTGTTCCTCTGTGTGAGGTCGGGAAGAGTTCAGGCGAAATAACTGCCAAGGCTGGGGCTGCCATCCCGCCGATGATTGAGCCGAGCAACGAAGCAAACCACATTGGTACCCCGACTACCGAAAAGAAGACTGCGTTGAAGATGCCAATCGCAAGCAGTCCGGGGACGATTGTTGTCTTTCTGCCGTGCTTATCGGCAAAGCGACCACCGAGCAGCACGCCAATTGCGCCAGGGGTTGATGTGGCAATCACAAACAGCGTGATCATCAAAGCGCTGAACCCAACTTCGGTGCGAAGGTAGTCATTCTGGAGTTGCGATGCCGGGGCGAGAAAGACGTTGAGCAGAAAGAAAATGCCAGCAACCAAGGCAAAGCGCCAGAGATGCATTCGGCCCATGCCAGAGCGAACAGCGGAGCCAGCAGCGGGGTCAGATTGTGGCCCCGAGGCTGCCATCAGTGGGGCAAGCGGTTCCGCTGCGATCTCAGTCCCGAGGGCCGCAAGCGCCACCGACTCGCGATCCTGAGCGAGTTTCTGAAAGCGCCGACTTTCGGGCAGGTGTTTGCGAACATTCCAGATGAGCGGAAGCGACATTCCAGCAACCACAAAGGTCAAGCGCCATCCCCAATTGCCAAGGTCTGCTAGCGGCAGGGTCATGACGATGATGCCGGCGCCCAAGCCGTAGGCCAACGTGCCGAGGCCAGCAACCATGGCTCGTGATCCAGGTGGCATCTCTTCCACAGCGATGGTGTCAGCGCAGAGCAAACCGGCTATCGCCAAGTTCCGAGAGAAGAACTGAAGTGCGCCCACTGCCCACAAGCTTGGGGCGAGCGCCGTGATCAGCGTGAGCGTTGCGGCAACCATAAAAGAGCCAAGGGCCACTTTGCGTCTACCGATTCGATCAGCGAACACCATGACTACCAGGGTGACTACAACCCCGATCCGTACTACTGCAAGCAGGGTGGTTTGTTGCGAACGTGACCCGTCTCCAAGGTCTTCTGCAACGAAGGTCAGAACCTGAGATAGGAGTCCATAGAGCATCCCTCCAACCATGTTGAGCAAGGTGACTGAGGCGACCAGAGTCGCTTGGCGAGCCGAGAGTCGATCAGGGGTAGCCCACCAAGGCCGGCGGCCATGTGCAAGACCATCCGGGAGTGCCCGGCGAGCGGGAATCGAGTACAGCCAGCGCCAGTAGGGAACAGCGAGTTGGTAATCGATTGTTTGATGCAACTCAAAGCGCTGCTGCGGCACGGCGGCTGAGTCGTCACAAGAGTCTGTTGTGCACGGTTGCCACCGCACTGTTCGCTCACAGGTCACAAACGGTCCGGACTCAGCAGTCAGGGTGACGGAGCCCGACCTAGTCAGATCGGCCGCATCTTCGGGTGCTGACTCCAACAGCAGCACATCATCGCGAGGTTCCAATCGCTCTCGCAGTTCGGACTCTGCGCATTCAAAGTGATTGTTGATCCTCGCCATACGGTCCCCATGGTCAGCAGCCGAGCGATCTTGGCGCAGATCAGATCTTAGTGATCAGAATCAGGCAATACTGAAGGCGTGTCTCGACTCATTGTTCGGCCGTCCGCCCCGCTTTCTGGTGAGGTCACCATCAGCGGTGCAAAGAACTCCGCCCTCAAGCTGATGGCTGCATGTGTGCTTGCCGAGGGCCGCTATGTCCTGCGCAACGTTCCCGTGATCTCTGACGTGGAGTACATGTGCGCGTTGCTTGAGGCAATGGGAATGCAGACCCGCCGCCGGGAGGATGGTGCTCTCGAGATTATTCGCGGCTCGCAGGTCATTCCCGAAGCCCCCTACGAACTTGTTGAACGCATGCGTGCGTCGAGCGCCGTGTTAGGCCCGCTGCTCGCGGCAATGGGCGAGGCACGAGTTGCGATGCCTGGCGGAGACGACTTTGGCGCCCGCCCGATTGATATGCACCTTCAGGGCCTAGAAGCGCTGGGGGCTGAGTTCACTCTGAGCCACGGGATGATTCATGCGCGGGCAGAACGCCTTGTCGGTACCGAAGTCGTGCTGGACTACCCGAGTGTTGGTGCGACAGAGAACCTGCTGATGGCGGCAGTTCTCGCCGAGGGTCGTACCACCGTGCGTAATGCTGCGCGCGAGCCCGAGATTGCAGACCTCGGGGCATTTCTGAACCGCATGGGTGGTCAGATCCTTGGTGCGGGCAGTTCGGTGGTGACCATTGACGGCGTGAGTGATTTGCGAGCGGTGGAACACACGGTGATTCCTGATCGCATTGAGGTCGCAACGTTCCTGAGTGTCCTTGGCGTCGCAGGTGGTGAGCTCACTCTTCACCATGTGCGACCCGATCATTTGGACTTGCTCGTCGAGAAACTAGGGGCAATGGGAATCCGGATTTCTCCGGAGCCTGATGGCCTGTGGGCGATGGCCAGTGGTCGTCCCCGGCCAACCAACGTGGCCACATTGCCATACCCCGGTTTAGCAACTGACTACCTGCCCTTGCTGGTGGCCCTCCAGTGCTTCAACACCGGTACGAGCTACGCCACCGAGAATGTCTTTTCGGGCCGGTTCCGATATGTGGGGGAGTTGGCTCGCATGGGCGCGCAGGTACGCGTTGATGGGCACCATCTAGTTATCGATGGGGTAGAGCGGCTCTCTGGGGCGCCAGTTCGAGCGTTAGATATTCGCGCCGGTGCGGCACTCGTAGTTGCCGCTCTTGGCGCCGACGGCGAGACGGTCATTGCTGACGCTCATCACTTGGATCGCGGCTACGAGGGCCTGACTGATCGCCTCAGTGCGATCGGGGTGCAGATTGAACGGCTCGACTAGCTGTCCTGGTTTAGCGGGGTCCGCCGCGGGGATTCTTTGGCGGCATGACCTGCGCCGCTTCATCTTCGGATTCTTTCCGTTGACCGAGTTTGGCGGCTCGCTGGTTTGCCAGAAAAAGCAGTGCCGCAAACACACCTACTGGAACGAGCACCATCAGGATTTCGTCCCAACCACCTTGGTGAGCGAGGAGCACGGAATCAAGCATCTGGAACACAAACCTAGTGCGCGGGGTTGTTATAGGGGCAGCGAAGAACCATCATCTAGATCGTGGAACGTGTGCTTGTGCACAAATCTTTGTTCCCCCGAGTGAAGTAGGCATCGTGCAGGCTGAAGTTGAAGTAGTCATCGAGATCATCCGGCCAGCCATTCAGGCTGATGGCGGAGACATCACCTTGATTGATGTCGATCAGGAATCAGGCATTGTGATTGTTGAACTTTCGGGTGCCTGTGTGAGTTGCCCTGCTTCCACCGTGACGATGAAGGCAGGAATTGAGCGGATCATGATTGACCGCGTGCCTGGCGTGACTGCAGTTGTTCAGCCGGGTGAGAACGCTGAGCTTGGAACAGCAGTCACCCTGTAAAGCGTCAGTCGCACAGATTCAACCTGTTTAGCTTCGGGCCGAGGTGCAGGTTGCGCAGCGACCAAGCACATCAAGTCGATGATGCTCAGCTAAGAACCCAACTGAACTTGCTGCAGCTTCGAGGGCCCGATCAATTGATCTTTCCACCTCGTCACTCAGCGTTATGTCGGCCACGCGGCCACACTGCGTGCACACCAAGTGATGGTGATGCGAGGTCAGGTCTTCGGCGAGTTCAAAGTGGCTGTACTCATCACCGGCGATCAGGCGGTGCACGATTCCTGCCTCGATTAGTTCAGTCAGGTTGCGGTATGCGCTGCTTTGGGCCAACGAAGAGTCATGCCCAAGGATTTCAGGAATGGTGAGTGGCCGGTCTGAACAGGCCAAAATTTCTACCAGAGCCCTCCGAGAAGGGGTATAACGGAGGTTCTGTGATCGAAGACGCTGCGAAGCAGTGAGATGAAGTTCCTCGGCCGATTTTTTGGCTGAGGCTGCATCTGTCTTCGTGGTTGAACGCGGGACAGCGCTCGGTGCCTGTGTCGACATCTTTTCAGAGTAGCCGTGAGTGGGGAACTAAGAACAGATGAGAACTCAGAGTCCGCTGATTGTCAGAAGAGTTCAGTATGAACGCTGACCGCCCGCAGTTGATCGGTTTACCCACCCGGATTCGCCTGATTGAGCCACTGGGATCTGGTAGCTCTTGCACTGTCTGGAGAGCGCGGGACACTCAGTCGGGACGCGACTTTGCAATCAAGCTGCTGCCGATTCGGGGTGGGGATGCGTTGGCCGCTGAGCGGTTGCAGCGTGAAGCAAGAGCGCTCTCTAGGTTGAGCCAGGTTGAAGGAGCAATCTCTCTGCATCAAGTTGGCGTTGCTGCTGATGGGACAGCTTGGCTGCTCTTAGATTTTGCGCCTAGCGGATCCCTGCGAGATTGCATCCAAGCCCGAGCCGAGGATTCTGCACTCCCACTCTCACTCCCACTCTCACTCCGACTCCCACCCGCTGCGCCAGTGCCTAGAACGCCAGATCTGGCTGCGAGTCTGTTTTTGACGTTGGCAGAAGCACATAGCGCAGGGGTGATCCACGGTGATATCTCGCCTGCCAACATTCTGTTTGGCGAATCAGGTCAGCCGCTGTTAGCTGATTTCGGAATGGCTTCGCTACTCGGGGGCGGAGATGGCACCCTCGGAGTTGTGGGCTTCACTCCCGCTTACGCTGCACCAGAGCGGTTTCGCGGTGCTCCCCCTGATCGGGCTTCGGATGTCTTTGCTCTTGCGGCAACCCTGTGGCATTGGGAGTTCTCTCAACCACATGGCATCAGCTTTGCCGAGGTGCGCTCGAACGACTCAGAGCCGACTGCGACACAACGGCGATGGATGATGGGAGCGCTCTCGGAACTGCCCACGGAACGCCCCGATGCCCAAATTCTCGCCGACTCGTTAAACAGTCGACTGCCGCGGCACAAGGGCAACCGCTGGCGTTGGAAGTATCCTCGCCGAGATGTCGAATGAGATACACCAAGAACCAAGCACCGAATTGATCCTGACCGAGGTGCAAGCCGACGGCGTGGCCATCATCACGCTCAATAACGGCAAGGTAAATGCGCTGAGCGTGGAACTACTCAATGAGTTGCAACAAGCTGCAACAGCTTTGTCTCTAGACGCGAGTATCCGAGCGGTGGTCATCACGGGTAACGGTCGGGCCTTCGCTGCTGGCGCAGATATCACCCAGTTCGCGCAAGGAACTCCCGAGGGAGAGTTTGGGCTGTCCTCACCTGAACGAATTACTCAGATCGGCACGGCTTTTCTGGGTGCGCTCAACGCAGTAGCTGCGTTGCCTTGCCCAAGCATTGCGGCAGTGTCTGGAGTGGCCCTTGGTGGCGGCTGCGAGCTTGCGCTGGCATGCGATTTTCGCCTTGCTTCAGGATCGGCTCGTTTTGGTCAGCCCGAGATTCTGCTCGGCATCATCCCGGGCGGCGGCGGGACGCAACGCCTGAGCCGGCTGGTGGGGTCATCGGTTGCGAAGGAACTGATTTTTTCGGGTCGCATGATTCTCGCTGATGAGGCCCTTCGCATAGGCCTAGTCAACAGAATTGTAGAACCGGATCAAGTTCTTGCCGAGGCCACCGCCTGGGCTCAGAGCCTTGCCGCTGGACCGCAGCACGCGCTGCGCTTAGCGAAATCAGCAATAGACCAAGGCCTAGAAGGTTCGTTAGAGGATGGATTACTGCTCGAGCAGAACCTGTTTGTGGAATCGTTTACAACTCCCGATGCCGCAGTGGGAGTCCAGTCGTTTCTGAGTGATGGACCCGGCCACGCCAACTTCGCTTAGCCAGCCCAGGCAACGAGACCGAACTCGATCGGTACCTCGAGCAGATCATGGCGAGGGACGACTCGGGCAGTGACACCCATCCGCCCAGCAGTACTCAGCACCGCTGTGCCCGTATAACGAAGGTGCTGCTCATCCTCGTGGCCGTGCACCTGCAAGAGAACTGTCTGGGTGTCCTCGAGTTCGCCGGACTGGCCAACGTGGCCAACGAGCAACTGAACATCAACTTCGCTGGGGTCAAGACCACCTAGTGCAACGCTGGCAGTCACTTGACGCTGCGCACCAAGCTCCGCAACGTCCTCATTGATTTCAATGCGGTCAACATGAACCTGATGCCATTCGGATTCCAGCCGTGAATGGAACGCTGCGAGCGTGCGAGCCCCAGCAAAGTCGTCGCTCGAGAGTGCCACGGCTCTGGCAGCTGCGGGGATGTACAGGCCTTCTACGTAGTCCCTGACCATTCGATGCGCACCTACAAAGGGGCCCAACGTGCGGAAGTTTTCTTTCACCCTCGTCAGCCAAGCCCCAGAAAAAGACTCCTGCGAATCGGCTTGGTCGTAGTACAGCGGAATGATCTGAGTCTCAAGCAATTCGAACAAACTGTTTGCCTCAAGCTCGATTCGACGAGCCTCATCCGGGATTGATTCAGCCGATGAGATTGCCCAACCGTTCGGCCCAAATGATTGCCCGGGGGCGGAATCCTCATCACTACCTGAACTAAAGCATTCGGCCCACCAGCCATCCAACACCGAGCAATGCAGAGCTCCGTTTAGTACAGCCTTCATGCCACTCGTGCCCGAGGCTTCCATGGGACGCACAGGAGTATTGAGCCAGACATCTGCACCTTGCACGAGCGAGCGTGCCAACGCCATGTCGTAATCCTCGACAAACATAAAACGATCGCGGATCTGCGGGTCGTTCGAGAAGGCGACAATCTGACGGATGAGTTCCTTGCCCAACTCATCGGCGGGGTGCGCCTTGCCCGCAAAAATGAACTGAATCGGCCGCTCCTCGTTCAGGAGTAAGCGCATGAGTCGTTCGGGCTGACTCAGCAAGAGTGCAGCTCGCTTATAGGTCGCCATGCGTCGCGCAAAGCAGATCGTGAGTGCAGTTGGGCTCAGCGCCGTATTGACCCATTCCAGTTCTGAGGAAGAGCGCCCTTGGGCCAATCCGTGGCTCCGCAGGCGGTCGCGAACATGGTCCACCATGCGGACCTTCGAGGCATCGCGTGCGTCTTGAAGTACCTGATCATCGACAGTGAGAATGGACTGCCAGGCGTCTGCGTCGGCCCACTGCCAGTTCTCACCCACTGAGTCGGATAACACCTCGGCGATTTCAGCCGATACCCACGTGGCACCGTGCACGCCATTGGTGATCGAGCCAACTGGGGTCTCCTCTTCAGGAACTCCCGGCCAGAGTTCGGCGAACATCTCTCGGCTCACCTCGCCATGCAGAGCAGACACCCCGTTGCGCCGCTCGGCTAGACGCATTCCCATGACAGCCATATTGAATGGCTCCTCGGTTGCCTCCTCAGGTCGATGGCCAAGCTTCATGAGTTGATCAAGTGAGATTCCGCATGCAGCGGCCCAACTGCCAAAGTATTTCTCCATCAGCTCACGAGGGAACCGGTCGATGCCAGCGGGCACAGGAGTATGAGTGGTGAACACGGCGCCAGCGCGGACCGCAGCCAGAGCCTGATCAAAGCTCAGCCCGTCGCTACTCATATGTTCGCGAATCCGTTCTAGTCCTAAGAATCCGGCGTGGCCTTCGTTTGTGTGGAAGACCTCGGCCTCAATGCCCAAGGCTCGAAGCGCCCGAATCCCACCTACGCCGAGCAGAATCTCTTGACGCAGACGATGCTCAACATCGCCTCCGTAGAGTCGGTCTGTCACGAGCTGTAAGGACTCAGGATTCTCGGGAATGTCTGCGTCGAGCATGTACAGGGGGGTTCTGCCCACTGTGGCTTTCCAAACCTGCGCCGTGAGCGTTTCGCCAGCTAGGTCCAAGGTGATGCGAACGCCATCACACAGCTCCAGGGCCATTGCATGCGGGTCCAAGTCAGGGAATCGTTCCTGTTGCCACCCATCCACGCTGAGCGACTGTCGAAAGTACCCGTGCCGGTAAAATAGGCCGATTGCTACGAGTGGGACTCCTAGATCTGAGGCCGCTTTGAGGTGATCCCCAGCAAGAATTCCAAGGCCACCGGAATACTGCGGAACTGCTTCAGAAATGCCGAACTCAGGAGAGAAATAGGCAATGGCGCCAGCCTTGTTGGAGTCGAATTCAGCCGGCGCATCCGCGTTAAGTCCCGAATTCGGAGCGGCAACCTGTTGATACCAGCGAGGCAGATCAAGGTATGCACTGAGAGCCGCATCGGCTGCGGCAAGGCGCTCGAGGAACACCGGATCAGTGCTGAGTTCCAACAGTCGCTCTGTTGAAGCTTCGGCCAACACGCGCCGAGGGTCATGGCCGCCTTCGTCCCAGGCCTGGGAGTCAACCATGATGAATAACTCTCGAGTCGGGCGATCCCAGGACCAGCGAAGATTGCTCGAAAGGCGATCAAGCGCGGCAAGCGGTGCGGGGAGTTGTGGGCGAACGGTGAAACTTTTGAGTGCCTTCATTGAGTGTGAGGGTATCTCCGAGTTGGGGTATTTCAGACCCTCACCTGCTCAGCGTTCACAGTCTGTTCACGAAAGGCTCGCTGCTTCTGACTGAACTGTGTGCAGATGCTGGCGCAGTTGTCTGCAGCTGAGTGGGCTACCGGCTGAGGGCACTATGTCAGAGGTTTGCTCAGAATCCGCCGGTACTGTGTGTATCGATGTGTGAGTGCACGGGTAGGTCAAGTTGACGGAGCAAGCCGAGAGAAACGGTGTGACGAGCCTGGGTTGGACTCTGGGCGGGGTTGCTGCGGTGCTAGCCGTTGGGGTAGTGCTGTTCACAGTGATCGGGTCGCCATTTGGTGCGAGTTCTAGCTCTACGACCACTTCTGTTATGCCAACCACCACAGCGGCCGCAGTAACAACGACCACAGATGTCAACCAGGGCCCGCTACCAACCGACAGGGTTGCCTATGTCACCTCCACAGGGCTCGTGCTCAGCGGCACGGGGGCCGAGCCGCCGATTCAAGTCGCAACTGACGCGGCTAGGGGCCCAACCGGTCTGGGTGCGATTGCAGTGGCCCCAACAGGCGACCTGATTGCCTACCTGCGTACCGATGGTGCGCTCGTGGTCGTGCCCTCAACAGGTGGCGCTGCGGTGGTCCTTGCTGCTGACGCAGTTCTTGCAGATATTGGTGAACACATTCTGTTGGCCTGGGATCCGACGGGTGCGCAGATTGCATACATTGCCGTCGGGACTGCCGATATGGCCGAACCAAGGGCGACTACCCCCAAGCCGCTTTCTGCCGGCCAAGGCGTCTACCGTGTGCCAATGCCCGAGGGAGTTCTGGGCAATGTGGTCAAAGTCGTAGACCGCACGGGCGCCGCTGTGATGCGAATCGGTGACCCCTCGACACGTTCGATGGTGGGTCTCGCTAGCTCAAAGTCCGATGACCTCATGCTGCTCGAGTCGGTAATCCCAGGAACTGATAACCCCTACACCCTCGCTGCTGCCACCTCGGGATCAGATGCCCTGACTCCCACATTTCTCTCTGCCGATGAACCGACATTTTCCTCTGACGGCAGCTTCATTATTGCGGTGGGCCCAGACAAAAGCGGTAAGGAAATGATCCGAATCGCCACTGACTCTCTGACTCGTACGACTTTGGTTTCGGCTGATCAGATCTGTGCTCCTTCGGTGTCTCCGGATAGCACTCGGATTGTCTATGGTGCCGGGCCGAACTGTTCCAAACTCATGCTGATCTCCG
>CAFAAQ010000040.1_pt1 | contig 10957 bp, 10 predicted proteins | sample 7267631 | NCBI WGS metagenome assembly CAFAAQ01 (sample SAMEA6813990, study PRJEB35770) | uncultured Actinomycetes bacterium | biome: Freshwater; feature: Freshwater reservoir; material: water | place: Czech Republic | collected 2017-08-18 | depth 30m m | reverse complement strand
GAACCCTGCTCAATGCGCTCAAGTTGCCAACCGGCGTTTGGTGCAGTGGTCACAACTCGAATGCTCGAAGCCGTCCAAATGACAGTGGTAGTCCCGCCCTCCGCCGACAAAGTCGTGGTGCCGCCAACAGGCGCAACCGTCGGTGCGGGGGCTGGTGGCTGAGGGACCGTGTCGGGAACAGGCGGCACCTCTGATGCTGGCGGCGCTGAACCGATACTTGGTTCACTTTGGGGGTAATTCCCGGAATCGGCTCCTCCAGATTGGTCGCCTGGAACAGTACTGACTGAAGATCCATCAGAACTCACTGCGATATCGGGGTTCTCTGGCAGAGAGGATTCTGTGACCTCGGGGTTCTCTGGCAGAGACGAAACTGGCAGTTCCGGAATCAGTTCTTCTCTGGTCTGCTCGCGGCGCGAATCATCAGCAACGTTTACAACCTGTCGGCCAGCAGCACCAGAGAATGCTGACGCTCCTACAACCACAACAAGCAGCACTGCAGCCACCGAAGCTGTTGCACTCGCTAGCTGCCGGTTGCGGCGAGCCCTAGTAAACCGAGGCTGCAACTGCTCCAAGTCGCTTTGAGCGCCATCTTGGGAAAACTCAGAGGATTGAAAGCGGTTTCGGAGTTCATCATCAAAGTGGTCTTCAAGATTCATGGTGCACCTTCTCGATAGGGGGCGTCTGAGTCATGTGGCTGCAGGATGTTTCGTAGTCGTGCCCGGGCCTGATGTAGGTGGTACTTCACTGCTCCGTCGCTGAGCGATAGGGCTGCTGAAACCTCAATCACAGACATGTCATCTAGGTAGTGCAGCACCACAACGGCACGCTGTTGCTGACTGAGTTCTGCAACTGCAGCGGCCAACTCGCTGTCATGGAATTGCATCGAGTCGGACATCTGCTGCGCCATTCGGCTGGGCGGTTCTGGTCGCATCCCGAGCCTGAGCACAGCTCGACGTCCGCGAACCCGCCGGCGATGGACGTCGGTAGCGCGGTGAATTGCTACCCGTCGTACCCAACCGAGGGGATCATCTAATTGCCCGACCTTGCGCCACCTGACAAACGCTCGCTCAAACGCGTCGGCTACACAATCTGCAGCAACTTCGGGATCTCCGCAGATATACGAAACTGATCGCACAAGCCGGCCGTACCCAGCAAGAAACAACGCGTCAAACTCACTCGGGACAACCCGCGCGTGAACCTCGGCTTCATCTGCTGACCATTCCAATACAGCCATTCAACACGTAGACACGATGAAGTGGCCTGCAAGGTTTGGTTTGGACTCAGAAAATCTTTTGGGTGATCTAGCCCAGCACTACCTTGCGGTGGTCGGGCACACCGAAGAGCAGGTACAGTACCTAACTCGTTGGAGAGGTGCCGGAGTCCGGTCGATCGGGCCTCCCTGCTAAGGAGGTGTGGGGGCAACCTCACCGTGGGTTCGAATCCCACCCTCTCCGCCATATGGCTCTGTCGCCAGCTTCGGCCGGCGGCAGAGCCAGACCAACCCGGATGTTTCTGGTCGAATATCGACCAAATTCATCCGAGTTGCTAGAGTCATCAACTCCAAGCGTTCGTAGCTCAATTGGATAGAGCATCTGACTACGGATCAGAAGGTTGTGGGTTCAAGTCCCGCCGAGCGCACCACCGCAAGCCCCCGCAATTGTGGGGGCTTGTTCAGTTTTTGGGCGGCGCCGGGAGTGTTCATTTCCCCTTGGAGTTTTCAGGTAATGTTGCGGTTTCTGTTCCTGGAATCCCCCCCGGGAAGACTGCGAGTCCTAGCCATGGAACCAACTCACTGGTCGCTCAGCCGAAGGAGAGCAGTGGTTGAGCGCTGTTCGGCCGCCCTTCTCTCGCTGCTGACGCTTCCGCTTGTGTTGCCTTGTCTAGTAATTTCGGCGATCAGGTTTCGCGCCAATCCAGTCTTTAGACAGGAGCGCGTGGGCCTCCATCAGCAAACGTTCCTCTTGCCAAAGATTCGTTCCCTGCCAACGACGACCTCGAGCACCCTCGACAAATACTCCCTCAATGCCGTGACCTATGGAAGGTGGACTCGCCTGCTGCGGCGAACCCACATTGACGAACTTCCCCAGTTGTGGTCAGTAGCGGCCGGAAACATGTCGCTAGTCGGTCCGCGGCCTGAAATGGTGGCCTTGTCAAGCACGTTTGACCCCGACTTTGTCGAGATGCGAACTTCAGTGCTGCCTGGAATGACAGGGACCTGGCAGATCAGTGAGGCCTCTTCCGAACTCATCAATGAATCCCCCGAGTTCGACCGCATCTATGTTGAGTCCGCCTCGGCGAAGCTTGACTTCTGGATCCTCTGCCGCACGATTCAGATCCTCGGTTCTGGCGATGTCATCACGTTGGTGGATCTCAAAGAACGAGCTGATCACAAAACACAGCACAACTTGATCGGTGGATAACCGCAGATCAAACCCTGCGATTCGTACTTGTGGGATTCGGATTGACTGCATCGACCTAGACGAAGCAGTTGCGCAAACAATCGCTCAGGCAAGTGCTCTGCGGAGCAACCGGAATGAGCAGCGCGGCGTGGCTGTGCACCTGTGCAACGCATGGACTCTGGCCTACGGGCTCAAGGACCCAGCGCACGCAGACCGGGTCGACTCGGGCGATCTCAACCTGCCCGATGGCATGCCATTGGTCTGGTTGGGTAAACGCTTTGGACTGCCAATCAGCAATCGCGTGTACGGGCCCGACCTGATGAGCCAGACTCTCGATCAGGGTCGCAGCAGCGGGCTTCGCCACTACTTGTACGGAACTACTGAAGAAACACTTTCGCAGTTGCAAGAGAGACTGGAGACTCGCTTTCCCGGTGCTCAAATTGTTGGGAGCGAGGCTCCACCATTTCGCCCCTCAACGCGGATCGAGGAGCAATCCCTAGCCGCCCGGATTCGGGACAGTCAGGCGGATGTGGTGTGGATCGGTCTCGGTACCCCACAACAAGATGAACTTGTCCATCGGCTCCGACCAGAGGTCCCTGCAGTGCTCATTCCTGTCGGCGCCGCCTTTGATTTCTTGGCGGGAAACAAGTCACAAGCTCCGAAGTGGATGCAGCAACGGGGCCTCGAATGGCTCTTTCGCCTATGCAGCGAACCGAAGCGCCTCTGGCGGCGCTACCTCATTGGCAACCTGGTGTTTGTCCGTGGGGCGGCACCGGATTTTCTGCGAGCAGTTCGCCATGCCCCCGTTGCACCACGTGTCATGCGGCCTTGGGGTGCGGCTTGGGAAGCGACTCGCGACATCCCGCGAATATCTCTACCCCAGAGCCAACTCGACCCAGACGCAGACCTAAACACAGCCGCAGCCGCAACCGCAACACTCTGGTTGAGTCAGATTGACCTGCCCGAATCGCTGCAGACCTACGGTGCAGCAAAGCTCGCTCAGGAGTTCGCCTGTGAGGGCTCTGCAGCCGAACAGCTCAGTCAAACCCTGTGTTGCCCAGCAGAGGACTTCTCTGAAGCTGCGCTTCAGATTCTGGTCGAACAGTGCCAGAATTCACGCTCTGGCTCAGGAGTCCTGATGCAAGACTTCACAAGGCAACTCAAGTTGCGCCAAAAAAGGTAACGGTCCACAGAGATGGCAGTTTCACAGCAGCAGCGGATCTTGGTCACGGGTGCCGCTGGCATGCTCGGATCGCATATTGTCGATGTCTTACTTGCACGCGGTGATGCAGTGGTTGGCGTAGACAACTTTCTCACTGGCGCCAAAGCAAACTTGGGTGCAGCGCTGGAGCATCCAAACTTTGAGTTCCTCGAGGCAGACATCTCAGATGGGATTGAAGTATCAGGATCGCTTGATGCAGTGCTTCATCTGGCCTCGCCAGCCTCGCCACTTCACTTTCGTACCATGCCCCTTGAGATCCTTCGGGTGGGATCCATCGGCACGCTCAATGCCTTAGACCTTGCCGACCGAACTGGTGCAAAGTACTTGTTTGCCTCAAGTAGCGAGGTCTATGGCGAACCAGAGGTGCATCCCCAGTCCGAGTCCTACCTCGGCAACGTCAACACCCTGGGCGAGCGCAGTTGCTATGACGAAACAAAGCGGTTTGGCGAGGCCGCAGCAGATACGTATCGCAGAGACCGTGACCTAGACATCCGAATCGTTCGCATTTTCAACACCTATGGTCCGCGGAATCGAGCCGACGATGGCCGAGTGGTGCCCAACTTCATCACCCAGGCACTTGCCAATCGGCCACTCAGCATCTTTGGCGATGGTTCCCAAACCCGTAGCTATTGCTATGTAGAGGATCAGGCTGCGGGCATCTTGTTGCTGCTCGACAGCGAGCTAACAGGCCCCGTGAATATTGGAAACCCGACTGAGCATACGGTGCTGCAGCTTGCCGAGATTGTGCTTGAACTAACGGGGTCTACCGCTGGCGTGCAGTTGCTACCGCTTCCCCAGAATGATCCCGTCCGCCGTAGGCCAGATATTACGCGAGCACAAGACTTACTCGGATGGGCACCAGTAGTTGACCTAGAGCAGGGTCTTACCCAAACAATCGATTATTTCCGATCTATTGGTTCCCGCTAGCCCCTGAGTGGCCCCAGAGATCTTCCCTTGTCAGCGGCCTGAGTTGTAGTACCCTCTAAAGGTACTTTCGAAAGGTCAGGTTCAGCCATGATGAAGTCCCCCCCCTCAAGCTCTACCAAAGTCCTAGCTGCTTTGTGCAGTTTGGCTGCTGTTCTCGTGCTATCCGTAGGCACCGCATCCGCTGCGTACAACGTGCCGGCCACCGTTACTGCTAATACCTCTACGCCCGCTGCAGGTGGGCCCATCACTCTCACCGCCCAAGGGTTCGGCCCGGGAACAACGGTTCAGTTCAGCGTGGAATCAACCCCACAAGCCCTCGGGTCAGCCGTCGCTAACTCCAGCGGTGTGGCCACCCTGACCACTACCTTGCCGGCCAACCTTCCAGCAGGCGCACACACAATTCGCGCCGTGGGCACTGACGCATCAGGAGCACCGCTCAACGTGACGACCACCATTACGGTCGCCGCCGCTGGTGCTACCACTACGACCACCGCTGCAGCTAGCCCAACAGGATTGGCAGCAACCGGATCGAGCAGCGCCGGACTCGTGCGGATCGGCGTTGTGATTGCAGTTCTCGGCGGACTCCTGCTGCTTGCCGGCAAGCGCAGAACTGAATCAGTCTGATCCCTGCTCGCTAGGTGAGTGACGCTGGGGTAGTCCGACGGCCTCCGGTCACAAGGAAATCAACGAACACCACGCCAGCGATTGCCGCTGTGGTGGTTCTGAGTGCCGCTGCTGCCTTTCTTGCGAGTAGTAGCCCGACGGCAAGTAGATGGGTTGACTTCCTCTTGCTTGCAGTTGCTGGAGCAATCGTTGCCCTGGCGGCGAGCCGTGCAGGCGACGCATCCCTGATTTGGATCGGTGCAGTGGCAACTCTGGCGGCTGCACCGTCTTGGTGGACGATTCTGGCTGGAGCCGGGTTTGCACTTGCTCTTCTGTCTGCTGCGTTTCGCGCACCCGTTTGGGTTCGAGCGCTAGCTGGAGCACTTGCTTTTCAGGCCCTTCTTCGGCTGCCACCGGTTGGCCCTTTTGGCGCGTGTTCAGCCATTGCAGTAGCTGCCTGCCTGCCCCTACTGATCTCTGGCTACCGGCATTGCACGAGCATCAATAGACGTCGATGGGGGATCTCAATTGCGGCAATCCTTGTTGTTCTCGTCATCATCTGCAGCGCAGCAGGGATAGCTACCCTGCGCGCCGCTCCACAATTGACACAGGGTGCTGACCTTGCCCGCAACGCAGTGCAAAAAGCCCCCACGGATGAAGCTGCAGTAACAGTTGAAAAACTTCGGAATGCAGAGAGGTTGTTCTCCCAAGCACAGAACAGCCTGCAACCCTGGTGGGTAAAGCCCAGCCTTGGAGTTCCCATTTTGGGCCAGCACGTTCGCGCTGCCACTGTCGCAGCCACTGCGGGAGAATCACTGTCTTCAACAGCCGCTGCCACGGCGGAGAAGATCGACGGTTCGCAGAGTTTGGTGTCGAACGGCCAAGTCGACATCAGCTTGCTCAGCAGCTACCGGCCGATTGCTGAGCAAGCAGCACAAGAATTACAAACAGCCAAGCGAGAGGTTTCGAATCTAGCAAGCGGTTGGCTACTGCCCCCCGTTCGCCAGCAGTTAACGAATCTCACCGATGAACTCAGTTCCGCGGCCCCGGCAGCAGCAACAACTGCCAAAGTGCTTCGCAGTACAGACGGCATCCTCGGGGTAAACGGACCAAGAACCTATCTGGTGCTTGCCACAAATCCTGCAGAGACTCGTGAGCTTGGTGGATTTGTCGGCGGCTACGTACTCATCACAGTCACCAACGGTCGGGTCGAACTCCTGCAGTCCGGCAAGGCCAGCGAACTCAATGAGGCCCTCTCCGCCGCTGCACCAAAAATCGGTGACGCCCAGTTCAGCAATATCTACGGTCGCTATCAGATGGATAGGTACTTCAATAACGTCACCGCTCCCGCTGATTTTTCTCTCGCCGCAACGGCTGCTCGCGATGGTTTCGCTGCCGCAGCTGGAACGCAGGTAGACGGTGTGATCTTGGCCGATCCCGCTGGCGTAGCAGCCCTATTGGAACTCACCGGAGCAGTGGATGTTCCTGCTGCAGAACGCACGCTCGATGCCAAGACCGTGGAGCAGTACCTACAAGCTGATCAGTATGTGCAATTTGAACAAGACTCTTCGGGCCGAACGGACGTGCTAGTCGATGTAGCTCGAGCAGTCACCGAAGCCCTGTTCAATCGGCCGTTACCTGGTCCGGCAAAAATTGTCTCGACCCTTGCGCCGGCCGTTCGTGGTGGTCATCTTATGCTCATCTCTTTTGATCCCCAAGAGCAGCAGACTCTGGCCGCCACCGGAGTCTCGGGTGCGTTTGGCACCACGCCGGGACATGACTTCCTCTCAGTCAGAGGGTTCAACGCGAATGCCAACAAAATCGACTCCTTTCTGCACCGCAGTATCAACTACAGCGCTGAGTTCGACCCACGTACAGGCGCAGTACAGGCCACAGCTCAGGTCGTGATCAGAAATGATGCGCCAAGTTCTGGCCTACCCCCGATTGTGATAGGCAACGGTAGTGTCCCTGCGGGCAACAACAAGATGGTGCTTGCGGTTCACTCTGCGCTTGAACTCAAAGGGCTTCTTGTTGACGGTGTCGCCACGCCTGTTGAAACGCACGAAGAGTTTGGCGGCTACTCCTACCGATTCATCCTCGAGGTTCCAGCCGGTGCCACTATGAATTTGAGCTATCAGCTCGCCGGCCGGATCAACCCAGGTCCTGAGTACCGGCTTGATGTATCTGCCCAGCCCATGGTCAACCCTGACCGCTACAGCCTCACAGTCAGCGACGGGGAGCAATTCCAAGCTTCAACCTCGAACCAATTGGACATCCTCAAAGGAGAAGCAACCGGTGTGGTTCCTTCACAATGGAGAACCCCTGTTGAAGTGACCTTCCGTCCTAACTAAGCCTTCCAAACATGTTCACCGGCTGCGGGCAAGGTACCGCAGAGAGTAGAATCGACTTACTTATGCCAGCGTCAGTTGCAGATCAAACAAATGGAATTCGAGATGCAATTGCTGTTGCTCGCCGACGAAAGTGGCTGATTCTGTCTTGCGTGGTCACTGTGGTCCTGACTGCAGTGGTGGCAACGAGCCTTCAGACTCCTCGGTACAAAGCTGAGTCGGACTTATTGATTCGTCAAGGGAGTAGCTCTGCCCTCTTGAATCCAGAGGTTGCGCAATCAGCACAAAATGCTCGCCCTTTGATGGAAAACGAGCTGGGTCTTGCTCGAAGCTTGCGAGTGGTTGAGGCAGCCACCAAGGAACTTGGATTTAAGCCCGAGGTCACCGTCTCAGCCAATGCAGAGTCCGACATCATGACCATTACGGCGACGAGCACAAATGCAGTTGCCTCCGCAGCCATCGCAAATGCCTACGCAGCGGCATTCATTGATGTTCGGCGAGCTTCGCTCGTGGACGAATACGTGGGTGCAGCCGAGACGATTCAGGCCCAGGCCGAGCAACTTGATGAAAAAATTAGTTCTTTGCAAGCTGAACGTGACAATGCGATTGCTGCACTTCCAAGGAGCTTCACCCAAGCAGAGGAGGCCTCACGGATCACTGAAGCCTATGCCCCTCGATTGACCGCCTTGGATCTGGAACGAACACGCCTCGATCAGCTCACCGCAAACTTGGACTTGTCAGCGGAACTCCTCCAAGGCGGTGGTGCCTCCATCATTAGCAAGGCAACAGTCCCCTCCGCTCCCTACTCCCCGAAGATGCTGAACAACATTGCCGTGGCAATGCTCTTAGGACTCTTACTCGGAGCAGCGATGGCTCTGCTGTTTGAAAACCTAGACACATCCCTGCGCTCAGAGGAGGAACTCAAGAGCGTGTCTGGCCTAGATGTTCTCGCTGTGATTCCGATCTACGAGGGCGACAGCAAAGGTGAGGAGATGTCTGTCATCAGCAGCACAGACCCAACTTCATACCCAGCTGAGGCATACCGGAGTCTTCGTACGGCGGTGCAGTTCCTTGCCATCGATCGACCTATTCGGACGGTGCAGGTCACCAGCCCGCGGCCGAGTGACGGAAAGACAACAACTGCTGCCAACTTCGCTGTAGCCGTAGCTCGGGCAGGGAAACGAGTTGTTCTGGTTGATTGCGATCTTCGCAACCCACGAGTTCACCGTTGTTTTGGCCTGAGCAATGAGCACGGATTCACCTCCCTCTTGCTTGGTGAAGGAACATTCGAAGGTATCGGTCAGAGAATCCCCGGCGAACCAAACTTACTGGTGGTCCCATCCGGTCCAATCCCCCCCGACCCATCCGAGCTTCTGTCCGGCAAAAGGGCCCAAGCATTGCTCGCCAGCATGGCCGACGTCGCAGACCTAGTAGTCATTGATTCTCCACCAGTTCTTGCAGTATCAGACCCACTTGTCTTATCCGCTGTTGCCGATGGCGTCATCCTTGTGGCCTCTGTAGGCAATTCAGATCGCAACCAGATAGCCAAAGCCGTCAGCCAATTGAGACAAGTTGACTCTCCACTCATTGGAGCAGTCCTGAATCGCTTCAGGGGAGACAGCAGCACCTACGGCTACGGATACGGCTACGGATACGGCGCTCAAAACACTCAGGATGCAGCCAAGAAATCCGCCAAAAGCTCCGGCTCGAAGACCGAAGATGTTTCACCCAGCCTGATTGGTTCCAACGATAACAATTAGTTCTGCGCCGTCTGGCTCAATGGGAGATGGGTCAGTTATCGGGAGAACGTCCATTGCGCTCAAACCGATTGCATTGGCGAGCACCTCGGCCTCGGCTTGGTGCGGGCCCCGGTAATAGACCGTGGTGGCTGCGAGGTCATTCACCTTGGCATCCGTTGGCGTTCGGGTTGTGTAGCCCTGAGCAGCGAGCTGTTCAGAGACTTTCGCCGCTGCTCCCGAAGTCCGAGTGCCATTGCCAACCCTGACCGTCAACTCCTGAGGCGACTTCACGACAACAATCGGGGCGGCGGCTGTACTCCTAGTCGACGCGATCACCGTCGTAGTAGGTGTGGTCGTAGAAGTAGTAGATGCAGAAGGGCTGGTCGTGCTGCTCGTTGCAACTGAACTACTGCGTTCGACTGTAGTCGTAGGGAGTGCATCGGCATCTTGGCTTCGGATCCCGGGGAATCCTGCAATTGCAAACCCGACAACGGCCGAAATGCCGATTGCAAGTACCCACAAACCCTTCTCGCCACGCTGCTGCATAGTGGCGAAGTTTAGGGCATCACAGATGGGCTTCCCCACATGCTCTGGGCAAATTGAGAACACAATTTGTCGAGTTCAGCCGCACAAGACTGAAACCCGATCGAACTCCCGCGATAGGGGTCAGCAACATCAAGATCCTCTGAGGACAGCACTCCATGAGCAGTGCGTCCCTCATTCAGAGCCTCAATCCACTCCTCAAGATCCAGATCACCCCTGGGACCAACGTTCCGAGACCGTCTCACAATCTCTGGAAGAGTGAACGTGCGGCGGAACAAGCCAGTCTGGCCATCCACAGCCCTGGGAATATGCGCTGCCTCCATCGTGAGGACTAGATCAGCATGTTCATCTAGATCAGCTAAGGGCTTACTCAAGTGATTAGACAGATCAAGCCCGTACGCTGCAAGCGCCGTAACTGAACCGGAGGCTGCTGGCATATTTGGCCGAGCGAGGACGCCTGCCGATGACACCTCAACTGCAACTCCTCGCTGCTCTGCTTCACGTTGCAGCAGTAGTTCAGCCATCGGCGAACGACAAATATTTGCAGTACACACAACCAATATTGACTCAGGCAAGTTGTTCCAGATACCAAGAATACGTGTCTTCAATTCCTTGGTGGAGTGGGATCGAGGCATGCCAGCCAAGCGCGTCGAGCCGGCCTGAGTCGAGCAGTTTGCGAGGGGTTCCGTCTGGCTTGGAGGAGTCAAACACGATCTGCGCTTCGGGGTAGACGATTTGCCCAATTACTCGGGCAAGATCACCGATCGAGATTTCTTTGCCAGCACCGACGTTGATCGGACCGGGGTCATTGAAGTGATCCAGCAGGAACATGCAGGCGGCAGCAAGGTCATCTACGTGTAAGAACTCCCGCAGAGGCGTTCCGGAACCCCAGATGGCCACGGACTCTGCCCCGGTCAGTTTTGCTTGATGGAAGCGTTGAATCATTGCCGGGAGCACATGGCTTGACTCGGGATCGAAGTTGTCGTTGATGCCATACAAATTGGTGGGCATCGCAGAAATAAAGTTGCACCCGTACTGGGTTCGGTAGGCATCGCACATCTTGATCCCAGCGATTTTTGCAATCGCATAGGCCTCGTTGGTGGGCTCAAGTGGGCCAGTCAGCAACTCGTCCTCAGTGATGGGTTGCGTGGCTAGGCGTGGATAGATGCATGAACT
>CAFAAQ010000038.1_pt1 | contig 11107 bp, 7 predicted proteins | sample 7267631 | NCBI WGS metagenome assembly CAFAAQ01 (sample SAMEA6813990, study PRJEB35770) | uncultured Actinomycetes bacterium | biome: Freshwater; feature: Freshwater reservoir; material: water | place: Czech Republic | collected 2017-08-18 | depth 30m m | reverse complement strand
AGGAATCAGCCACCTTGGCGCGCATTCGCCGTTGCGAATCCCGCGGCAACTACTCCATTGTCAGCGCCTCAGGCCGCTATCGCGGCGCCTATCAGTTCGACTTCACTACTTGGCGTGGCATGGGCGGCTCAGGCGATCCAGCGGCAGCATCGCCCTCGGAACAGGACTACCGAGCGCTCCTGCTGCTTCGTTTGAGGGGCACGCGTCCATGGCCAATTTGTGGCAGATAGACACCATGTTCGGAATCGATCCACCGAATCATTTGCTGACGGTTTTCCTGCACTGCTGTCGCCCCGACTATGGTCACGATGTCATGAATGGCCGAGATAGAGGAATGCCGTGAACGCTCGTCTTCGTTTGCCCTTGCTGTTAGTTGTAACTGCCCTTGTGGCATTTGGATGCAGCACACAAGAGGCTTCTAAGCCCGCCTTTACGGGCGATATCGCAAAAGGAAACCCCGTTGCAGCCGAGACTCCGCTGAGTTCGGCTTCGGGGGATGCGCCCGAGCCCATCGGACTTGATCCTGTGGGTGATGCGGAGTTGCAGGCAGCCCTTGAAGGGACCCCACCCGGCTGTGAAGTGCTCACTACTCGTTCCTGCCTGCTGCCCTTCCCAAGCGACGCCTACACGGTTGCGGACATCACTACGGGCACTGGCCGGCGGGTAAGCATTCCTGATGGCCTACTCGAGAACGTAGATGGCGAAGCCCTAGATCCAACAGAGTGGAACCGGAACGACGGGTTCAGCCCCTCGACCCCAATTCTGGTTCACATCCCAGGAATCGACCCATCCAAGACTGCCCTACCAGTAGAGACAAATATTGGCTTCTCGACCACGGCCGATTCGGCCACCGTTATCGTGGATCTTGATAGCGGCCAGCTGGTTCCGCACTGGGCGGAGATGGACCTTCGGGCCGAGAATGATATTGACCGAGCCCTGATCCTTCGGCCCGCAACCTCGCTCATCGAGACTCACCGCTTTGCGGTGGCACTGCGAAATATCAAAGGCACAGACGGTCAAACGTTGCCAGCTCCTATCGGGTTTCGGGTGTTGCGAGATAACAACCCCACATCAAATCCGGTCATCGAGGAACGTCGTAATGAGTTTGAAGCAATATTTGCTGAAGAAGCCGCGGTCGGAATCAACCGAGCCGACCTGTATCTGACTTGGTACTTCACTGTTGCTTCCGCCGACACTCTGGCGGGCCGCATGCTCTCCATGCGTGACGATGCGTTTGGTCAATTGAATGGCCAGTCACCCACATTTGCAGTGACAGGAACCCGAACTACCGACTTGCAAAAGGGTATCGCCAAAGTCGTCACCGGCACTTTTGAAGTGCCGCTCTACCTTGACAACGGCGGCGCACCGGGCAGCCGCATGACCTACAGCCCACTCAACGGCGATCCAGTCTCCGACGCAACCTACACCGCCGAATTCACTTGCACGGTGCCCGAGGCGGCAGTTGCAAATGGTGAGGCCGTGCCAGTTGTCTATGGCCACGGTCTTCTTGGATCCTCGGAAGAAGCTGCATCAACTTCGGTGCAACGAACTGCTGCTGCAAACAACTCCTTGTACTGCGCGACCAGTTGGATTGGCCTAGCTGCGGAGGATATTGGTTTTGCATCGCAGGCTCTTTCGGATATCAACCTGTTCCCCTCAATTCCTGATCGACTGCAACAGAGCATGCTCAACACGCTGTATCTCGGGCGGTTGATGATTCACCTTGATGGCCTCGGGAATGCCCCTGAGTTTCAGAGCAGTTCTGGTGCCAACATGATCAACACTGACTCGGCCTACTTCGACGGCAACAGCGAAGGCGGCATCATGGGCGGAGCCGTAACCGCCGTGGCCCAGGACTGGACCAATGCCGTGCTCGGGGTGACCGGTATGAACTACTCAACCCTGCTTCAGCGCAGCGTTGACTTTGATCGATTCGCTTCAATTTTGCGTGAGGCATACCCCAACGCATTGGATCAGCAACTGGCTTTTGGCCTGATTCAGATGCTCTGGGATCGTGGTGAGACCAGCGGCTATGTGCAGCACTTGACTGATCGTGCTTATGAGCGCACGCCTGCCCATGCAGTGATCCTTGACGTCGCGTTCGGTGATCATCAGGTAGCACCGATTACTGCACAGAACATCGCTCGCACCTTGAAGATGCCGATCTATAAGCCAACGCTTTCCGCAACCTCTGCTCCGCTTGGAGTTCAGCCGTTCTGGTTCTGGAATCTTCCTGGCATCCGCAAGTTCCCGTATGAGGGTTCGGCCCTCGTGTTTTGGGATTCAGGAACCATGGCACCGCCGAGCGGCAACATCACACCCATCATGAGTGAGCGATGGATTGCAGAGTGCAGCGGTGAGAACGCCGGAAACGCCGATTCCGCATTGTGCGCAGACCCGCATGAGGATCCTCGTCGGCAGCCAGCCGTCATGAAGCAGAAGTTGGCCTTCTTCCAGCCGAAGGGCAAGGTCACCAATGTCTGCGCTGAGCAAGCCTGTGTCTCTACTCCAAGTGATGAACTGGGTTACTGAGCCAGCGGCTTACTGCTCAACTGTAAAAATTAAGAGGTCCTCTGCGAGTACCTCTCGGAGTTGCTGAGCGAGCGCACCGCGCAAGGTTGTTCGTGTCATCCGAAACGGCCCAGCATGAAGCGTTTCTCCTAGCTGCGTGGCAACTTGAGTTGCCCGAGCCACTACCTGCTCGGGAGCTACTACCTCATCCAAGAACCCAGCCTGCAGGGCTTCTTGGGGTGAGTGCACATGGGCAAGTTGAATAGCTTGGGTAAAGAACCGAGGAGAGAGGCGATCGCGGCACACCTCGGCAGCAAAAGCGGGGACAGGCATTCCGATGCGTACCTCATTCAGCCCAAGTTTGTAGGGGCCCTCGGCGCCGATTCGGATATCCGCGCAGCACAGCAAAATCCCGCCCATTGCCAACGCATGGCCTGTGACCGCAAGTACAACAGGTCGTGAGAATTCAAAGATCCGAATCCCAAGCTCGGCACCTCGACCAAGCAACTCTCGAGCTTGCTCAGGCCCACTAGTCATGACTGCAAGATCAAAACCCGCAGAGAATTTCCCATCCCGCCCGGTAATGACAACTGCAAGTGCGCCATCTGACTCGACACGGTCCAAGGCCAACTCAATCCCGCCGAGGGTGTCATGGGAAAGTGCATTGGCTTTGCCATCATCCACAGTGATTATTGCGGTCTGCTCGACTAGGGAATAGGTCACTGAGTCAGAAGTGTGCTCCGCCTGAGTGGGTGCTGCTGGAGTATCAGTCATGTCCGAACCGTAGGAGGAACTTCTGCCTCGGTCCAACCCCTGCTGAGAATTCTGAATGCTTGGCCGGTGTGAACAGTGGTCTGCGGCGTTTCATGCGCGAAAGTAGGGACTCCCTGAACCGCAATTTTTACACACATGCACTCGACAAGATCAGATACGCGAGATTTCATCCTGATGGCTGGCCCGGATGGCCCGCGCCTGCCGGCCGTTCCGGCCCTCGATGGGCTGCGCGGTTTGGCGGTGGCTGCAGTCGTTCTGTATCACGCCGAATTTAAGGTGATGATCGGCGGGTACTTAGGGGTTTCGACCTTTTTCACACTCTCCGGATTCTTGATCACGACACTGTTGATCAACGAGTCGGCACGCAACGGAAGTGTTGCCCTTGGAGCATTTTGGGGCAGGCGATTCCGCAGGCTCTTGCCGGCATCGCTGGCCACCCTGGCCCTAGTGGCAACTCTCTTTGCTTGGCTCGTGGCTACGGCAGATCAACGGGCAACTATGCAAGGAGACATCCTCGCATCGGTGTTCGATGTGGCCAACTGGCACTTCATTTTTCAGGGTGCCTCATATGGTGATCTATTTGTTGCCCCTTCGCCGGTGCTTCATTTTTGGAGCCTGGCGATTGAAGAGCAGTTCTATTTGGTTTTTCCCGTCCTGTTGGTCCTTCTCTGGCGGGTAAGTAAGGCACGGTCACGCGTCATTGGACTGACGCTCGCTGCTCTGGCGCTCTGCTCCGCTGCGCTGCCATTTGTATTTACGATGTCCAAGGATCGGATCTACTTTGGCACCGATACTCGTGCTGCCGAATTGCTGCTTGGTGGGGTTCTAGCAGTGGTTCTCTCCCGGGAGCCGGTTCGTCGCAAACTAGCTCTGGTTGCGCACTGGAGGGTGGGTCTGGGTGTGCTTGGTGCCGCATTGCTGTCTCTACAGATCTACTGGTGGTGGACGCTTCCACAGGCAAGCGCATGGTTGTACCGGGGCGGGTTTGCTCTCTATGCATTGATGAGTTGTGTGGTGATTGCCTCGCTAGCCTTGCCACGGTCCCCGCTTCGTGCGGCGTTCTCTATGGGTTGGTTGCGCTGGCTGGGCCTTCGTTCCTATGGCATCTATTTGGCCCATTGGCCAATCTTTCTGGTGGTTCGGCAGGAATTGCCCAGCTGGGGTCGGCTCCCGCAGGCAGTGCTCGCAATTAGCTGCTCGTTGGCTGTGGCCGAAATTTCATTTCGGCTCCTTGAACAACCGGTGCGTTTGCAACGCTGGCCGAGTCGGGACTGGGCAGTGCGAGTCGCTGGTTCTGCGATGGTTGTGGTTGCTCTCTTGGCGCTCATCCCTTGGCCAATTGACGAAGCAGCTAGGAGTACCGACTTTGAGTCCGCCCTAGATGAGTTCAATGCTCGGTCTGCGGCTACGGCTTCTCGATCAACTACAACTCAGCCACCAGCGGAAACTCCTCAGCCTCCAGCAGTGGCAACTGTAGATACCTTTGGAGATTCAACTGCGCTGCTGATGGTGATGGGCATGGCAACGGCCGATGCCAAGTCAACCAAAAGCACTGGTCGAGTCTCTGACATTGGTGGAGATGTTGAGCTGGGTTGCGGGGTGAGTCGCTTCGACATGTTGCGCGTGGAGTTTGATTTGGTGGTGACGGATCAGTGTCGGTCTTGGCCGGATCGGTGGTCGCAGGCTGTGGCTGCAAATCATCCCGATATTGCACAGCTGATTACGGGCGCTTGGGAGGTGCCTGATGTTCGCCTGCCTGGTTCCACAACATGGTCATCGCTCGGGGATCCCGCAGTCGACGAGTTTGTGCGAACTGAGCTCACAACAGCGGTTGACGTTCTCGCAGCCGACGGGGCAATGGTGTTGCTGGTGTTGTGGCCTGAATACGGGCAATGGGCTCAAGAGGGGAAGTCAGAGGCTCTACAGAAGCAGGCTGACCCAGCGCGCATGCGACGGTTGCACGAACTCATGCGCGAGGTTGCAGCGTCCCGGCCGGCAACGGTGAGAGTCCTGGACCTACCTGCGTTTCTTGGGCCCGATCGATTGGCTGACACCAAACTGAGACCCGATGGCCTTCACATCAAGGTAGAAGAAACTACCGAGTTGTATGCCAATGGCCTGAGCGACGAGATCTACAGCATCTACCGTGACTGGTGGCTCCAGAACAAAGCCGAACCAGCTTCGGGAGGGTGACTCGCAGCTGATTTTGCTGGGCGCCTGAGCAGTCCAGTTCGGCGCGCAAGGCTGTTGCGCCGTAGCTTTGCGCAGTGATCCTCCTTGATGTTGACGCCGTATCGGCGAGTCGCCCCGGCCGGCCGCTGTTTGCGGATGTCTCGTTTACAATTTCTGATTCGGACCGACTGGGGGTGGTCGGCCTGAATGGCTGCGGAAAATCCACACTGCTCGGCATTATTGCTGGCACGGGTGAGCCTGAGTCCGGGTTGGTGCGCCGAGGTAAGGGCGTACGTATTGATGTGTTGGCTCAAGATCCGCAGCTTCCTGCTGGGACTGTTCGCCAAGCCGTGATTGCCGGATTTGAAGAAGCAGAGTGGGAAGCAACTGCAGTAGCTGACCGCTTAGGTCTTGGTCCGCTGATGGATCAGGACGTGAGCAGTTTGTCCGGCGGACAGGCCAAGCGTGTGGCTTTGGCTCGCGCGCTCGTCACTGAGACTGATCTGCTGATTCTGGATGAGCCGACAAACCATCTGGATATTGACGCGATTGCTTGGCTTGAGGATCGCCTCGCAGCGCATCGTGGCGGCCTGGTTTTGGTTACGCACGATCGCCATTTTCTGGATCGGATCACCACTCGCGTCTTGGAACTCGATCGCGGAAAGGGCTACACGCACGAGGGCGGATACGGCGCCTATCTCGAGGGCCGGGCTCAGCGAGAGGAACATGCTGCAAAGGCTGAACAGACTCGTAAGAATCTTGCTCGCACTGAACTTGCTTGGCTACGCCGCGGTGCGCCGGCGCGAACCTCAAAACCTAAAGCTCGGATTGAGTCAGCGACTGCAATCGTGACGGGCCGCGCCGAGGCAGCGGCCCGAAGCGGTGAGCTTCCGCTTCATACTGGAGTGCCTCGCTTGGGGGACCGAGTCATTGAGCTTCATCAGGTCTCGCATGGGTATGGCTCGGGAGAGGACCTGTTTAACAAGGTTGAACTGCTGCTAGATAATCGCGAGCGCTTGGGAATCGTTGGACCAAACGGAACCGGAAAATCTACGCTGCTCGACATCATCTCAGGAAGATTGAAGCCCCGGACAGGCTCGGTAGATGTGGGCTCGACTGTGCGAATTGGCTACTACGACCAGAAGGGTCGCGAACTTGATCCGAAGCAGCGCGTACGTGATGCCGTAACCGGCGGCCATGGTGAGGCTGACTGGAGTGACACGGCTCTCATGGAGGCCTTCTGGTTTGACGGGGATGCACAGTGGGCTCCAATTGGCTTGCTCTCCGGTGGGGAGCGTCGGCGTCTGCAGTTATTGCTGACACTCGCCGAGCGCCCGAATGTGCTGCTACTCGATGAGCCGACCAATGATCTAGATCTTGACACCCTGCGTCAGCTCGAGGACTTTCTTGAGGAGTGGCCGGGCGCCCTAGTAGTGGTCAGCCACGATCGTGCATTCTTGGAACGCACCGTGGCAGATGTGATTGTGCTTGATGGTGCAGGGACAGCTTCTCGTCGCCCTGGTGGATATGCGGCCTACGAGGATGAGCGTCGAGCGACACGAGGCTCGGGCCGGCGCCTTTCGGCCACTGGTGCTTCAAGTCATGCAACGGGAGCATCAGATGGTGCAGATTCAGCAGAGAGTGCCGGAGAGAGTTCTGGAGAGGGAGTTTCAGCAGCCAAGCCGCAGCGGAGCGCCTCTACGGTTCGCCATCAACTCACCAAGGCAGAAAAAGCGCTTGCAGCGGCACAGAAGCGGGCTGCGGTGCTGAACGATCAACTCGTTGCCGCTGCTGAGAGCGGTGATCATGTGGCATTGGCCTCACTAGGGACCGAGCTTGAGTCTGCAGAGCAGCTCGTGGCAAGCAAGGAAGAGGCCTGGCTAGAACTCGCTGGCGAGGCTGAAGACCTCGGCCTCAAGACCTGATCGACTTGTCACCGGAGCCGGTTGGGGCTGCGAGATTCACTTCCCGATGGTCAACCCGGATGATTTTGGTCGATAGTCGACCATAAACGTCCGGGTTGGATCCGGTCATGTGGTTAGGGCACTCGCACGCGGTTGGGTCCGGCCATGCGGTTAGATTGCGCCGCCAGTACCGGGTTTCTTTGGCTTGAATGCATGCTCGATCAGGTCTTGGCTAAAGCCCGAGGACGACTCACCAAACATGGCATATCGGTAGAGCGCAGTGCGGAAGACCCCCGAGAGTGCAGTGGAGAACACGCTCACCAAGAGAATCCAGATCACCATCAAGATGCCCCCGAGCAGTCCAACTGGCCAGAATCCGGTTGAGGTGCCAATAAAAATGATGCCACCGCACACCAGGATGCCCGCAAACATCGCTAGGAACGAGATCAACCCGATGGCTCCATTCCCGACGACGTTCTCGCCCCAAGTGCGCTTGAATGCTGCACCTGAGCGAGTCAAGGCTTCTTTCACGCCGACTCCCTCAATCACCAAGATTGGAAGGACGAGCATGGTGACAAGCGTCCAAGCCACGCCAACTAGTCCGACCACGATCTTGCCGATGAACCCAGCTCGCTCCTGAATTGCTTGGAGCACAATCGAAACCGTCGCGCTGATGATTGCCCAAGGCAGGATGTGCCCCGCATTTTTCCAAGCACCCTGCAAAGAGGATTTAAGCGTTGGATTTCCGCCAGTCATGCGCTCATTCGCCGCCAGAATCAGAGCGCTCTGAAAGAAGATCGTAATGTAGGCCACAATCAGATAGGCAAAGAACAAAGCGATATAGCCGGGAAGCGCCAGAGTTGTCCCGCCAGCAGTTGTGGAACTTGAAGATGTAGCGGCTCCCTCGCTGCTGCTGAGCGAGAGCGCTGCGATGGCAAAAAATGGGGTAACGAAAATCAGTGATGCAACTGCAGAGATTGCCGGAAGGGCAATCAACTCCTTGTCCTCTCGGAGGACCTGCCAAGAGGCTTTTGTTAGGGCTAACGAACGCGAGAAGGTTCCCATGACGGACACCCTACCTGTGGGGCGAGCGAATAAAGCACAAGAATTCCGAGTAAACTCCTAGTCTTATGAGCCTCGATACGCCCCCAACGAGTCCCTTTGCCCCCGAAGAGTCGAAGAATTCCGATTCTGTCAGTACCGGTGACGTCGTCATGAAGGTCAGTTCTGAGGCTCTTGCCACTGTTCGAGATATTCGCGCTGCCGAACCTGACCCTTCGGCGCTGGCTTTACGTGTAGCGATCACCGGAACCAAGGGTGTGGAGTACACCTATGACCTGTCTTTTGAGGAGATCGACTCAGTCGATGAGGACCATGTTCGCTACACCGTTGAGGACCTGACTGTCGTGATTCCAACCGATTCGGTGGAGCTGCTTCGGGGAGCGGAGCTCGACCTGCCGAAGTCCGCAGGCCAAGGTGGCTTGGTGATCCGCAACCCCAATCGCGCCGATCCTTTGGCAAACATAAATATTGAATTGACTGGCGATGTTGCAGACAAGGTCACGCAACTCTTAGAGGCCAGTATTAACCCGATGCTGGCCGCTCACGGCGGGTTCGCCACGCTGGTTGGTGTAGACGAGAAGAACAACGTCTACCTGACCATGGGCGGAGGTTGTCAAGGCTGTTCTGCTAGTGCCGCAACCCTGACTCAGGGCATTCAGCAGAGCATCCGAGAGAACATCCCCGAGGTTGCAGAAGTGATCGACGCGACAGACCACGCCTCGGGAGAAAACCCCTTCTATAGCTAGGAATCAGCAAGCGCTAGGAATCAGCCGAACGGGATTGTCCCGCCGCAGAGCGACTCCAAGCAAGGACTTCATCCACAATGCCGTCTGCATCAAGGCCAAGCTTGGCCAGAATGGTGTCGGGCTTGCCTTGTGGCAGATGCACTGTCGGCACGCCAAGCACTCTGACCGAAGGACCATCGGTAGGTGCGAGTTGGGATAGCGAGTCGGCCACAGATGCGCCGATTCCGCCATCACGTAGGCCGTCTTCAATCGTGATCACTAAACGATGACCAGCGGCGTCTTCAAGCATCTCAGGGTCAAGTGGCTTGACGACGCGGGGGTCCCAGACGGTCGCACTAATTCCCTGTTGTTCAAGGCGTGTAGCGGCTTCTTGCGCTGCTTCCAACATCTTGCCCACACCAATGAGACACACGTCCTGGCCAGCCCGAACCCGGCGAGCCGCGAGTCCGGAACCTGTGGTGGTTTGGCCCTCTGGCGGCATGGTCTTTGAGTAGCGAATGGCTGAGGGTCCCTCGGTGCAGAGCTCAAGCGCATCGTGAAGCATCTGCGCTACCTCGGCGTAATTCGAGGGAGCAAAGATTGTGCAGTCGGGCACCTTTGACAACAAGACCATGTCCAGCACGCCATGGTGCGAGGGGCCGTCGTCTCCGGTGATTCCCGCTCGATCAAGTACAAACACCACGGGCTGGTTGTGCATCCCAACGTCAAGGTTGACTTGGTCAATAGCCCGGGTCAGGAAGGTGGCATACAGGGCCACCACTGGCCTTAACCCACCCATTGCCATGCCCGCTGCCGAGGTCACTGCATGTTGTTCGGCGATCCCGACGTCAAACATACGGTCTGGGAAGGCTTCAGCAAACGGAAGGAGTCCAGTGGAGTCGGGCATAGCAGCAGTAATCGCTACGAGTTCTGGGTGGTTGGCACCCTCAACCAAGATGGCGTCCGAAAACGCCGCTGTATACGACCCATTCTTGAGTTCCGACAGATCGTGCATGTTCTTGATCGGATCGTTCTCTGCAGGTGCGTAGCCTCGACCCTTTTGGGTCAAACAATGCACCACTACTGGGCCGTCTATCTTTGACGCGTTTCTGAATGCCTCTTCAAGAGTTGCTAGGTCATGGCCATCGTAGGGGCCGAGGTACTTGACCCCGAGTTGCTCAAAAAATGCCGGCGGTTCGAACATCTCTCGAATTGCAGCCTTGGCTCCGTCTACGCCTTTTTCTAGGTAGGCGCCAAGCGGCAGATCGGCGATGAGTCGCTCAACTCGAGCGCTGTTTTTGCGGTAGGTGGTCGAGGAACGCAGCTTGGCCAAGCTTTCGCTCAGACTCGATGCTGTTGGAGCGTAGGAACGACCGTTGTCGTTCAAGATGATGATGGCTTTACGTCCCGAATGACCCAGGTTATTGAGACCCTCGTAGGCCATCCCGCCCGTAAGGGCACCATCTCCGAGAACTCCGATGACCTGACGGTCCTTCTCGCCATTGAGGTGCAGCGCAGTTGCTAGGCCGTGGGCGTAAGACACCACTGTTGATGCATGGCTGTTTTCAACCCAGTCGTGGTCCGATTCTGAACGGCTCGGGTAACCCGATAACCCACCTTCTTGGCGCAGGGTGTCAAAATCTTCGCATCTGCCAGTCAGCATTTTGTGAACGTAGGCCTGGTGGCCGGTATCCCACAGCAGGATGTCATGTGGCGAGCGAAAAACGCGATGCAGCGCAAGGGTGATTTCTACGGCACCAAGATTCGAACCAAGGTGGCCGCCGTGGGTGTTGACGCGATCAACAATGAACTCACGGATCTCTGCGGCAAGCAACTCAAGTTGTTGCCCATCTAGAACTGTGAGGTCCGCCGGTCCATGAATCGAGTCCAGCAAATGTGAAGAAGTATTTTCCATGGCTTATCAACAACTTACTGCCGAAACGACTGCACGTCATGTCT
>CAFAAQ010000037.1_pt1 | contig 11433 bp, 12 predicted proteins | sample 7267631 | NCBI WGS metagenome assembly CAFAAQ01 (sample SAMEA6813990, study PRJEB35770) | uncultured Actinomycetes bacterium | biome: Freshwater; feature: Freshwater reservoir; material: water | place: Czech Republic | collected 2017-08-18 | depth 30m m | reverse complement strand
GCCCTGTTTGAGTAATTCGGGTTGTTTGCAGAGCTAGTTAGAGATGCCATCCGTGGAAGTCTCCGTCCGGCCTGCTCTAGTCCAGCGATACGAGGTACTGCAGCACTGCGATGGCGCTCAGTCCATCCAGAACCATGTTCTCGGAAACGATTTGCCGGAGACGCGAAGGTGAGACCCAGTCCACACGCTCTGCCTCATCTGAGAACGCGGGCCCAACCTGTTCGCCGCCCTCGGCTGCAAAAACCCAAAACCGCTGCGTTGACTGCCCGGCATTCGGGTTGAAGTATTGCAACAGACGCATAGGGCCTGGTGACCATCCGGACTCCTCAATGCATTCGCGGCGAGCAGCGTCCTCTGGGCTTTCGCCTTCTTCGATCATCCCGCCCGGGACTTCGAATCCCCATTGATTGCTCAAGAAGCGGTGTCTCCACATAAGCATGACTCCCCGGTCGGGGTCGCTCACGATCACCCCTGCGGCGTCGAGCGAAGAAATCGCGTGATGCTCGTAGCGCCGGCCGCCGGGCGTCTCTACGTCTATCAGTGAGAGTGTGATCCATGGACTCTGGTACACCTCTCGCTGCCCGTGAACTGTCCACTCCATAGTTGTCCCCGCCCTTCAAGTGCCGCTCACTGCAACCTGCAACCTGCGACCTGCGACCGAGGCCCACTAGGGCATCGCTCACCCGATCCCCGCGTGCCGACAGACTAGGGGGATGCGTGCTGCCCCTTCGACCACTGCTGTGCAAGCGAGCATTCATGCCCACGAGAGTTCCGTACCTGCCGAGCAGCGCAAGGCTGACGGGGTGCATTACACGCCGGCTGTGCTCGCACGGTTTTTGGTTGAGCAGGCAATTGCGACACTCGATTATGTGCCGCAACAGATCTGTGACCCGACATGTGGTGCTGGTTCATTTCTGCTCGCTGCAGCTGATGCCCTTGCCGACCGGGGCGTGGCTGTCCAAGAGATTGTTGAGCAGCGACTGTTCGGTGGAGAGATCGACCCGCAAGCTGGAGCGCTGGCTCAGGACTCGCTTCGTGCCTGGGCCGAGCAGCGTATTGGCCGCGTGGCGGGGTCTCGGTTATGCCCGCAGATTGCAGTGGGCGACATGTTGCTGCGAACACCGGAGTCTTGGGTGGGTAGAAGCCCTAAAGGCTGGGACCTAGTCATTGGGAATCCACCATTTCTCAGTCAACTTGCAACTCGTACTTCTAGAAGTTCCGCCGTTCGACAGGCTGTGCAGCAGCGTTTCGGTGAGATTGGGGTCTACGCAGATTCTGCCTCGTTGTTTTTGCTTGGTGCCCTAGACATGGTCTGCGAGGGGGGAGTGGTTGTCATGGTTCAGCCACAGTCCTTTTTAGCAACCCGCGACACGGCAGCGGTGCGGTCATCCTTGCTTGGTTCCGCACACCTGCGGGGAATCTGGGCAAGCCAGGCTGAATTCTTTGAGGCATCCGTGCGGGTCTGTGCGCCCGTGCTTCAGCGCTCAGTAACCGGCGACTCCCGAGTAGTTCAGTCGACCCAGTCCGCACAGGCCGCACAGTCAGCCCAACCAGCCCAACCAGCCCAAGCAGCCCAGTCGGTTCAGGTTTGGTGGGGCGGCAAGCCCAACGACCTTGGTAACACCGAGCAGTTTGTTGAGCAACAGCCGCTTCCTGGGGACTCTTGGGGTCCGCTCTTTGCACGTGCGCATGGCTTGCCATCGGTGAATTCAACTGCAGGCCCGCGACTCGGCGAGGTTGCCACCGCAACAGCGGGGTTTCGTGATGAGTTCTATGCATTGCTCGACTCCTCGGTGGACCTTGGTCAGTCTGGACCTCAACTCCTTTCTCGTGCTCAGGCTTCGCCGCTGATCACTGTTGGCATGATTGACCCTGGCAGCCACAGCTGGGGCCTGCAGGCGCGCCGGTTCGGTGGTCGCAAGCAACTCGCTCCCGCAGCTGATATGGCCGCTTTAGAGAGATTGCAGCCTCGTATCGCTGAATGGGCCCGGGCCAGACAGGTGCCAAAAGTCCTCGTGGCTACTCAGACCCGAATTGTGGAAGCGGTTGCTGACCCCGAGGGAAGATTGATCCCCGTCACTCCAACCATCAGCGTTGAACCGCGAAACACCAATCGCCCTCAAGAGTCCGTGTGGCACCTAACTGCAGCACTGTTGGCTCCTCCAGTTTCGGCCCGAGCCCTTGCGACGCATCTTGGTGCAGGACTGTCCTCGGGTGCTTTGCGGTGGTCGGCGCGGTCAGTGCTACAGGTGGAACTCCCCATCGATGAAACTCGCTGGGCTTCTGGGGCAGTTCTCGCTCAGAAACTCGCTAGCTGTGACCAAACTGATCGGCCAATGAACCTTGCCGAGCTCGGCAAGGTCATGTGTGCGGCCTACGAGATTGACTCAACTGATGCAGTCTTCGGATGGTGGTTGGAATTAGCCCTGCGCGCAGCGAAGCCATGAGTGACACCACCGCTACACCGATTTTGTTCGTTCCGCTTGACCAAAAGGGTAAGCATTGTGAGACAATGAACTGATCATCAGGAGTGGCCCCTCGGGGTCCGGCAACCTGGGACGGACACCCAAGGTGCCTTCTCGCTTCGGCGAGGATGTGGCAGACCGCGCAGGTTCGCAACCAAGTGTCCGAAGTGTTCCGCTCGCGCGGAACCTCTCAGCTGTCGACCTCCGCACTATGCCAAAGTCCACAGATTCGATATGAGTTCAAGCTCGTGACTTCCTTACCCGCACAACCGAACCGTCCGGACAAGCGCCCGCCAACTGGCGCGTGGCAACCCGGCCATGCCCTTGGTGGCCGGAAGTTCCACTCCGTGGTTGACGGACGCAGTTTTCAGTTGGACTGTGGCCAGCCCCTCCACAAGGTTGATCTTGCCTACGAGACTTGGGGGCGTCTGAACGATTCGGCCTCGAATGCTGTGCTCATCTGCCACGCTCTGACTGGTGATAGTCACGCGGCGGGACGAGCAGTGGACGGCCACCCAGTGGCTGGCTGGTGGGAGCCGCTCATTGGGCCAGGGCTGGCAGTCAACACTGATGAACTTTTTGTGGTCTGCATCAACGTGCTTGGTGGGTGTCAGGGCTCGACGGGACCAGCCTCGCTTGACCCGGCCACGGGCCGGCCCTACGGCTCCTCCTTTCCAGTTGTGACCATCCACGACATGGTGCGCACGCAGGCATCACTCGCAGATGCCCTTGGTGTGCACAAGTGGCGTTGCGTTCTCGGTGGTTCCATGGGAGGCATGCAGGCCCTTGAATGGTCGATCATGTACCGAGAACGAGTTGGCTCGATGGTCCTAGCCTCGGCCACTGCTCAGGCCTCTGCGCAGCAGATTGCTTGGAGTCATATCGGCCGAAGCGCCATAGAGGCCGACCCCGGCTTTCAGGGCGGAGATTATTACGAGGCAGGGGAAGGCAACGGGCCGCATCGCGGGTTGGCCATTGCCCGCATGGCGGCGCAAGTTACCTATCGCACCGATCAGGTGTTTTCGGAGCGATTCTCTAGGCGTAGTGCCGATCCTGTGGACTTCACTACTACCCACAGCTTCGACGTAGAGAACTATCTTGAATATCAAGGTGAAAAGCTCGTGGACCGTTTCGATGCCAATAGCTACATACGCTTGAATCGCTCGATGGACTTCCATGACATTGGACGCGATCGCGGCGGAGTTGCCGCAGCGTTCAGTCGCGTTCTCGCTCCGGCTCTGGTCGCTTCAGTGACCTCTGACACCCTGTACCCACCCGTGCAGCAGCGACTCTTGCATCAGGGTCTGCTCGAGGCAGGTAGTGGTAGCAAGTGGCTCGAAATTGATTCCCCACACGGCCATGATGGGTTCCTCATCGAGACCGCCCAGTTGTCCTCGCCAATTGCACAGTTTCTTGAGGAGCACGCATGACCACCGAACCCACGCCCGAGAATGCACTACAGCCGGAGACCTTGGCGATTCGCTCTGGTCGAAGTGCCAATGGTTCCTCCTTGGCGCCTGTTCTGTGGGCCACATCCACCTTCGTGACCCCGACTGTTGAAGAGGGTCGAAAGATGGCCACGGCAGTAGGCGCGGCGCAGTTCTATACCCGCTATGGCAACCCCACAGTGAACGCATTTGAAGAGGCGATCGCTGAACTCGAGGGTGCCGAGGCCGCACGAGCGTTTAGCTCGGGGATGGGTGCAATTGCGGCAGTAGTGCTTGGGTTGTGCTCCAAGGGTGATCACATTGTGAGTCAGCATCAGTTGTATGCAGGTACGCAGATGCTTCTGCAATCAGTATGTCCACGCTTTGGAATAGACGTGAGCTTTGTTGATTGCGCCGACCCAGAAGCCTGGCGTGCGGCAGTTATTCCCGGACGCACCATGTTGCTGCTAGCCGAGACCCCAGCAAATCCGCGTCTCGACCTTGTGGATTTGGAACAGCTTGCTGCAATCCCAGGTCCGATGAAGGCAGTTGATTCGACCTTTGCAACTCCGCTCTCTCAGCGTCCCTTGGACTTCGGGATCGACCTCGTCATGCACTCCGCAACCAAAGCAATCGGCGGCCACAACGACATCACACTCGGAGTAGTAGCCGGCACTCGTGAATTGATGGATTGGATCTGGGGTTTCGCCGTGCTGCAGGGCGCTAATGCTGCGCCCTTTGATGCGCTCGGTGGGCTGCGAGGATTGCGAACCCTTGACGTGCGCCTGCGTCAACAGACGGCCACTGCTGAGCGCCTTGCGGTCCTGTTCGAGGCAGAGGATTCCGTGACCGAGGTTCGTCATCCAAGCTTGGCCTCTCACCCTCAGTTTGCACTTGCGCAGAAGCAGCTGCGCCATAGCGGAGGTTTGCTCACCATTGACCTTGCAGGTGGGTTTGAGGCCGGGAAGAGCTTTGTTGAATCCACCCAGATTTGTCAGCTTGCGACCTCGTTGGGTGGTCCAGAAACGCTCGTGACCCATCCTGCTTCGACTACCCATGTGAACCTGCTGCCAGAAGAGCTTGCAGCAGCAGGGATCACGCCAGGGACGGTTCGCGTTTCTGCAGGACTAGAAGCGACTGAGGACGTGGCAAAAGACCTACTACGTGCGCTTGGCAGCACGCTATGAGTGCAACCGTTCTGTTGCATCAGTTCGTTGGGACCCTGAGCACCACAGTGTTGGGGGCTGAAGGCGCAGATCCCGGCTCTCGCCTCTCTATGGCCATAGCTGGGCTGTTGTTGCTCGCTGTTATCGTCACCATTGCGACGGTCATTTTTTGGCGTGTCACGCGGCCCGACTAAGCGTTAGATCAAGTGCTCGCTCGTTTCGCTGGGATGCAGGAAACGCGAGTCGCCTTGGCTAGTCGATCAGTGATGCTGCTGTTCCGATGAGCCTGGCGATGTTGTCCGCTGTCATGGTTCGAAGTCGGGCGGAAGGCACGGATTCGATCCAGCCCCGAAGTTCGCTGGTGTTGAAGTCACTCGGTAGTTCGAGTTCAGGCAAGGTCACCTGGCCGTTGCGCGTTGAGAGCAGGTAGACAATGTCGAAGAGCGCCTTCGCCGGGGTAGCGAGACCGGCGCGGATGCCGGATCCACCTTCGAATCCTCCGAAAAGGTCGGGGTGGATGTGGTGGATCTCGTACCGTCCGAACCTCGTCTCCACGGTCTTCGCCCGGTCCAAGGATGTGGCGAAGACATCGCGTGGGATCTGCTCGATCATCCCGTGACGCGACAGTGCACTCCAGCCTGAGATGTAGCTGGGGTATGGGTTCGTCAGGACTGGGAGTAGGACCGCCGGATCGGGCGTCTCTGCGCCGATCTGGAAGATGCCATGACGGATCTTGACCAGCAGTCCTGAGTTTGCGAGACGCGCAAGCGCGCCCGCTGCCGTTGGCAGCGAGGTTCTCCAAACAGCTGCGGCTTCGCCGGTGGTCACCACTGGCTTGCCAAGCGCCTGCAGGCGGGAGTACCGATCGACCGCTCTCATGCTTCCCCGATATCTTGGGTTTCGAGTGCGGCGACCTCTTCTAGGTAATCCGCTACTGCCATGCACATCACGTCCCAATCTGATTCCTCGTAGAGCTCCGCTAGCTCGGCGTTGAGGAACGGCGCTACCTCGGTTGTGAAGTTCGCGAACGGTATAGACAGCACCCGTTCTGCTGCCTCCGCTGCGTAGGTGCCATCAAGTCCGGTCACGTCCGTTTGAACTGCTCGGCGTTGGCGGAGAAGCAGATCGAGGTCGAAGATGTCTCGAGCCTTAGTTTCGCTCCGAAGCGCAAGCGCAGCGATCTTCTGCTCGATCGCTGCGGTCTCGCGGTAGTGGTGCACGCTGGGCGCTTGGATTGCGTAGGGCTGGACGATCTCATTCGGTACTACGGCGAACTCGACCTCCTCGCTCTCGCCGCCCCTACCGGAGAACTCGATCTTCGTTCGGATCAGGTCAAGGTGCCCTGAGGCGCTGAGCCCGATTTTCCACCGCAGAGTTGTATCCGTCTGCTTCGTTGCGGACAAGTCGGCGAGCTTTATCTTGGACGACTGCAGAAGTGTCGTGAGCGCAGCGCCGGTGAGCAGTGAGTTGACGGTCTGCGCGACCTGCCAGCTCTTGCGTCCCGAAAAGTCGAGATCGATATCGTTCGAGTATCGGGGGCTGGCGAAGAAGTACCGGATGTTCGCTCCGCCCTTAAGGGTGAACCAATCAGCCTGTCCCTTGCCTAGGACGCGCAGGAACAACAGGTGGAAGGTCTCGATGATCTCAGCCTGACTACGCAGTTCCATCCCATTAACGATACTGATTATTCGCACTAGTAGCAAGTATGTGTATCGTTAATTTCCGGCGAGAAAGTGTCAATTTCACGCTGCCACCGCACCAAATCTCGCAGGGTCAAAAGACCAAATCTCGCAGGGTCAAAAAGACAGCAATACCGGATGTCACTGCACAGTTCGATAGCCTGAGCGAATGGCCGAATTTGATCCCGATGCAATGATCCAGCGTTTTGCCGAGAGAGCCTCCTCAGTCAAACGTCGAAACATCCCTCCGGTAGAGGGGGAAGCACGCAAGGACTTCATCCGGCAGGCAGAGTCGGACTTTCAGGACTTCGCTCTGATTGCCGATGCTGCGGCCACCCTCGAAGATGGGGTTCTGGTCCTGAAGGTGGACCTACGCCCCGAGGCAGAGCGTGGTTAAGGCGGCAGAGCGTGGTTAAGGCGGCAGAGCGTGGCTAAGGATTTCTCTGCGCAGTATGCATCAGCCTGCGAGCAGATCGACGCTGCAAATGCCCAAGATCCAAACACCTTGGAGTATCAGGGCACCTCACATCCCAAGGAACCGCTCCACGCTGCCATGATGACAGCTTGGGTTGAGCGACTTGACCCCGAGGCCGATGAAGCACAGTTGCTTGCAGCGAGGGCTCATCATTTCATGCGGTGGGTGTACCCACGGACGGACTATCCCGCTGGCAGATCCGGCTATTTGCGCTGGCGGTCTCAAGCCAAGAAGCGCCAAGCGGAAGCTGTTGGGGAACTGCTAGTGAACTGCGGCTATTCACCAGAGTTTGTGGCCCGAGTGGGTTGCATTATCCGCAAGGAACAACGAGCCCAGGACCCAGCGGTTCAGACCCATGAGGATGCACTCTGTTTAGTGTTCCTCGATACCCAACTTGATGCTGTCGCCAACAAACTCGGCGATGCTGAGTTAGTCGAGGTCATTGCAAAAACTCTGCCAAAGATGAGTCCGCAAGGGATTCAAGCCACGTCTCAGCTGCACCTTTCCGCTCATGGCGCAGAGTTGGTTGCCCAATCCGTGCAGATCTTTACAAAGAGTTTGTCCTCTAAGGGGGATCTCTAGGCAGACACCCCTAGCCTATGGGGATAGTTCGATTCCTTCTAGCGACTCAAGGAGCCCACGTGTCTGACATCGATGATCAAACCAACCTGGACGCCTCGCAGGGATTGTTCTCAACTGTCGCATCCGACAATGTCGAACTCGTAGGGCAAGCCTCATCTCGGGCATCCGAGGGACTCTGGACCGTTGCACCTAAAGCCGATTCTGCGGCTCAGGCCGACGCAGGGTCACAAGAGGAATCTGGGTCACAGACACATTCCGGGGGCGCTGAGGACTGGAGCACCGCAGATCCATCGCTTCAGGATTCTTCTGATTTCTGGACCGAGGTTTCAGATGATCAGGATTCTGGCTTTGATGATTTCTCAGATTCGCAGACCTCAGCCGAGCCAGACTCTCGGCAGGCACAGGATTCATTAGGTTCAGTTTTTAGTGCCGACCCTGTGGACCACTTCGATGACGCCATTGATGAAGCTGAGGTCATTGACAACGGGGCGTGGTTGCCTCCGGTTGTGCCCGAGCAGAGCAATCCGTTGTTCTCAAGCGGCCCGGAAAGAACCTCGCAGCCCCCGTACGCGACGCCTATAGCTTCAGCTGAAGGCTCCCAAGATGACCTGTGGGAGCCACGCCAGTCTGATCGGCCTGATTGGGAAACGTTCGCTGCGCCTAGTCAGGCAAGTGCTGCTCAGCCAACTGCGGCCCAGCCGCAATCCGCACGGCGTGCATCAGGTGGCGTAACAGATTTTGAGTCAGCGGTACTTCGACTCCGCCCCGAGGACGCAGAGGCTGCACATGTTGCGCTCTCGGTGTGTGGTGCGCTGTTACCCGCTGGGGAGGGAGTCGTAGCACTGCTCACCGGGCAGATGCTTGGTCGCCCCGCTGCGGTTCTAGTAACCGAGTACCGAGTAGTGATTGCAAATGATCGCCGCTGGACCCCAGTCATAGATGTCTTTGCGATCAATGCCGACCTGACGGTGCGCGGCCGCCAAGATCGCGACATCGCTGCGCTCAGTTTTTCGGACCGTAACCGGGTGTCGATGGTAGATGGGATTACAGAGGTTGCGATGGCAATTGAGCTCGCAAATCTGATCAGGGGCGCGGGGGAGCAGAGTGGTTGGTAGCAGTGCTGTTTGGTGAGTATTCAGCACTGCTGCCCCGCTCAACTTGCCGTAGCTGAAGGGTCTGCTACGATCCAACGGCCTCGCGGACGTAGCTCAGTTGGTAGAGCGCAACCTTGCCAAGGTTGAGGTCGCCGGTTCGAACCCGGTCGTCCGCTCCATAGATCCCGGCCACTCGTGGCCGGGATCATTTCGTTTTATTTCAGGGGATAGCAATTCCTCCTAGTTACGGAACTGCTGCTCGGACCGCTAGCATGAGCCCTACTGGCGACGTGGCCGAGTGGTTAGGCAGAGGCCTGCAAAGCCTTGCACAGGGGTTCGATTCCCCTCGTCGCCTCAACTGATGGGCTTTGTCGGGCAAACTGCCTGACAGAGCCCATTCTGATTTTTCTCAGAAATGCATCCTCGCCCTAGGGGGCGAACCGTTGAATTGAGGCAAACTAGCTGGGTGTCGCAGCCCGAAACCCCTTGGTCCTACCCTCCCGCACCTCCCGCCCCTCAGGCCGGCCAGCCCAGCAGTAGTAGTGGATCGCCAGAGGTCAGCTTCTCGCAGAGTTCACCTCTCGGTGGAACTCTGCCGGTAAGCGTGGCGGAACCGGTCAAATCCGATCGACGCGACCTGATTCTGACTGCAGTCCTGCTCGTCTCGGCACTCGTTACCGGAGCCTCAAGCCTGATGCCTTGGCGCGACTATGCCTTCCGCTACGGGACCCGCGCCCAAGAGACAGGTTGGGCAGCAGCCAACGGGGGCCTTGGACGAGGCTGGATGACCGTGGTCTGCGCTGTGCTACTAGCAGTCTCGGGAGTTCTCATTGCGGCAGAGCGCGGCCGAGCTGGAAGAGTCCTGGCGGTACTCAGCGGAACCACCTTGATGCTCCTAGCAGTTGCAGAATGGGGCCTTGGTGCTAGCAATAGCCGCAGCGGCCCTGGCTCTGGGATTTGGTTGCAGTTTCTGGTTGGCCTGCTCGTAGTGATTGCGGTTGGGGTGCTCGGCCCACCCGAGGTCGATGATGCAGTTCTAGGCTCCGATTCCAACGCCTGACTGCCGAGTAGGAGAACATTCATTCCTCCTTGCAGCTCTGAGATGTCGCCTCCTGCTCAACTCCTGCTAAGTTCGCATCCGCTCGGGCGTATAGCTCAGTTGGCTAGAGCGCTTCCTCGACACGGAAGAGGTCCGCAGTTCGAGTCTGCGTACGCCCACCCGAAGAATCCCCTGCTCCGGCAGGGGATTCTGCTTTTTCCGATTGGGGTCAGATCGGACGCAGCCATTTGTCTCGTAAAGCAATGAGGACAGTGAGCGAGACAAACAGGAGCACCAAGCTAAGCGCGATTGCTGCATCTGGGTTGGAATCCAACTGGGCGTAAATCGCTAGCGGCAAGGTCTGCGTGCGTCCAACAATGTTGCCAGCAAAGGTAATGGTGGCGCCGAACTCGCCGAGTGCACGGGCCCAAGCCAGCACAGTTCCTGCGATCAGACTGGGAGCGATGATTGGCAGCGTAACTCGCCGTAATGTCTCGCTCGGTCCGGCCCCCAAGGTGCGAGCAACATCTTCAAACTGTGAATCAAAGGAGCGCAGTCCGGCCTCTGCAGTAATGACAAAGAAGGGCAGCGCGACAAAGGTCTCTGCCAAAATTACTCCTGCGGTGCTAAAGGTCAGTTGGATCCCAAACCAGTCGTAGACGTACTCCCCAATGATTCCGGTTCGTGAGAACGCAGTCAGGAGCGCGATGCCACCAACTACTGGTGGAAGGACCAACGGCAACAAAATCAGCCCTCGTAAAAGTGACCGCCCCCAGAATTGTCCTCGAGCGAGGATCAAAGCCAACGGCAGACCAAAGAGCACAGCTAGGGCTGTTGCGCTCAGCGAGCAGGTCAGCGAGAGCCTGAGGGCGCTCAGGGAGTCGGGCAATAACAGGTCGCTCGCGAGAGTTGACCAACAGGCGCGACGCAGAAGTCCAATAAGGGGAACTACAAAGAACAGTGCCGCAACTGCTGCCAATGCCGGCACGAGCAGTTCTCTGCGGTCCTTAGAGGATGTAATCACGGAGCTAGAAACCCGGCTCGGCTCAGAATGCTCTGTCCCGCTGCTGACAACACGAACTCCATGAATGCAGCAGCAAGCACCCGCTGCGAGCTCGACCTAGTCACGGCGATTGGGTACTCATTGTTGATGTTGTAGCGCTGCTCAATAGCCACAGAAGCGTCGGGGCTGGCATCGGTTGCATAGACAATGCCTGCTTCGGCATCCCCTTCTGTTACAGCGCGCAAGGTGGCTTGTGCGTCGGCCCCGCGGGTTATGTTCGACTCTGCGATGCTCACCCCAGCATTAGTGAGGGATTGCTCAGCGAATTTGCCACAGGGGGCAGTCTGAACACAGAGCGAGACCGTCCCAACGGTGGCCAAGTCGGCAAGCGACCTGATGTTCAGGGGGTTATTCGCCTTCGTCACGATTGCCAGAGAATTCCGGGCAAAGACCTTCGATGGTGCAAGAACGAGCTGTGCTTTTTCGAGGGCTTGCATCGGGGC
>CAFAAQ010000034.1_pt1 | contig 11871 bp, 8 predicted proteins | sample 7267631 | NCBI WGS metagenome assembly CAFAAQ01 (sample SAMEA6813990, study PRJEB35770) | uncultured Actinomycetes bacterium | biome: Freshwater; feature: Freshwater reservoir; material: water | place: Czech Republic | collected 2017-08-18 | depth 30m m | reverse complement strand
GTCCCTGTACCAAACTGATCTTGCCGCCCTTGATGGAACACCTGGAGTACTCGCCGGTCTAGATGGAAAGGTCACCCTTGTCGTCAATGTGGCCTCGAAATGTGGCCTGACCCCGCAGTACACACAGCTTGAAGAACTACAGGTTGCCTATGGCGATCAGGGATTTAGCGTGTTGGGAGTCCCGTGCAATCAGTTCATGGAACAAGAACCTGGCACTGCTGAAGAGATTCAGACCTTCTGCTCCACGGAGTACGGCGTGACCTTTCCTCTGACCGAGAAGATCGAAGTCAACGGCGATGAGCGTCACCCGCTCTACACCGAACTCACCCAAGTAGCCGACGCTGAGGGTCGCGACGGCGACATCCAGTGGAACTTCGAGAAGTTCCTGATTGCCTCCGATGGCGAAGTGATTGCAAGGTTTGCGCCTCAGGTTGAGCCCAACGACCCACAGATTGTCTCAGCAATCGCGTCAGCGCTGGCCTAACAACGTGGGTTGAGACCAACTCAACCGAGCATCTCGACCCTGCCCATCATCAAGACTGCTCATCATCAGGTCAGCTCATCATCAGAACTGTGCGTAGGCCCCTGCCAGCTTCTAGGTCTGCAAGGGCCTCGTTCACTTCCTCGAGTGGGCGACGAGCAGTCACCATGGCATCAAGATCAAGCTTGCCGGCACGCCACAGGGCAACAAGGCGCGGAATGTCACGCGGGCCCCAGCAGGATCCTAGGAGCGAACCCACCAATTTCTTTTCCGAGAACATAGCCATGACTGGGCTAAACGCAACGGTTTGATCAACTGGGGCAGCGCCCACCATCACTGTGGTGCCACCGCTGCGCACAGCTGCGATGCCCACCTCGACGAGTGCAGCCGATCCAACTGCTTCGAAGGCAACATCTGCGCCCACGCCAGTAAGTCCCATGGTCACCGAAACAACATCTTGTTCACTCGGGTCGATCACATGGGTTGCTCCGAACCGCATCGCCTGTTCCCGCCGAGACTCCGAGGGATCAGAGACAATGATCTGCGCCGCACCGGCAATTGCGGCACCCTGAACAATGCAGATTCCAACGCCCCCAGCGCCAAGCACCAGCACCGAATCCCCCGGATCGATATCAGCAGTGTTGATAGCCGCGCCAACCCCTGTTTGCACGGCGCAGCCAATCACGCAGGCCACGTCAAGGGGAAGGTCCTTGTCGATGCGAATAGCACCGTTTGCGTGAACCACGATTTCATCTGCCCAGGCAGCTACGCCAAGACCATGAAACACCGTCTCGCCGTTACGAGAAAGACGAGAAGTGCCGTCCGGCAACATCGAGGTTGCGATGACCATGGAGCTTGCGCAGACGCTCTGCAAACCCTTGATGCAGTAGGCACAGGTACCGCAGGCTGCATTCGGCGTCAGGATGACGTGATCCCCCACTTGTAGCGAGGTGACTCCTTCGCCCAGTTCCAAGACAATTCCAGCGGCCTCGTGACCGAGCACCGTTGGCCCCATTGCGGGGAAGGTGCCCGAGATCACGCTTAAGTCTGAATGACATACCCCACAGGCCACGACTTGGACGCGCACCTCGCCGGCACGCGGAGCATCAAGTTGAACATCCTCAACTACTTCGAGCGGACGACCCACCTGGGTGAATAAAGCTGCACGCATCAGATTGCTCCTGGGCTCATGGGAAAGGTAATCGGGACCCTACAGGCTCGAGCTGAAGCTATTTGCGGCGGCCATCCTTTGCTCGCCAGACGCCCTTGCGAAGCTCTTCAAAAACCAGCAGCACCAGCGGAGTGACCAGCACCCAACCCCACTGCTCCAGGCTCAGCGGAACGGTCTCAAACACTCCCTGCAAGAAGGGCAGTTGCACCACCATGATCTGCATGGCTACTACTCCAGCGAGTGCATAGAGCAAGGGCCGATTCGACAAGCTATAACGAGAGAACACTGTGTCGTGTCCAGTGCGCACACAGAACGAATTCACCAGTTGAAAAAAGACGAACGTGGTGAAGGCCATCGTCATCGCCTGCTCAACGTCATTGCCCTTGAAGCGGATATAGATTCCGAGTGTTCCAATAGTGATAACTACCGCCGAAACAACGATCCGAGTCAGTCTCGGTCCGCTCAGAATGGCTTCTGCACGAGCCCGAGGATTGCGGCTCATGATGCCCGGCTTTGGTGGGTCCACTCCCAAAGCAATGGCCGGCGGGCCATCCGCGATGATATTGACGAACAGAATCTGTATCGCGTTGAACAGCGCACCGAACCCAGCAAGTTGAGCACCGAGGATGACCAAGATGGCCGAAATGTTTGTGGTCAGCTGAAAGCGCACAAAGGTCAAGATGTTGTCGTAGATCGCCCGACCGCCCTCAACGGCATGAACAATGGTTGCAAAGTTGTCATCAGTGAGGACCATGTCCCCCGCCTCTTTCGTGACCGCAGTGCCAGTGATTCCCATGGCCACGCCAATCTCGGCCTCCTTGAGCGACGCGGCATCGTTCACTCCGTCACCGGTCATCGCCACAATTTTGCCGGTTGACTGCAGCGCTTTCACTACCCGGACTTTGTGTTCTGCCGAGACTCGCGCACAGACGCCTATCTGATCGATCTGTGCGGGAAGGTCCTCGTCAGAGATTCGATCTAGTTCGGCCCCGGTCACCACCCGGCCTTGAATGCCCAGCACTTGTGCAATCGCGCCTGCCGTCGAGGCATGGTCGCCGGTGATCATTTTTACATCGATGCCGGCCGTGGCACATTCTGCAATGGCCGCAATGGCCTCTGGCCGCGGCGGATCAAGAATTCCGACAAGGCCAACCAGATGCAACTCTTCAACCTCGGCAGCAAGATCCCCGTCATAGTCCCCGGGGGCCACGGGCAATTCAAGGGTTGCAAGCGCCAGGACTCGCAACCCTGTGGCTCCAAGGGAGTCATTCAGCTTGAGGAGTTCTTCGCGAGTCTGATCCGAGATGGTTCCCTGGTTGGCTGTTACCGAAGAGGTAGAGCATCGAGCGATCACCACATCCGGAGCACCCTTCACCACGAGCAATGACTTGCTGCGATTCTGGGCTTGAGGATGAAGCGTTGCCATGAACTTGGTACTCGAATCGAAGGGGACCTCGTCAATACGAGCCAGGTCTTGGCGCAGGCCTTCGGTATCGAGACCACCCTTGGCGGCTAGAACAAGCAGTGCACCTTCGGTTGGATCTCCAACAAGTTCGGTGCGGCCATCTTCAACGCGCAGGTGAGCATCGTTGCAGAGCAGACCGGCAACAAGCGCAGGGGCTAACCCTTCGGAACTGGTTGGATCAGACCCAGCCCCCGCCGAGTTGGCCACAATCTCACCTACAGGTTCGTAACCCAGACCGGACACCTCATATCGGTGACCAGCAGCAAGGACACAAGTTGCAGTCATCTGATTGAGTGTCAATGTTCCAGTCTTGTCAGAACAGATCACGTTGGTGGACCCCAGGGTCTCGACCGAGGCAAGCCTTTTCACGATTGCATTACGTTTAGCCATGCGGCTCACACCAATGGCCAGAGTGACCGTCACCACAGCGGGCAAGCCCTCGGGAATTGCCGCAACCGCGAGCGCTACCGAGTTCAGCAACGCCTCGCTCAGCGTGTCTGAATTAATGGTCTCTGCCTGAAACAGTGCCACCACAAAAACCACAATCACGGCCAGAATCGCAATCATGGCCAGCCGCTTGCCGAGTTGATCGATCTGTTCTTGCAATGGTGTGGGCTTCTCTTCAGCCGCACTCAATAACCCGGCTAAGCGCCCAATCTGGGTCTGCATACCAATCTCGGTAACGACCATCTCGGCTCGGCCCCGCACCAGCGTGGAGTTCATGTAGCCCATGCATACCCGGTCGGCTACGGCCACCTCAGAAGAGCCGTCATGGCCTAGCAGAACTGCCTCGGATTGCTTGTCTACTGCAAGCGACTCGCCTGTCAGCATCGACTCATCTACTGCTGTGGCGGCCGTCATGACAAACCTGCCGTCGGCCGGAATCCGGTCACCCGCCTCAAGCAACACGATGTCTCCGGGAACCAACTCAGCTGCAGGTACCTCTTGCACCTCGCCATTGCGGCGTACCCGAACAATGCTCGCCAGCATGCCCTTGAGCGCGGCCAACGCATTGTCGGCCTTGTTCTCTTGAATGAACCCCATGACTGCGTTGATGAGCAGAACGATCCCAATAACAATCGGATCCTTGTAGTCACCGACTGCGGCAGAGACAACCGCTGCACCAATCAAGATGTAGACCATCAGGTTTCGGAACTGCGCCAAGAAACGTTTCCACGCAGGCGTCCGTGGTGGATCCGTCAACTCGTTGGGCCCATACAGATCACGTTGCGTGGCTACTGCTTGGCTGTTGAGGCCAAAGAACGGGTCAACCTGGAGTTGCTCTGTGACCTGCTCTGTGGAAAGTCGAAACCACTCCGTCTGAGTATGTGGCTGTTGTTGAAGCACGAAAAATCTCCGTCGATAAGACGACGCGAATACGCCGTCTGCGGCGGAGGTCTTCCTCGTCAATCCAAACAAGTCGGATTGACCGCTACCACCGGGTCTTTATTCGTTCACTGAACGATTAACCGTGCTGACGATGGCAACGCTGAGAGGTACTCCCCTCCAAAGGGCCGAAGCCCATTTGCTGAGTATCAGAGTACCCGATGATCTACAGAAACCCTGTTCTGCAGAGCAGAGAATTCTGAACTACTTGGGACGGAGCCCGCTTGGCTGAGCTAGCTGAGCTTTCCGCGAACCACGGCAATGGTTGCGCCAAGATCACGCTGAACTGCTGCGAAGTCAACCGACAAGTCCTCATCGAAATAGGTATGCAGATCCAAGAACAAGGAGGCAGCGCTAGCTGACTGACCCGTCCACTCATCGGCAGAAATCGTGACTGCACCATGAGATCCGTCTCCGGGGTCGGCCTCGCCTTCATAGGAGCCGGACCGGTACGAGACCGAAAGTGGCACGTGAGCAAACCGCACATCCTCGGGGCGCTGCGCAACTACACGGCCCAGTTCGATCTCGAGCAGGTCGCCGCTCGCCTCGCCAAAACGAAGCTCATGGCTGCGCTCGAGATCGGTTCGGTCATCAAGGCCGAACCCGAATTCGCCAGCAGCAGCAATGATTGCAAGAACCAGGGACTCGTCGGCCAATTCCATCTGCTCCTGCAGATTGGCGCGCTGAGAACTGCGAGCTACCAGTGCTTCGTAGTCGGCCAGAGTTTGCGGATCGATCTCTACGATCTCGGTCACATCGAGAATCTCTGCAACCACAGATCCATCTTCGGCCAGAAAATCAGTGACATCTACTATCTCGGTCACCACAGTTCCGTCATCGGCCACTAGTTCTGCAACCGCAACTGTTTCGACAATCTCGACAACCTCTACCTGGGCTGGCTCTACCTGTGCAGGTGCAGGTGCAGGCGCAGCAAACGTCTCAGCGGCAGGCGCAGGCGCCGCATAGGCCGCGGGAGCCGGAGCGGGAGCCGGAGCGGGAGCCGGAGCGGGAGCCGGAGCGGGAGCGGGAGCGGGTGCCGGAGCGGGAGCGGGTGCCGGCTGTGCCCATTCGGGTGCTGGAGCGGCCACGTTTCTGCGAGTTGCAATGAGGACAGCCGTTTCTGGATGGACACCCAGCGTGGTCCAATCAGCCAACCCTGGCCACCACACAGGCGTGGTATCGGCAAGTCGCCCGGCCGCAACCTCGCTAACGAGGAGTTCTAGTGTGTAGGGCCCACGCTGGTCATTCGGACCAACGACTACGTAGGCAACGGGATCTTCAAGGGGTGGCAGGCTGCTCATCCGCTCAGTTTCCCACAACGCAGCGCGATCATGCGAGGGATTGCCCTTGGAATTACTCAGAAATCCCACCCACGCACCGAGAGCGCGAGCATAAGGGGTCCCTGAGAGGCCAAGATAGGTCATCTAGTAGCAGTCACTCTGAAGATTCGCTGTACCGAGAGGAATTAAATTCAGTGAGAGCCACGCGACCCGAGCCGAAACTTGTGCGCTCCCCACGTACACGTTCGCGCGTGCTGCTGCGCCTGTGCGCTGCGGCTCTCGCAGTGACTTCGCTTATTGGCCTAAGCGCTTGCTCGTTCAATACAGAAGAACCAGCCACGGTCACCTTGCCTGAACACGGGACCACCACCTCAACTACCCCAACAAGCCTGCCTCCGGACCAAGGCGCTGCGGCAGCGCCCGAGACTCCCCCGAAACTGGCCTGGGCTGTGCAGGTTGGTGGTCTAGGTGACGATGTTCTGAATGCGGTTGCAGGAGTTCAGACCTCAGTGGTGGCCGTTGGATCAACCAGTCAAGGGATTGACAAGCCTGTAATCGGCGGCACCGATGTCCTGAGCGTGAAGGTGGATTCCGAAGGTGCCATCCAGACAACGGATCAGTTCGGAACTACGGGTGACGAGTCTGCCGCTGGAGTTGCGGCATCGGGCAAGGGTTCGCTTGCCTGCGGATCTACAACCGGGCTACTTGGGGCCATCTCTGGAGCCGGAAACAGTGGTGGTTCGACTGGCGGTGCAACCGGAGGTGCAAGTGGTGAGGGCGAACCCGGTGCAGCGAACGATGCTTGGTGCGCTCCGTTGCCGTCAAGCAGCTCGCAGGGAGTCACGCAATTAGGCGGAAGCGGTGAAGAACGAATCACAGGGCTAGCACTCCCCCAGGAGCCCACTCAAGCAAAATCGAACCTGCCAGACATGCCTGACGTAGTTGGATTCGCCTCCGGGGTAGTTGATGGCTACTTCCCTGGAGCAGAGGACCCTGCTGGGCGCGGCCTTGGCGCCGGAGATGCTCTGGCAGTTCGGGTCAACGCTGACGGAACTGCCCGATGGGCTCGGCAGTTTGGAACCTCGGCAACTGACGCTGCGCTCGGGGTCTGCACCGTGGCCGAAGACGGAATCTTTGTTGGGTTTACTGATGGCGACCTCGAGGGCCGCTCCAAGGGACTTCGAGATGCCTGGATTTCTCGCATCGATAGCAAGGGCGTCCAGCGGTGGGTTACTCAGTTCGGTGGTGCTGGGACCGAGGAGTTCCGAGCCGTAGCAACATCGGGTGACGCACGCCAAGGAACCGAGCGCTTCATCGCTGTTGGCTCAACCGATGGAGACATCGATCAGTCTGGGCCTCTAGCAAACAGCGGGAGCACCGATGCAATTATCACCTCGTTTGCAAGCGATGGCACGATTCGCTGGGCGACACAACTGGGCTCAGAGTTCGAGGACATAGCGACGGCAGTAACAGCAGACGGCGACAACATCTATGTGGCTGGTACTACACGCAGCGGCCAAAGCGGAGCAGGCGGAACGGCTCAAGACGGCACAGCAGGCGGAACGGTTCAAGATGGCGGAGCAGGCGCCCCGGGGCTGATCGGATTGGGCGACCTCAATGAAGAGATCGGCCCTGGCGGGGGGACCGACTCGTTCTTGGCTTCTCTGGATTCCGAAACTGGAGAAGTTCGCTGGGTGACAAGATTGGGATCGGCCGCCGATGAGGTCACCACTGGGCTGAGTACCACCGAGGGAGGCCTGCTCGTGCTCTCTGGAACAACCGCCGGTCAAGTTGCAAGTACTCCCCCGGCGGGCGGGATAGACGGATTCTTGTTGGCCTTTCAACTTCCAACCAGCGGCGGCGCTGCAGCAAGTTCAGTCTGATAATCACTCAGCGTTTCGCTGGAGTTACCTGAGCAAGAGTTCACACTTGGTACTGTTCGCTCTATGGCACACCCTCGCAAATTTCGTTTCGCTGCAGAACTTCATGGTCCCCTAGAAGGGATGACTTGGACGGACTCAGTCCGCTGGCTTGAAGACGCCGGTTACTGCACGCTATTTGTGCCCGATCACTTCACCGAGGGACTCGGCCCAATCGCAGCTATGGCCTCGGCCGCAGCAGTCACCACTGAGTTACTCGTTGGGCCGCTCGTACTCGCAGCCGATTACCGTCACCCGGTGGTTCTTGCTCGAGAGCTTGCATCGATCGACCAAATTTCGCAGGGACGACTCGAGCTTGGTCTTGGTGCTGGGTGGATGGCATCGGACTATAAGGGCTCGGGCATTCCCATGGACCCACCAAAGGTGCGCGTTGACCGAATGATCGAAGTGGTCGCCATCTTGAAAGGGCTCTTTGCTCCCGGTGCGTTTTCATTTTCGGGTGAGCACTTCACCATCACAGAACTTGAGGGTTCCCCAAAGCCATTTCGACCCGAGGGTCCTCCCCTGCTGATTGGTGCCGGTGCCGCTCGCATGCTGCGATACGCAGGAGCAACTGCAGACATAGTCGGCATCAACCCATCGATTCACTCGGGGGAGATTGACTCCGCTGCGGCGCGCGATGCACAAGTGGACCGGATCGACCAGAAGGTGGCTTGGGTTCAACAAGGTGCCGGCGACCGCTTTGACGACCTGGAACTCAACGCCTGGCTTGCAGTGGCAAACATCACCGAGGACGCAGCCGGAATGGCCGAGTTGCTCGCTCCCGCATTCGAGGCCGATCCAGAGGCACTGTTGGACTCTCCGATGGTCATGCTCGGCACGATCGACCAACTCGCAGAACAAGTTGAGGCGCGCCGAGATCGCTGGGGCTACTCCTATCATGTGATTCCAGGGGACTCTGCAAAGGAGTTTGCTCCGTTGGTTGCCCGCATGACAGGGAAGTAATTGTTGGCTCAGACACGTATTGCACTCATAACTTGCACCGACGCATGGGAAATCGATGATGACGCCCCGCTGTTGGTTCAAGCACTAGCTGACCAACAGATCTTGGCCGAGCCTGCAATCTGGGATTCACCAGAAATCGACTGGAGCAGCTACACGGCAGCGGTCCTGCGCTCTCCATGGGATTACACCGAGCGCCCGTCCGAGTTCTTGGCCGCGCTTGAACAGATTCAGTTGAGCACCAAGGTCCTGAACCCGCTCGCAGTCCTTCGTTGGAACATCGACAAGCACTATCTAGCCGATCTTGCGAAGGCCGGTCTGCCGGTAGTACCTACCGAGTTTCTGTCTGATCTGACCTCCTTCGAGGAGCAGGTGTTTCCCATCGAGGGCAGATTTGTAGTCAAGCCAACTATTAGCTCAGGCTCTAGAAACACAGCCCAATACGGCCAATCTGACCGAGCTGAGGCCAGAGCACACCTTGAACAGCTACTAGAGGCGGGCTATCAGGTCATGGTGCAGCCTTACATCGACTCAGTTGAAGATGTAGGTGAAACTGGGATGGTCTTTTTCTTGGACGAATTCAGCCATGGCTTTCGCAAGGGCGCCTTGCTGACTGAAGGAATCGCCCCAGTCGCTGGGCTCTACGCCCCCGAAGCAATTACACCTCGAGTGCCCTCCCCGGCGCAGCTTGAACTAGCCCACAGGGCACTCCAAATAACCCGCGAGCGATGTGGCACAGATTCACTGCTGTACGCCCGCGTCGATGTACTCGAGGGCAGCGACGGCCAGCCGCAACTGCTCGAACTCGAACTGACTGAGCCCTCGTACTTTCTGCGCACCGACGCTGCAAGCCCCGCTCGCGCCGCAGCCGCCTATGCGCGGGCACTAGCCTGACCACGCTTTCTCGCCAGCGCTCAGAATCCAATCAGTGCGCATGCGTTCACTACTCAATTGGAGCCACTTATGAGCAATCCCAGTGCCGCTAGCCCCGCTGCCGAAAATCCGGCAGATGACCTGGTGTTGTACACCTCTGAAGCAGGTGTTGCGACCATCACGATCAATGCGCCGGACCAAGGCAACTCTCTGAATGCCGCTATGCGCGATCAGCTCACCGATTGGTTTGAGTGGGCATCGGCAGATCTTGCGGTTCGGGCCGTAGTGCTCACTGGTGCCGGCGAACGGCACTTTTGTACTGGTGCAAATTTGGGTGGAGCCCAAAAGCCAGCGCCACCCCGGCCAGAGGGAGCACCAGAGCGCGCCATGGGTGATGCCTCGCGCATGATTAAGCGTGGCTGGCAGCGCCTAGTCGCCTCAATTCTTGACTGCGAAAAACCAGTAATCGCGGCAGTGAACGGAACCGCTGCTGGCGGGGGTGCACATCTTGTACTCGCAGCTGACTTAGTGGTGATGTCCGACACGGCGAAGCTGGTTGAAGTATTTGTGAAACGCGGCATTCTTCCGGATGCGGGCGGTGCCTACTTGCTCCCACGCATAGTTGGCCCACAGATTGCCAAGGAACTGATGTTTCTGGCCGACAGCGTTCCAGCGGAGCGATGTGCGCAGCTAGGAATTGCCAACCGAGTTGTTCCCGCAGCAGAGCTTCACGAGGCTGTTGCTGCTCTTACAGAGCGCCTCGTGGCTTCGCCGACCAAAGCACTTGGACTGACCAAGTGGCTCATCAATCGCTCGTTTGAATCGAGCCGTCAAACTGCGTTTGAAGAAGAAGCCATGGCGCAGGACTTGCTGACCGCCTCGGCTGACTTTGCAGAGGGGCTTACGGCTTTCCGTGAGCGGCGATCACCCGAGTTCAAGGGCTGGTAAACGCTGGTCCTGTTCGCGAAACCGACCGCTTGGCCTTGTTGCGTTTGCGGTCGAACCCGGTGGCGTACTCGAGTCTCACACTTCTCAGTGGAGTCCGTCTGAAGCTCATCCGTCGTTCGCGCTCCAACAAGTCAAGCGGTCAATTTCACTACCCCATCACCTTGCTCCTCGCAGACTCAAAGGTCAAGAAGTTGACTTGTGATTCTCTTCTCATGCTCCGCTCACATGACATGGACTCGCCCGGTGGTCTACAACTAGGAGATGTCAGAACATGAGACCATCACCGTAGAACTCAGCGAACAGGGCGTTGCCACCGTGACGCTCAACCGCCCAGAGGTTCTGAACTCGTTCAATTCCCAGATGGTGCATGAACTCCATCAACTCTGGCGAAGCATGCGCCACCAGGACGAGGTTCGCTGCATCGTGCTGACTGCCGCTGGCGATCGAGCGTTCTGTACCGGCATTGACCGCACTGAACAGATCGATGACGGCCAAGGTGGTGCTCGAGCCGTAGCTGACCATGACGATGACCGAATCGCCGGGTTTGGATCCACCCCCTTTCACTTTGATGACCCTGGCGAGTTGCTCGGCCCGAAGACGAATGACTTGTGGAAACCTGTTATTGCAGCAGTCAATGGCATGGCCTGCGGTGGAGCGTTCTACATGCTTGGCGAGTGCGATATTTTGCTCGCTGCCGAGCACGCTACGTTCTTTGATCCTCATGTGACCTTTGGAATGACGGCCACGTTTGAGCCACTGCACCTCTTACACAAAATGCCTTTTGGGGAACTGGTCCGCATGTCGTTAGTGGGTAGCCATGAGCGCATTTCGGCTGCACATGCTGAGCGCATCGGTCTGGTTTCTGAGGTAGTCCCTGGAGCCGACCTGCTGAATACGGCTCAAGCACTTGCTGCAGTGATCGCCTCGGCTCCACAACGAGCCGTGCAGGGCACCCTGCGTTCACTGTGGGCGGGCCTTGAACTCACTCGCAGTCAGGCGCTAGCGCAAGGTTGGGCATTCATTGGCCTAGGGAACGACGACGAGTCCATTGCCGAAGGCCAACGCAAGTTCTCCTCTGGTGAGCGCATCACTCCGCGGATTCGCTAGTGGGCGTTGAGCTTGCGGTGAATCGATCGGTTCTGCTTGTACATCGAGCGGAACGCCTTGTAGAGACGGTCGTATTCCTTGCGATTCGCTGGGTTGGGTGTGTGAACTTCAACCACCTTGACCTTGGCACCAAGGTCGCTCACATCGATTGCACCAAGCGCTACTCCCGCTAGCAACGCTGCACCGCGGGCGTTTGCCCGAATTGGATTCTCAACTCGGCGAATCGGTCGATTCATCACATCTGCGTGGATCTGAGCCCAGACCGGCGACACTCCACC
>CAFAAQ010000033.1_pt1 | contig 12047 bp, 8 predicted proteins | sample 7267631 | NCBI WGS metagenome assembly CAFAAQ01 (sample SAMEA6813990, study PRJEB35770) | uncultured Actinomycetes bacterium | biome: Freshwater; feature: Freshwater reservoir; material: water | place: Czech Republic | collected 2017-08-18 | depth 30m m | reverse complement strand
TGTGCAGCCTGGCTGGGTGCGGGCAGCGCAGCCTGAGGCGCAGCAGCAACGGGAAGAGCGCCTGTGAGGAATACCGGAACCGAAACCGCTGCTACAAACCAAAGAACTGCCCGCGGGCGCAGGTTCGTTCGTGGAACTGGAGTGGTCCGTGACGGAGTCATCTGTTACTCAACGCCCCAGCAGGGCAACAGGTTGACACTCGGACGCGCAGCACATTTACTCCTATCGGCCGCCCGCAGAGGATCTTTAGATTATGCGATCAGGGCCCCTAGATGTACGGATACCCCAAATCGAGTGCAATTTCAGCGACTGAGCACGCCGCTAAGCCCAGCAGGCGAAGAGGGTTTGGTGCAGTATCGAGAACCAATGGCTGTGTTTCAGAATGGCTGTGTTTCAGAAGGGCGGTGCTTCAGTGGAAGTCACGCGAGCGCGAAGCAGCCACAACAGGCAACAGCTGAATCTTCTCTGCCACCACATTCATCACCCCATCTACGCTGTGTTCGAGACGGCCACTCACAAGGAGCGCCGCAGCAGAGGCCACCACTGGCCGAAATCGTGCCCAACACCCACGCGACACCACCACATTGATGATTCCAGTCTCATCTTCAAGGCTGACGAAAGTAATCCCAGCAGCAGTAGCAGGGCGTTGCCGATGTGTGACCACCCCAGCAACTAACACTTTGGCTTCATTTGCTAACTCGCTCAGTTCAATCGCAGTGACGGCTCCGCGGCGATCAAGGTCTGCTCGCAGGAATTTTGTTGGGTGACCCTCGGGAGCAATCCCTGTAGACCACAGGTCGGCCACGGCACGTTCCCAGTCATCCATGCCGGGCAGTTGGGGTGCATCGAGACCAAGCAGAATCCCAGGCAAACGATCCGACCCAGATTGAGCTACTGCACCAGCAGACCAAAGTGCCGAACGGCGGTTATCTGACCCAAAGACTCCGGCCGTTGCGAGGGCTTCAAGTTGCGCCTGATTTAGAGAAGATCGGCGCATCAGGTCTTCCATATCTGCATATGGCCGACCTGCCGCAATCTGCTTGGCCAGCGTTTTTCCAATCAGGCGAACAGAAGAAAGTCCTAAGCGGACTGCGCTACCCGTACTGCCTGCGCTGCCCGAACTGCCCACGCCGCCCGCTTGTTCATCCGGGTCTTCGCTTTCGAGCGTGGCACACCAGTCAGAACGATGTAGGTCAGGAGTGTGCACCTTGATTCCGTGCCGGCGGGCATCTTGGACGAGCGAATGCGGCGAATAAAAACCCATTGGTTGAGCATTCAGCAATGCCGCGCAAAATGCTGCCGGATAATGCAACTTGATCCAAGAAGAGGAGTACACCAGATAGGCAAAGCTGACCGAGTGCGACTCAGGAAACCCGTAGTTAGCGAAAGCCGCAATCTTTTCCCAAATCTGCTCGGCCACCGTTGCGGTCACTCCTCGTTGTGACGTGCCGACATCAAATCGCTCGCGAAGCACAGCCATCTTTCGGCTCGACCTTTTTGAGCCCATTGCCTGACGCAACTGATCGGCCTCGGATGGAGTAAAGCCAGCCACATCAATAGCCATCTGCATGAGTTGTTCTTGAAAGAGCGGAATCCCGAGAGTCTTTGCAAGAGAATTCTCTAACAATGGATGCAAATACGTGACCGGTTCCTCACCCTTACGGCGACGGATATAGGGATGAACCGAACCACCTTGGATAGGGCCGGGTCGTATGAGTGCGACTTCAACAACAAGGTCGTAAAAACAACGCGGCCTCAAACGTGGAAGGGTGGCCATCTGCGCACGAGACTCCACTTGGAATACCCCAATCGAGTCGGCGCGACACAACATCTCGTACACCGCATCCTCTTGAGGAAGTTCGGCTAGATCAACAACAACCCCATGATGTTCTGCAATCAGGTCTACTGCTAGATGCAACGCCGTGAGCATGCCGAGCCCCAGCAAATCAAACTTGACCAGACCAGCAGTGGCGCAATCCTCTTTATCCCACTGCAGCACGGAGCGACCTTGCATTCGCGCCCACTCAACAGGACACACCTCGATAACTGGGCGATCACAGATCACCATGCCACCGGAATGAATCCCAAGATGGCGCGGCAATTCCTCGAGTTGGCTGGCCAGAGAAAGAACTGTGTCCGGAATCGGCTGGGACACTGACTCGCCCTGCTGAGTAGAAGCAGCTTGTGGCACTTTGTTCCAGCGATCGAGCTGTTTAGCCCACACATCTTGATGCCCCTGCGAAAATCCCAAAGCACGAGCAGCGTCGCGAACTGCAGATCGCGTGCGATAAGTAATCACATTTGCAACCTGCGCAGCATGAGACCTGCCATAGCGCTCATAGACGTACTGAATGACTTCCTCTCGTCTACCCGACTCGATATCGAGATCAATATCGGGTGGCCCATCTCGTTCGGGGGATAAGAACCGCTCAAAGAGCAGGCCAAGTCGCACCGCATCAGCCTTGGTGATTCCAAGCGCATAACAAGCTGCGGAGTTAGCCGCAGAGCCTCGGCCTTGGCAATAGATGTCCTTGCGGCGGCAGAACTCGACAATGTCCCAGACGATTAAGAAATAGCCAGGAAAACCTAGGGCTGTAATCATCTGCAATTCATGATCGATCTGCGCCCATGCACCAACAAATCGTTCGGCATGACGCGGCCCATAGCGACGGGTGGCACCCTGCTCAACGAGCAGCGTTAAGTACTCAGACTCGGTAAGCGTCCGAGAAGCTGACACCTCTGGGTGTGGGGGGCATGGGTACGGGGGTAATTGCGGAGCAATAAGTGCAAGATCAAATGCGCACTGTTTTCCCAACTCGGCAGCGGCACCCACTACCTGGGGGTAGCGCACAAAGCGATGTGCTTGCTCTGCACCGGAGCGTAGATGCGCACTAGCAGCACCGGGCAGCCACGGATCCATCTGGTCCAAACTCTTAGCAGCACGGATTGCAGCTAGCGCCGTGCTCAGAGCATGGTCCTGCGGGCTGGCGTAATGAACATTGTTTGTAGCAATCACCCCGGTTCCAACGCGACGTGCAAGTTGATACAACGCATCATTGCGATCCGAGTCAAGCGGATCTCCATGATCCCAAAGTTCGATAAAAGTATTATCAACCCCAAATGCTGCGACGAGCGAGCGGAGTTCTTGCTCAGCGGCTCGAACTCCGCGCTGCGCTAGCGCCAGCGGAACCGTGCCCTTACGACAAGCCGTGAGCACTGCCCAATGCCCTCGAGCACGGTGAGATGCTGCTTCAGCTACTGCCGCAAATGAGATTTCTGGCCGGCCCTTCTCACCTGCCATCTGCGCCTGTGAAAGCAGCGCTGCTAGACACGCATACCCAACTGGGTCTCGGGCAAGAATGATCAAGTGTTGGCCGTCAGGGTCTGTCGAACCTGTGCGTTGTTCCGTGGCATTCAGGGTGAGTTCTGCACCGAAGATTGTGGGCAGTCCTACTTCACGAGCAGCTTCAGCGAAGCGTACGACACCATAAAATCCACCATGGTCGGTGATAGCGAGCGCCTCAAGGCCAAGACGCTCTGCTTCTTGCGCGAGGGCCTCAGGAGAGGATGCCCCATCAAGAAAACTAAACGTGGAATGGCAATGCAGTTCTGCATAGGAAACTGCAGATCCTGAAAGACTGTTGACTGCCATCTAGACAGTGTAGCGAACACATGTTCGATACTGCCTATTCTGCTAGTTACCTGCTCCCGGCCTGCCTGATCGGCTCCCCGGCCTGCCTGATCGGCTCCCCGGCCTGCCTGATCGGCAACCGCAGGACTCTCGCTACGCCGCCTAGCTCAGACGGCACCACCAGGAGCGTGCCTCCAAGTGCTTCTGCTAATCGGGTGGCCAACACTAGGCCGGCCTCTGCTCCAACTCTGCTTGCAGATTGCGACTCGCCATCATGGTCCACCGAAACAACCAGCTCAGAGGAGCGCAGCACATTTTGCACTTCCGAGAAATTCTCGGCGGCCATCTCGCTCATCATCTCAGCAACTGAGTCATCTTCATATACGGCGATACTTGCCTTCACTACAACTTGCGCGCTTCCTACGTCTAGTGCCCCTGCGAGAAGTTCATCAACTATTCGAACCGCACGGCTCCCATCTAGCAGACCATCGACATTGCGATCGGACTCGACCTCCAACACGAGAGTGCAACCCTGTTGAGCAGCCTGAGTCCGCCGCAAGGAAACCAGCTCATCGAGAAGCTCGAGCGGACGGCACGGTTCGACCGGCTCGCTCACAACAGCAGACTCGATTGCCACTAGGTCAACTAGGTCGCTCACTAGCTGCACACAACGCTCGGCTGTGACTGCCGAAGCTGCAACGCTATGTTGCTCCACCTCTTGAAGCGGCGCACTATCAACGAGTTCTAGAGTCCCTTGAATCTGCTGCAGAGGCGTCAGAATCTCTTGTGCAATCATGCGGAGGATGTCCACCCGAGAGGAAAGTGTCTGCTCAGCAACCTGGAATGATGCCAAAGCCTCTGCAGTTCGCTCAGCTACCAGCTGATCTAGATCTTGATTCACCTCATATAAGCGGCGCAGTCCCCTCTCGGCTGCACGCTCGGCAGCTTGACGCCGCTCGCGTTCTCGATCAGCGCGCCGCTCGAGAAGAGCAATCCGAGACGCCGTCTTATCGAGCATCAGCCCTTCGCACCCGTACTCTGTTCAATGCGGATCACCATCTGACACTCCTCGCCAGTATCAACAACTGACAACAGTTCTATCGTCTCGCCAAAGTATGCGCCTGCGCCCACAATAAGTCCTTCTGCAAGTGGGCCCAAAGCGCGTCGCGACCGATAGTGCAGGTGCAGCAAGCCGTCTGCTTGCTCAGTTACGTCAAACCAAGGGACTTCTGCACCGGGGTACAACTTCATAACTTCGGGGTGAATGATTCCGTTGAGGTCGAGGAGCACAGTGCGAGAACTCTTGTGATCTTCAAGTAGCTCTGGATGCTGTGCCGCTAACCCAGAGAACGTCCCCTGCCCAACTAGTCGCTGGACTTGCTCCGGAGGCAACTCAAATCGCTCGGCGGCGGCATTGACGAGCATCGCTAGGTGCTCATCGGGATAGGTTCCGAGCGTTGTCCAGACCCCATCTAGTCCAGCAGCCTCCAACAGCCCATCCCAGGCCTCAGCGCCGAACTGATCGGTAACAAATTCTTCAACCAGAATGAAGACAACACCCTTCACGAAAGGCCTCCTTGAAAAGTTTTGAGGACAGCAGATTGGCATGTCTCAGTAAGCAACTCACGACTCCCCCTATGGGCACGGTGCTGAGCTTGGCAGCTTCAATCACAATCGGCACTAAGCGTAGCTCAGGCCCCCAAATTGCTCTCGGCATGCCACCCCGAGGCACAGGCCCACAGCAGATCAGTGGCCCGCGACGATCCAGCACATCAAGGCTCTAACCTTGAGATGGTGACTACCACCACTTCAGATTCTCCCGAATCCACTCCCTCATCGGAATCCCTGCTTGCCGACCAACAACTCGCCGACCTGACTGCTGCAGATGTCGCTTGGGATCTTGACTCCTTGATCGAAGGCACTGATCTTGACTCGCTACTTGATCAGTCCGACCACATAGCTGATCAACTCGAGACCTATCGAGGACGGGTTGGGTCGATGACTCAGGAAGAACTTGTCACAGCGATGAGGCTGATGGCAGACCTGCAAGAGGTGCAGGGCCGGGCGGGGTACTACGCCATGCTGCGCTTCTCAGAGAACACCTCTGACCCCGAGCGCGGTGCACTCATGATGCGCGTACAGGAGCGGTCAGTTCCCCTTGCCACGCGACTCGTGTTCTTTGAACTCGAATGGGCGGCACTTGATGATGACGCAGCAGAGGCGCTGCTCGACACTGCGAGCTTGGACTTCTGCGCACATCACTTGCGGTCGGCTCGTCGCTACCGTGACTACCTTTTGAGCGAGCCCGAAGAGAAGCTACTCACCGAGAAATCAGTCAGCGGCGGGTCTGCTTGGGTGCGCTTATTTGACGAACTCACCTCGGCAATCACGATTGAGTTGAACGAGAGCAGCAGCGAAGCCTACGAATCCGCCACTGCGTCAGCGCCCGCAACACCGGGCGCTGCTGCGACACAAACAGTTGGGCTCGAGCAAGGGCTATCTCGGCTTCAACACCCAGATCGAGAGGTACGCCGTCAAGCTGCGGAAGCCGTCACCAAAGGCCTTGAGCCAGGGTTGCGAACTCGAGCGTTCGTCTTCAACACGTTGCTCCTTGATAAGGCGACAGATGACAGGCTGCGTCGCTATCCCAGCTGGATCTCTGAACGGAATTTGTCAAACGACGCGACCGATGACTCAGTGCAGGCCCTGATCGAAGCGGTGGTAGGCCGTTACGATCTGCCCCAGCGCTGGTACGCGCTGAAAGCCCAGGTCCTTGGGATTGATCAGCTCGCTGACTATGACCGCATGGCTTCCGTGGCCGAGGATGAAACTGCAATCGGCTGGACTGAGGCCAAGGAAATCGTTCTGGATGCCTATGGCAGTTTCTCTCCGGAGCTGGCAGGAATCGCCAAGAGGTTCTTTGATGAGAACTGGATTGATGCGCCCACTCGGCAGGGCAAACGACCCGGCGCATTCTGTGCCTATACCGTGCCGTCGCATCACCCATATGTGTTCTTGAACTGGACAAGCCGACCCCGAGATGTGGCTACCTTGGCCCATGAGCTTGGCCACGGACTTCACGCCTACATGGCCCGCGAACAGGGGGTGTTCCACCAATCCACACCTCTCACTCTTGCCGAGACTGCATCGGTATTCGGTGAGACCGTGACAAATAACGCGCTGCTCGGAAAGCTCGAGGACCCACATGCCCGATTTGCGTTGCTGGCATCCACGCTCGAGGACTCAATTGCCACCGTGTTTCGACAGGTAGCAATGAATCGCTTCGAGGAGTCAGTGCATGTCTCGCGACGTGAAGAAGGCGAGCTCTCGGTGGACCGTTTCGGCGAACTCTGGATTGACTCTCAGACAGCCATGGTTGGGGACTCAGTGGAACTCACCCCGGGGTACTCCACCTGGTGGAGTTACATTCCTCACTTCATCGGGACACCTGGCTACGTCTACGCATATGCCTATGGGCAACTCTTGGCCCTCTCTGTCTACGCCCGCTACTCAGAGCGAGGTGACTCCTTCGTGCCGGCTTATCTAGAGCTGCTCAGCTCAGGGGGCTCCAAGACTCCCGGAGAACTTGGTCGAATCGTTGATTGCGACCTTGAAGATCCCGGTTTTTGGGATGCCGGGCTCAACATCGTCGAAGCACAACTCGATGCAGCTACAGAGGCAGCCAGAGAGGCTGGGCGAATCTAAATCGCTAAGAACCGCGCCAAGTATTCGGCAGGCATCCACCGACCACACTCCGCGCGAAAGTAAAACTGTGTCTCGGCCAACTTTGATCTACTTAATTCCTGTTCCCGAGTTCCGCGTCTGAAGTGAGTCTGGTCGCTCTCTGCTTTCGCTTGCAGGCTGCATAAGGAGGTAATCATGTCTGAGGCCGAAGAACTGCTGGCGCTGCTCGTAGATCATCTTCAAGATGGTGTCTGGTTGCTCGATGCCAGTGATGCTTCCATTGTTGAAGTCAGCCAATCAGGTTCACTGCAAGCGGGATCTCATCCGGGAACGCTCCTCGGGACCAACTTCTGCAGTCTGATCGAGCCAGAAATTTCCTTGGAGGCTTGGCAATTACTGCTTGCACAGATTCCCCCTGCTGCTAGCCATACTGTTTCGGTGGGCCTACGGTCAGAGATTGGATTCGTGCAACTCGTTGATCTGACGCTCACTCACGATTACTCGGGCGAGCCTGAACAAACACGAGTGCTGGCAATCACCAGATCCCAACCGCTCGCAACGCTGCCCGCCTCCCAACCTCCACAAGTTGAGTCCTTGCTTGATGCCACCCTTGAGGCCCTTGGCGAAGGCGTGGCAATTCTGGATCATCTGGGCCGGGTTGAACGGGCAAATACTGCCTTCTTGCAACTCGTAGATTTGCAGCAAAGCCTGGTGCTCGATCACAGCGTGTTTGACCCTCCTTGGATCTGGCAATCGCTGGAAGGGGATTTCTTAGAGATTGAGGACACTCCCCCCGTCAAGGCCCTTCGAACCGGCGAACCGCAGCGCCTCGATCATGTACAACTCAGAGGTAACGGCCTGAACCGCGTCTTGGGTGAACTCATCTCGGTCGAGGTCAGCTGTGAACCGCTCCTTGGAACTGATCAATCTCTTCGTGGTGCTGTGCTCGTTCTGGGTGATCTCACTGCGCTGCTGCAGTCAGTCGACCGTCGTGAACAGATCGAGGCAACCGACCACCTCACCTCTCTTCGCAGCCGGCACCACATCACCGCTCAGGTAGACGCAGCAGTTCGAGCAGCAGAACGGAATTCATCCAATGCCGATGATGCACGAGTGGGCGTGCTGCATGTTGACCTTGATGACTTTCGTAGCGTCAACGACACCTTTGGCACTGCCTTCGGCGACGAGGTACTCATCGCTGTTGCCGATCGCATCCGGGACCTAACAGAACGTCACATTGAAATCGGTCGAGTTGGAGTCGATGAGTTCCTCGTGGTCATCACTGGCAACGATGCAAGCCTTTCTTTCGATACTCGCCTTCGCCGACTGGCAGAAGAATTACAGCGAAGAATTGAACAACCACTAGTTGTGGAAGGTCTTGAGCTTCGCTTGACTGCGTCGGTCGGAATCTCTCGCTACCCTGCCAATGCACGCGATGGTGCAACTCTTGTACGCGCAGCAGATACTGCTCTTGCAGCGAGCCGAAGAGAAGGTCGCCATCAGGTTCGCTTTTTCGAAAGTTCCCTTGATAAGCGGGGCCGAACGGGCCTTGCTTTGGACCGAGACCTTCGCCTTGCTGCTGCGCAGCGCAATTTGCAGGTGTACTACCAGCCCATTATTGACCTGCAATCTGGCGCAGTCTCTGGGGCAGAGGCACTCGTGCGCTGGAACCACCCCGAACACGGACCGATTCCGCCTTCTATTTTCATCCCAGATGCCGAAGCCACTGGAGCAATCTCTGCGATTAGCGACATGGTCGTCACAACTGTTGCGGAAGATCTAGCAGGGTGGAACCAGCAGAACCTGCTCAATGCAGGATCACGTATCGCTATCAACATTTCAGCTACCGAATTTGAGCAGCGGGGATTTGTTCAACGTCTCGCTGCCACCCTTGACAACGTTGGGGTGCTTCCGTCCCAGCTTGAACTCGAAATCACCGAGACGTTGCTCATGCGTGATGTCGAAGTAACGGCGCAACGCCTGAGCGACCTGCACGAACTGGGTTTCTTGGTCTCGCTCGACGACTTTGGCACTGGGTATTCATCGCTATCTCACCTGCACATGCTGCCGCTTCACACCTTGAAGGTTGATCGCTGCTTCGTCAGTGAACTTGGTGATGGCAGATCAGAAACCATCACTCGCGCCATTTTGAACCTGGCGCAAGGGCTCGGAATTCACACAGTCGGGGAAGGTGTCGAAACCGAAGAGCAACGCCGGTTCCTGATCGACGGCGGATGCGATTCGGTGCAAGGGTTTTTCTATGCTCCCCCGCTGCCGCGTTTGGCTTTCGAGAAATTCATGCAGAGCCACAAGCCCATCGCCGCTTCGGCAACCTCATCCCGCTCCTCGCTCTAGGACTGCATCTACGTTGGCAGATCAGCGACTCCAGTCGCTGGCAGCGAAACAATAAAGAGAGCTCCTCCAGAAGCGGCGGACTCGACGCGAATTGTACCCCCGTGGCTCTCCACGATTCGCTTGGTCAGTGACAGGCCCAGTCCTGTTCCGCCCTTATCTCGTTCTCGACTTTCTTGCAGGCGGGCAAAACGCTCGAATACTTGATTCCGTTCTTCTTCAGGTACTCCGGGGCCATCATCGGCCACTGAGAGCACCACCCAAGGGCCATGTTCGGCAACGCTCACTTTGATGGTTGAGGCTGCATAGCGCGCTGCATTATCTAACAGGTTGCGGATCACGCTGGTGAGTTCATCCGGGTTACCCCAGACGCGCCCAGCCGAAACGGCGGAGACATCCATTCGAACCGAAGTCATCCGGTGCGTTTGTTCCATGACCAGATCGTCTAGGTCGACTTCGCTGCGACGGCCGAGTCGACCCTCTTCTAGGCGAGCCATAGCCAAGAGGTTGTCAACAAGGTGTTCTAGGCGGTCATCTTCTGCAAGAACAATGCGAGCGACTGCGGGCCAATCCACATCTTGGGGGTACTGCAACGCCGTCTCGAGCTGAGCACGAATTGATGCAACCGGGGAACGCAGTTCATGGCTGGCGTCAGAAATGAACTGACGCTGTGTGATCGAGGATTTCTGAAGACGACCCAGCATCTCGTTGAGCATGTGTCCCAGCTGAGCAATCTCGTCATTTGTATTCGGAACGGGCACACGTGCATCAAGATTGTTCGCTGTCAGTTCTTGGACTCGACCCGTCATGAGCGCCACCGGGGCAAGCGCCCGACCTGTAATGATCCAGGTCATTAAACCGGCTCCGGCAATCAGGAGCGGAAGGCTCATGAGTAGCCCATTCGAGAGCGCCGATACCGATCGCTTGATCTCGTCCACCGGTGATACGGCATGAAGCCGGAGGGTGCCATATTGGGTAGGTAGATCCCGGACGACCTCGATAGCGTTTGCGGCGGTTGGTCGCGGGGGTCCTTGACGGCCGAACAGTACAAGGCGGCCCTGATCATCGACTTTGAAGTTCAATTCCGACAGGCCTTGACCATCTAGATAGAAGTAGGTGGTCGACAACACCTGCTCAGCGTTTGCTGCGCGACCAAAGAGATCAGCCGAGGTCTGCTGATCCAACTGACCCTCGAGGGTATTGACCGAGGCAAAGAGCTCTGCAGGGACGCGGCCTTTGCTGAGCGAATCGGCCATAAAACTTACGATGCGCTCATTACGGGCACGTAGGTCGTTGGTCAGCGTTGCTTGGACCCATGTTCGAAGCAGCAGTGAACCAAAGATCAGCGCGATACCAACTGTGATCACCACGATGGCAGTGAGCTGCAGACGAACCGACTCACGCTTTCGCGGGCGGGAGTAGGCCGCTGCCGGCGCAGTTCCGGGTTCGGTTCCTGGGTCGGTTCTTGGCTCAGTTCCTAGCTCAGAGGCAATCTGGGGCCCCAGACCTTCAGACACTGGCCCCTTCACCGATCCGGTAACCGATTCCACGAACGGTTTCGATATCTTGGCGGTCAAACGGGCGATCTATTTTGCGGCGTAGGTAGCCCACATAGACCTCGACAACATTCGGGTCACCTTCAAAGTCTTCACCCCAGACATGCTCAAGCAGCGTTTGTTTTGGAACGACTTGACCGGGTTTACGCATGAGCGCTTCTAACAGTTCGTACTCGCGGGTCGTGAGCGGAATGTCCGTCTCCCCGCGCCGACATGTTCGAGCAAGGGGATCCAACAGCAGATCATCGATCACAATTGGTTGGGCCCGACCATCGGCTGAGCGGCGCAGTAAGGCTCGCACTCGGGCTACCAGCACGACATAAGAGAACGGCTTAGTCAGAAAATCATCTGCGCCAGTATCAAGGGCTTCCGCCTCGTCGTATTCGCCAGACTTAGCGGTGAGCATCAAGATGGGAGTACCGATGCCTTCTTCTCTCAGTGTCCGACACACTTTGTAGCCGTTCAACCCAGGCAGCATGATGTCGAGAACGATTGCATCAATGTCATCCTCTCGCGCTCGCGCTAGGCCACTCAGGCCGTCATAGGTGATTTCGACATCAAACCCTTCAGCCCGCAGACCCCGCGCTACACCGTCGGCCAGTGCGGCTTCGTCCTCGACCAGAAGAATTCGCCCCGAGGAGGGAGTGGTCTCTGCACCGGATGTAGTCATGTTCGCTCCTTTGCGACTGTGCGCATCTACTGCTGAATAGTGCTACAGCGGGATCTTCCCACTGAACAGATTCTCTCAGGAGCAGTCTCTCAGGTTTCTTCTCAGGAATGGGGCTCAGGGTCGAATAATCAGCAGTTTCCTGAAGGAACTCTCT
>CAFAAQ010000032.1_pt1 | contig 12250 bp, 8 predicted proteins | sample 7267631 | NCBI WGS metagenome assembly CAFAAQ01 (sample SAMEA6813990, study PRJEB35770) | uncultured Actinomycetes bacterium | biome: Freshwater; feature: Freshwater reservoir; material: water | place: Czech Republic | collected 2017-08-18 | depth 30m m | reverse complement strand
CTCGCTGCTGCTGTGGTTGTGCCGACTACCCCGGTCGGAGCTCGCTCGACTTGGGCTCAGTACACCATTCAAGTTGATGACCGGGCGGGCGTGATTGCCGCACTTCAAGCCGATGGCGTGCCAACGGCGGTGTACTACCCGCGGCCGCTTCATCAGCAGACTGCGTATCAGGGATTCCCTATCGGCGACGGGGGAGTTGAAGTGTCGGAGACACTTGCAACTTCCGTCCTCAGTCTGCCAATGCATCCCTATTTGGAACCCGCCGATCAGGACCAGGTCATAGAGGCCGTTCGAAGAGCAGTTTCTCGCTGAGTTCACCAAGCCACGCTTCTTCAAGGCGCACTCCTAGGCTCACATGATGAAGATCACCTTTCTTGCTATCAACTACGCACCTTCAGTTGGCGGCGCGCAACAATTGGTGCAACGCATTGCCGAGGGTCTTGTTCAGCGCCACGGCCACCAAGTAACCGTGGTCACAACCGACGCCCTGTACGCCCCAGCAGGCAAGAATCCAGGGAAGATCCCAATTGATCGCGAAGTGATTGCAGGGGTCGAGGTGTTGCGTCTGCCAGTATCACATCGGACCCACGACTTTCTCCGAGCTCTTCGCCGTATCGGTGCGAGATTCGGTCGCCCGATTGTTCCATCGGTCACGGCCTACGGACCTTGGGGTGCAAAGCTTGCTCTGGGCGCTCGTAGGGCAGCACAGGGATCCGATGTTGTGATTGGCGTTTCAGCGCCATTTACGACGGTGCCCGCTGCCGCCAAGTTCACTCCCCGCAAACGAGCGGCATTTGTTGCGCTTCCCATTTTGCACCTAGGGGAATGGGTGCCGAAAGGCTCACTGTTGAAAGCGCTTCGGCGAGCCGACCTATGCGTTGCCCTGACTACGGCGGAGCAAGCTTGGCTGGTTGATCATGGGGTGGAGTCTTCAAGAAGCGCAGTGATACCGCCCGGCTGTTCGAGTGCTGAGTCGCTCATTGATCCACCGACTGCACGAGCACAGCTTGGTCTCGTTGAAGGACCCACTGTTCTCTTTATCGGACGTCTGGCAGCACACAAGGGGATCGACACCCTCCTCGCAGCCTGTCCGCAGTTGCTCGCCGCCCATCCGGACTTGAGGGTCGTACTTGCCGGAAGTCGTACTGGGTGGTCGGGGTTAGAAGCAGCGCTTGCTTCGCTGCCCGAGGAGGCAGCCGAACGAATCCAGGTACTCGAGGACTTCGCCGAGGCCGATCGCGATGTCATTCTTGCCGCGGCAGAAATTGTCGTGGTGCCATCTCGCGAAGAGGCGTTCGGCCTAGTAATCCTAGAAGCCTGGGCGGCAAAGCGGCCCGTTGTTGCATCCGATATAGCTGCAATAGCTTCGGTAATTTCTGATGGGGTCGATGGGCTACTCGTGCCGGTGGGTGAGCCCGCAGCGCTCGGCGCAGCTGTGAGTTCACTGCTCGAGAACCCAGCTACTGCGCAGCGGCTCGGCTTAGCAGGACACGAGCGCATTCCCACTGAGTTCTCTTGGGAGGCTGTTGTAGACCGTTGGAACGAAGAACTTGTGGCGGTGGCCCCGACAGAGGGCCGCTCAGAACGTTCGCTGAAGGGCGTGACCTGACATGTGCGGAATCGTGGGAATGTTGCTCAGGGATGCGCTGAGCCCCGAAGACATAGCTGAAGTTGCTGCGCTCAGCGAACTTATGCAGCGGCGAGGGCCAGATGATTCTGGAGCTTGGGATGACGGAGAATCTTGCGCTCTCGGCTTTCGCAGACTGTCAATCATCGACCTCTCCCAACGCGGGCATCAGCCGATGGTTACCGAGGATGGCCAAGATGTCTTGGTGTTCAACGGCGAGGTCTACAACTTCCGTGAGCTTCGAACCGAACTCATCTCCCTTGGACGTACCTTTCGCTCTGATTCTGATACCGAGGTTGTGCTGCAATCACTCGCCGAGTGGGGCACAGATGCGCTCCCACGTTTCAATGGCATGTTCGCACTTGCTTGGTATCGGCCTGCGATCAAGACGCTGGTGCTAGCTAGGGACCCCGTTGGCATCAAGCCTCTCTACTGGTGGCGTTCAGCCGAAGCATTCGTATTCGGGTCACAGTACGACCAAGTCATTCGCCATTCTCGATGCGACCGAACTCGAGTTGATCCCGGGGCATTGAACATGTACCTGCGGCTGGGGTACCTGCCAGGTCGTTACGCACTTCTGAGCGATACTGGCCAAGTCGCGCCCGGACATCTTCTGGAGATTCGGCCGGGTGCTGAACCCTCGGTCCGCAGATTCCGGCCAGCGTTCACACCTGTCGCAGGAGCGGATCGCCTCAGCGGTCAGGCTGCGCTTGATGCAGTGGCAGACGGGGTAGCCAACGCCGTACAACGACAACGCGTGAGTGACGTTGAAGTCGGGGCATTCTTGTCGGGCGGAGTTGATTCACCGCTCGTCACCTCTCACCTTCAAGCGGCAGCGGACCACCCCGTCCCCGCCTTCACTATTGGTACTGATGACCCAAGTAGCGATGAGTCCGAAGCTGCCCGTGTCTATGCAGAGATTCTCGGGGTTGACTTCAACCTCCGCCGAATAGATGGCGCAACCGCTGTGGCATTAGTGGATGATGTGGCTGCAGCGAACACAGAGCCATTTGGCGATTACTCCTCGTTCCCCACACTGTTGGTCTCGGCGCTTGCGGCTGAATCGGTCAAGACCGTGCAGTCAGGTGACGGTGGCGACGAACTGTTTTGGGGATATCCAAGATTCACCAAGGTTGCCGAGGCCGCAAAATGGTTTGGCCTGCCGAAGTCGCTGCGGGTTGCTGCCTATGGCGCGACAAAGCCGCTGCCGAACCCAAAGCGACCACCGCGCGGGGTGATGTTCCCAACACTGGGGGACTGGTACCTAGATGCGCACTCTGGGCTACGGGATGCTGACTTTGAACGCATCGCCCCCGACCTTGGCGACCTGCCTGCAGACTTCGACCTGTTCAGCTTGTCTGAAAAGCCGAGCAGAGACGAGTTGTTTCAATGGATGAGGTCAAACGAACTTGCCTGCCATCTGCCGATGGTGCTACAGAAGGTGGATCGGGCAGCCATGTTTCATTCTCTAGAGGTTCGGGTGCCACTGCTTGATCTCGAACTGCTTGACCTAGCGCAGCGGATCGATCCCACTGACTGCATGCGCAGCGGCATCGGAAAGCTTCCCTTGCGAAACGCACTCGGCCAACAGGTGCCGCCGGAGAGTATCCCGATTCCTAAAAAGGGATTTACGGTGCCCATGGCACAGTGGTTGAGAACCGACCTTCGTGGCCACGTTGAGGAACTCCTGCTTGAGCGTGACCCGTTTCCAAACGGCTTTTTTGACCGAGAGCAACTGAAGCTGTGGTGCGAGGATCATTTCTCCGGTCGCCTTGACAGACACCGCGGCCTCTGGAACCTGCTTGCCCTGCAACTCTGGGCAGACCGCCACGCCAAGCCGCTTCCGTCTTCGCAGTCAGTGCTCTGACACATGGCCCGAATCACGCTTGTCGTCAACGAATTCGACACCGGATCAGAAACCTTTCTGCATGCGTTAGCAAGAATTCTGGATGATGACGGCCACGAGGTAACCGAGTATTCACTACTCGACAGCAGAACGCGTCAACATGCACAGCCCGGGCGCGCCATGGCCTTGCCTGCAGCCAACTCCGCAAGGTTCCCCTGGGCTGCAGCGAAGCTAGCCACCCGTTCCTCGCACGCGTCGGCCACCGCGATGTCTCGGGCTAGGGCTCGCTTTGGGCGCAGTTCTCGTGCAGTGCGCGCTGCACTGCAAGCAGCACCTCTTCTTGCAACTCAACCAGATGTTGTTCATATCTCGTTCAGCGGCATTGCTCTGAGTTTGGATGACGCACTCGAGTTGCTCGATACAGACACGCGGGTGATCGTGTCGTGTCGAGGGACCGGCGAGCTCGTGAGTCCTGTGCTTCATCCTGAACGTTCCGAGGCACTCAGTTCAGTGCTCAACCGCTGCGATCGAGTGCACGCAGTGTCTGAAGCAGTAGCAGCGGCTGTGGTCGGTATGGGTGTTGACCCGGAGTGCATTCGCGTGATCCGTCCAGCCGTGAACACCGAGAAGTTCAGCCGCACGACTCCCTATCAGCCAATCAATTCGGATTTGCAGATCAGAATGATCACAGTTGGCCGACTGCACTGGATTAAAGACGTTTCTACGACGTTGAGTGCGCTGGCCGAGCTGCGAGCGAGTGGTTTTGATGCCAGATTGACCATCATCGGTGACGGTCCCGAGAAGGATGCTCTGCGATTCCGGGCCTCTGCTCTAGGACTGACAGATTCTGTTCGTTTCGCAGGTTTACTGCCCCCAGAACAGGTCCGCCAAGAACTCGAAGGCTCGCAGTTGTTCGTGCTGTCGAGTTTGTCTGAAGGCACGAGTAACGCTGCGCTCGAGGCAATGGCGCTTGAGTTGCCAGTGATAGTGACCGGGGTGGGTGGCATGCCCGAGGTGATTGAAGATGGCGTCACGGGTTGGGTGGTTCCCCCCAGCAATCCCGCTAAACTCGCAGAGTCGATGATTCGTGCGGTTACGAACAGTTCTCTTGCTGAACAGCTTGGGCAGGCTGGCCGTGCGAGCCTCGCCAAGGGGCTTACGTTGGAAATGCAAAGCAGTGCAATCCGCAAAATGTACGGGGATCTCTTATGAGTACTCAGAGCGCCCAGAGCGACTCAACTCCGACAGGTTCTGCCGAAGCTGCAGAATTTGAAGAAGCTGCAGTGCTCCCTCCAGCTGTCATTGCGAGCACGGCAGAACAATTGTTTCAGGATCCCACTGACAAAAACGTGCCGATGCTCCCCACCTTGCGCATGCTCTTCAAGGGCGAGTATCCATCCTTGGTCGTCATGGCGACTACGGCGTTTTTGGGTGGAGTCTGCGAGGCGACTCTGCTTTTGCTGATTGCAAACTTGGCGCTCTCCATAGGCGGTGGTGACCTATCAGGGCAGAAGTCGCTGATGTTTGGCCTCGATCAGCTTCCCATTCGCACCCTCTTCTTGGTTGCGATTCTTCTGACAACAGTCCGCCTGGGCTTGCAGTACATCGCGTCACGGTCAGGGGCACGCCTGACCTCACGGCTCACGCAGAACCTGCGCAACGGGACTTTCGAAGACTTTATTGGCGCATCTTGGGAGGTGCAGTCGGCAATTCCCGAGGCCGCAGTTCAGGACCTTTTGCAGCGGCACCTTGCAAAGACTCAGGCTGCCGTCATCAGCGTTGGCATGCTCATGAGTTCTGGCTTCATGGTGTTGGCGCTGCTCATGTCGGCGTTCGCAGTCGATGCTCGTGCCTCGGGGGCAATCGTCATCTTTGGCGGGTTCCTCTTTATGGGCCTTCGTCCGATGACGATCAAAGCCAAACGGCTCGGCCGCCAACAGATGCAACAAGGCGTGATCTACAGCGTGCAATCACGTGAGGCGATTGACCTGAGCCTCGAGATCCGGGCGTTCGGCGTCAGCACTGACGTTGCCGATCGCCTTGACAAGTCGACGCGCAGCGAAATCGCCTCGCTGTATAAGGCTCAACTGATGGCGCGCATGGTCACAGGTATCTATACCTCTGCTGCTGTGCTCATCATTCTGGCGGCGCTCGTGGCCATGGACGCATTCTTGGATCAGCCGTTAGCCGCCGTTGGCGCAATCGTCGTGGTTCTTGTCCGTGCGCTCAACCAAACCAGTGGGATTCAGGCGGGTTATCACGGTCTGGGAGATTTAGTTCCTTATATTCAGCGGCTTTTCGCTGAGCGGCAGTTCTTCCGCGATTCGCGGCCGCCCTCCGGCTCGGTTCACCTCGAGAGCATCGGAAAAATTGAGTTCACGGACGCTGGTTATTCCTATGACGGCGTTCATGATGCACTTCAGGGTGTGAGCTTTACTGTCGAACCAGGTGAGGCTGTCGGCATTATCGGCCCATCGGGTAGCGGCAAGTCAACGTTGATTCAGTTGCTCCTCCGACTCCGTCATGCCAGCACTGGGACCTACCAGCTTGATGGTGTGCCGGTAGGCGATATCGAGGATCAGTCGTGGTTCTCCATGATTGCTTTTGTCCCACAAGACAGCCGGATCTATGACGACACGGTGGCGAACAACATCAGGTTCTTCCGGCCGGGTGTGAGCGATGAACAGATCATGGAAGCCGCTCGCCGAGCCCATGTGCATGAAGAGATTCTGGCCATGCCGGACGGCTACGACACCGTGCTCGGTTCACGCGGCGGCTCGCTCTCGGGTGGGCAGCGGCAGCGAGTGGCAATTGCTCGCGCACTCGTCCGCCGGCCCGCCATGCTGGTGCTCGACGAACCAACAAGTGCACTCGACATGCAGTCAGAGTCACTTGTTCATGAGACCTTGAATGAACTCAAAGGGTCGGTCACCTTGTTTGTGATTGCGCATCGACTCTCTACGCTGAATAGCTGTGATCGAATCATGGTGATGGATCACGGCAAGCTGCAGGCCTTTGGCGACCGCACCGATCTAGAGAGCAACAACGCCTTCTATAAAGAGGCTCTAGCGCTCTCTCGGATTCGTACCTGACCTGTTCGGCACGGCCACAGATGAAAACAGATTCTCGTGTTCTGGTTCCGATTACGTACGGGTTTAGCGTTCGTTACTTTGTACCCACAGGAGTACTAGCTGGCCTGGCGCAGGTGTGTCACCCTGTCATCGCATTGGGGTGGGATGACCCCGAGTTGCGGGCCCTGCTTGAGAGCAGCGGATATGAAGTGCTGCAGTTACCCGAGGCGAAACTGTCTCACGAGTACCGCATGTTTCGGCGCAAGCAGAGCATTCTTCATGACCGCCGACTCAACAGCCCTACCACCAAGATCCGTAGAGCTCGGCAACTCTCGATGATGCATGCACCGAGGGACCGGTTCTTGAACCAACTGCGCTCAGCGGTTGATGCAGTGGCTGTGTCGTTACCCGGAGCCGGCGCACGTCTCGAGCGTGACGAGCCCGAACAGCTCAGCCGCGGAACAAACCTTGGAGATTTTGCGGATTTTCTCGACACGCTCAACCTAGATGCAGTCCTTAGCATCACTCCCTATCACGATCAGGACGGGTTGCTCCTGTACGCGGCTCAGCAAAGCGGCCTGCCCTCAATTACTTCCGTTATCTCGTTCGATAACCCAACTACTCGGGAGCGAATGCTGGCATGCAGTGACCAACTGCTTGTTTGGAATAAGTACAACCGGACCGAACTAGTCAGAACGTACCCGCACCTAGAAGCTGAGCGAGTCAAGGTTGTAGGTGCTCCGCAGTTTGATCTTCATCGCAAGCCAGAACTACTGATGAGCCGAGACGAGTGGTGCAGCGCACTCTCGCTCCCTCCGGACCGGCCGATCATTTTGTACGGCGCTGGTCCAGCACATCTGGTTCCGGGTGAGGCCTCACTCATCCGATTGCTTGATGACGCGATTAACCAAGGTCGGTTCTCGGAGGACCCCTACATTCTCGTGCGTCGTCACCCAGCGGAGCCGCCAGAGGCTTGGTCTGAGCTGAGCAGCCAGCTTCGCCACGGTCAGGTTGTCGACCCATGGGCAGCAGGGATCTCGTCATTCCGCGGGTGGCCTTCCGAGGAGGACATCATCATCCAGATGTCCTCGCTTGCGCATTGCGTGGTTCACATCAACGTGTGTTCATCCATGACGCTCGACGGGGCGATGTTTGATCGGCCACAGATCGGACCCAGATTCGTTCCGGGTGCGACATTCTCTGAGAATTCGCGAATCAAAGACATGTACAGCCAGGAGCACTGGCTGCCCATTACTGCCTCGGGTGGGCTCAGGACCGTTGATAGCGCTGAGGAACTGATTCTGGCTACGGCACACGCGCTGGAACACCCAGAGGAGGGCTCAGAAGCACGTCAGCGCATGATTAACGACTTGTTGACCTACACCGATGGGCAGTCCTCACAGCGACTCGTGGATGCGGTTGCTGCCCTGACTGGCTGACTGGCTTGCCGACTGACTGGCTTGCCGCCTGACCTGCGTGGCAGTTTCTAGGAGGTGGTGATCAGCTCTGAGTATGCGGACATAAACCTGCCCACCTGGTGGCTGATGTCTAGGCGCTCATCGGCTGTTATCGCTGCAGCCAAACCGAGCCGTGAGCGGGTATCTGCGCTGCCAGCGAGCTCAGCGAGGTGATCACACATCGCTCCAGTGTCGCCAACCTCAACCAAGATTCCGTTTACGCCATCTTCAACAACTTCAGCCATTCCGCCGCAGCGGGTGCTCACCACGGGCAGGCCAGCCGCCATTGCCTCGAGCACGGCATTTGAGATTCCTTCGCTCAGACTCGGAAGAAGGAGCGCGTCGGCCCAACCAAGCAACTCTTTGATCTCTGGTTGACCAAGACTGCCAACCAGACTCACTGAGTCCTCGCAGCCAAGTTCATGGATCATGAACATCAACTTCTCTCGCTCGGGTCCTTCACCCGCAATCCGGTACTCAACTGCAATGCCTCGTTTTCGAAGTGCAGCTACTGCTCGAATGCTGTCGTCGAATCCCTTTTTCCAATGAAGCCGCCCAATGGAGAGCAATCGGAATGGGCCCTCGTGCTCAAGTCTGCGGTCTCGAAGCGCCGAGAACTGATCGACCGGAATTGCCGGTCGGTTGACGAGAATCTTGTCGGCTGGGGCACCGAGTCCCTCGACCGTTTGCCGCATATCATCGGAGACGCAATGAATGAGATCGGCGATCTCAAAGACTCGCTCCAGAGCCACCCGTCGCTGTGGGTTCTTGAGGGGCTCAATCTGCTCGGCCGCTCCGCGGCAGCTCACAGCAATCTTCGTGTCTCGATGGAGCCTCGGAAGTTCATCAAGGTAGGAGGCGGCGATGCCGGAGAATTCAAAATGGGCAATGTCTGAGTCAATAGCGCGTAGCGGCGCAAGAGTCACCCGCTGACGCAGTCCGCCAGACTGCTTCTGGCCTCCTCCGAGCACAGCTGAAAAGGCAGCGGGCCAAGCTGATCGACTCGATGCCTGAAGTGCTACTCGCGGTGACTGCCAGGGCATGAGGGAGAGCATTGGAAACCCCAGTTCAGCGCTGCTCGCAGTGAATGAGGTTGAGGCAACGGTGACGGCCATGCCGGCCTCACGTAGGCCAATGAGTTTTCGAAGAATAAATGTCTGTGACGGCGCCGGAAAGCGGCTGACCACAGCAGTAAGTGATGGCAGATTCTGGGCCACGGCCCCCCTTAGTGTGAGTTGCTGACTCAATCTTCGCTGATGAGCAAATCTTGAAATACCTTATCGACGCCTCGAGCCCAGATTTCATTCCCTGCTAGCAACGCGCAGAAGCGCTCAGCGCTGTCTCCGGTCCCGAACTGCAAACTGGGCTCTGCTCGCTGCATGCCCTCAGCCACCGTCATTGCTGCTGCCACCTCTGCTGCAGAAATTCCGGAGTGAATGATGCTCGGATGGTCCGCCCGCCCGCGTTGCCGCGATCCGATGTCAACGCTGGGGACTCCATAGATTGGCGCCTCGCGAATTCCAGCGCTTGAGTTTCCAATGAGCATCTCTGCATGGCGCAGAAGCGTTAAGAAGGCTTCAAACCGAAGTGAGGGAAAGACCCGGAATCGTTCGTCTCCGTCGAGTCGCTCGTAAGCATCCAGAATGACCTCGGAGCCTGGATCATTATTGGGATGCACGATGACGGCGTTCCCATCACGTTTGATGAGGGCATCGATCATCCCGGAGGCCACCGCAGCATTTGTCTGAACGTCTTCGGTTGTAACCCCATGCAAAATCACTAGCGCATAAGAATCGAAGGGAATCTCGTAATCAGAAAGTACCTCGCCTAACGAGGGCAAGCTGTCGGAGAGCATGACATCAATATCAGGTGATCCAATCGCCCACACGGTTGCTGAGTCCTCCCCGAGTTGCACCACTCGACGTTTGGACTCCTCGTTTGCCACTAGGTGAATGTGCGACAGCTTCGACACTGCATGACGCAAGACTCCGTCAATTGTGCCGGAGAGCTCGCCACCCTCAACATGTGCGACGGCCACATTGCGCAACGCTCCGCCGGCAGCCCCACCAAGTGCCTCAACCCGATCCCCGTGCACCACGATCAGGTCGGGTCGGTCCTCATCGATGAGTTCGGCAAGACCCTCAATAGTTCGGGCCAAAATCCGATCCATTGAGTCGCCCTCGCTTTGGTTGTCGAACTCGCGAATATGCACGCCCGGCTCGAGCCGGCGAACTTCATTGACCGTTGAGCCGTACTTTGGCATCAGATGCATGCCGGTCACGAGCACAGTGACGCGGATTCCGGGCAGCTCTGATGCGCCAACAATGAGTGGCTTCAGCTTGCCGAAATCTGCTCGAGTACCCGTCAGGAAGCAGATATGCCTCGTTGCGGGTAGGTCTTGCTCAGCGCTGAACATCAGACCAGCGGAGTTGGTAATTGGCGGGTAGTGCCCGGGTAGCAAACTTTCCGAGAAGGCTCTCGTACTCCGGGGCCAGAATCTCACCAGTTCCTGGGCGTTTCACCCACAGGTTCCTCGCGTCGAAACTGTCGCCAGCGTTTACCTCGCACAGCGTAACCACCGAGGCATACGCAAAATCGATGGTTGGCTGTTCCTCTTCAAGAATGGTTTTCGACCCGCCAAGTGCCTCATGGGCCCAGCGACTGCCATCCACAAGGTCCCTGAGGTCTTCTGGAGTCATCGAAATCTCGATATCTGGTCCGTCCCAGTTAGCGTCGCTGGTGAAGTGTCGTTCCAAAATGCTCGCCCCGAGTGCGACCGCGGCAATGGCTACGTGATTGCTCAGCGTGTGATCCGACAGTCCAAGCACGGCATCAGGGAACGCATCTCGAAGCTCAGCTAGGGCACCGAGGCGCACTTTGTTACGCGGCGTTGGGTAAAGGCTTGTGCAGTGCAGGAGGGCGAACGGGGTGCGGTGCTTGCGGAAAATCTCAACTGATCGTGCAACAGAACTCAGGTCGTTCATGCCGGTAGACAAAATCACGGGCTTCCCGAAAGATGCAATATGTTCGATCAGTGGCAAGTTGTTGCACTCGCCCGATCCAATTTTGTAAGCAGCTACGTCCATGCCACGAAGATGATCCGCTGCCTCGCGTGAGAACGGTGTTGAGAGATATGTCAGGCCACGCTCTTCGGCGTATGCCTTCAGGGCTCGCTCCTGTTCCCAGGTCAGCGTGCACCTACTGATGATGTCCCAGATTGAGACATCCGCATTTGCAGGGATTACGTCATTGGGAATCATCTCGTCAGCGGGGGAGTGAGATTGGAACTTCACTACCTCGGCCCCAGCTGTGGCGGCATCATCAATCATGCGCCGGGCTTTAGCCATGTCACCCTCATGGTTGATTCCAATTTCGGGAATCACATATGGCGGGTAAGCCGTGCCGATCTTTCGCCCTGCGATTTCTAGCTCTGGTTCGACTGCTTGTTCATTCACCATGCCGTCCAGCCTCCGTCCACGGCCAAGTTCTGGCCGGTCACATATGCCGAGAGGTCACTTACTAAGAACAAGCAGGCCCCCATGTAGTCCTCTTCGGTTGCCATCCGCTGTAGTGGTGTTCGAGATTCATAGGCAGTTCGAAACGAGTCTGGGTGGTCGCGAAATACCCCGCCAGGGCTAAGGCAGTTGACGCGAATATCGGGAGCCAAGGTTGTCGCCATCCACTTGGTCAGTTGGATGACCCCACCCTTGCTCGCAGCGTACCCAGCGGCGTTACCCATCTCGGTGCCTTCATAGATGCGCCAGTCCGGACCCACCATTCCATATGTTGAGCCCACCGTGACAACAGAACCGTGTCCACTCGACCGCAGCGCAGGAGTGCAGGCCTGAGTCAGCACGAATACTGCAGTCAGGTTGATCTCGAGGGCTTGTCGCCAGACGCTGGTTGCTTGTTGTTCGAACGGGGTGGTCCAGTTGTCCAGAGGTTCAGAACTGACAAGTGCAGCAAAATGGACAAGACCGTCGATACTCCCGGTCCGGTCGAGTACCTGCTCTGCTATCGAGCGTGTGGCCTCTTCATCAGAGAGGTCACAAGGCACAGCGAACGCTGATCCTGAGCGGCCTTGTTCAGCCTCTTCTGCTGCTGAAGTGCAGGCCTCTGCGTTCAGGTCGACTACTGCGACCGTGGCACCTCGTTCTACGAGGGCTGCTGTGGCTGCGCGCCCAATATGACCCGCACCTCCGGTGACGATCACGGTTCGGCCTGTTAGGTCTGACATCTCGGCGATGCT
>CAFAAQ010000028.1_pt1 | contig 13007 bp, 10 predicted proteins | sample 7267631 | NCBI WGS metagenome assembly CAFAAQ01 (sample SAMEA6813990, study PRJEB35770) | uncultured Actinomycetes bacterium | biome: Freshwater; feature: Freshwater reservoir; material: water | place: Czech Republic | collected 2017-08-18 | depth 30m m | reverse complement strand
GCCAAGTCAGCGTGCGAGATGAGTCCGCAGATACGGGTTACGACCGCGACTTGTTTAACCATTGGATCGATGCAGACGGCAACGGCTGCGACACTCGCTGCGAGGTTCTCAAGATTGAGCGGCTGCCCTCTTTGCCTGGACTGCCTAGCGGTGGATGGTTGTCGCTGTACGACGGGAAGGTCACCGAAAATCCCTCGGAATTCGACATTGATCACCTTGTCGCTCTTGGCGAGGCTTGGCGCAGCGGGGCATCCGAGTGGGATGGAGCAAGGCGCCAAGCGTTTGCTAATGACCTCGACGAGCCTCGCGCCCTGATTGCGGTAACGGCCTCATCGAATCGGTCAAAATCAGATCGGGACCCCTCGAGTTGGCAACCACCAGACAAGGCCTATTGGTGCACCTATGTCACGGAGTGGATGGCTGTGAAGCTGAAGTGGGGTCTTGCCGTGGACCCAATCGAGTTCACGGCGCTGCAAAGCATCGTCGAAGGCTGCTGACCCGCCCAGACCAACTCGCTCACGCGAATTACCCCTTGCCTGCACGCTCCGGGCTTCGCGTTCCGGGCAGTGAGCTCCTCAAGATCAGGCGAATCGGCTATTGGGTTGCACCGTGGTTACATATCGACCCCTTTGCAACCCAATACCCCGAAACCCTTAGCGAGAGATCAGAGGATCGACGAAGCCGTACCGACTCCCGATGGAGGCGCGGTCGCTAATGCGCCGTTTAGTTGCCAGGCTCAGCGCAACGTTTCTCACATCAGAAACCCCTTGCACGCTCATCGCTATTCCGCTGATTTCCGTAGCTCTTCGAAGCCTTTCAAAGCCGTTCGAATATGTCTGGATCATGCATGGAATCTCGCTCTTCATTTCGCCAACCCCACAGGCCTGAAACCTGTTAGGCTCAGATGAGGCCTGGAGTGAGTGTGGGATATGACTAGTAGTTCGACGGGTGGCCCGCAGGGTTCAGACTGGTGGAGGGCATCCGATGGGAATTGGTATCCGGCTGACCAGTGGGACCTGTCCCTTGGTGCAGCCCCCACGACTTCAGCATCCGCGCTCGGTTGGTGGCAGGCCGACGATTCCTCTTGGTACCCTCCGGAGCAGTGGACTGGGCCCGCAGATCTAGCTCCGCGTGTGCTGACTCCTGCTGTTGAGAATCAGTCGGTTTGGAATCAGAGTGCTACTCCGGAGTCAGCATCTCCAGGAACCTCTAGTGATATTGAGACTCCACCCCATTTCTCACCGACTGTCACAAGCAGTCCGACTCAACCAATTGCGGAATCGGATTTTGCAAGTGCTCCAGCGGAGAAACAATCAAAGCTGATCAAGGTGTGGATAGCTGCGACTGGAGTTGCCCTTGCCTTCTTTGTCGGTTGCGGTACAGGGGCAGCCATGCAGGACAGCACGATCTCTCAGCAGACGATTCGGGCTGATAAGGCCGAATCGCAGGTTGCAGACCTAGAGAAGCAGGTTGCTGACCCTGCCAACAAGGCGAAGGCCGATCAGGCAGCAGCTAATAGGTTGGAGCAGGAACGGATATCCAAGAAGGAACAGGCAGAGAGCGACGCAGCGACTGCTGCAGCTAAATCGGCAAAGAACGCTGAAGCTGCGGCCGCCAAGGCAGCGAAAGATTCTGAGGCTGCAGCCGCAAAGCAAGCTAAGGCGGCGAAGGATGCCGAAAAGAAGGCTGCGAAAGACGCCAAGGATTCGGAGGCCAACCAAGCGAAGGATGCAAAGGATCAAATATTTGCAGGGCGACCCGATGCACAAAAGAAGGACCAAGAGGAACTGGTAGGCGGCGCAGCCAAGATTGACGGGCTCAGCGCCACAGTCACCAGCGTTGAATTCGTCCAGGAACTCAGCCAGTTTGAAACCGATGGCTACTTCAGGGCAAACATCACCATCGTTAATGAGGGTGACGATTCAAAGCCCTATAGCCAGTTCGACTGGCGATTCCAGACCGCAAATGGTCAGGTGCTTGATGCTACATTCTCGACCGAACCGTCACTTGGTAGCGGGGACCTTGTTAGCGGTGGAACGGTTACCGGCACTGTAATCTTCCCCGCTCAGACCCCGACTGGCTACGTAATTTGGAAACCTAATCCATTCAAATCAGATCGTGGTATCTGGCCCGCTAGCTAAGAGTTTCACCCTTCCAGCAGTTGTGCGGAACCGATTTAGGTAGCAAGGGCGCATGCACAACGCCCGCAGATGAAGGAGAGATCGAACATCCGTTAAATCGTGGGGCAGCCGTAAAGGTTGTAGTCGGACCATAACCACGAGTCGACTGACACTGAAGCCGTCGTTGGCTGTGGGGTATCCCACATATAGGCACTAGCGGTCCATGTTGCCGAAGATCCAGCTGGTAGGTCGTAAGAGTCAAGCGATGCCCGAGATGAGTACGAGGCACCAGGGACCAGGACACTGATAGAGGGAACTGAGATTGCCGAGTTCGTGCCGTTAGTTATCATTCCTGATATCTGAACATCCCAAGCCCCAGCGCCATAGCTCTGCGAGGAATCCACTGCCGATACCGAAGCTGAGACATTTCCTGTGGGGCACGGGACTGTCGTTGTCGTGGGTACTTCGAATGTGGGAACCTGATAGGAGGGGACTTGATAAGAGGGGACTTGATAGGACGGCGGCTGATACGACGGCGACTGAGGTAGAGCCGGCGGGTCGAAATACTTTGGTTGAAACTCTGGAACCTCAGCTAATTTCTCGCACTTTGCGGAAACCTTCGCAGGCTTTGCAATCATCCCCTCAACTGACGAAGCGAGCGCCATTTGCGTAAATATCAGTGGCACGTTTTGGAAACCGTCCGCGTTATCAGCCATTCGGGTTACGATCCCGACGACTTCGCCCTTGGTTGTCAGGGCTGGCCCACCACTGTTACCCCGATCAAGAGCTGCATCGGTTCGAACAGCGTCACGCACCGTTTCGCCGTCTTGGAAGCTTAGGACCGTCCCCGGTGCTACGCCGAACTCCGTCCCTGGGACAGGGTAGCCAAACCCTAAAAGGTGTTGCCCTTCTGTCAGGCCGGCTGTGTCGGCCCAGCCCAACGTGACGTCTACGGGCTCACTGAGTTCGATGACCGCCACGTCTGGTTTCGGGGTGGCACCGATCACTTTCCCCGTGATCGCTCGTCCGTCCCGTGACCGAACAATCGGGCTGCTATCAATCGAAATGACATGCCAGTTCGTCACTATATGGAATTCATCAATTGCGAATCCTGACCCCGAACCGGCAAACCCGCAGCCTTCAACTTCTATCCGGTAAACCGCAGATCCAAAGTTTGCAACGAGTTCCTCGTCGCTAAACTCTGTTTGTCCCGGTGTGGGGATCGGCGCTGCGCTCGGCATCTCACTTACAGCTCCTTCTACCTGCGGGGTAACCGACCTCAGGGGTGACTCCTTAGTTGCAACAACGCGAGAGGGGCCCGTGTGCGAAGCAAGAATCGCCGCTCCTCCGCCTACAGCAATCAACAAAATCACGACCGCCGCAATCGCAGTCACCACAAGGAAACGTTGTCGTCTTTCGACAGTCGGCCCACCGTCACTCGCGCCCTCTAGGGAGCGCAGATCTGAGACCGTTGATGGTTTACCACATGACACACAAAACTGCGCGTCATCATTTCCAGCAACACCACACTGCGCACAGAACATCCTGCCTCCCTGCTCACTAACGTAGTAGTTCACTCTCGTTGAGCGCAACGGCGAGTAGCAAGAACGCATCTCGAACTCATAGAAGAAGTTTCATTATTAAGCGTGATGGACTGCTCTTGAGAGAGCTGTTTCCACAGCCCCTACTTTGCTAGACCCAGCGCAGCCGCGGTTGGTGCGTCAAGCTGCGAGGTGAACATGAATCCGGGCCATGCATCCTGGTCAGCTGGTCGGGCCAGGTCGAGCTGTCGGACCGGCTCCGCTCGCCAGGCAACGCCCCATCCGGGCAGTGGGTCGGTGCCTGTTTTTGCGAAAATGGCTTGGCCCCACCTGCCCGCAATCATGTCTCGGAAAGCATCCGCAGACTCGAAGGGAACAGAAACCGACTCGGCCACCCGAGTTTCCCAAACAATCCGATCAGTGGCGGGGTCGACCAAGTAAATGGTCTCACCCACGGCAAAGTGCTCGAACGTCTCCCATGGCGCATCCCACACCATGTACGAAACTCCCTCTCGAACCTGCTCGTCAGTGGTAGGGATTGTCGCACTCGGGGTAAATACCAGTCCAGAGCGACCGCACCCCCGGCGAGGAAGCTTGGCCGAAGTGAGCGCAACAGGCTCAACGGTAGATACGGTAGTCGAGATTGCTTGGGCGACGCTGCTGGCAGGAACCGAATCTGGCCTCAAATCAGCGAGGGAACTGCTGACCCTCGGGGACGGAGCTTTCTTTGGATAAACCGTTGCTGAAGCATCGGCATCGGACCAACTCGCACGTGACACACCTGAATCAGTCATCCTGACCTCCTCATCCTCGAAGTGGAAGAGATAAGCCGACTCGGTACTGAACAACTCACCTCAATCGCAATTGTACTGCCGAGGTGTGACAGCCGACCCTTGGATTTAGAGAGCGGTGCTCCGCTCTCCTCAGCAACATGAACTCCTGCAGAACAGCACCCTGAAGCTCACAGCCCCTTGAGGTTGAACCAAGGATTGGTAACGGTGTCGGTGCCAGATCGATCAACCCAAACTCGGTCAGGGGTTGCCCCCACAAACGCAGACCAGACTGACCCATCGGTAACCGAAACTGCTGCGGGATCTACTGAAGTCTTGGGATCAAGGACAGAGCTTTCATAAAACTCCCGATCGGCAACACCATTTCTCCAGTAGCGAAGGTCACTCGAACCGACCCATTCGCGAGTTGCCACAACCTCAGTACTTGGCCCTGCCTCGGGTAGAGCAAACGAGGACGAGAACGCTGTCGGGCCTGAACCAATCGAGGTAGCCACAACAGTGTCTCCAGCAACCGGGCCCACGGTGTGTGCGATCGGGTACGGATCGCTGAACAAATTCACCGGATCAAGGGAGCGATACCCAGCGCGTGACTCCAGCACAAACTTGCGCAGGCCCACCCCGTCCGTGACATAGGTAGACCATTCGGCACGCAGCCCAGAAGAAGCCCCAGTATCGGCATGGACATTCAGCGTGAGCCAGTGATCGGCGACAGCATCACCATCTTGCAAGCGCACCGTCGACAGCGTCAGCCCAGCAGGTAAGTGCGCAGCAGCCCCAAACGCTGCCAACTTGTCGGCCGGAATCTTCCAATGCCAGTTGACTGCTGCTGGCGAACCCTGGACCGAAGACTGCACGAGTGGCTCTTCATTTCCGGAGAGGACCTGAACGGCACTCACGCTGGTTAGCCCGCCGTACAGCGTCTTCTTCAGGGCCTGCAGACTTGCCAGAGTCGTTGGGTCAACTCGGCCATCAGGCTGGGTTATGTTCCACCAGGGCCCGATCTTGAACTTGATCTTGTCGAGGTAAACCAGAACGTGTCCCGGAATTGGATCAACAAATGGTGCCCACTCGGTATTGTCTTGCAACGTCACGTCACCAAGGTCCACTGATATCAACTGTGGGCTGTGAGATGTGCTGTTATGGAAGATGCGATCATTCACGCCGTTGCGCCAGTAAATAAAATCGTTCGCAGTGACCCATTGTCGAGTTGGCAGCACGTACTGACGATCCGCCACCTCTGGCAAGGCAACAGTTGAACTGAACATGTTGTTGGGCGTCAGAACTGTCGCGCCGTTCTGAACAACCGTTTTGCGTATGTCGGTACGAATCACCCCAGCAGGATCAACCAGATGTGTAAAGGGTTCGGGAGGTGCAAGCGGTCCGATCGGGTCAAGCGAACCCTCAGAGGCCCTGGCACGAAGGATCATAAATCGCGGCACGCCAGATCCATCGTCGACATAGGTGGACCATTCGGTTCGCAGACCAGTCGTTAGGCCGCTCACTCGATAGACATTGACGCTCAACCAAAACCGCTCAACTGGATCAGACTCGATGATGCGAACCTTGGCCAGAGAGAACCCTGGAGGAAGGCTAGCCACAGCGGCAAAGTCTTCGGCCTTCTCATCAGGCACGATCAGGTTGATAAAGATAGATGGCGGGGTGTCTTCGACGGTGAAGTCCAAGACGGCCTCTTTCTCGCCTGCAGCAATCAGCGCAGAGTCGTCAAGTGCGAGGCGACCAAACTCCGTCCGCTTCACTTGGTTGAGCGTGGCTTTACTAGGAGCACTGCCTGGCGCAGGCAGTGTGGCTGGTGAACATGCGGAAACGGCCATAGCAAGTAGCAGCACGGCACCGAGCACTGCGAAACAAACACTTCTGCTGCCCCGCCTACCCCCGGTGCCGCCACCCGTTGCGCGGTCTATCGCAGGTCCTTCAAGCAATTTCGCCGATTTCACAATTTCCCCCAGTGGATTCCACGTAACTGCCCGTCGCAGACGTGTAAACACCGTTCACCTTAGAGAGGAGCTTTGGAACAGGCAAGTGTTTTATATTTCGTGTTGCCCTCATTGGGGCCGACGCACACCGGGCTGTGCAGTTACGGAACTCGTGGGCAGGGCGTGGATTGAACAACTCCATTGGGGCAGGTCGTGCCGTTCCAAATCACGCCGCTGAGATCGGCCCCTGTCAGGTCGGCTCCAGTCAGATCAGCTCCGGTCAAGTTTGCACCGGTGAGGTTTGCCCCAAACAATGCAGTGCCAGAAAGGTCGGCTCCGGTCAGGTTGGCGTTATACAAATACGCGCCGGTCAGAGTTGCAGAACTCAACTTGGCCGAAACAGCGTTCGCCTCGGTGAAAATCGCGTTTGTGGCATCGGCGCTACTCAGATCCGCACTACTCAAGTCCGTGCCATGAAAATTTGCGTAGGTAAGGTTCGCATTACGAAGAACCACCCGAGTCAGATTGGCCATGTGTAAGTACGTATAAACCATTCTCGCCCCTGACAGATTCGCGTCGGTGAGGTTCGAATAATAAAAAGATGATGATGACAAGTTGGCGCCACTCAGGTTTACGCCAGTCAAGTTCAAGTACTCAAGGGCCCTGGTTCCGCTGAGATCGCATCCGCTCAGATCAGAACCAGCTACCCGGGCGTTGCAGTCCACAGGTGAGACCGTCGTTGAGGTCGTCGTGGTTGACGTCGAAGTGGTAGAGGATGGGGTTACGGCAGGAACACATCCACCGAGTAAGACTCCGAACACCAACAGCAGGACATACCAAGAACCTCGAATGCTTCGCATCCTAACACCTTCCTGCCGCTCTGGCCAACCCTAGCCCTGAACTGTGCCCACAGTCTCGCCTGTCTGATCCTCCCGACCAGTAACATAAAGGTGTGGGGCAATCTCTTGCGGGCGAGTTGGCAGACACCCCCGGCCCGGCTTTCGCTGATCCAACTGCAGCGACCGAGCTTGGTCTTGGACCGCTCGACGGCTATCGGCCAGACATCCAGGCGCTACGGGGACTCGCTGTGCTCGCCGTGGTGCTGTATCACGCGAAGGTTGTGTTTCCTGGTGGCTTTGTCGGAGTCGATGTCTTTTTTGTTATCTCTGGCTTTGTTATTGGGCGAGTACTTCTGAAGCGTTTTGCAGCGAACAGCACTGCAACCGCCAGAAGGAGCGGCTTTTCATGGTTCTACGTTCGGCGAGCGCGAAGACTTCTGCCAGCGCTGGGTTTCATGCTTGCTGCGGTGATTCTCCTCGCCCCGCTCCTCGCCCCGCTCGGCGGCCTGCCTGCGACTTCACCAACTGGCGTTGCGGCTGCCCTCTTCAGCGCCAACGCCTACTTGTTCTGGGGAACCGGTGTCGGGTACTTCGATCCCGTGGCAGAACTCAATCCGCTACTTCACACTTGGTCGCTCTCGGTCGAAGAACAGTTCTACCTGTTCCTGCCCGTTGTGCTGTATCTCTCATGGAGGCTCGGCAAACGCCGCGACCGGCCTGTCCAATCATTGCGAGTCTTTGTGATCAGCCTGATCGCTGGTTCCTTCGCACTCTGTATTTTGCTCAGCTATTCCGGCGCGATCAGCACCCAAACAGGAATTCGTTTCGCATTTTTCTCGCCATTCACCCGCGCTTGGGAATTTGCAGCAGGCATCCTGATCGTGGTGTTACCCGTTCGCCTACTAGCTCCGGCAAAGCTACGGAGGGTTGCCATCGGTGTAGGCCTGGTTCTCATCATCGTTCCGATGTTGCTGCTTCTCAGCTCAAGTCAGATCCACAGCACGGCAGGACTTTTTGCAGTGCTCGGCACCATGCTCGTGATCTACGGCGGGACCTCGCCAATCCAAGCCCAAGCGGGATCCGAAAAGGGAACCGCAGCGCTGGCGCCTGCCATCTGGCTTGGCGACCTCTCCTATAGCTGGTACCTGTGGCACTGGCCGCTCATTGTTTTCGCCGCAGCCTTCTGGCCAAACTCCGGCTCGCTGCCCTTACTCGCCGCTGTTGGTATGGCTCTCCTGCTGGGGTGGCTGTCGTACAACCTCATTGAGAAGCGATTCAAGTCGGCTCACCACAAGTCGCTGAAACGAACCGTGACCTTGGCAGCTTGCTGCATTGCTGCACCGCTGATTGCAGCAGCGCTTGCCCCTACCTTGAAGCATGTAATCCCCGACACACCAGAGCGGCTCGCCCAACAGCGTCACGTTGCAGAGCGAGTGGGCTGCGATAGCGGCACTCCGATTGGCGAGCGAAAGAAACCCTCCTGTACCTGGGGGAATAAAGCGGGCGGTGCTCCGACCATTGCTCTCATCGGAGACTCAAACGCTGGGCAGTTCAGTGAGGCGCTGATCGGAGCGGCGGAGACCAACGGCATGAGTTTGAAGATTGGCATCCATAGCGGATGTCCCGCTGTGGATCTGCTCGTCGTGACAGCCAATGAGACCAAGGCCGCTGCGGAGTGTCTCGAGTTTCAGAACCATACGCTGAGGGACCTCGAGGCGGATCCGCCCGATGTGATTATCTTGGCCAACTCGACGAGCGGCTATCTCGTTGGTTCGTACGCTCTGCAGAGCCCATCAACCGGGGAGTCCGCGCCTGTCGCTGAGCGCGTTCAGGCTTGGGAGCTTGCCCAAGAGCGGGTTCTAGACCGAATGCTTGCGACGGGTAGCCGAGTCATTCTGATTGCTGAGGTGCCAAAGCCAGTCAATTGGAAAAACAGTGCAACCTGTTCGCAACTCGCAATAATCATTCACCCCGAAAGGTGTGGATTCGTAGACTTCGACTCACGCGGTGAGGCACCTCAGAGAACAGCGCACGGGGCTGAGACTGCAGCTGCGGGCAACGCTGGCGCCGAGCTCTGGAACTTCAACGAATTGATCTGTCCCGAGGGACGGTGCACTGCAAGAAGCAGTGGGCAGATGGTCTGGCGAGACGATAACCACATCAGCATTGCGACCTCGACAGCATTGGCCAAACGCTCTGCTGAACTGCTTCGACACCCGCCTGAGTAGATCTAACGAAGGAGTGACACCTGAGAGTCGGGTCAAAACCAATGAGGGCCCCGGCACAAGCCGGGGCCCTCATCCACATCAACTGCCTGCTAGGTGCGTGGGCACTCAACGGACGATACCGAGCCGTTTGGACAGGTCGTGTCAAACCAAGTTGAACCGAATAAGTCGACATCTGTCAGGTTGGTCCCTCTCAGGTCGGTTCGTGTCAAGTTCGAGCCTCTCAGGCGCCCATACGTGAAGGCGCCGTTCGACAAGTCCACCCCCGTCATGTCCATATCAACGAAGTCGGTGCCATCCAGAACAGTATTGGTCAGAATGCCGTTGGTCATATTTGAGGTATCAAATATCGTGTCCGTCAGATTTGCAAGGTTCAGGTTGATATTGGCTAGGTAAGAACGCGTCAGGTCTGCCCCCGTCAGGTTCGCGCCTGAAAGGTCGAGGCCGCTCAAGTCAAGTTCTGTAAGGTTGCATCCTCGAAGATCAGCTCCCGGACCGCGTACTGAACAATCGATATAGGTGTAATCAACGATTCCCGGCGCGTCAGTGGTGCCTCCCGGCGTGGTGAGGAAGATGTCAGCCGGACCTGCTGGTAGCGCGGGTGTGAATGCGTGGACCTCAGTGGCAGAATCAACCACGAGGCCGGTTGCCTCGACTCCTCGGATTGTCAGCGAAGTTGCACCAGTAAATCCAGTACCGGTCAAAATAATCCGTGAGCCACCCTCTATCGGCCCGTAGGCCGGGTCGACTAGGTCAATCACGGGAGTCAACGCCACGGGAACCAAGCTTGTGGTGGTCGTAGTCGTGGGAATCGTCGTCGTGGGAATCGTTGGTGTTGTTGCAGTAGTGGTGGCGCAGCCAAGAATTGTGTTCTGGCCCCGAAGAACATTGAGTGCAACTACACAGACAGACAGAGCGCCGGCCGGGGCTGGCAACGTTACGTCGTAGCCAAAGTTTGCACCACGGCCATATCGAGCGGCAACGTCGGTGCGGGGAAGGTTCGCTGTGAAGACTCCAGGGGCCCACACTCCGTTGATCAAGACGACAATGTCGATTGGATTGCGTGTGTCCCAGTCTGATGTCCAGCCCTGAACGCGAACGCTGTCTGCTCCACCGGTCACAACATCGACATAACCCGACGGCGAATGCGATGTTCCTGGCGCTGGAGCGAGCTCACAAGCGCCGAGCAATCCCGCCATCAGAGCCAGTGCGAGGAAGGCCCCGCCGAAACGCACACCGCGCCGTTTCGTAAAACGTGAGGATTGCTTCGTACCTAGATTCGACTGCATGTGCCGCTCCATAGTTCAAGGACGAATCATTTCGCCTGCGGCGCAGTTAACTCGGTGAAAAGTGGATAAACAATCCACTTTTGCCGTTTTCTGACTAAATTCTCCGCAAGATTCAAGCCGCCCAACGAATGAGCATGCCCCCTTGCGGGCTGAGAGACCTCAGGTGCAGCGGAACCCGTTGTCACCGCTGCACCAGCCTCTGCCAAGTGCGCTCAGCCTCTGCCAAGTGAACTCAGTTTGCGTCAGACAATTTCTGAATGTCACGCCCATGCGAGGTCAGGGCCCAGATGATCGCAATATCAAGGGCAATCACGATAATTGCCCAGATTGGGTACCACGGCAGCCACAAGAAGTTCACGGCGGCGCTGAGTCCAGCCACGATCACTCCAACGGTTCGAGCAGCAACGTTGCCCGTAAAGATGCCAAAACCAGAGAGCAGCACGATCACGCCAAGGATCAAATGAATCCAACCCCAAGTTGTGATATCGAACGCGAAAGTCCACTTCGCTCCCACGACAAAGAATTCGTCATTGAGCAGCGCAACAACGCCTGCGCAGGCCTGAAAGAATCCGACGATAACGAGCAGCACACCTGCGAAGGCGGCGTATCCCGCTGCCCAGGAACTTGGTTGATCTGACATTCTTGCCTTTCCGCGAGGTGGAGCTTCCACCACGTACTTTCTCTATAGATTCCTGCGGTGCCTTGCTGTCAGCGAGGGTTTCGCCGTTCAACGGCCGACCGGTGTGGCTGACCGCTATGACCTCTGGCTAGGCCGCTTCCGCTTCGGCAGCGATCCTGCCGGTGTCCTTCTTGAGTTGTTTGGCATCTGCACGCAGTTGCTTTGCCTCAACCTTGTCGGCTTTAACCATGGCGTGTTGGATTCTGGCTCCAAAGTCAGACACCCCGACTACAACGAGCCCCGCAGTTCCGGCGTCTAGCTGCTCGCCGGCCTCTTTCAGATCCTTACGGCTCATCCCAGCAGCAGCGTGTCCGGCAAGAGATCCGAGCAGCATCCCTCCCCCGGTCGTTGCTGCAATAAGCCCGGTCCCCAGTGCTGCAGCGGGAAAGAGCGCTAAGACCAAACCCGTGGCCAGCCCTATTCCCCCGCCGGCGACGCCACCAACTCGAGTTGGGGTTTCATGCTGCCGAACGATCTTGACCTTGCCGCCTGGTGTGCGCTCAACGATTGCCGCGTCGTAGGCGTCCAGCAGACCGGCTTCGCTGTGGAGGTCTTTGACGGCCTGATAGTCAGCCCGCGCATCTTCAAGGTCTTCATACATTCCGATGTAAGCAAAGTATGTTTCAACGGCCATTGGTCCGTCCTTCGTGTGGTGAGCGAGCTCCTTGCTCTAGGAACTTATGGAGAGTTCCCTCTTCGTCACAGAGGCCAAGTGCCCTATTGAGATCAATTTCTGGGAATCACCCTGACAGCTTCTACCCTGCTTGGGGTTGAAGCCCTCGCCGAGTTCTCAGTTATCGCTGAAGGAGTACTGCTCAGCCGCTACGGCTCGAGGGCAAACCGCCAGACGTCGTCTTCTACGTTGCGCCACTGAGTGGGATCGAAGAAGTTAAACGTCTCCCGGTCTCCACCGAAGGTAAAGATGGCCTCGTCTGTTGCGCCGGAACCGGAGGGAGCAACCACGGAGTCGTAGTCATAGCGGATGCCATCTTTCGACTTTGCATTCCAAGGGGACCCAGTCTCCTTGTCCCAGATTGCCCCGTCTTCGCTGCTCCACACATCTGTGGGGCTAAACCGGCCGAATACGTCGAGTGGAAATGGGCTCTGCCCGTAACCGCCGAAACAGACGATTCTCGAATCGAGGAGATCGCAGGTGTGACCTGGCCGGGGCGACCAGGCTGCCGAAGCGGTCACGAGTTCCCAATCAGAGCCGTTTCGTGTGCGCCAAACATCATTGAAGTACGGGGGTGGAGTCCCCAAAAAGCCGTACTCGCCGCCTAGGACGTACAAGTAGCCGTCCTTGACTACTACTGCCGCACCAGCGCGCGCCGCCCACGGAGCTGATACAGAAACCTGCTCCCAGTTCACCCCATCGGCTGACTTCCAAACATCGTTAAACAGCTTTCGCGTTGGCGGACCCCCTACGATCACGACGTCATCATTAACTGATCCGCCGAGCACATAGATCTCACCGTTCAGTACTGCTGCACTGAGGCCAGCCCGACCCTCCCATGGGGCGTGCGCAGTGAGTTGCTCCCAGTTCACCCCGTCGCGACTGCTCCAGACGTCATTGAAAAAATCGGAGCGTG
>CAFAAQ010000027.1_pt1 | contig 13892 bp, 14 predicted proteins | sample 7267631 | NCBI WGS metagenome assembly CAFAAQ01 (sample SAMEA6813990, study PRJEB35770) | uncultured Actinomycetes bacterium | biome: Freshwater; feature: Freshwater reservoir; material: water | place: Czech Republic | collected 2017-08-18 | depth 30m m | reverse complement strand
TCTGCCGCTCGGAGTGACCGAGATTTATATGCACCCAGCTGCCGATCACGCAGAGTTGCGAGCCTGCGCTCCTGACGCTGCCGGACGCGTTGATGACCTGGCACTACTCACCGAGGATCAAGCCATTCGAGACAAGGTCTCCCAGTCAGGGGCAGTCCTTGTTGGTTGGCGTGAGCTGCGCGACCTTCAGCGAAGCAGCGCTACTCCTCGAACGGCTTAGGGCAAGCTGACCACAAACCGACTCCCTGACTGCGCGCTGCGGCGGCAGCGGAACGAAACTCTTCGACATGTGCAACGTTTGGCGGGAACGTGTACTGGTTGGCAAACCCCGAAGTGACGAGTTCAAGGTTTATAAACAGGCCGTCTTGAGCGCGATACACATAGGCGAGTAGGCGACCGTATTTGTCTCGAGCCTCGACATCTCTGACGAGTTGAACCGCCGCATTTGGCTTGAGTAACGAGGCCAAGTGTTTGGAGGCTTCCTTGCCAAAGCACATCACAGGCTTTGAAGGATGAACGCTTTCGGGTGTATTCACACCAATTAGACGGACACGCTCCTCAACCCCATCGGCCAGAACAACGATGGTGTCCCCGTCTACGACTCGAGTCACGGTTGCGTTGGCTTTGAGTTTGTCCGAGGGTGAACCTGCGGAGGATTGGGAGCAGCAGGCTAGGAGTAGCAGCCCCAACGCTAGGAGCGAACTGAGCAGGAGTCTCTTGAGGGGCTTGAGCAGCCCCCTTACCGAAGCCGATTCTGAGCGAGTTGGGTGCACAGCATTCCTCGCTCGGACTTCAGTAGGAATGGCCACTACGAATCAGACGCGTTGGATGATGGTGCCGGTGCCGAGACCGCCACCGCAACACATGCTGATGAGTGCGTTGGTGCCGTCGATGCGCTCAAGCTCATTGAGCGCCTTAGTAATTAGGAATGCTCCCGTTGCGCCGAGGGGGTGCCCTAGTGCAATAGCGCCACCATTGGGATTCGTTCGGTCTAGGTCTGCGCCAACTTCCTTTGCCCATGCGAGTACGACCGAAGCAAAGGCCTCGTTGATTTCAAACAGGTCAAAATCGCTGATGGACATCTGGGTGCGGCCGAGTAGGCGACGGGTGGCTTCAATCGGCCCAGTAAGCATGAGGACGGGGTCTACTCCCACCATGCAGGAATCAAGGACCTTGGCTCGAGGTGCGAGTCCAAGCGCGGCAGCTTTCTCGGCAGACATAATGAGCACAGCGGCAGCACCGTCAGAGATTTGCGAGGCAGAACCGGCAGTATGCACACCGTCTTCTCTGGCAATGGGCTTTAGGGATGCAAGCTTGTCGAGGGTGGTTTCTCTGAGGCCTTCGTCTGTGCTGCGAGTTGTCGTGGAGCCCGTGGGAGTGCCATCTTCATCGAGGTCTGGTGCTTGCACCGAGACGATCTGCGAGTCAAAGCGACCCTGTTCCCAAGCAGTAGCGGCACGTTGTTGAGATTGAAAACCGAACTCGTCGCAGTCTTGGCGGCTGATACCCCACGCATCAGCGATTCGTTCCGCACCTTCAAACTGCGAGGTGAATTCGTAGCTCTCAAAATATGATTTTGGGATTGGTACGCCAAGTCCGAGCTTCTTGGAGCTATTCGATCCAATTGGCACACGACTCATTGACTCCACACCGCACGCAATCGCCACATCGACCACGCCAGAGGCGACCAGTGCCGTTGCGAAACTGGTTGCCTGCTGCGAGGAACCACATTGCGTGTCGATGGTGGTTGCGGCAACAGTCAGAGGTAAGCCAGCAGTTAGCCAAGCAGTCCTGGTCAGGTTGAATGATTGTTGCCCAACTTGGCTCACACAGCCACCGACGAGTTGATCGACTTCATCGGGATCGATCCCTGATCGGGAAACTAACTCGGCGAGCACGCCAGCAAGTAGATCCGCCGGATGAACAGAACCAAGGCCACCATTCCTCCGGCCGATGGGTGTGCGGACTGCATCAATGATCACGACTTCAGACATAGGTGAATCTTAGATTGCTAGGCAGCGGACCGAGGAGCCTCAGCCAAGGTCTGGCTAGATGTTTCGGCTGAGGAGAGGGTGCGGGGCTGCTCGGGTGCAGAGGCCACGAGAGCAAGCCTGCGAGCTGCATCGGTTAGCGCAAGGAGTTCTTGCTCGCGCTCGGCGAGACGATCTGCCTCTCGCTCTGCAACCCGGCGATTTGCCTCGGACAGGGCTGCCCGTGCCTGCCGCAGGCCAATGCGTGCGCTCCGCTTGGTGTCATTATCGATGCGGGCTACGGGGTTGTGTACGATCCGCAGAGTCAGCTGCTTTGTCATGAGACAAGTATGAGCTTGGGGTGTGACACTGACAACGGGTAGCGCTCCCCGGTTGCTAGTGGGCCGAACCTACAGCGAGTTTTCGGGCACTCAACAGGGAGCAGCGTTTGCCACAAGTGGCCAAGGTCGACTGCGTTCGAGAGCTAATCCAAGGTCAAGAACTAGAGCATCATCGTGATGGCGGCTAGCAATCTGCATTCCAACTGGTAACCCGTCGAGCTGGCCAATTGGCACCGAGAGCGAAGGATTGCCCACGATGTTGTAGGGAATAGTGAGCGCACCATTGTTTTCGGGACCAACTGCTTGGCCGGCAACTTCTAGATGAAGAGTAGTTTCGGCAGGAAAGGCAACATCTGGATTGGTAGCGCTAAAAATGAAGTCCACTTGATCGAATGCCTTCGCAACAGCTTCGTTTGCAGCAGTTCTAGCCGTCTCAGAGCGAGCCATCATGGCTAGGGAGTACTTGCGCTCGGCGATGCTCATTCCAAAGGCAATCTCGGGAGTCAGTTGGTCTTTGCACTCAGGCCAGAGACCCTCGAGGTCGGCATAGAGCCCCGACAGATTTCCCAGCGCCCATTCAAACCCCATCGACGGGAACGCCAAGTCGACGTGAACGATTTCTAGCCCGACCTCGTCTGCGAGCAGACGGCCAGCCTCGTCGACTAGTTCGGTCACAGCCGGATTGACCACGGCTGATCCAAGGTCCGAAACGATTGCCACTTTGCGCCCACGCAAGGCACCAAGGTGCGAACCAAGGTGACGCTCCCAGCCAGAGACCTTGGGCAGTGAGTAGGGGTCTCGCGAGTCGTAACCAGCGGTGACATCGTAGTAACGAGTGATGTCCCGAATGGATCGGCACATGACTCCGAGCACAACTGTCATGGGGTGAATGAGAGCCTGAGGGCCGCGGGGGATACGCCCAGCAGTTCCCTTCATGCCTGGCAGGCCGTTAAACCCTGCAGGAATACGAATAGACCCGCCGCCATCGCCACCGGAAGCCATGGTGAGCAATCCGCCCGCCACTGCCGCTGAGCTTCCGCCTGATGAACCGCCTGCAGTTCGGTCGAGATTCCATGGGTTGCGGGTAACGCCGTTGAGCTTGGTGACACTGACATTCAGCCCGCCAAACTCCGAGGCCGTGGTCAGGCCCACGGGAATCACGCCGCCGAGCGTCTCGGCCCGTTCAAGCATGGTGTCGGTGTGGTCCGAGATGCGGTCCGCAAAGACAAGTGAGGCCTCGGTATAGGGCCAGTCCTTGTAGTGGCTCAACTCTTTGACACCAAAGGGCACGCCGCCAAAGGGCTGACCGATATCGGCAACGGCAGCCTGAGCGCGAGCAGACTCGGCTGCGACATAGGAAAACGAGTTCAGCTCGCTGCTCTCTAGTGCTGCGAGCGTCGCTTCAAGTTCTTCTGCGGGTGAGTGATCTCCTGCGCGGAACGCGTCCACTAGTGAACATGCATCCCCGAGCCATGGACTATCTGTCATGTCTTTCCCCCATCAGAGCAACGGTTGCAGAACTCCACCCATGGGCTGCTGCGCTCTGTCGAACAAGCCGGGCCCCCCACATAATACGACGAGTTGATAGGCCGCCTTGCTTCAGCGCCCCGCGGCCAGAGATTGCGGGTGCCTGCGTCTCTGTTCCGCCAGGTTCACCGATGTCGAGAAGCCCCTCGCAGACCCGTACTGTGTAGGGATGGATGCTGCTGAATTCTTGGGCCTCACCCCAACACACAACCCCTCCCGCTGGTACGTTCCCATTACCGATGGCATTGCGACGCGGGACAGATTCATGTTTGGCGGCTGTGGGCTTGGCGCAGCAGTGTCAGCTATGGAGGCAGTTTGCGACCGCCCGGTGGTCTGGGCCACTGCGCAATACCTGTCCTTTGCCATGGTGGGAGAGATCATGGATCTTGATGTCACCGTGGCCGTGGCTGGCAAGCGGACCAGTCAGGCTCGGGCTGTCGGCCGTGTCGGTGACCGAGAGATTCTTACGGTGAACGCGGCCCTTGGATCTAAAGACATCAAGATTGACGAGCAGTGGCGGACGATGCCCGAGGTCCCCAACCCGCAGGATTGCCCTCTTCGTAGCGACATGGTCGCAGACAGCGAGTCAATCATGGGCCGGCTCAACATTCGATTGGCACTCGGATCGCCTTGGGATGAGATCGATGGCAATCCGGCACCGCGGGGGCGATCGGCACTATGGGTCCAGACTCCAGACATTGAAATGTCCGCTGCAGGTCTGGCAATTCTGGGCGATTACCTGCCCTTCGGAATTGCCCAGGCAACTGGTCGATGGGTGCCATCGAACAGTTTGGATAACACGATTCGAGTGCAACGACTCAAGCCCGCTGAGTGGGTCCTTTGTGACATCAGGGTCGATGGGGTCAGTAACGGGTTTGGTCACGGGTCAGTGTTTTTGTGGGCCCAAGACGGCACTCTTTTGGCAACGGCTAGCCAGAGCGCAGTGCTCCACAACCCGCGCAGCTAAGACAGCACAGCTAACACGGCACAGCTAACACGGCACAGGGCGTGCCGACGGACTCGGTCACAAGCTGGGTGTCGTAGGAACTGCGTGCTGTACGAACTGAGTGCTGTACGAACTAGGTGCTGTGCAGCTGTTGGCTTCGGCCTAGGGTGAAGAAATGTCTACACCTACCGAGGCTGTCACTCTCACCGAATCAGCAGGTCCTTCCTTGCCGCCGGGTCGACGCTATGGAATGACCATTCCATTTGATGGCGTTCCGCTGGCTGAGCAAAAAGACTGGATCCTTGAGCTTGCAGACTTGGGATACACCGATGTGTGGTCCTCAGAGGCGAACGGCGCAGATGCTTTTACGCCGCTGGCACTAGCAGCAGCTTGGGCACCAAGTTTGCGGCTTGGTACTGCAATCGTGCCTGCTTATACGCGGGGCCCTGCGCTGCTTGCGCAGTCGGTGGCTTCACTAGCAGATGCCGCACCGGGACGGTTTGTGTTTGGAATCGGCACATCCTCCAACGTGATTGTTGAGCGGTGGAATGGGGTGCCCTTCGAGGAGCCCTATCGGCAGGTCAAAGACATGGTTCGGTTTCTGCGAGCTGCCATGTCGGGCGAGAAGATGACCGGCCGATTCGGCCAGTCCGAGGTTGCAGGGTTTCGCCTCGGGATTCGTCCCGCTCAGCAGCCACCAATCCTGATCGCTGCGCTCCGCGAGGGGATGTTGCGACTAGCGGGAACCGAGGGCGACGGGGCAATTATCAACTGGCTATCCGCCGAAGATGTCAGCAAAGTTGCACCAATCGTGCAGGCCGCAGGAGGGGGTACCTCTGATGCGCCAACCAAAGAGGTTGTGGCAAGAATCTTTGTTGCCCCGACCACTGACCGTGATGCAGTCCTAGCCATGGGCAGGTACGCAATTGCGGCATACCTGACTGTTCCGGTGTATGCGGCATTCCACGAGTGGCTGGGTCGAGGGGAACAACTCTCTGAAATGTGGAAGCTCTGGGGTGACGGGGATCGTCAAGGTGCACTCGCCGCGATTCCTGACTCCTTAGTTGATGAACTGATCATCTCTGGCGCTCCGGAGCATTGCCGTGAGCAGATCGGCCGTTATGTCGCCAACGGGGTTACTACACCGGCGCTTGCACTCCTTCCGTTTGGTTATGACCAGAGGCAGGCGATTCGGGATTTAGCTCCTCAGTAGAAACGCCTTAACGCTGCGCGGTGACCGTTGCTCGAAGCACTACCTTGTCGATCTTTCCAGAGGCATTCACGGGAAGCTCATCGACAACGACCACGACGCGCGGACGCTTAAACCCCGCAATTTTGTCTTTCGTCCAAGAGATCAGATCTTCAGTTGCGATCTGAGCCTCTGCCCGTGGGACAACTACTGCACAAACGACCTCTCCCCAGTGGTCATCGGGTAGGCCGATAACAGCAACCTGTGCCACGAGAGGATGTGTGCTCAGCAGGTCCTCGACCTCTCGAGAGGCAATGTTTTCGCCACCAGAGATAATCAAATCCTTCTTGCGGTCCACGATGTAGAGGTAGCCGTCTTCATCAATGCGGCCAATATCGCCAGTTTTAAACCATGGGCCGTGACGTGAGTCTGCAGTTGCTGCGGGGGAGCGGAAATACCCTTCGCAGAGTTGGTCGCCACGAACCAGAACCTCGCCTGGTTCTCCCTGCGGAAGCTCGTTGCCGTCATCGTCTGCAATTCGCAGTGCAACGAGCGGACCAGGTCTGCCGGCTGCAGCAAGCAAATGTGGGTGAGTGTCGGCAGCTCTGCGATGACTTTCGGGATCAAGAAAGACTGCATTGCCACTTAGTTCGGTCATGCCGTAGCCCTGGGCCAGACCACAGTCGGGCAGTTCTCGAAGGACCCTGCGCAAAAGGTCAAGAGGCATCGCCGATGCACCGTAGGAAATCTGGCGAAGGGAAGAGAGGTCCGTGCTGTCACATCCCGGGTGATTGAGCAGCATGGACAGCATTGTTGGGGCGAGCGAACAGGTTGTCACCCGGTGGTTCTCAATCAGACGTAGAACTTCCCCAGCCTCGAAACGAGGTAGCAGCACCACTGGCCGGCGACGAAGATGCACGTGCAAGACGTTGTAGGCAGCTACGTGGAAAAGCGGAAACGGAAACAGGTACACGTCGTCGGCTGAGACTGGTCGAGCGAGTGCAGTGTTCTGGATCGCTGCAAGCAGGCCTCGGTGGCTGAGCAGCGCACCCTTGGCCCGACCCGTGGTTCCCGATGTGTGAATCAGCCAAGCGGCCGAGGCCGGGTCAAGGTCCGTTGTCTTGACCGCTTGCAGTTTGGCCGCAGCCCCACTCCGGGTGGAATTGATTTCAGCTTCGGAGGCCGGACTGAGGCCAAGTTCTGCTGCAGCCTGTGCGCTGGCCGTTGGGTGTGTGCCATTCATGCAGACCACATGACACACTGATTGGCAGTTCGGTAGTTCTGTTGCGAGCCGGTCAAGCTGTTCGGAGCTGGCAAGGATGACTGTTGGTTCGGTCGCTTGAATCATGGCAACGAGTTCCGGCACGCTGTGCCGAGTGTTGCCAAGAGTTGCAACGGCACCTGCCGCCGGAACGGCGTAGAGCGCAATCAGCATCACGGGGCAGTTGTCAGAAATGATCACGACGCGATCGCTCGGGTCGGTGAGTTCCGCAATGCCTGCGGCAAAACGCTGAACATCTTGAAGTAGTTCGGTAAAGGTCCAGCGGAAGTCTCCGGCAACGAGTGCCAAACCGTGTGGCGACTCGGCCGCTGCGAATTCAACAATCTCGTGTATCAGCACCCGAGTGTTCATAGTCGCCCGGCGCTAGCGGTGCTAGCTAGAAGTGTGAGTTCTTAGGAGATGTTGCCGTTCCTAGCCGCTACTGATTTGTGCTTGAAGGCGGCGCATGGCCGAAAGCCACCGTTCGCGATTGCTTGCACGTGCTTGTTCATAGGCTGCAACTTCCTCGTGGGGGAGTATCAGAAACTGTTCCGTAGCGAGCGCATTGACAACAGATTCGGCAACCTCGCTGGGTTCCAAGATACGTTGCGCTCGGACCACCGCCAGCGCAACTGCATCTTCTGGTGCGGAGGCACTATCAGAATCTGGCGCGACTGATGCCTTCATTTCTGGAAAGAGCAGTGGCGTGCGAACCCCCTGAGGGCACAAGCAGGAAACCCCAATCCCACGATCGCCGTAAGTGATGGACATCCACTCCGCAAGCGCAACCGCACCATGTTTGCTAACGCTGTAGGGGGCGTCACCAAGGTTAGTGAGCAGCCCGGCAGCCGATGCCGTGAGCAGGTAATAGCCGCGACCTCGGTCGAGCCAAGCGGGCATGAGTGCTCGCGCTGCGTAGACATGAGCCATCAGGTTGACATCGAGCGTGCTCTGCCAGACCTGGTTCGGTGCATCAAGGCCGAGCGCAGTGCCAATTCCGGCATTGCCGCAGAACAGGTCGATCGTTCCACTTGTCTCGGTCACCTGATGGATGAGCGCAATGACCTCGGATTCTTTAGACACATCAACTTGATGCGAAGACACCTTCACCTCGGGGAAAACCTGAGCAAGTTCTTGGAGCGATCGATCTAACGCAACAGCATCTAAGTCCACTAGCGAAATTGATCGAGGGCCTTCTTCGGCGAAGCGCTTGCACAGGGCAGCGCCAATTCCGCTTCCTGCTCCGGTGACCACAATGTTGCTGTTCGAGAGTTCCATGGATCCTTCTCTGAAAGTAAACGGTGCGCTGATGTCTGAGCGTCTGTTCGGTGCTAAACCCTTCTACAAGGCGAGCTGCGGCGGGGCTGGTCCTACCTACTGCAGTTGACCGATTGCTGCGCGGAGCGTGGCATAGATCACCGCGGCGCGGTCCTCGCCCCAGGGCATAGGCATGATGACGGGAACCTCTACTCCCGCATCGCGATATTCCTGAACGGCCTCGGCCACCCTCGCTGATGACCCACAAATATTGATTGCGTCAATCATGCGGTCCGAGATTGCCGCCACGGCGGCATCTCGATCTTGGCTTGCCATAGCCAAGTTCAACGCCTCTACCTCGTCTTGGAATCCGGCTCGAGCAAACGCTCGCGCATAGGCGGGGACAACTGCATAGGAGTAGAGGTCTCGGCGAGCTTTTGCGAGCGCTTCCTCCCGATCGCAGACTGCAACGTGCACATATGCGTACACCTTGCAGGAACCTTCTGGTCTACCTGCAGCAGCTTCGGCTCGGCGAACCTGCTCGATGCACCAGGGCACGGCCGAGGCGGGAAGATAGTTCAGGAGAACCCCGTCAGCTAGTTCGCCGGCTAAGGAGAGCATCCGTTGATTGAGCGCACCAAGAACGAGCTGTGGTTTGCGTTCACCCATGCGGACAGCGAGACGGAACTTGTTGCAGTGGTAGTACTCGCCTTCATGAGTAACCGCTTCTCCGCTCAGGCAGGCTTGAGTGAGTTCTAGATACTCTCGGACCTGGGCTAGAGGGTGAGCGGAATAATCGGCACCGTGCCAGCGGCCAACCACAACAGGAGACGAGATGCCGACTCCTAGCAGAATCTGAGCTTCGGGCGAGATATCTTGAAGCGTGGCGGCGCCCATTGCAGCGAGCATCGGTGTGCGCAGTTGAAGGGCCAACACTCCAGTCCCGAGATCGAGAACTGGCTGTTGAACTCCTACAGCAGCCAAGGTGGCGAAGGCTTCTTGGCCAACCGTTTCGGCAGTCCAAAATGAGCCATACCCCAAGAGCTTCGCCTGTTCTGCAACCTCAAGGCCAAGCTGTAGGCCAAGACTCTGAAAGCTCGCGAACGTGACCCCGATAGCGGGAGGGTTTGTGTGCATTCAAGACGGTACCCCGCAACCGTGCTGAGCCATCGCAACTGCTCTGAGTCAAGCCGCCTGGTGCACAATCGCATGGAGTAGCTAAGCGACTGACGCACGCAGTAACTGCGGGAGCATCTATCCGGCTCAGATTCGAAGACGTTTCTGAGCAATCTCTGTGAACTCTCCGTAAAGCGGTCGTTGGGTGTCCTAGGGCGCTGGTAACTTGGAGATTGTTCGCTTCGGTCTCCCGAGGCGGCAGAGCGTAGGAGGCAACATGACAGAAGTTCTCGAAACAGAAACTCTTGCAGCAGCAGTTCTGGACGCGGCTGGTCTGGAAGCGCCCACGATGCTAGAAGCGCTGAATCTTATTGATCGAGGCTTGAGCGATGCTTCAGACCGGTCGCTGGTATCGGCCGTTGAGTTCACCGACCTCTTGCTAGATGTACGCAGCATTTTGGTTCGGATCGATTCCGCGTCGCACGCGAACTGAAGCGGCTCATCAGCAACAACTGGGCAAGTTAGTGACTCAGCCAATTAGTGACTCAGCCAATTAGTGACTCAGCAAGTCAGTAGATCAACAAAACTCTGGCCGCTGACGATTCATGCCAACTGCGCTAAAGAGTCTCTCGTAGGCATTGTCTAATTCTTCAAGCAGCAACTGTGGTTCGCTCACTGCAGCAGGATCAGCGGCAAGACCAATAAAGAGCCAACCGTGATACGACATCGTGGTCAGGTTGAATGCGGTTCCTGCAAGGGGGCCAATCGGGTAGTTGGCTTGCATAAGTGCCCCGCCAATAAAGAGATCAAATGGTGCCGCACGCACGTTGGAGCAGACGAAATCCACTGAGTGTGCAAGGTGTTGCCCAGAGCGAAGGATTGCTGCGGGGGGCAGCATTGCAGCGGCTTGGGCTGCTGTATCCATCGACTCGATGGCCCGTTCGCTGCGAACTGTTGCAACGATGCTGTGAATCTGCGTCATCCGATCGCTGGGGTCCATGCTCCCCGTCGGAACCAACATCTGGGTAGGACTAAAGGCATTGCCACCAGCGGATCGATCATGTCGAGTGCTGACGGGCATGGAAACTCGAAGTTGTTCTACGGGCTTTCCTGCCGCACGGTGAATTTCACCGGATGCATCTGCTGCCCCGGCAATGAAGAAGTCGTTCACGCTGCCACCAAGCAGGTGTGCAGCGGCTAAGACATCTTCGAGATTGAGCGTGGTTGTACCAAACCACCTGCCAAGGGAGCGCTCTGTCCACAGTGGTGAACGGCGGTGACCAACTCGTGCTTGTCGTGCAGCTGAGCGGACAGCACCGGCAAGATCAGCAGTGCGCGAAGGGATCGAGGCTGCTCCGTTTGCCACTGACACCAAAGGTGCTGAGGCACGTGACCACCATGGCTTGGAAGCTTCATGCAGGTCGGGAACAGAGCCGCTGTTACTGCCGGGGGCAGCTTCCTCTAGAGGTTTGGGTGATCCCGATGAATCTCGGGCGCCTTTGCGGGTACGTGGAACGGGCAGTCGCTCAAAATCGAGGAACTCGATCGACAACACAATGCCACCTTCGCCATCGGTGATGGTGTGGTGGAGCCGCTGCAGCATCGCAGATCGACCACCGGCGAGACCTTCGATGGTGACGAACTCCCAAAGCGGGCGCTCGCGGTCAAAGGGCTGTCGGCTGAGGGTGGCCACTAGATCGTAAAGTTCTCGCTGTGAGCCCTGTCCCCCTAAGTCCATCCAGCGGAGGTGGTGGTCTAGGTCGACCTCAGGGTCATCCACCCACTTTGGCAATTCCCAGGGAGCCATACTCGTAACCACGCGTTGGCCGAGCCGCGGAACATTGATGATTGCTTGTTCCATGCGCTTGCGGAATGCTCGTCGGTCGACTGCTTGGTCAAAGACCGTCAGGTTTGCGAAGGTTGAGGAGAGTTGCGGGTCTCGCTCCAACTCCCACATGAGTGACTCAAAGCCGCTCATGTGTTGTTGGTCAGAAGAAGTCGCACCCATACCAGAGAGGCTAACCAGTCGAGGCCTAGAACGCTCTCAAAGCCTCAATTTGGACTGAGCTGAGCTAAAAACGGCTGGGCCAAAAGCGCTGAGCAGTTCGGGCAATGGTTCGCCCAGCGATCAGGCCTGCCACCACGTCACTGGCATGGTGTACCCCAACATGAACTCGACTCCAGGAGACACCAGCGGCGAGCATCCACCAGAGCGGCGCCATACCTAGGTCTTCAGATAGCAGTGTGGCTGCGCATGCGGCAGCCGAGGCGTGACCGCTCGGAAAGCTCGAGGTCTTTGGCGCCCGAAGTTCGTGCGGGTGATGCTCCTTCTCGGTCGGGCGCTCACGTTGGGCAATGAGCTTGATGGGGCCGTTGATGAGAGCTTGCTCGGTAGCAATGATGGCGCTGCGCCGCAAGGCTCGCCGCCGCCGGGCGGGGCTTGCAGTCATTGCATCTACGGCGTTGATGCCATGCCAGAGAAAGCTGTGGTTTGCTGCTTGTGAAAGCGCATAGAACAGGCGATCGGCTGGAACTGAACCATGTGCAGTCTTTGCGATCTGATCAGCCGATTTGTCGAAGCCTTTTACTAGCCGGCTCTGTAGAACCCGGGTTGCAAGCCCCCGTGGATGAGCGCTCATGTGGGTGCCAGAGTGGGTGCCAGAGTGGGTGCCATAACGAGATGCTAGAGGCCAGCGCTGACAGCAGCGAGAGCAGATCGAACTGCTGCTGCAACTATGACTGGATCCTGCAACGGGCCAAAATGCCCAAGGGCTGGAAACTCCTCAAGAGTCGAAGAGGGGAGGGCCTGCGAGATAATCGGCGCAAGGTCAGCCGGCCCCGGAAATTTGGTGTGCCCCCGGGCCACCGTGACTGGGCAAGCGACTTCGCCAAGGTGGGCAAATGCGCTATGCCGGGCTCCCATTTTGTAGGTATCCGCTTCAATCTCGGGCCGACAACGAAGGGTGATCGAGCCGTCAAGGAGTTGTTCAAACCCGTGGTCCACATAGGCTCGAAGCGCTGCCGGGCACAAGTCGCTCAGGGGCGGTTTGGATGCAAAGTTCTGTTCTGCGGCGCTGCGAGAAGGAAACGTGTCGCGTCGTCGAAGAGCCGAGGCGACTAGCGGATTGCTCGAAGAAATGTCCTGGATCTTCAATCCTGCTGGCTCGAGACCTGAGTCTTGCATCGGGAAGACAATCGGTTCATACACCCACAATCCCCTAAACGTGCCCGGGCGCATCTGCTCAGCTAGAAGCAGCGAGGCTCCCCCCATGGAGTGGCCCACGCCAAATGGCTTATCCAGGCCTAGTGCGTCAACCACCGCTAAGACATCTTCAGCAGTCCCTGACCAGTCCATGCCAGCAGCGGGAATGCTGGACAGGCCATGTCCTCGAAAGTCCAGAGATGCGCAGTGGTACTCCTGGAGGTGATCCGTTACTGGTGCCCAGACTGCGGCGCAGAACCCCGTTGCGTGGGCAAAGAGGACAGATCGGTCGACAGTTCCCGCTCCGCCGGGTTTTCCGAGGTCATAGGTAGCAATCTCAACCCCAGAACTCGACAGCGTCCGAGTGGGCTGGGGGAGGGGGTGAAATTCGAACGGGAGTCTGCTGGGTTCTGACACGAGTACAGACTGTCATCCCTACCCTGCCCTGTTGGTGCGCTCTTGCTAACTCGTTGGGGCGGGCTACAGTAAGTGTCAGCATTACTACTCTAAGTGGGAGGGTGTCTGAGCTTGAACGGCTCTCGGGAAGATGACTGATCCTTCACATGTGGCGGCGCCTGTAGTGAAGGCCGATACGGAGTACTCCCTGCTTCGTCGCGCTGCGTTCGCAAGCATGGATGCCGAGTCGATATTGACCGCCGAGTTTGATGCAGATGGACAAGTCGTAGATTTTCGTTTTGCTGTGACGAATCTGGTTGCCTCACAGGTGTTGCGCAGACCCATGGTTGAGCTCCTCGGATACACAGTGACCGAGGTTTTTCCCTCCTCAGGGGCGAACCTGGTCAGGATCTGGGCAGAGTGTCTGGCCTCGGGTATTGCAATGCTTGAAGAGATCCAGATTGATACCGATACTGAGCATCCACGCTGGATTCGCCAGCAGGTACTCCCCCTCGGAGACGCCATTGCAGTCACCTCTCACGACATTACTGACCGTCGCCGAGCCGAGGCTGACCTGCGGTCCTTGGCCCACCAAGACCCGCTGACTGAACTCCCAAATAGGCGTGCGGCGCTTGACGGGATTTGTGCCTCGTTAGAACGTCATGGCCACGGGTCGCCAACCACGGT
>CAFAAQ010000025.1_pt1 | contig 14164 bp, 12 predicted proteins | sample 7267631 | NCBI WGS metagenome assembly CAFAAQ01 (sample SAMEA6813990, study PRJEB35770) | uncultured Actinomycetes bacterium | biome: Freshwater; feature: Freshwater reservoir; material: water | place: Czech Republic | collected 2017-08-18 | depth 30m m | reverse complement strand
AGTGAGGAAACCGGAAACTTTTCGGTCTCAAACCCGACAAACAGGTCAGGAGCCAGCTGTTCTCGAATATCAACGATCTCCTCGGCAATGAAGTCAGGGTCAAGCGGCTTCTCATTGACCACTTCAAGCGGCCAAGAACGCACCCACAGCTGAACATCCTCGCGACCCATCTCTGCTCGACGCTCAACGAACCGGCGCAGTCCGACATGAGTAAACGGGCAGCCAATATCTGCATAAACCTCAATCATCTCAATGCCTCTCTTCTCTGTGCGACGAGGGACCTCTCCATCACTGTGTTGTGTAACCGCCATCTACGGCGATTGCTTGACCAGTAACAAAGCCAGCACCAGCTGAGCACAGCCAGATTACACAGGCTGCAATTTCCTCGGGTTGGCCCAGTCGGCCTAACGGATGCGCTGCGACTGTCCGTTCGATTAGTTCGGGTTGCTCCACCTTGATGCGTTGGATCATCTCAGTCTCGATGGCCCCTGGGCAGACCGAGTTGACGCGGATCCCGTCGGCAGCCAACTCAAGTGCTGCACTGCGAGTCAGGCCATTGACGCCGTGCTTGCTCGCCACATACGCCGCCAAGCCTGGAAAACCATTCAGACCAGCGATCGAAGCGCAATTGACGATTGCTCCCTGGCCTCCGGAATCCCTGATTGCAGGAATCTCTGCGCGCATGCACAAGAACACGCCAGTCAGATTGACAGCCAGAGTCCTATCCCAGTTCTGATCAGAACAGAGCTCAATGGGCCCCGGATCGCCCTCGATACCCGCATTATTGAAAGCGAAATCTAGGCGTCCAAACCTGCTCATCGTGGCACCAACCATTGCGTTTGCAAGATCTGCTTGAGAAACATCTGCGGGAATAAACAGTGCTCGGCCGCCAGCTTCTCGAATCTCATCAGCAACCAACGCGCCGCGTTGCTCCTCACTATCTACCAACGCAACTGAAGCTCCCTCTGCCGCAAAAGCAAGGGCGGTTGCCCTACCGATTCCAGCCGCAGCACCAGTCACCAGGGCAACTTTCGAGTCCATAACGCCCATAATTCATGCTCCTATTTTTAGTTGTCAGGCAACTGTGCATACTCGCGAGCACCACAAACAGTGCCAAAAGACCCCTCGAGCAACAGCCGAGGCAGAACACTTCTCCAGGCCGCTGCGCTCATGGCCACAAGGACAACAAACCCAACACGCTGTCAGATCTGGGCGTTGAACTTGCGGGTAGATTGATGACATGTCACTCGCCGAGGAACTCGTAGTTACTGCTTCTGCCCGCTGGACGAGTCAGTGGAAAGAACTGAAGGCAGAGGTCATCGATACGGGCATTTGCACTGGGTGTGCAGGCTGCGTGATTGCCTGCCCGCATGATGTCATCGGCTACGACCATGAACAAGGCGGCTACAAGCCCTTCCATCTTGAAGAAGAACTTGGCCCAGAGGACTGCGGCCACGGCATCAAGGGCTGCACCAGTTGCACCCGAGCCTGTCCCAGGTTTCGCCTCTGGGAAGGTCAAGCTGACGAGCACCTGTTCGCTAGGACCCGAAACGATGATGAGGTTGCTGGGATCTTTCAGGACATTTTATTGACCCGAGCTTCTGATGCCATGGTGCATGAGATCGGTCAAGACGGGGGCCTTGTATCTGCAATCCTGCTTTGGGCTATGGAGCATGACTACATCGATGCAGCCTTGGTTTCGTACCTCGAGGGAGACAAGGGGTCATGGAAGGCTCGCCCCGGAGTAGCAGCGAACCGGGAACAGATTCTTGAGGCCGCAGGCAGTAGGTACACCTACTCTGCCAACACTCTGGCCCTAGACGAGGCTCTAGAAGCTGGGCACTCGCGTTTGGCTCTAGTCGGAATGAGTTGTCAGTCCTCGGTTCCCCCAGTCATGTGGTCTCGCAAGATTGGCAAGATCTCGAAGCCGATTGTGTTCAACCTGGGTCTGCTCTGCTCAAAAACATTTGATGACGCAATCTTTGAGGAACTCTTCCGAGCAAAGTACGGAATCGAACGCGAGCAGATCGTCAAGATGAACATTAAAGGCGTGTTCCAACTTTGGTTGACCGATGGCAGCTACCGGGAAGTCAACCTCAAGGAGTGTCACGCTTGGACCCGAGAAGGCTGCACCCACTGCCCTGACTTTGCTGCAGAACATGCCGATATCTCGTGCGGTGGGATCGGCGAGAATGCCAACTGGACTCTCACCATCGTGCGCACTGACCTAGGACGAGAGATCATCAGTCGGATGATTGCTGACGGCTCAATCGAAGCTCGCCCTGGCGACTCAGACCCCGCAGCAATTGCTCTCATGCGCAAGCTGTCCGAAAAATCACGAGCTCGCTGGCCTACCAGTGCAGAAGCGAGCGTGCGAGTGGGTTTGCCCGAACCAAAACGAAAGCCGCCTCAGAGTTGATCGGCTGCCCTAGTTGGTCGATTGAGAGTCCCGTCTGAGTGTCAAGTAGTGCACCACCCGCATCGGATCAGGGTTATTTAGATGTATCGCACTTCTCTTGAACTGCCTTAATATTAGTAGGAACCACAATCTCTCCGGCCTTCTCGGTGGCCTGCTTTTGATCGAACGCCTTTGCATCTGAGAAGGGAACTGTTTCTTTCAAGCCATCAAAGATGCAGTTGCAGTAGTCGACACTCTCCAGCTTGACGTCAACATACTTTCCATCGGTCGGTTCGACGCCAGTGCACCCGTACATCAAGTTGCCGTAGTAGCCGGTGCCATCAGTGGTGACGTCGCCGTATTCTTTTGGCTCTCGGACAGTTCCACCGCAACTGCTCAGCGCTAGCGCACAGGCTGCTGCCAGAATCACAGTTCGGATGGTTGTTCTTGCGGGACGCATCTGGCTCCTCGAGGACGGGCTGAGTGCAAAAGCTAGCGCTCATCTGTCATCAGGCTGAAACTCGCTCCGCTGCTCCGCCGCCCTAGAGCTTCGAACCGGCTAGGGATATTGCTGCTGATCGGTCGTAATCGAACATTGAGGATCCGGAACTGAGTTGCTGGGAATCAAGCACTGCGAGTTTTCGCTGGGCGAGACTGGGGGATGCGGCCATCGTCAGCGCATCGATCAATCCTGCTGCCCGGCCATGTGGGATGACGGTCACCGCTGTGCTCTCAAGGACCCGTTCTGTGGCCTTGCCAATCTCACTGCGGTGCTGCTGCCTGATCCGTCTCATAGAAGTTCTTCGGCCAAAGCTGACCGCTCCAAGAGAGTCATACGGCCCAGTTCGGTGGAAATGGTGCTTCCGGACTATGCCTAGCGAGGACTGCAAACTTGCTTAGCAGGGCCTGGACTCCTCTGTTCGCTGACCGGGATCCCCGTGTCAGGCTAGGGGGCAACAGTTACCACGGGAATAGTGTGGGTGCTGATCCCGGCCGCGGTGGCACTGATCTTCGAAGCAGCAGCATTTTGCATCAGCTTGACACTTCCAACTGTTGGTAGGGCTAGCAGAGCAACAATCAGCGCATACTCCACAAGTGAGGCTCCTCGTTCACTGCGACGCCTGCGCACAGGTGAGCAGCGGCAGTTCGTTCCTGAGCGCCATGGTCTCCTCGGGCACATTCCTGAACGGCTCATAGCTGTAATGATCGGCAGACTGCTCGGTGGAACGGATAGGTCAAACGACCTATTTGTAGTCAAAAAGGCCTATTTCCGCTCAGGAAGAGCTCGGCCGCTACCGAAGCTCAATCCGTCAAACCCGTAGGTACCTGCCCACCGCAATACCAGATCCAACGGCACCGGTAACCGCCCCCACGACCAGAATCATGATGACGGCCTTCCACAGGTCGCCACCTGTCCACTTGATCTGGTTCAGAAGCTCAAAGGAAACTTGATTCACAAAGTTTCGTTTCCATAGGGCGTCGAAACCCCAAGTCAGACCTGCAGCGGCCAGCGCTCCGAGTAGTCCCTGCACCATGCCCTCGGTCATGAACGGCAACCGAATAAACCAGTTGCTTGCACCCACGAGTCGCATCACCTCAATCTCTCGGCGTCGCGCAAATACGGCGGTACGAATGGTATTGAAGATAAGCAACACAGAGACAAAGATCAGTGCAACACCAAAGAGTCGCACCCACGAATTGAGCGTGCTGAGCGACTTCTGCACCTGCCGCGCATACTCCTCGGCGTATTCAACTCGGTACACACCGGTCATATTCTCAAATTCGGTACCCACCGCCGAGACCACATCTGCATCGGTACTCGTTGGCTTGACTCTGAAGCTCTGCGGTAGTTCCTCGGGGTTGATTGACTCCACGAAGTCGGGCTGATCAGCGAAAAGCCGCTTGAACTCCGCGTAGGTCTTTTCTTTGTCTAGAAACTTGACCGACTCGACCTGCGGGTTGGACTGCAAGTTCTTGCTCACACTGTCAATCTGGTCGGCTGTGGCACCAGGATTCATGTACACAAACATCTGTACATCGGAGCGAAGCCCTAAGAAGCTCTGGTTGATACCAGTACCGATCAAGAAACTCACGGCCACGAATGCCAAGGCAATCGCAACTGTCAGCAACGAGGCCAGAGTAAGCGTCAGGTTGCGGACCAGGTTTGACCCGGTCTCTTTAAGTACGTAATCGAGACGTACAGCCATGTTGGTCTATCCCTCGACTCGTGAGATGAAAATGCGGCGCGAACAGCCGAAGATCGTGAAAGGAATCATTCGTAAACACCTCGGGCCTGATCACGGACCACGCTGCCACGATCAAGCTCAATAACCCGACGGCGCATGGTGTCGACAATGCCGCGATCATGAGTTGCCATAACCACGGTGGTGCCCGTGCGATTAATGCGATCGAGCAGCTTCATGATTCCCACAGAGGTCGCAGGGTCAAGGTTTCCTGTTGGTTCATCTGCGAGCAGGATGAGAGGTCGATTCACAAAAGCGCGAGCGATCGACACTCGCTGCTGTTCGCCACCGGAGAGTTCATTCGGCATGGACCCTTCTTTTCGACCCAGACCGACTAGTTCCAGAATCTGCGGAACGGCTTCACGAATTACTGACTTTGGCCGGCCAATTGCCTCGAGGGCAAAGGCAACATTTTCGGCCACTGTCTTATTGGGGAGCAGTTTGAAATCCTGAAATACGCTGCCGATGTTCCTGCGTAAGTACGGGACCTTGTATCCGGGAAGGGCCGCTATGTCTTTTCCAGCTACGTAGATCTTGCCCTTCTCAGCAGTCTCTTCGCGGTTCAGAAGCCTCAGAAAGGTGGACTTCCCAGACCCTGAAGGCCCCACAAGGAAAACAAACTCACCCTTTTCGATCTCTACGGTTGCATCACGTAGGGCCATGTGCTCGCCCTTATAGATCTTCGAGACATTCTCGAGTTTGATCACGGTTTCCTGACCAGTGTGTTCGACGAATTTCACAAGCGACCGGACCGAAACTCTCGGGGGGATCGGCGCTTCCTGTGAAGCCTGCTGTTACAGACCTGTGACGTTATCGCGGTGCAGAGAAGATGTGTGGAACCCCCTGAGGCCGCTCTTGGGCCGGAACTGCAGCGCTAATTGGCAGGAACACCCTCGGTGCGCTGCCAGCGCAAGAATGCCTCCATCAGTTCATCCAATTCGCCATCAAGGACTGCCTCGGGGTTTGGTAGCTCCAACCCAGATCGCAGGTCCTTGACTTGCTGATAGGGCTGCAAGACATAGTTGCGATCTTGGCTTCCAAAGTTGACCGAGGACTGATCCCCAGTGATTTCGGCGATTTTGTCCATGCGTTTTGCTCGTTCAAGCTCAAGAAGCCGAGCCTTAAGCGTCTTCATCGCTCGGTCTTTATTCTGATGTTGCGAGCGCTCGTTCTGACATGAGGTGACGACCCCGGTTGGTAGGTGGGTGATTCTCACCGCAGAGTCCGTCACGTTGACATGCTGGCCGCCTGCGCCTGAGGAACGATAGACGTCGATTCGCAGGTCTTTGTCGTCGATCTCAATCTCGGAATCAACATCTTCGATAAAGGGCGTGACCTTGACAGAAGCAAAGCTGGTTTGGCGCCGGGCGTTGTTGTCGAACGGCGAGATTCGAACCAAGCGGTGCACGCCATGCTCAGAACGCAACAATCCGTAGGCGTTTCTTCCCTTCACCACAAAGGTTGCAGAGGAAATGCCGGCCTCACCGCCAGCATTGAGAGACTCGATGTCCGCAACGAATCCTCGGCGTTCCGCCCAACGGAGATACATGCGCAACAACATCTCGGCCCAGTCCTGAGCCTCGACTCCACCGGCTCCCGAATTGACGTCAACAATGGCGTCACGTTCGTCGTACTCTCCAGTAAAGAGCGCACGGAGCTCGAGTGCGGCAAAATCACGCTCAAGAGATTTGACCTCTTTATCCAGTTCAGCCTCGAGACTTTCGTCGTCCTCTTCTCGGGCCAACTCATGCAGGGTGGCTAAGTCTTCGACTCGCGATTGAAGCGAGTCAAACAACTGCAGGTCATCGGACATCTCAGAGAACTCTCGCTGCAGGATCTGCGCAGCGGCAGCGTCATCCCACAGGTCAGGGCGGCCAAGCTCTGTCTCTAGCTGCGGTTGACGATGTCGCAGGTCTGCAATACGCAGATAGTCCTGCGTATCAGCAAGCCTGGTTCGGAGCGCAGTGATCTGCGAAGAAAAATCGAGCATCAATCAGGCGCCGTGGCAAACCTTGTACTTCTTGCCGCTTCCACAGGGACATGGAGCGTTCCTAGGGGTCCGCTCCCAATCTGTTTTCACGACCGGCTTTTGAGCCTCTGGTTCGGGAGCAGGTCCGGGACTTCCGCCCTCTGCTTGGGCGAGAGATGTTGTCTCTAATGCGGCCGCCGGCCCTGCAGTCTGCGCAGTAGCGGGATCTTCGGGAGCGGTATAGCTGAAGTTGCCGATGGGCTTGATCTGCGGCGCCTCTTCTTGAACCACCTGTACGTGCATCACATACTGCACGTACTCGCGATCAACGGTGTCCATAAGTTGACCAAACATCTCGTAGCCCTCACGCTGCCATTCGCTGAGTGGGTCTTTTTGCCCGAGTGCGCGCAGGTTGATTCCCTCTTGCAGGTAGTCCATTTCTTTCAGGTGATCGCGCCAGCGCGCATCGATGATTTTGAGCATGACCTGACGCTCAATCTGACGCATCGTGTCGTTGCCGAGTTCACTCTCACGAGCCTCGTAATGCTGCGTGGCATCCGCCATGATGATGTCGTAGACCTGATCACTACTTGTTGCAGCCACGAGTGACTCCGCAGTCAAACTCGTAGGCCAGTACGAGGTCATGTCTGCAACGAGTGCCTCGAGATCCCACTCTTCTGAGTAATCGGCGGAACAGTGCGTGTGCAGCAGCCCATCTACAGCCTCGGCAAGAGCTTGCAGCGTCTCATCGCGAAGATCAGCACCCTCAAGTACCTGATCCCTGCGGCGGTAGACCACCTTGCGCTGCTCGTTCATCACCTCGTCGTACTTCAGCACGTTCTTGCGAATTTCTCCGTTGCGCGCTTCGACTGTGTTCTGAGCTTTTTCAATTGCCTTCGAAACCATCTTGGCCTCGATTGGAACCTCATCGTCCCAACCCTTGCCCATCACCCACTCAATTGCACCTGTCGCAAAAAAGCGCATCAGGTCATCTTCAAGGGACAAGTAGAACTGACTCTCGCCAGGGTCTCCCTGTCGGCCTGAACGACCGCGCAACTGATTATCGATTCGACGACTCTCATGTCGTTCAGTTCCGAGCACGTACAGCCCGCCGAGTGCCCGCACACGGTCACCGTCGGCTGAGCATTCGATGGTGTGCTGCTCGAGCAGTTCGGCGTAACGGGCTTGGCCTTCTTCGGACTCAAGCTCGAGGCCCTCTGCGTTGACATCTTTTGCTGCTAGGCCCTCGGGGTTTCCTCCGAGCAGAATGTCTACCCCTCGACCGGCCATATTGGTTGCAACTGTGACTGCACCGACACGGCCCGCCTGGGTCACGATCTCTGCCTCACGGGTGTGCTGCTTTGCATTAAGAACCTCGTGGCGAATGCCACGCTTTTCAAGTTCCCGTGCCAAACGCTCCGACTTTTCGACCGAGACCGTTCCTACCAGAACTGGCTGGCCCTTCTCGGTGCGAAGTGCAATATCTTCGACTGCCGAAGCAAACTTGGCTGCCTCGGTGCGGTAGATCACGTCGCCCTCGTCTTGGCGAACCATCGGACGATGGGTGGGGATGGGCACCACCTGCAAGTTGTAGGTACCCATAAATTCCGCAGCCTCGGTGACTGCCGTTCCCGTCATGCCAGCGAGCTTGTCGTACATACGGAAATAGTTCTGCAGCGTGACGGTTGCAAGGGTCTGGTTTTCTTCTTTGATCTTGACCCCTTCTTTTGCCTCGACTGCCTGGTGAAGCCCCTCGGACCAGCGACGCCCCTCGAGTACACGACCAGTGAACTCATCCACGATCTTCACTTCGCCGTCCGCAATCAAGTAATCGCGATCTTTGCGATAGAGCTCTTTGGCTTTAATGGCTACCTGCAACTGATGAACCAAGCTGTTGGAAACATCGTCGTACAAGTTGTCTACGCCAAGGGATTTTTCTACGCGCTCAATGCCCTCGGGAAGCGGGAAGACCACCTTTTTCTCTTCGTCCACCTCGTAGTCGACATCACGGTTGAGTGAGCGGGCTACTTGAGCGAATTTGTAATAGAGCTTTGCGGCATCGCTGACACGGCCAGAGATAATGAGCGGGGTTCGCGCCTCGTCAATGAGGATTGAGTCGACCTCATCCACGATGGCGAAGGAGTGACCCCGCTGCACCTTCTCGTCAAGAGACAGGGCCATGTTGTCACGCAGATAATCAAAGCCGAACTCATTGTTGGTTCCATAGGTCACGTCGCAGGCGTAGTTCTCCCGCTTGGCTGCTTGATCGTTCTCTCCTGGAAGGATCATGCCGACTGTTAGGCCTAAAAAGTTGTGAATGCGGCCCATGGATTTGGCATCTCGTTTAGCCAGGTACTCGTTCACCGTGATGATGTGAACTCCCTTGCCTGCCAAGCCATCAAGGTAGACAGGAAGCGTAGAAACCAGAGTCTTGCCCTCTCCAGTTTTCATTTCTGCAACCCAACCAAAATGCAGTGCAGCACCACCCATCAACTGCACGTCGTAATGGCGCTGACCAGTCACCCGCAGTGCAGCCTCTCGAGCAACTGCGAATGTTTCAATTAACAGGTCATCAAGATCTTCACCGCGCTCGAGCCGCCCGCGAAACTCGGCTGTTTTAGCCTGCAGCTCCGCATCAGACAGCGCCTGATATTCAGGCTCAAGGGCGCCGATCTCTGGCACAAGGCCTGCGAGCGCCTTTACTTTTTTGCCTTCACCGGTGCGTAATACTTTGTCGAGGAGTCCCACGGGGTCAGATACTACCGGTGGCCGGGGCGGGACCTGCACCCGACCTAAGAAGCCACCGGGGAAGACAACCCCGTTTACCTAACCACCCTACGAGTCTGCAGACTTTATGGTGGCCGGATGCTGTCATTCCTGCTCCCCCGCCGCTGCGTGCTGTGTCACAGTGAAGGCACCGGGCTTTGTGCTGCTTGCATCACCACTCTCGTTGCGGCCCCAGAGATGGCAGCACCACCGGGGTTTGAGACCTGTTCTTCGCTCCTCAGTTACAGCGGGGCAACCAAAGAACTTGTAGCAGCCCTCAAGTTCTATAATCACCGAGATGCCGTGGGAGTACTTGGGTTTGCCATGTCACAACTCATTGAGGGCGTCGAGACGCTCGAGCAACCCGCTCTGACAGTGACTTGGGCCCCCACCTCGGCCAAACGCAAGGCAAAGCGTGGCTTTGATCAATCTGAACTTCTTGCTCGTGCTGTGGCAGCTGCGCTCGGCCTTCGGGCATGCAAACTGCTGCGAAGAGTCGCTGGTCAAGCACAGACCGGGCACAGCCGGGCAGAGCGACTCCTTGGCCCACAGTTTCTAGCCACGGGCCGCTCTCCACAACGTGTGCTACTCGTGGATGATGTTCGGACCACGGGGGCCACGCTGTGTGCTGCAGCCGACACCCTCATCGAATCAGGTACGGGCTCGGTTCATGGCCTGACACTCGCCGTCACCCTCTAGTGGGTTAGCGGCAAGGGGAGTTGCGGGCTAGTTGCCAGGGAGATTCGCCCATGGGTTCGCACCCGAGAGCATGCGATCGATTCGATCCGAAATCATGCCTTGCCACTCTGGATGAGTGAGTACGTAGAAACGGTTCTCTCGCATCGCCTCGATGACAAGTGATGCCACGTGTGCCGGCTGCAAACCCTCGGCAATCCAAGTGTTCACCATCTCTTTCATAGCCAGCAGACCAGCGTCAGTCTCTTCGACTTCTTCCACACCAACTAGGTCAGGGCGATTCCGCTCTGACTCATTGATTCTGGTTCGCACCCATCCGGGGCAGAGCACGCTCACTCCAACCTCTGGATGCGTCATCTGCAACTCGACCGAGAGCGTCTCAGACAACGTGACTACTCCGTGTTTAGCCACGTTGTAGGGGCCCATTCCTGGATTCGAGGTCAGCCCTGCCATGGATGCCGTATTGACAATATGACCACCGCCACTTGCGATGATCAGTGGTGTAAACGTGTGAACTCCATGGATAACTCCCCACAGATCTACATCGAGAATCCAGCGCCAGGTCTCTAGATCAATCTCCCAAGAGAGCCCGCCACCAGACACGCCAGCGTTATTGCAGGCCACATGCAGTGCCCCGAACACGTCCATCGCTGCAGCACCGATTCGGTCCACATCGGCCGCCTGTGCAACATCGGCAGTCACAGCAAACACATCGGCTCCGCTGCTGCGAAGTTCTTCAGCAGCAACTTCAAGCGCTGCTGCTTCAACGTCAGCAAGAACGATCTTCATACCAACGTCCGCAAATGCAGTAGCTAAGGCTTTTCCAATGCCACTAGCTGCACCGGTGACGACAGCGACTTTGCCCTCAAACTGTTCCATGGGGACCCCTTTATTCAATGCACGGCGCGGGCAGAAGGCCCGCGCCGTGTCTAAGTTTTAGTACTTGTAGTGACTTGGCTTATACGGGCCTTCAACGGGAATACCGAGGTAGTCGGACTGCTCTTGGGTGAGCGTGGTGAGTCGCACTCCGAGTGCATCGAGGTGGAAGCGGGCAACCATCTCGTCAAGCTGCTTTGGAAGGACCCAGACGCCGAGTTCGTAGTCTGCAGTCTTGGTGAAGAGCTCAATCTGGGCGAGGACCTGATTCGAGAACGAACAACTCATCACAAAGCTGGGGTGGCCAGTGGCGCAACCCAAGTTCAGCAAACGCCCCTCGGCCAGAACGATCACTGAGTGACCGTCTGGGAAGACGAACTCATCTACCTGAGGCTTGATCGTCACTCGCTGAATATCGCTCTGACGGAACACGCCGGCCATATCGATCTCATTGTCGAAGTGACCAATGTTGCCCACAATCGCGTTGTGCTTCATGGCGTTCATATGCTCTGCAGTAATGATGTCTTTGTTGCCAGTCGTGGTAATGAAGATGTCGGCAGTACTGAGCACATCTTCGAGGCGCACTACCTGGTAACCCTCCATCGCCGCCTGCAAAGCACAGATCGGATCAATCTCGGTCACCACTACACGGGCACCTTGGCCGCGCAATGACTGAGCGGACCCCTTGCCCACGTCGCCGAATCCGGCGACTACGCAAGTCTTTCCACCGATCATGACGTCCGTGGCACGGTTGATTCCGTCCACGAGTGAGTGACGGCAGCCATAGAGATTGTCAAACTTTGACTTCGTGGTTGAGTCATTGACATTGATAGCGGGGAACAGCAACTGCCCAGCCTCAAACATTTGGTAGAGGCGATGCACACCAGTGGTGGTTTCCTCAGTGACACCCTTGATGCCTGCACCGATCTTGGTCCAGCGAGAAGCATCCTCGGTCAATGTGCGGCGAAGGGTGTCAAGGACAACCTTCCATTCATCTGAGTCAGAATCGGAATCTGCAGGAACTTCTCCCGCTGCTTCATACTCTGTCCCCTTGTGCACCAAGAGCGTGGCGTCGCCACCATCGTCAAGAATCATGTTTGGTCCGGTGTGGCCCTCTGCGTCCGCTGGCCAGTTGAGCACCTGCTCCGTACACCACCAGTATTCCTCGAGAGTCTCACCCTTCCATGCGAACACGGGCACACCCTGAGGGTTGTCAATGCTTCCCTGCGGGCCGAGCACCACTGCCGCTGCGGCCTCGTCTTGAGTTGAGAATATGTTGCAGCTACACCAACGGACCTCGGCGCCGAGCGCAGTCAGGGTCTCGATGAGGACAGCGGTTTGAACCGTCATATGCAAGGAGCCGGTGATCCGCGCGCCAGCTAGAGGTTGAGCGTCGGAGTACTCGGCTCGAATGGCCATCAAGCCAGGCATCTCTACCTCGGCTAGGTCCATCTGCTTGCGGCCCAACGAGGCGAGAGACAGGTCTGCAACTTTGAAATCAGTGAAACTCATTTTTCTTTCCTTCTGCGCGCATAGTCCAAGTCTGTGAAATGGGCGCGCTCATCGAAGCGGGTAGATGCTTCAGGCTGGGGTCGTCTGACTCCTGGTACATGCAGCCATGGCAAGACCTACATCGTAGTGCGTCCCCTGCCGCCGGTCCTAGTTCCCCCAGCCCACCCGGCCGACCGACCCGGCCGACCCACCCGGCCATTGGCGCCGGTAAGCGACGGATTCCGTCGCTTACCGGCGCCAATGATCGCTGGGGTCACCGAATTGCTGTGCTCCGGGTGCAAAACTCCATGTCAATCAAGTTCACAACAAGACGGAGTACACCTTGACTATGAAGAAATCCCCCCTAGTTGCACTGGCCATCGCTGCCCTGATGCTGAGCGCCGTTGCATGCTCATCAAAAGAGTCTGCTGACACGACCACTACAACGACTACAACAGTGGAAACAACCACAACGGTCGATGCTGCTGCCGAAGCAGCTGCGAAAGCCGCTGAAACTGTGCGGTTCGACAAAGAAGTTCAACAGGATCTGAATGCCGTGGGTTGCCATCCTGGAGCAGTTGACGGCAAATTCGGCCCTCGCACGGATGCTGCGATTCTGGCTTTTCAAACCGCTGATGGCATCAAAGCTGACGGACAATACGGCCCAGCCACCGACGCTGCGCTCAAGAAGGCCGCCGCCGAGGGCAAGACTGTCTGCGTGGCATCAACCACCACCACGACTTCTGCGACCACAACCACTGCGGCAACAGGCGGAAGCGCTCCCTGCACTGCCACAGCACTTCTGACTGCTCTGCCCGCCGAAGGTGAAACAATCGGAAGCTACGTTTGTTCTGGGGGTTACGCCGCTGGAACCTTGAGCGATGGCAGCACCAAGTTCATCCTTGAGTCCAAGAATGGCAAGTGGTACGCCTTTAGCACCGACCCATGTGGCTCAGCTAGCGCCGGATTGCCGCCAATCATCCTTGAGGACGGTTGCCCAAGCTGAATTCGGCTTCACCACCAGCCGCTTTCTACATTGGCGCCGGTTAGCTACGGAATCCGTAGCTAACCGGCGCCAAAGCGCGTTTGGGGGGGGGCGCGTGGGGGTTTGCGCCTGCGTGGGGGTTTGCGCCTGCGTGGTGGTTTGCGCAGGCGCAGGCGGAGGCTTCGGGTTAGCGGAGGCGGGTTCTGATCTCGTCCAAGGCCGGCACAGGCCCGGGATCGACTCCCTCGCGAGCAGCCATATGCAGCGAGACGAGATCACCGAAGATCATCAGGTCAAAGAGTTGAGCCAAGCGGCCCTCGCCCTGAGCAGAAACCGAGTACACACCCGAGACAATTTCCTCACAGATCTCGGCCACCAAGTCAAAGCGCTGCTGAACTTGGGGGTGTTCAAAATCGTGTCGCAGCAGCAGCATTGAAAAGACCTGGCGGGTGACGTCACCGTGCTGAGCCCATCCGCAGATTTCGTTGTGCGTGAGTTCGGGAATGCGGTTCGCAAACGAGGCCACCTTTGGGTTCTCGTTGAACTGCCCCTTCCAGCGCCAGGCTGCTACTTCTCCAACAGTTCCACCCCCATACACAATCGGCAGCGTTCGACCGATGCGCTGAGCCAGCCTGAGTGCCGAATTGCCATCAAGGAGCAACTCATCGCGGCGCTTGGTGACCTGAGAAATCATCGCGCCAACTTGAGCAGTGGCTTCGTCGAACAAACCAAGGCGCTCT
>CAFAAQ010000024.1_pt1 | contig 14686 bp, 14 predicted proteins | sample 7267631 | NCBI WGS metagenome assembly CAFAAQ01 (sample SAMEA6813990, study PRJEB35770) | uncultured Actinomycetes bacterium | biome: Freshwater; feature: Freshwater reservoir; material: water | place: Czech Republic | collected 2017-08-18 | depth 30m m | reverse complement strand
TACTGCAAGAGGCTCGTGAACCTGAACCGTTGCGCATGACCCAAGTGGGGCTCCAACCTCGGTCACAGTAATCTCGGTGAGCTCTTGCTCGTGTGCTCGAAGCGCATCATCGAGTTGACGCAGAACCCGAACCCGGAGAGCTACATCGTTGGCCCAGTCCGTTTCATCAAATGCACGGCGGGCGGCGCTGAGTGCTTCTTCACCATCGGCTGCAGTTGCATTCGGTGCCGTCCCCGCAACCTGGCCAGTAGTGGGGTTGATGTTGTCGAAGGTTGCGCCACCGGTTGCTGCTCGGAGGTGGCCGTCGATAAGTAAGCGGTGATTACTGGTGAGTGAACTCATGACTTATTCTGCCCTTGTTCGTAGTTGAGTGGCTGACGAATCGGCACGCGCATCATCGAGAAGTCTGCTGCAGCGATGATGTGATCATCTTCGTCATACACCTTGCACTCCACCACGATCAGTTGACTACCGATGCGAACCACATCAGCTTTAGCTACAACCTGTGCGGTTCTGGGCCGACCTAGGTACCGAACATGCATGTCTGCAGTGACCAGCGATTCTTTCTCGGGGTCAAAGTCAGTTGCCCGTGCTGCGGCTAAGGCGCAGGCCAGGTCAACCATCGTTGCGATTGCACCACCATGAAGATTGGCCGTGAACCCAAAAGCTCCGGGCAGTACTGGCATGACAACCTCGGCATGCTGTGAACCCTTTTCTGGGTAGGTCCAGGTCAGGCCCAAGAGGGTGTGAAGCGGGATCTCTCCTGCTTGGGCTCGCCGCTGCGCAGACTCTGCGCTGATGGAATTGCTATCGGACACGGGTGATTCCTATCGAGGTGTGAGGACGGGGGCTGCCCAGCAATTGCGGGCTTCGGCTTGAGGGATGGCAGAAAGCGATCACCGGGGGCCACCTCGGGTTCCCGGCCATCGTGACCCGCCGATGGTATTTGCGAAGGGCCAGAAGGCTTCTGGGTCGAGGGGACCCTCGAGCGTGATTTCTCTGCCAGTGTGGCGATTGGTTACCAACTCCGCTGTGGCAGGGCCCAACATTGGCAAGAGTTCGGTGTACGGATCCCAAGAACTTTCTGTCAGAGTCAGCGTTCCGTCGAGTGTTTCGGTGTGCGTGGTGGAGCCGTTGGTGCGAACTCGAACCACGTGCGGTGCAAAGTCATAGGAACGTTCTTTGCCCCCAACGGCTCGAGAGGATTTGATCCACCATTCGTTCTCTTCGAACTCCTCGCCCGTTGGCTCTGGGGCTGCAGTCACGCTGCCCTCAAAGCGCAAGAAGGTGGTTCCCTGATGCGTGCATGACGCGTGAATCTGATCCTCGAGCCTGAACAGCCGCACCTGGCAGGGGAACTTGGGCTGACCGTTTGTTTCTCGGCTGATGAAGATGGCGGCCTCTTGATCGATTCCGATTCCGAGCGTGTAGTTGCCGGCCACGCCGTTATAGGTTGCTGGAATCTTGGTACTGACCCCGAATTCGGGTTCGCCGTGCACCGGAACGCAGTAGATGCTGATCTGCACCGTTGAGTCTGAAGTCGGGTTAAGCCCTGGGGGCAACAGGGCAGCAATACAGTCCGGGTCGGTCGGGTAGTTCAGAACCAATTTGGGCCAGCCGGTAATGGCTGCTGGGCGAACCAGTGGCTGATCAGTCATGTCTTGCTCTCTTGTTTTTTGCTCGGGCCCGGCTCGGCCGTGATGAAGTGAAGGATCAGCGCTCGAATGCTCTGTTGGAACAGTGAGAATATGTCCGGTGGTTCGCAGAGAGCCCGGGTGGTTTCGGCATCGATCTGCTCATCGATGACCTCGGACCACAGCACCGAGGAACGGTACTCGGCAGAAATGCTCGCCTCATTACGAAACGCCACTACCAAGAATCCGGCAGTGCACATCAGGATTGCGCGCAGAGCATCTCGCAGCGCTGCTCCGCTCAGCCCAGCAGCCTGCAACTCCCGAGCCAAAGCCAACTCAAGGGGCATCGCGAGCAACGAAGTGGCGCCAACCTGATGGGCCAGTGCGGTCACGTTCCGGTGAGCTAACGCGCTACTCCAAATGTGTTCGCTCACCGATTGAATACGCTCAGCCGGGTTCTGGCCCTCAATGGTGATCTCCGCTTGCTGCGCGGACAGATGTCGAATGAGCGCCAGAATCAGATCATCTCGGCCACCAACATGGTGATAGATGGTGGTGGTGGTCACCCCGAGTTCGGCCGCCAGCTTGCGCATGCTCAGCGCCTCGGCTCCCCGAGTCTCTACGAGTTGTAGAGCCGCCACCACGACATCCTCGTAATCCAGTCCGGCGCGCTTTGCTGTGCCCGTGGCCTGATTCTGTGGCTTGGTGGTTGCTGCGGCAGCAGTGGTGGTCACGTGAGGTGGCTTTTCTGTAAATGGGTTACGAGAAGGACAGGGTTGCCATGCGGGCGGGGTTCTGTAACAGTGTGCAAGAATACTAGGACAGTGTGCAAGTAATTGCCTGCAAAGTGCCCAAGCCTGCAAAGTGGCCAGTACAAGTCGGAGGAACTGATATGCCCAACCCGCTCGAGGGAGTCGATACAAGCAACGACCCATATGTGATCGTCTCCTCAGACACTCACGCAGGTTTACAGGTTGGCGAGTACCGGGAGTACTTGGACTCACAGTTTCACCCTCAGTTTGATGAGTGGGTGCTTGAGCGACATAACCACCGTCGACTCGTGGAAGAGATGAACGGCGAGTACGTAGCGAAGTGGGAGGGCGAGAATGAAGAGGGCCTGCGAGGTGCGTTTGATCCGGTGATTCGCGATAAGGCTCTTGATGCTGATGGCATCGCTGGCGAAGTGATCTTTGCCGATGGTGACTCTGTGACTGGCCAAGAGTCACCACCCTTTGGTGCTGGTCTTGCTGCGGGGCAGATCACCGACCCGGCCTTGGCCTTTGCTGGTGCCCGCGCACATAACCGCTGGCTCGAAGAGTTCTGTGCCACCAATCCCAATCGGCGAGCTGGGGTTGCGCTGGTGCCGATCATTCATGACATCGAAGAGTCCGTCAAAGAGATTCAGGCTCTAGCTGGCAAGCCCGGCATCAAGGGGGTCATGGTGCCGACCATGTGGCACGACAAGCCCTCGTATGGCCACCCCTCCTATGACCCAATCTGGGCAGCATGTGAAGAAGCCGGCTTAGTAGTTCATACGCACTCTGGTGAGGGGGATTGGGATAGCTACAACGACAACATTGCGCAGTTTGTGTTAGAGGTTCCGTTCTGGACGCACCGGATTTTGTGGCAACTGTTGTTGTCAGGAAAGTTCGACAAGTTCCCTGGCCTTCGCTACGCAGTAGTGGAGTGCGGCTCGTATTGGTTGGGTGACCTTCTGTGGAAGGCCGACACAACCTTCGGGGCTAACGGCAAGGTCAAGAAACTCAACTCCCGCACCAAAGGCCTGATGAAGCGCCTGCCATCTGAGTACCTCGGCGAGAACGTCTTTATTGGCGCATCCACCATGAGCCGTGAAGAGATTCGACGCAGGCATGTGAACGGCATTGACGCACTCATGTGGGGGACTGATTACCCGCACCCCGAAGGCTCTTGGCCAAATACGGTTGAACGACTCGAAACTGACTTCCAGAAGGTCTCTATCGAGGACACCAGGTTGCTGCTCGGGCTCAACGCCGTGAAGTGTTACAACCTTGACCTAGCTGCACTCACCAAGATTGCTCAAGACGTCGGGCCGACTCCCGAGAAGCTCAATCAGGATCCCTCCTTGCGCACGGCCCCCGGCGCGATTCGTGAAGCACGCTGGTGGTTCGATGACTACGGCATGGAATGGCCCGGCTGATCATGACCGCTCAACTTGAAGAACTTCAGATTGATGGCGCAGTCGCAGTGGTTACTGGTGGTGCAAACGGCATTGGTAAGGCGATTGTCACAGCGCTGCTCGGTGCGAATGCGACCGTGGTCATCGCCGATATCGAAGAGGCTGTTTTATCTGCCACGGTTGCCGAACTGTCTCCCTTGGGCGCAGTAACTGGCATCCAAACCGACGTGACCGATGAGTCCTCGGTGACTGCCTTGGCCGATCAAGTCTTTGAGCAGTTTGGCCGCTGCAACTTGTTGTTCCTGAATGCCGGGGTGACCTCGGGTGGTGGGGGACTGCCCTGGGAGCAAGAGCCAAATGACTGGCGCTGGTGCTTTGGGGTCAACGTGTTTGGCACCGGTATCTGTAGCTCTGTCTTTATTCCGCGCATGATCAAGTCGGCGCAGCCGGGGCAGATCATTGTGACCTCCTCCAAAGATGGTGGTGTTGCGCCCGTACCAACGGCATCGATCTATGCAGCTTCGAAGGCTGCGCTGACCTGCTTTGCCGAGTCGCTGGATCACAACCTGATCAACAACAACACGGCTCTGCGAGCCTCGGTGTTTTATCCCTCGGGTGGGCTGCTCGATACGGGCTTGTACTCGGCTGCTAGAAATCGTCCCGAGCATCTGCAGCGTCAGGGCGCTGGGACTGGGCGAGGAAGCATGAGCTTTGATGAACTCGTTGCCCGTGTAGCGAAAGCAACGGGCAAGGATCCTGCAGTGGCCGACCTAGACGAGTTGGCTGAATTTGTGGTCGAGGGTGTGCGCAAGCGCAGGTTCATCATTGCTCGAGATTTGGATGCCACCGCAGAGCTGCTACACCAGCGTGCAGATGCAATTGGACGAGGAGATTTGCCTCCGCAGCACGGGCTAGTTCTGGGCTAGTAGCGGGCTAGTAGCGGGCTAGTAGCGGGCTAGTTCTGGGCTACCGCGAACTAGTCGCGAGTTGATGTGGGCCTCAGTGCGGCAGCGAAAACCGCAGCGACCTCGGTTGCGTAACCCGTCGTGGCAGTGCTGCCGAGCTGCACCACGGACATCAGCAACGCCAACATGATCGCAACGATTCCGTTTGCCATGACGAGTGGGTCGACATCGGGTCGTATGGTCCCAGCGGTTTGCTCGGATTGCAATCGTGTAGCGCATGCCGCTCGCAACTCTTTGAGTGCCGGAATCTCTAGGACTCGATCCGTTGCCTCGGGCTCTAGGCCGGCGAGGAGCCGCCGTGACAACGGGTGCTGCTCGGCCGTGGCTACCAGGGTGAAGAACAGGCGCTGCTGCCAGTCGGCCTCGGGTTGCTTCCGGCTGCTTCGTGAATCGGTCACGAAAGCAAGGCCTTCTTGGATGTGAGCTGCAACGTCTTGGTCTACTGCTGCCAAGAACAGCGCCTCTTTGTTTTTGAAGTAGGCAAACGCAATCGTTCCCCCTACCCCAGCATCACGCGCGATATCTGCAACCGAGGTTGAGCGGTAGCCGCTTCGCGCAAAGCGAAGCACTGCTGCATCAAGGATTGTCCGGCGGGTCTGTTGCCCTTTGCGTGTCTGAGACTCAAGAACAGGGGAATCCACGGATTTATCTTTAGCATAAAAATTGAGTAATTGACGAAAGTACTCAAATCGCATAGTTTTTGAATCTGAGGAATTACTCCCATCTGGGAGTCTCTGCCCATTTCACTAGCGAAGGCTCGGACACTATGGAAACTCTTGATGCTCAAGACCCACAGAAGCCTGCGGAACACCTTGATGTCTTAATTGTTGGGGCTGGGTTGTCAGGGATCTCTGCGGCGCACTTTGTGAAGACCGAGTGCCCATGGGCAAGCTACGCACTCTTTGAGGCAAGAGATTCAATCGGGGGAACCTGGGACTTGTTCCGCTACCCGGGAATCCGCTCCGACTCAGACATGTTCACGCTTGGATTCTCGTTCCGACCTTGGCAAGGCGAAAAGTCCATTGCTGATGGCGAATCAATCCTGCAGTACATCAAAGACACAGCTGCAGAAGAGGGCATTGATCGCAAAATTCGGTTTGGCCACAAAATCATTTCTGCTGATTGGTCCTCGGCAGACTCGCTCTGGCGGATCACTGCAGAGCGAAGCAGCAGCGGCGAACAATTTGAACTCACTGCAGGCTTCTTGTACTCCTGCACGGGCTACTACCGATACGATCACGGCTATCAACCAGAGTTTGCAGGCCTCGAGGACTTTCAGGGCGCAGTCATTCACCCCCAGCAGTGGCCCGCTGACTTGGACTACGTAGACAAGAACGTTGTTGTAATCGGCAGTGGAGCGACAGCGGTGACGCTGGTCCCCTCACTGGCTCGCACGGCCAAACACGTCACCATGCTGCAGCGTTCGCCAACGTATATTGCAACCCTTCCCGCCAAGAATCCGATTGCTAATTCGCTGCGTAAATACCTGCCTAATAAAGTGTCGGGGCCAACTATCCGCTGGATGCTCGCGCTGCAGACGCAAGCCTTCTACACACTCAGTAAACGTCGCCCGGAATTTGTCAAGAAGACGCTCCTGAAGGAAGTAACGAAGCGTTTGCCCGATGGCTACGACGTAGAGAAAAACTTCACCCCGAGCTATAACCCTTGGGATCAGCGAGTTTGTGTGGTTCCTAACGGCGACCTCTTCAAGGCGATGCGGGCGGGTTCGGCCGAAGTGGTGACTGACACGATTGATACCTTCACCAAACAGGGAGTCTTGCTGAACTCGGGAACTGAACTGCCAGCGGACATCGTTGTTACGGCAACTGGCCTTGAGCTGCTGTTCCTAGGAGGAATCGAACTATCGGTAGATGGCGAGCAAGTCGATATTGGGAGCAAGCTCACCTATAAGGGCATGATGCTCGAAGGCGTTCCCAATCTAGGGGTTGCGATTGGCTACACCAATGCGTCATGGACACTGAAATGTGAATTGACCTGTGCCTATATCTGCCGGCTCCTGAACCGTATGCATGATGATGGTTACTCGCAGTGCACGCCCAAGAATTCCGATGGTGCAATGGCACCCGAGCCGCTGTTAGACCTGACCTCGGGCTATGTGCAACGTTCAGCAGCGCTCCTGCCCAAGCAGGGCTCCCGCTTTCCTTGGAAGGTGTATCAGAGCTATGTGCGTGACTACCCCTCGCTCAAGTTCTCCAAATTGGATGACGGGGCCATGCAGTTTTCTGGGTCCAAGAACTTCGGTCAAGCGGGCTCCACACCAGCCAAGACGGGAGCATCACGATGAGTTTCAGGTTTGCAGGAAGCGTGGTAGCGATCACCGGCGCCGGGTCTGGAATCGGACGCGCATTGGCTCAGGATCTTTCAAGCCGGGGAGCGAACCTGTCCTTGGCAGATATTGACTCCGATGGCCTAGCCGAAACAGTTCTGCTGATCGAAGCGAACTCGACGAGCACTCTAAAAACCAAGGTCACTGCAACTGTTCTCGACGTCTCAGATAGAGATGCGGTCGAAGCTTGGGCCGCGCAAGTTGTCGAGGAACACGGCAAGGTCAACATGATTGTGAATAACGCAGGTGTTGCGCTGAGCGCCACGATCGAGGCGATGTCCTATGAGGACTTTGAGTGGTTGATGAACATCAACTTTTGGGGAGTTGTGTACGGCACGAAAGCCTTCTTGCCGTATCTGAAGGAGTCCGGTGCTGGCCATGTGGTGAACATCTCAAGCGTGTTTGGGCTTGTGAGCATTCCCACACAGTCGGCCTACAACGCAGCCAAGTTTGGTGTGCGCGGTTTTACCGACGCACTGCGCATGGAACTCGAGATTGAGCAATCCGGAGTCTCCTGCACCACGGTGCACCCTGGAGGAATTCGTACGAACATTGCGCGAAACGCTCGCACAGATCTGTCGGTGCTCTCGATTGCGGGGTCGGCCAAAGAACTGGCAGATAATTTTGATCGCATGACGCTCACCACCCCCGAAAAAGCAGCGGGGCAGATCCTGAAAGCAGTAGAAAAAAACCGACGTCGAGTACTCGTCGGGCCGGATGCCAAGGTGTTCGATCTGGTCTCACGCTTGCCCGCGCCGCTGTATCAACGAGTCCTCGTTGTCGGGTCGAAACGCTCTTGGGTCGGCAAGAAGAAGTAGACCGACAGCAGAACCGCAGGGCTTGAACGCTTACTGAGCGTGTTCGTGTTCGAGCGGCAGGTTGAGTCGAGCCACGGTTTCTTTGTCGAAGTCGAACTGAATCAGGACTGCGGTTTCATCGCCGATTACCGTTGCATCATGGCCGGGATGAATGATCACGGCCTGCGGTGCAATCAAGTCAATGCAGCACCCGTCCGGGTAATCAATGCGCATATGGCCCTCAGCAAGGAACCCCACATGGGCGTGCATGCACAACTCGGTTCCGACGATAGGTTTGAGGTTGGTGGACCACTTGTAGCCGGCCGGGTAGACCACACGTTTGATGTGTGCATCACCTGCAGAGAAGATGTCTTCAGAGACTCCTCCGACCTCTCTGCGCACAGCGCCTCCGATTGGTGGAATTAGTCTTGCTTCTGAATTGGTGTTGGGCTGCTCAGTGCTCATCGCTACAGAATAGAACCTTGGTCGGCGCGGCTGTGCGCCAAGGGTGCATCTGAATCTGAATGCAGCCCAAGGCCGCCTTGGAAGAACCAGTTGGGGTTAGGGGATGTCCCTTGCAAGGCGAACCCCAGAGAACATCCAACTCTTGGCCGGTGCAAAAAAATTACGGTAGGTCGTGCGCGCATGGCCTGCGGGTGTCGCAAAACTGCTGCCGCGCAGTACTTGTTGATTCATCATGAACTTGCCGTTGTATTCCCCGATAGCTCCAGAGCTTGCCCGGTAACCGGGGTACGGGCGATACGAAGATTCAGTCCATTGCCAGAGTTCCCCGAACCACTGCTGTGAGTCAGGCGAACTACCTGCCGAACGAGGGGCCAGTACGTCCAGGTTGAGGTGGGCGCCAGCCACCGGGGCATTGGCAGCAACCTCCCATTCGGCCTCGGTTGGCAACCTTGCGCCACTCCACCGGGCGAACGCATCGGCCTCGAACCAACTAATATTGCTGACCGGCTGTTGGGGGTTCAGCGGCTGCTTCCCAGCTAGTCCGAAGACCTTCCACTCAGTGTCTTCGGCTCGCCAGTACATCGGCGCTGCCAGTTCCTGTTCGGCAACGAGAGCCCACCCCTCGGCCATCCAAAACTCTGAGCGGCAGTATCCGCCGTCCTCTAAGAACTCCAACCACTCACCGCAGGTGATCAGTCGATCAGAAATCTCATAGGGGCTCAGATACACCTGATGCTGAGGGCGTTCATTGTCGAAACAGAATGTGGCCCTATCTGCTGGCGCAGACTCGGCTTGGCCGATTGTCGCTAGGCCGCCCTCATGGCGAAACCAATTCATCGGCGCAGGCGCAGTTGCATGCGCCACTACCTGCCCCGCTGCAGGAGCAGACGACTGCCCCGCATCAGCTCTGCCTTCATCAGCGCTGCCTTCATCAGCGCTGCCTTCATCAGGTTTGTAGGCCGGCCAAGCGGGGTGCAGTGAGAGAAGATGCAGTGCATCCATGCACAGCAACTCCTGATGCTGCTGCTCGTGATGCAGACCCAAGGTCAGCAGGTCAGCAACTTCAGCTGAACCTTCGGTTTCGAAGAGTCGGTTGAGTTCTGCATCCACGTAGCCTCGGTAGCTGCCGACCTCCTCAGCACTCGGCCGCGAAAGTAGGCCGCGTTCAGCACGCGGGTGGCGTGAGCCCAAGGATTCGTAATAGGAGTTGAACAGATGAGCAAACTCGGGATTGAACGGCTCGTAGCCCTCGAGGTGGGGCTGCAGAAGGAACGTCTCAAAGAACCAAGTGGTATGGGCGCGATGCCATTTGGTGGGTGATGCATCCGGCATGGACTGCACGGTTTGGTCCTCTGGGCTAAGCGGTGCTGCTAGCTGCTCAGTCAGTTCGCGAACGCGAAGCAGATCATCAACCTGGGTTTGGTTCTCGCTCAGCTGAGAATCAGGTTCTGAGACTTCAGGTTGGATCATCGAATTGCGAGCCACAGGGCAAAGTCCTGCGCTGAGTCCGTCCAACAGTGATGAGTTTGGAATCCGGCTTCTGTGAGTTCAGATCGAACCTGCTGAGGATCAAACTTTGTGCTGATCTCGCTCAAGAGATCCTCTCCTGCAGAGAAGGGAATCTCTAGGTCTAAGTCGCGAATCGGAACGAGTTGCTCGCGGCAAGAACGCAGGCGCATCTCGATGCACGAATCCTTCTCGTTAAAGCAAGCCACATGCTCAAAAGCATCAAGATCGAACTCTGCGTGGAGTTGGGTGTTCAGCACTGAGAGCAGATTCTTGTTAAACGCTGCAGTCACCCCAGAACTGTCGTCATAGGCGGCAATCAGCCGAGACCTGTCTTTCAGCAAGTCTGTGCCGAGCAGCAGTGAATCCCCGGGTTGCAGTATCTGAGCGAGGGATGCAAGAAAAGTTGCACGGTGAGCCGCGTCAAAGTTTCCGATCGTTCCTCCCAGAAAGGCAACCATGCGAGTTCCGCCAGCGGGGAGTGCCCAGAGGTGTTGCGTGAAGTCCCCGACGATGCCTCCAACTTCTGCTTGCGGATAGTCCGCTTGGATGTGAGCGACAGCGTGACGCATGGTCGCCTCGGCTACGTCAAAGGCCACAAAGCGATGCAAGCTCTGCGCATCCTCAAAGGCCTGGAGTAACAACTGAGTCTTCTCAGAGGTTCCCGAGCCCAGTTCGATCAGTGTGGTGGCAGCGCTGAGTTCGCAGATTTCTGTAGCGTGGGATTCAAGGATGGCTCGTTCAGTTCTTGTGGGGTAATACTCCGCTAAGTGCGTGATCTGCTCGAACAGTTGACAGCCCTGCTCGTCATACAGCCACTTCGGGGAGAGTTCCTTTGGGTAGCCAAGCAAGCCGGCGGTTACCTCTTGGCAGAGTTCTTCTCGTTGTTGCTCCGGCGACAGGTGCACCGCTATCTGCGATGCGTCGCGCTCAGTGGCCTGAACATGAGTCATGGAAGGGGTTCCTCGGGGTGTCGGGCTGAGGGGACTCTGCCGGCGGAGTTGAATGACAAGAACCTATTGCGTAAGTCCCCTAAGGGCAGGTCGGCTTGCTCCGAGGGGCGAGCCCAAATCAGGAGAAGCAACAACATGACAAGGTTGATCCACGTGGCGCGGTGTTCGAGAAGTTGTCCGAAAGCACTCAGCGGACGCTTTCCTGCCCCATTCGCATAGGCAATCAACAAGAACCCAGCTTGGACTTGCAGGAGAAGTGCCGAGCGGGAACTCCAAGCAAGCATTGCAACCGGTAGCAGCATGGCGCCGTACCAAGGCATCACGTAGGCGGCTGAGATGCACAGGAGCAGCCCTGCTGCGGTGGCAGCCTCGCCAGGGTGGCGTGCTCGTCGGTATTGCCAGAGCACAACAACAAAACACAACAGGAGCAGCAGCAGTGAGTACCGAGAAATGTTCTGAGCTACTGCGTCAATTGCCGCATCCCGGGTTGCGCCAAGGTCTTCCAGCGAGGTGATCTGTCGGGTGCGTACAGACTTCCAAATCGAGAATCTGCTGTCATCTCCGGCGCTTTGTTGAATCGGACGAAGAGAGTCGATTCCCCCGACAAGCAAGTAGGCCAAGCCCACCGCGACTGCGATGGGCGTAGCAAGGCGCAATGCGGGCCGGGTTCCTCGTCGCCAGAACACCCAAGCCAGGATTGCAACAATGGGAAAGGCTACGGACAGTTTGATGGCGATCGCTAAGGCCGCCAAGCCGCCCGCTAGCCCATGGCGGTGGTCTTCGGCCAGGAGCACCACGCCGAGCAGGGCTAGGCCGATGAGTACGTCATTGTGGGCATCGTTCACGGTTGCAAGAATGACCGGCGAGCATCCGAGAGCTAGCACAGACAAGCTGCTGTCTGTCCTTCTTGCAATAAGGAGTACAGCGGCAAAAGCCGCAGAGGCCATGAGGCTTTGCCAGAGCAGCCGAATTGCCAACTGAGATGTTCCCGCAAGGCTTGCCACCACCGCTGCAAGGCCAACAAAGGCGGGGCCATACATGGAGTTCTGATCATGCCATCGATCAGCTACAAACCCCAGGGTTGGGTCTGTGGGTGCGGAATTCGGTGGGTGAAAAAATGGATTCAAGTGATGCACCGAAACTAAACGGCCGTAGGAGTTGTAGAGGTATAAATCCCGGGAGTGATGGATTGGTGCGATCGCAACCAGAACTAGGGCTATGCCACTCAAGGCAATCGCAGCATTCATCGGCACAGCAGTTCCATGACGAGAACTGACAAGCATTGCTAGGTATGCGGCGACTGCAGCCACAAGAACAATCAGACTGGTGGCCCCCGGTTCGTTTGCCCCCCAAAGGAGCCAGAGGACTGTCAGACCAACGGCTGCAATCGGCGTGGCCCATTGCAGGGCCGTTAGTAGCCGAGTGGATTTGAAGGTAGCGGCCCGAGGCGATGCAGTGTCGGGGGCAGTCACAGAAATCCGATTTTACACCCCTGCAACTTGCCCTGAGTTCTCAAATCAACATCCTGATCTCTGGCTTTCAAAAACTTGCCTCGGCCTCGTCGGGGAATTAGTCCAACAATTCTTGCACTTGATCCCCAATCGGGATCTTCCCCTGGCGAACAGCGGCTTGATTGGCAGCGCGATCCTCGGGTTCGTACAAGTAGTTCGCCATGATCCCGAACGAGCGCTCAGTTCCTCGATCCGACAGATCGGCATGGGCGTTTATCTGAACAAGGCGCGCCCCGTTTCCTAGGTGGAACCTGGCCACGGGGTCGATCGGGCGTCCAGTTTCACCCAAGCTGCACAAGTACTTCGCGCAGCCTTTCAGGAGTTCCTCGGGGCTGTGACGCACAGCTTGCTCTCGAGAGAGCCACTCTCGGAACCCGGGGATGGGTGAAAGCGTGACGAACTCACTCAGCCCAGGAAACTCCGATGTGAGCAGATCCATCGCTCCAGTCAGCAACGAGGCGCCGCCAGGAATGCCGCTCAGTCCAGCCTCGACATTCCAAATTGAATAAAAGACAGCGGTGGTGGCGTCTGATGGCTCGAGGTGGGTTCGGTTGGGGTCGAGAATTTGAGGCATTGCTGCGGGCCTGGAATCAAGAAGCGCAACCCACACCACGTTCAGCGGATGCCCCCGAAGCAGGGGATGCTCGAGAACGAAACAGCGCCGGTCCGGAGCGAATCGGTCAGCAATGTCAGCTTCGCGATCTGCTGGGCTGCTCGAAGCAAACGGATGAATCGGCTCAGCCAGAGCCAGACGGTCACACAAGTCCCCAGGCTCGCCGAGTGTCAGCCTGCGAACGGCCATTGGAGCGCTCTCGAGTCGTATCTTCAATTCTGCTGTCGCTGCGGCGAGTTCCTCCGACTGGTCCGCCGCCGCCGAGGTCAAAGGCACTGTTGCATCCCTACTTGCCAACAGTTCGGCCCTTCGAAGGACCAAGTTCAGCAGGTCAGGCTGGTTCGCTCGGTCGATCGTCACCTCTGTATTGAATACAGCCTGAGTAATTCAAGCAAGAGCGGGCTCTCAGTTAACTAGAACAACGCGGCGGAGTTGGGGCCCTCGGGCAGTACGCTCAACAGGGCCATGAAGACCCACCTCCGCATAGGAAAGCTGCTCGGTGTCCCCATCGGTCTGAACTGGGGTGTGCTGATTGTTTGCGTGCTGTTGGCCTTTAGTCTGGCCACCATCTCGTTGCCGGTAGCCGCTCCCGATCATCCGTCAAGCGCTTATTGGTTTGCAGGGGTGATCGGCGTCATTGGTTTTCTTGTCTCTCTAGTCGGCCACGAACTGGGACATAGCTACATCGCTGATCGAAACGATGTGAAGGTAGTTGAGATCACACTCTGGCTGTTTGGCGGAGTAGCCAAGCTAGAAGGCGATGCGGATAACCCGGGTGCGGAGTTCCGCATTGCTGCTGCAGGGCCCGCAATGAGCCTTGTGATGGCAGGCATCTTTGCTGGCTGCTTCTGGTTTGTTGATCAATTGAATGGTTCACGGGTTCTGCTGAGTCTGTTGATTTGGCTGAGTGCAATCAACGTGGTTCTTGCCATCAGCAACCTGTTGCCGGCGTTTCCTCTAGACGGCGGCAGAATGCTTCGCGCCATCTTGTGGCGCCGGTCACGCCGCAAAATTCCCGCAACTCGCTTGGCTGCATTAATCGGACAGATTCTTGCCGCCGCTCTGGTGGTCTTCTCGCTTGCCTGCATTGCTTGGTGGTCGGTGTGGTCTGGATTCTGGATTCTGATTCTTGCGGTGTTCCTCTTCGTTGCGGCCCGCTCCGAATGGAAGGCCTCTGCAGCGCAGCCCGAGTTATTAGACCGAGCAGTTGGCGGACTTGGAAGAAAGCTGCCTAGCCCGCTGGCTTGCACAGCTTCGATCGCGCAGCTTGAGCAGACGCTGAAGCGACACCCTGGCGCTCCGCTAGTTCCTGTTGTGGATTCACTAGGTCACGTGGCTTCGCTAGTCATGCCTGATGCGGTGCTTCGCGTGCCGCCGGCACAGCGTTCAGTCGTCCCCATCGAGTCTTTTGTTGAGCCAATGTGGAGCTTGCCACGGGTGCATCCCAGCGAGTCTGTTGCAGAGGTACTGGGGCGATTGGGGTCGGGTCAGTCGTGGCGGGCCGTGGTTACTGACGGAACCACAGTTCACGGAGTGTTGTGTTCCGAGGACATGGAACAAGTGCTCGAGCTGGCAACCTCGTGAGGCTCAACATGTATAGCCTCACCGGGTTCCGTCACCTGCAGGAGTAGGGTTCGCAGGATGTCGTTCGTTTCCGGTAAGCGGCCCGGAATCGGGACCTGGAGGATGTCTGTCGCTGTGCTGCGACAGCGCCGCCGACTAGCACTCGCGACTGTT